>VFQO010000791.1_pt1 | contig 29708 bp, 25 predicted proteins | sample 3512331 | NCBI WGS metagenome assembly VFQO01 (sample SAMN10412371, study PRJNA504923) | tailings metagenome | isolation source: Replicate 3 from Balatoc abandoned mine | place: Philippines: Itogon, Benguet | collected 2017-08-28 | reverse complement strand
CAGGAATATGAAAAAGAGGAGAAAAAAAGATTAACACAGTCACTGGAAAAATGGGTGAAATCAACTTTAGGCAGCCAGTTAAAACATTTGTCTTCCTGCAAATATCAAATTGATTTTGTGCCAGGAACAGAACAGGCCATTATACAGGCTTCCCTGAAACACAAATGCCAATTTATCTGTATTGCCACCAATGGTGCAGGCGTATTAAGAAAGCTGATGGGCACTCACACGGCTTATCTGGTGAATCATTCCAGTATTCCCGTAATGGCCATTCCTTCAAAATACAAAGCAAGCCCATTACAAAACATTCTTTATGTTTCCGACTTTGAAAATCTGAACAATGAATTAAAAAAGCTGAGCAGCTTCACCAGCACATTAAAAGCCAATATAAAAGTATTGCACTATGCCAGAATGGGGGTTAATCATCCGGAAACAAAAAAGAAAGCAGCTTTATTAGAACAGAAAAAGTATCAGCATATAGCACCTGTTATCCTTCCAACCAATCTTGAATCTTCTTTGATAGAACGGCTTACTAAGTTTATTAAAAAAGAAAAACCCGGGCTAATCGTACTGTTTACCAAACAGAAGAAAGGATTTTTTGAAAGATTGTTTCTTCCCAGTAAATCCGCTGAATTAACCTACTCTACCAAAGTCCCTACTTTGATTTTTCCAAAATAAAGCTGGCATGAAAACAGGGTTTATCGTTTTGCTGTCTTTGGGATTACTGGGAACAGTTCAGGTATCTGTTGCACAAGAAAAACAAAGACCCAGGAATCAGGGAATTGTAATTGGTGTTTTACCAACCGGCAATTACAACAGCATCATTGATGTTTCGGGTGTGGCAGTTGGTCATACCACGTTGTTGCAAGCAGACTCCATTAGAACGGGGGTAACAGCTATCCTTCCGCATAAAGGAAATCTCTTTCAACAAAAAGTTCCCGCAGCCATTTATACTGGCAATGGATTTGGAAAACTGGCGGGGAGCACGCAGGTAAATGAACTAGGCAATCTGGAAACTCCGATTATACTAACGAATACCCTAAGTGTTCCGAATGCAATGAATGCATTGATCAGTTATACACTTAGCTTGCCAGGCAATGAAAAAGTCAGTTCCGTTAATGCAGTAGTTGGTGAAACCAATGATGGCTTTCTAAATGATATCCGGGGCAGGCATGTAAAAGAAGAACATATTTTATCTGCCATCAGAAACGCAAGCACCCATAACCTAGAAGAAGGCTCCATTGGTGCTGGCACTGGAACGGTATGTTTTGGATTTAAAGGGGGGATTGGAACTGCCTCCAGAAAACTACCCGCAAAGCTGGGCGGATACACGGTTGGGGTAATGGTTCAATCTAATTTTGGCGGGATGCTCAGCATTGACGGGGTTCCTGTTGGTGAGCATTTACAGAAATTCAGTTTCCGCAATGAATTATTGAATAATGTAGATGGATCCTGCATGATAGTTGTAGCTACCGATGCTCCGCTTGACCACCGTAATCTCATGCGGCTGGCCAAAAGAGCCATGCTGGGATTGGGAAAAACAGGAGGCATTGCGTCCAACGGAAGCGGAGATTATGTCATTGCTTTTTCTACGGCTATTGAGAACCAGATTCCGCATCAGCCCGCTACAGCAACACAAACCTATCTGAACCTGCACAATGATAATACATCGCAGCTGTTTATGGCTGCCATTGAAGCCACAGAAGAAGCCATCATCAATTCTTTGTGGATGGCCAGCACAACCAAGGGTATCAGAGGAAACAAAACAGAGCGATTACCAGTTGAAAAATTATTACCCTTACTAACAAAAGAAAAATAAATGAGTGAACGGTTTGTATTTGTAAATAATCAATTGGTTCCTACTGAGGATGCAAGGCTTTCTGTTACAGACCTTGCTATTCAAAGAGGATATGGGATTTTCGATTTTCTGGTTGTGGTGAATGGCCGGCCCATTTTTTTAGAAGATCATCTGAATCGATTTTATCAATCTGCTGCAGCCATGCACCTTCCAGTTGCCTTGGACAGGACTGCTTTAATAGATACCATTAACGACTTGATGCACAAAAATCAAATACCCAATTCGGGCATTCGCATCACCCTTACCGGTGGTGATTCCCCGGATGGATATAGTATTGGAGTTCCGAATATAATCATTACACAAAATCCATTTCAGTATAACTACACTTCACCTCTGAAAGGCATCCGTTTAATTACGCACGAACACCAGCGACAATTGCCGCATATTAAAACCATTGATTACGCGAAAGCCATTTATTTACAACCCATCATTAAGGCCGCTGGGGCTGATGATGTATTGTACCATAACGCAGGAATAATTACCGAATGCCCCCGATCTAATTTTTTTATTGTTAATAAGAAGCGAGAAGTAATTACGCCCGACAAACAGGTACTGGCGGGTGTTACAAGGGCTAAAATATTGTTGAATAAGCAGTTTGTTATTAAGGAAGAACCCATTGCATTAGAGGCTTTGGCCAATGCAGAGGAAGCATTCATTACCAGCTCCACCAAAAATGTATTGCCAGTGATTGCAATAGACGGGAAACCCATTGGCAATGGTGCTCCGGGGCCAGTTACCCAACAATTGCTCCAGTGGATAATACAGGAAAAAGGCATATTTTAAACCAATTCATAAAACATGAAAAAACTGTTAACTCTATTCTCAATGGCAGCGATTGCTTTTATAAGCAGCTGCAAACAAGACAATGCAACAGTAGCTGCCAGTAATGAATACTTCAAGCCACATTCAACTGGTCTTCAGAACGGCAATGTTCAATTGATTCCCATTCAAACACCCAAAGGCAGTTTCAATGTTTGGACAAAAAGAATCGGGAATAATCCTAAAATGAAAATCTTATTATTGAACGGAGGACCAGGAGCCACACATGAATACTTTGAATGTTTTGAAAATTTTCTACCGGCTGAAGGAATAGAAATTATTTATTACGACCAGCTGGGCTGCGGTAACTCGCAAGATCCCAAAGACAGTAGCCTATTCAATTTAGCCAGATATGTAGACGAAGTAGAACAAGTAAGAAAAGCCTTGCAATTGAATAAGGATAATTTTTACTTGCTGGGACATAGCTGGGGGGGAATCCTTGCCATGGAATACGCATTGAAATACCAGGACAATTTAAAAGGCGTAATCATTTCGAATATGATGAGTGATGCGGTAGAATATGGAAAGTATGCAGATGAAGTGTTGGCCAAACAAATGGATCCTGCAATCCTGAATGAAGTAAGGGCACTGGAAGCCAAAAAAGAATACAGCAATCCCAAATACATGGAATTGTTGCAATCTCATTTTTATACCCAGCACGTGTTAAGACTGCCATTAAATGAATGGCCTGAACCGGTGAATCGTTCTTTTGCCAAAATGAATCAGGACCTATATGTTACCATGCAAGGACCCAGCGAATTTGGTATTGCCGGCAAACTGGCAACCTGGTCTGTAAAAAATCAACTGAATCAAATTAAAGTACCAGCCCTGGTAGTAGGTGCAGCACATGATACCATGGATCCCAATCATATGAAATGGATGTCGGAAACACTGCCCAACGGTACTTATTTGTTTTGCCCCAATGGAAGTCATATGAGCATGTATGATGATCAGGAAACCTATTTTAAAGGTTTAATTCATTTTATGAAAGGAGTAAACAACGGTGAAACCAAAAATATTGTACCTCAATCCTAAAGTTTAATCCAGAACTTCAGGTCTTCATTGGACCCAATGCCCACCACTTCATAACTGGTGGGCATTTCATTTTCTGTGCTATGAAAAGTGGCAATCCTTGTACCAGCAGGCATTTTTTTTAATGCCTTGTACAAATTGCGATTATACGAATGAAACAAAGCATTCGAAATGGGAACTGAGTCATCAATCAGATCGCTGAGTTCCAGGTGTTCGTAAAAGGAATTATAAAAATAAAAATGCTGGTAAGCCGAAAAATCAATGGTACTGAAATTGCCTTCAAAGAAATGGGTATTCGTTATGTCCAATTGGCCCGCCAGTGTGGCGGCAATAGAATTCAGGGACGCACGATGTTCAACACCTGCAAAAAAAGCATTGGGATAAAAATGTGCTCCAATTAAACAAAATTTTCCAACCCCACTGCCAATATCCAGAATGCGGGGGGAGTCTCCTACTGCCAGAAATTGAGCCGCTTCCTTGGCAACAGACAGGGGAGTCCAGTGACGACTGGCCAGCTGTGCAATATGTGCAGGATACAGGGAATCGAAAGCCGCATCCGAACTAAATGGATCCATGTAGCAAAGTTCGCAAAATTAACCGGCTAATACGGGTAATTTACAAGAGGGTTTTGATTTGGTAATTACTCATGGTTAAATAAATGGCGCCGGTTTTGGATCCGGCGGCACGCATTTTTTTTCTGTCTATATCGGTGTCTTTTCCCATGAAATTAATAGGAATCCTGATTTTCTCAATTTCAAAGTTCACGGTTACTTTATCGGGTAATACTTTCTGATCCTGGTTGTATTGAAAATGCACTGTATAAGACCCGTCTTTCTTCGTATTGATTTCTGAAGCCACCAACCTTCTGAGCCGGGTATCCATCCAGACTGTGGCAATAGAAAAATCAGCCCGTTTATCTGTCGGAATAATATTAATGACTTTACAATTTCTGCCATCCTGCATTTCCATTCCCCTGTCCACCGTAATGAAATCGTATTCCAGCAAACTATTCAGGGAAAAGTCCAGACCCCGCTTGGGGAGCATCACAAAATCACCTGAAGAAAATTTTATTTTCTGACCCCTGGTATACATCATCTGTGCCTTCTTAACAGGCATGTTAATGAAAGAAATATCCACCGACAAGGTCAACTGAGTGGAGAAGGATTGAATAGAATCGAGCCGACTCTTCAATTTTAATAAATCAGGATCTACCGGTTGCGCAAAAACATCACCCAGCAATACCTGAGAAAACAGAAACAAAAATAATTTTCTCATTATCCAATATCTTTTCGATGAAACCAATAAATACCAGCCCCCATAAATAACAAACTATAAGCGATGGACAATAAACTATTGAATTGTATTTGCCCCCAATTAATCTGATAATAAAAAAAATATTGCCAGGTATCATTCAATTTGGCAAAGAATAATGTATTGAACCAATTATCTCCAAAATCAACCTTAAGCAAAATATTTGAGAGAATCAGAAAGAAAGCTGAAACTATCCATGTTTTTGCAGCTTCCTTAAAAAGAACAGCAATGGTTAAACTAGCCACAGAAAAAAAGACCATGGACAATGCCCCTGAAACGAATGACCATCTTAATCGATAATACGCATCCGATGCATCAAAAAAATTCAAGCCATTCAGATATACTACCAAGTCGCCCTTTCCAAAGAAAAAATAGGAAAGACCAAATGAACTGATGGCCAGTGCAAATACAACCAGCAGCGTAAATCCAATTGCAACAATATATTTACTCAAAATAAATTTCCATTTGCTCACAGGTTGCAGCATAATGGTCTGCAATGTGCGGTCTTTGTATTCTGACGTTAACATACCCGAAACCACTATCATCAATATCAATGGCAAATGAAACCAGAGCGTATTTAAAATCAGATACACCAGTAAATTTCCGTTCAACAGGGTACCCTCAAAATAAAATCTTTGCTTTAAATTTTCCAGTAATAAATCAATAATATTTGTACCCTGAAAATAGGCACTGACTAAAATGATGGCTTCTATGGAAAACAATGCCCCAATTGCATAATAGGTTTTCCCCTGTCGAAACAGTTTGAATATTTCTGCTTTAATTAAGGCGTACATTCCGTATTGGTTTCAAAAAGTTTTTCCATACTCAATTCCGGAGTACAAGATGTAATAAAAATATTCTCCTGATGCAATTGCTGAATCAATGCCGGTACTTTTGTTGCATCAATGGTAACCATGGCACAGTTTCCTTTAAAAGTAACCGGATACGATGCAAGACAAGCCGCAGTATGAATCCCCGGCGCACAAATACTATACACCAGTGTATTGGCTGCAATTAAATCCTGTGTTGGGCCGCTATTGACCAATTGGCCGTTTTTCAAGACATAGAGTTTATGACATAGTTTACTCAATTCTTCTATAATATGCGAAGAGAGAATAATGGCAAGTCCCTCTTTCTCTGCCAATGTTGCAATCAGATTCCTGAGAGAACTAACTCCCATCGGATCCAGCCCAGTAAAGGGTTCGTCTAGTACCAAACAAGAAGGATTATTTAACAGTGCAATCGCAATGCCCAGTCTTTGTTTCATGCCCATGGAAAAATGAGCAACGGGATCCATACGATCAGTAGGTAATCCCACTTTTTCCAATTGCGCGGCAATCTCTTTTTTCGTCAGTTTTAATCCCTGAATACTCGAGAACAAATGAATATTATCGTAAGCGTTTAAATATTCATACAAAGCTGGTTTTTCAATAATTCCGCCAATTGGCTTCAGTGCATTATCCGGTAAAACTACCGAACCACTGTCGGGCGTTACCAGACCAAAAAGAATTTTAAATAAAGTGGTCTTGCCTGCACCATTGGCACCCAGCAAGCCGCATATCTCTCCTGCACCACAGCTGATACTTACCTTATCCAATACTTTCCGGCCTTGGTAGGTTTTGCTGATTTCAATGCCTGCTATACTCATGCCTGCAAAGCTAATTGTTCGTAATCGGAATAGTTAAAGCGTGGCTTATAATTGGGCTCTAGAAAAGTTCTGGCCCAGAAATGTTTTTTGAATCCAAACCAGGGATCCTTAATCATAAAATAAGGAACATAGTGATACCATTTAACCCCCTTGGCTTTGTGGTAGGCTTTTACTTCGTCCTCAATACCCAATTCCCTGGCAGCTTCCAATGCAGCCATCCGCTGACATTTGGAACCAATATAGGTATCCACAATCCTTCTGTTAAATCCATGCATGAAAAACTGATCCTTGGCTCTTTTGTAATTCTGAAACCGGCTCCATCCATCTGCCAGTACCAGAAATATATGGATGAAGGAAAACATAAAACTCCATGCCCAGAAAAAAATGACCCATGCCGCTGCAAACTGGATGGCTTCATTCAACTTGACCCAATAAAACCAGGATTCAACAACGAATATAATCAGTGAATAATACAATAGTCTACCTACGCGCAAATATGATACTACGGGATGCGGTTGTTTAGGTAAGAAAGTGAAATGCATGGCATTAAAGTTAACAAACCCAAGTATTCAAATCAAATATTTTCTTGCTATTTATGCCGATGATATATGCCTTACCTTCATATTGAATTCCATATTACAGGCCATGTCATCTACACCATTCGAATTAAAAGGTCTTTCAGCCGAGGAGGTTAAGGAAGCAAGACTAAAGCACGGGAACAATCAACTGCAATTTGCTTCTAAAAATAATTTTCTGGAAACTATTAAGGCGGTTTTGAAAGAGCCCATGATTATCCTATTGTTTGTGGCCGCTTTTATTTATTTTATTACCGGCAATGCTGGAGACGGTTTGTTTTTATCTGTGGCCATTTTACTGGTGGCAGCCATTTCTATATTTCAGGACTCACGCAGCAAAGCAGCATTAGAGAAATTGCAGGATTTTACTCAGCCTTATTGTAAAGTAATCCGTAACCATGAAATTGTTTCCATTCATGTGGATGAATTGGTAATTGGTGACTACTTGATGATGGAAGAGGGCAGCTCCGTTTCTGCAGATGGAATCGTCATCCAATCAAATGATTTCTCGGTAAACGAATCCATCTTAACAGGCGAAAGTTACGCAGTAGACAAAACCTCGGATGCCGGCAATAATGAAGTATACAGAGGTTCTTATGTAGTTGGCGGTTTGGCCATTGCAGTTGTTACTGCCGTTGGCAATGCTTCCAAACTGGGTAAAATTGGCAAGAGCCTTGCTGATATAGATGCAGAACCCACTCCGCTGGAGCAGCAGATCAATCGTTTTGTAAGAAATATGGCCATTGTTGGCATCATTGTTTTCTTAATTGTTTGGTTCATCAATTTTCAGTTATCGGGCAACGTATTGGCCAGCTTGTTGCAGGCATTAACCCTGGCGATGAGTATACTTCCAGAAGAAATACCTGTAGCATTTACCACATTCATGGCACTGGGTGCCTGGAGACTGATGAAATTAGGCATTGTAGTAAAGCAGATGAAGACGGTTGAAACCCTGGGTAGTGCCACCGTTATTTGTACAGACAAAACCGGTACCCTTACCGAAAATAAAATGAGCATTGCCGGATTGTACAATGCCCAAACCGAAACCCTTTTTCAAACGGAGGATTTACAAAAAAACAGCACAGAAAATCAGGAGCTGATTAGTTATGCCATGTGGTCGAGCGAACCCATTCCTTTTGATCCCATGGAAATATCCATCCATGCTTTCTACAAAGAAAATGCAGCAACTGATCGCAGATCAGAATTCAAGATGGTGCATGAATATCCTTTATCGGGTAAGCCCCCCATGATGACCCATGTATTTAAAAATCAACAAGGCCAACAAATCATTGCTGCCAAAGGTGCTCCGGAAGCCATACTCTCTTGCTGTAATATCAATCACGAAAAAAGATTGTCAACTGAAAATGCTATTCAGGCCTTTACGGAAAAAGGATATCGGGTACTGGCAGTGGCTGAAGCCATTTTCAGCGGCGACAACTACCCTGTTCAACAACAGGATTTTATTTTTGAATTGAAGGGTGTGATTGCTTTTTATGATCCACCCAAGAAAAATATTATAGCGGTATTAAAGGATTTTTATCGGGCAGGCATTCAAGTGAAAATCATTACCGGGGACAATGCAGCAACCACCAATTCCATTGCCCAACAAATAGGTTTCAGAAATACCGGTTCCTTAACCGGAGATGAGCTCATGGCATTGAACGACGATGAAATTAAGCCTGCAGTAGCTAGAACTGACATTTTTACACGCATGTTCCCAGAAGCCAAATTGCGCATCATCAATGCACTCAAAAGCAATGGAGAAATTGTAGCCATGACGGGTGACGGCGTTAATGATGGACCTGCTTTAAAAGCTGCGCATATTGGTATTGCCATGGGAAAGAAAGGAACAGAAATTGCCAAACAAGCTGCTTCATTGGTGCTGGTAGAAGACGATCTGGCCAAGATGGTGGAAGCCATTGCCATGGGAAGAAAAATCTATACCAACTTAAAAAAAGCCATTCAATATATTATTTCCATTCATATCCCGATAGTACTGACGGTATTCATTCCATTGATGCTGGGATGGATTTATCCCAATATTTTTACCCCTGTTCACGTTATTTTTCTGGAATTGATCATGGGACCCACCTGCTCCATTATTTATGAAAACGAGCCCATGGAAAAAAACACTTTATTACAGGCACCCCGTCCACTCAGTAGTACCTTTTTTAATTGGAAGGAATTAATGACAAGTTTCATTCAAGGGGTATTGATTACCGTAGGTACATTATATACCTATCAACTAGCAGTGAAACAATCCTATGATATTGAAACCACTAGAACCATGGTATTCAGCACATTGATTTTTGCGAATATCTTTCTCACTTTAATCAACCGTTCTTTTTATTACTCCATTTTCAGTACCCTGTTTTACAAAAACAACTGGATTTATGGAATCATTTTTACAACACTGTTATTACTGGCGGCACTCATATACATAGAGCCCTTCGCACAGTTCTTTGGATTCAAGCCCCTGATAATGTCAGACCTGATTAGTTGCCTTTGGATTGGAGCAGTATCCGTACTCTGGTACGAAATTATAAAATGGATTAAGCGGTTGAACAACAATTAACGCAAGCTACTCGCATCAACTCTAGAAGGGGTTTCTTTACCACTGATGATTCCTCTTGCACTCAAAGCAATAGAACGAATTATCTGTGTCATGTTCGGAATGTCGATGGTGCTTAATTCATCAGAAGCTTTGTGATAGTAGGGATCCACATCAATCTTAGTGGTGGAAATGGTATGTGCAGGAACGCCCAAACGTGCAAGGGTTGCATTGTCTGAACGATAGAATAAATTCTGAGAAGTATAAGGATCAGGATAAAAGGTAAAATCGGTACCCACTAAGTTTTGCTGTAAAATTTTACCCATATCCGTTTTTTCATATCCGGTGATGAAAGCACTGTTCTTGCCCCATTTGCTTTCACTTCCAATCATTTCAATATTAAACATGGCTTTCACCGTCAATGGATCAAACTGCTTTGAAAAGTACTGAGATCCAAATCCACCCACTTCTTCCGCGGTAAAAGCAACAAAAATTAAAGTGCGCTCATTGTTCTTCGCCGCTGCATAATACTTGGCCAATAACATCATAGCTGTGGTTCCTGCGGCATCATCATTAGCACCATTGTAAATGGAGTCGTTGTTCACCATATTGCGGGTATTGATACCCAGGTGATCGTAATGTCCGGAAAATATTACATATTCATTGGGCAAAGACTTGCCAGGAATCATACCCGCTACATTGGCTAGTTTCATTTCCTGTATCTCGTGTTTCGCATCAATGGTTAAAGACTTTACGGTTGTTTCAGTAGTTAGTATAAAAACAACGGACTTATCGGAATAAAACATATTCCCTTTTAATTGCGCTAGTCTGCCAAAATTGCTACTGAAAGAAGTGTCCACCAGTACAAGCATATTTTTGGTTAAACCACTGTATTTTCTGGCTTCTGCAAAAAGGTTTGCCCCTTTGCCAATTTGAGCAACTTCATATCCTGACTTTTCAGTCACCTGCAAATCTTTGCTGCAGGTAACTGCCATGATTTGTTTGGTATCTAGTGCAGATTCATTCAACATCCCGGAAGCACTGATGAACTTAGGTCTAATCATGGCAAAAGACTGTAAAAAATCTTTATTGCCTTTTAAAGGCTGAATACCATAAGACTTAAATTCAGCAGCAATGAATGCAGCTGCTTTGTCTATCCCCTTGGTAAAAGTTCTTCTGCCTTCCATTTCATCTGAAGCCAGTGTACCCAGTACACGTTGAACTTCTTCATCGGTTACGATGGTTTTTAAATCCTGTGCAACAGCTGCAAAAACAGCTACCAGTAATCCTAGGGATAAAACAAACTTTTTCATGTATAATTATTAAAGTAAATACTATAAACTCATCATCTCTTTGAACTTAACGGTCTGTCTGCGGCTGACTTCAATCTTCTCTCCTCCTTTTAAATCTAAAATCAATCCACCATTGAAATAAGGTTCAATTTTTTCAATCCATCTTAGGTTGATAATATGCTTGCGATTGGCCCTGAAAAACATGCGATCATCCAGTCTTTCTTCCAATGCATTCAGCGATTTTAAGATTAAGGGCTTGTTGGTTCCAAAGAATACTTTGGCATAATTGCCCACACTTTCAAATAAGCGGATTTCACCCAGCTTCACAAACCAACAACGCTCTCCGTCTTTTACAAAGACCTGATCGTGTTCGGTTAAAGGACCACGGTTAGATCCGGTAAGTCCAATTTTTTCCTTGTATAATTCGGCTTGTAGTTTTTGAATGGCATCCGACAAACGCTTGGGCTCAATTGGCTTCAACAGATAATCCAGAGCGTTTACTTCAAAAGCTTTGATAGCATATTCGTCATAAGCAGTGGTAAAAATCACTTTAGGTGCTTTCTCAACCTCAGCCAATAAATCAAATCCTGTTTTACCGGGCATTTGAATATCCAGAAATATCAAATCGGGATTCAGGGTTTCTATTTTTTCAATACCCTCGTCTACATTGGTTGCTTCATCTATCACTTCAATATCCCCATGGTCCTGTAACAACTTTTTCAATTCATTTCGCGCCAGTCTCTCATCATCAATAATAATTGCTTTGATTGCCATAATTGCTGATTGTATTATACTAATTAAGCCGGTACTCCCTGTACGGGCATGATAATTTTTGCTTCTACCCAATTGTTCCCTTTGTCTTCAATCGTAAACCGGGATTTGTCGCCGAACAACAACTTCAAACGGCTGCGGGTACTTTTTAATCCAAAACCCTGTGCATCGGCAATTTCGGAAATAGTTCCCGTATTCTGCACAATCAATTCGTGATGTGATTCTCTGAAATCCGAAATAATGCGGATGATCCCTCCCTCTTTGGCTTTGCTCAACCCGTGCTTAATGGCATTTTCTACCAGGGTTTGCAGCATCATGGGAGGTATGGGCTGATCAAGGGTGTCTTCATCAATATCGTATTCCACTTTCAAACGGTCTTCAAAACGAATATGTTCCAGTGCTAGATAATCTTTTACAATATTGAGCTCTCTTTCAAATGGAACCGTTTCCTGTTTTTCGGCCTGCATACTGCTGCGAAGTAAATTGCTCAGTTCTGTAATGGCCGTTCTGGCTCTTTCCGGATTCTCATCCACCAACGCACGGATACTATTAAGGGCATTGAAAATAAAATGTGGATTGATATGACTTTTGATGGTTTTTAGTTCCATCTCTTTTACCAGGCTTTCTAGTTTAATTTTCTGGAACTCTGTTTTGGTACCCAATTCTATATAATGCCACAAATAATAAATAGAAACCCAAACCAAAATAAGGGGAGAGTCGGAAACCAAGTTCACCAAGAATCTTTTCTCAACGGAAACCTTGGTTTTGGGATTGTACAACCCTAACCACTCTGCAATGGCCGAGTTGGTCAGGTTAAACAAGACCAGGATCGACAACAATACCACGGTAAACTGCACCCATTTGCGAGACAATTCCGGAGGCAATAAATGAAAAAGCTTGATTAACTCCCTTAAAACATGGGTAAAAAACAATCCGGAAACAATGATTACCAATAGCTTAGGATAAAAAATGCTATTGATTTTGCTGTCAAATACAAAGGCAAAGAACACCATGGTAACCCCATAGAGTAGCCAGCCACCCAGTTGACACCACCAATATAAGATTGCTTTGCTTTTTGTTCTCATCTTTACAAAGCTAAATATAGCTAAGCCCTTGAAAAGGAACAAATTGGATTAAAGGTAAAATCGGGGGGTGGTTGGCTTAAATTAAAGTAAGCAATGGGCGAACCTTCCTTTTTAAGCTTTGTTATTGTATTTTTACTTACTAAATAACCCAATAATGGAGTTTGTTCCTGGTCCTTTACTCAAGCATATCAACAGTCCTGAAGATTTAAAGAAGCTCAGTAGGGCACAATTACACCAGATTTGCGACGAATTAAGACAATATATCATAGATGTGGTAAGTGTGCACGGCGGGCATTTTGCCGCCAGCCTGGGGGTAGTGGAACTATCCGTTGCGCTTCATTACGTGTACAATACGCCCTATGACCAATTGGTTTGGGACGTAGGTCACCAGGCTTATGGTCATAAAATTCTCACTGGCAGAAGAGATCAGTTCCCTACCAACCGTAAATACAAGGGATTGAGTGGATTTCCAAAAAGATCAGAAAGTGAGTACGATACTTTTGGCGTAGGACATTCCTCTACCTCTATTTCAGCTGCTTTGGGGATGGCCATCGCTGCTAAATACAAAGGCGAAGACAGAAAATCAGTAGCCGTAATTGGAGATGGATCCATGACTGCTGGTATGGCGTTTGAAGCCATGAACCATGCAGGGGTTGCAGACAGCGATGTTTTGATAATTTTGAACGACAACTGCATGAGCATTGACCCAAACGTGGGTGCGCTAAAAGAATATTTAACCGATATCAGCACATCCCCTACTTATAATAAAGTAAGAGATGAAATTTGGAATCTGATGGGCAAGTTGCCTGTTGGAAAAAATTTCAGCCGCGAAATGGCTTCTAAAATGGAAGCCAGCATAAAAGGGGTTGTGAACAAAAGCAGCAATTTATTCGAAGCGTTGAAGCTTCGTTATTTTGGACCGATTGATGGGCATAATATTACCAAGCTAGTAGATACTTTAAAAGACTTAAAAGATATTCCGGGTCCAAAATTGTTACATATCATCACCACAAAAGGTAAAGGATACGAATTAGCAGAAAAAGACCAGACCAAGTGGCACGCACCGGGCTTATTTGATAAAGTAACCGGAGAGATCCTGAAGAAAAAAGTAGATATTCCGCAGCCGCCCAAATACCAGGATGTATTTGGACATACCATGATTGAATTGGCAGAAGCGAACAATAAAATCATGGGCGTTACACCCGCCATGCCCAGTGGTTCTTCCTTAAAATTCATGATGGACAAAATGCCGGATCGAGCATTCGATGTGGGCATTTGTGAACAACATGCTGTTACAGTAAGTGCGGGTTTAGCCACACAAGGTTTGCGCGTGTTCTGTAATATTTACTCATCTTTCATGCAACGTGCTTATGATCAGGTAGTGCATGATGTGGCATTACAGAAATTACCAGTGGTTTTCTGTTTGGACCGTGCAGGTTTAGTGGGCGAAGATGGACCTACCCACCATGGTTGCTACGATATTTCTTTCATGCGTTGCATTCCTAATTTGATTATTGCAGCGCCTATGAATGAAAAGGAATTGCGTAACCTTATGTACACCGCACAATTAGAAGAAACCCAATATCCATTCGTGATTCGTTATCCTAGAGGAGAAGGGACCATGCCAGAATGGAGAACGCCTTTTGAAGCCTTACCTATTGGTAAGGGAAGAAAATTAAAAGACGGAAAAGAAATTGCCATTTTGAGTTTTGGGCATCCGGGAAATTTTGCACAAGCCGCTATTCGAACTTTAAGAACCGAAGGCATTGATCCAGCGCATTACGATTTACGTTTTGTAAAACCAATCGACGAAGATTTATTGCATGAAGCTTTTAGCAACTATTCCAAAATTGTAACTGTTGAAGACGGTACGGTGGTGGGAGGATTTGGATCGGCTGTATTGGAATTTATGAATGCGAACGGATACAAGGCAGATGTAAAAATCTTAGGCATTCCTGATCGTTTAGTAGAGCACGGCAGTCCAAAAGAATTACACAGAGAATGTGCTTATGATGCAGAAGGTATTGCAGCAGCAGTGCGAGAGCTAATGAAGGACAAAGTCAATATTGCTTCAAGCGTGTTAGGATAATAAAAAAGGGTAGTAAAACACTACCCTTTTTTTATACTTCTTCTGTATTAAAATCATTTTCCTGCTCGTTTCGTTCTTCTTCGGTCAATCCTTCATCGGCAATATCTGCTTCGCGATTTTCATTCCATTCTACAATGAAATTGTTCATCCCCTGCCCTACCAATAATTTCATGTATTTCTGCTGAGACAATTCTAAAATGGATAAGAATAAAAAGATGGCATGAATTCTGTCTTCACAGATTTCAAATATTTTTTCGAAAGCCACCGTCTTCTCTCTGCCAATAAAATCAAGCATATAGTCACGACTGCCTTCCATGGTGTAGTTGTAGCGCACTACTGTATGAACAGGCTTGTTTTGACGATCGTGTACCCGCTGCATTACTTTTTCAAATGCTTTCATCAATTTGAACAAAGTAATATTCTGGATCTCGGTGCCTTCAGAAGCTTCCTCTCCGATAGAAGCCACTTCTTTTTGTAGGTTACCACGCTTTACCATCAACATGCGCATGGCTTCCATTTCGGCCATTTGTACAGCAGCTTCTTTGAATTTCTTGTATTCAAGAATTTTATCAATCAATTCCTGACGGGGATCAATTTCATTTCCAGCCGCATCTACTTCTTTTCTTGGCAATAATAACCTGGCCTTGATGCGCATTAAAGTGGATACAAACAAGATAAATTCAGAACTCAATTCTATATTCAACTTCTCTGAACCGTGAATGTATTCTAAAAAGTCATTGATAATCTTGGTAATGGGGATATTATAAATATCCAACTCATCCCTTTCAATAAAGAACAACAAAAGGTCAAAAGGACCTTCAAACTGATCTAACTTAATCTGATAATTAACAGCGCTCACGTTCCGGTTTTTTACAAAGAAAAGAAAACAGGGCCTATTTTAGCCCTGTTTCTGGAATAGTTATCCACTAAAAATACTTAATTGACTTTTTTTAGAGAGTCCCGTATTTCTGCCAATAGCTTTTCTGCTTCAGTTGGACCTGGAGGCGGGGCAGGTGCTGCAGCAGGTGCTTCTTCCTTCTTGATTTTATTCAACGCTTTGATAACCATAAATACGGCAAAAGCCACAATCACAAAATCTATCAGATTGGTGATAAAAGCCCCATATTTAACGGAAACTTCTGTTACTTCAGGTGTTACAACCGCTCCAGCCGCATCTTTCACGGCTGCCGTAGCTTCTTGCAATACCCATTTTTTATCATTGAAATCTACCCCACCGGTTAGCATCCCTACCAGGGGCATGACCATGCCATCTACAAAGGAAGTTACAATCTTGCCAAAAGAAACCCCCATTACAAAGGCAACTGCGGTATCTACTAAATTGCCTCTAACGGCAAACTCTTTGAATTCTTTAATAAGACCCATAAAATAAAGTTTTGTTTACTCAATATAATAAAATTGTCAGAACCATTCCCTTTTGAAAGCGTTTATTAATGCATCTTTGAAAAAATTTTACTGTGCCGAAACAACTGATTAACTGGGGGATTTTTTGTTTACTCTGTCTTATCTGGGGAAGCTCCTTTGTATTGATGAAAGAAGGCATGAATGTGCTGAGCCCCTATCAGGTTGCATCTATTCGTTTAATAAGTGCGGGCATGGTACTTCTTCCTTTTGCTGTTAAAGCACTGAGGGTTATTCCGGCCAATAAAAGGGGGGTGGTGGTTTTATCGGGCTTACTTGGCAGTTTTTTCCCTGCTTATTTGTTCTGCATAGCTGAAACCAAAATTGACAGTGCATTGGCAGGTATTATGAATGCGTTGACGCCCTTATTTGTTATCATCACTGGTGTTTCCTTTTTTCAGTTGAAAGTGAAAACCCTACAGGTTTTGGGTATTATCATTGGTTTTATAGGATTGTCGCTGTTGGTAGCAGCAGGTTCCAAAATTAATCTGGAATATTTTTCCTACGCACTATTGGTATTACTGGCTACCCTTTTCTACGGCATCAATGTAAATTTGGTAGGCAAACATATGCAGGGCATTGGATCGATTGAAATTGCCGCACTGGCTTTTGTATTTCTGATGATCCCCTGCAGCATTATTCTTTCTTACACGGGCTTTTTTTCTCTGCCCCTCACCGAAACAATTTACCTGCAGTCTACCCTGGCATCCGCCGTACTGGGGGTATTCGGCACAGCAGTAGCATCCGTTCTTTTTTATATGCTGGTAAAAAGAGCGGGGGCTTTGTTTGCGTCAATGGTTACTTATGGAATTCCCTTTGTAGCAATCGGATGGGGAATCTGGTATGGAGAGCAGGTGAACTTTTTACAGATCACCTGCTGTGGAATTATATTGGTTGGCGTTTATCTGGCCAATAAGAATTAATTAAACCGTCATCATTTCTTTTTCTTTGGCGGCAAGGTGTTTCTCTACCAAAGCAATATGTTTATCCGTTAAATCTTGAATGTCTTTTTCTGCGTCTTTAGCAGCGTCCTCACTTAATCCGTCTTTCTGTAATTTTTTAACGCTTTCAATGGCATCTCTTCTGATATTACGGATAGCTACTTTGGCATGTTCTCCTTCTCCACCTGCTTTCTTTACCAGCTCTCTCCTTCTTTCTTCTGTTAACGGAGGCATGAACAGACGAATTTGTACCCCATCATTCTGAGGAGTAATGCCAATATTGGCAGCCATAATGGAACGTTCAATCTGCGCCAGCATATTCTTTTCCCAAGGCTGAATGCTGATAGTTCTGGCATCCAGCACGCTAATATTGGCTACCTGCGCAATCGGCGTGGGAGATCCATAATAATCTACTGTAATACCATCCAGCATATTGGGATTGGCTTTTCCTGCCCTGATTTTCACCAATTCTACTTCTAAGTGTAAAATGGCTTTCTTCATGGTATCGGCTGCATCGTCAATGATTAACCCTAATTCTTCTGACATACAATTTTATTAATTGGCGCAAATTTAATGAATGAATCCTAACCAAATGCTTTTATCTTCGCCGTAAAATTAACGGTTCTGTATGGCAAGTATAGTTGATTTACAAAAGACGGCAACCCAGGTCAGAAGGGATATTGTCCGCATGGTACACGGTGTTCAAAGTGGACATCCGGGTGGATCTTTGGGTTGTGCAGACGTGGTTACTGCGCTTTATTTTCACGCCATGAAACACGACGTGGCATTTTCCATGGATGGAAAAGGAGAAGATCTTTTCTTTTTGTCTAACGGGCATATTTCCCCGCTGTACTATTCCGTTCTGGCCAGAGCTGGATATTTTGAAGTAAAAGAACTGGCGAGCTTCAGAAAAATCAATACGCGTTTACAAGGACATCCTACCACCCATGAACATTTACCCGGCGTTAGAATTGCCAGTGGTTCATTGGGTCAGGGATTGAGTGTAGCCGCTGGTGCTGCCCTTACCAAAAAATTGAACAACGACCCTCACCTGGTTTTCTCTTTACATGGAGACGGCGAATTACAGGAAGGTCAAATTTGGGAAGCGGTTATGTTTGCAGCGCACCATAAGGTTGACAACCTTATCAGCATTATCGATGTAAATGGTCAGCAGATTGATGGACCCACAAGTAAAGTGATGTCCTTAGGAAATTTGCGTAACAAATTTGAATCCTTCGACTGGACGGTGCTGGAAATGGACGGCAACCAAATGGAACAGGTGGTAGCCACTTTGGATAAAGCTAAATCAATGACCGGTCAGGAAAAACCCATCTGCATTTTAATGAAAACGGAAATGGGTAAGGGTGTAGACTTTATGGAAGGCAGCCACGAATGGCATGGCATTGCTCCTTCAGATGAGCAACTAGCAAAAGCGCTGGGGCAGTTGGAAGAAACTTTAGGAGATTATTAAACAAGATTTTACTGAAAAAGAATCAAGTGGTGCGCAACTGAAAAGTCTGCGCACTTATTTTTTGCGCCGTAACCCAGGCTGCTGAAAAAGCAATGGCAGCAACCGTTGCTGTTACCAGCATAAAATCGGTCCATTGTACTTTAACCGGATAGTAATCAATAATAAAAGTAGTACCGCCCAGTTTAATCAAGTGGAAGCTTTCCTGCAACCAGCAAATAATGCCACCCAATAATATTCCGGTACCCGCCCCAATAGCTGAGAGCAACAATCCCTCTAATAAAAAAATTTGCCTGATTCTTCCAGGTGTTGCACCTAATGCCCGCAATACCGCTATGTCTTTTTGTTTTTCCAAGATCAACATACTCAATGCCCCAATCATATTAAAAGCAGCCACCACCAATATCAGGGATAGTATTCCATAAATTACCCATTTCTCCAGTTGCATTACCGAATACAAAGAAGCATTTTGCTGGTAACGATTTTGAATAAGCACCTGATTGCCAAAAATGGATGCTAATTGCTGTCTAATTTCAGATTCTTTTCTGCTTGCATTGATTTCAATGGCACTATATGCATTGAAAGGCAACCCCAGCATATACTGCATAAACCGAAGGTTGGTAAACGCATAGGTATTGTCAAAGTCTTGCTGTACAATAAAGGCACCAGTAGGTATTACAGAAAAAGCATTCAGTCCATCAGACTGCAACAAATTAGCATTCGTGTTGGGAAAATACAAAGTGGCCGCCTCAAATACTTTTTCGGTATTGATGCCCGCAGCGTTTTCAATCCCCCCTCCCATAACAATACCCGGAATGGTATCATTGCCAATGTTGAAACTACCTCTGCGAATATATTTCTGAATGGGATTTACTTTTGTGTAACTCTCTTCCACTCCTTTTAATGTAACAATCGTCTGATAAACACCCGTTAATAAGGCCTTCTCTTCTACCACATAACTAAATGCCTGCAAGCCTTTCAGCTGCTTCAACTCAGTTTCTTGTCTGGCATTTACAGTAAAAGTTTTGCCAGTTGATGGTACCACTTTATAGGCTGGATAAAAGTCTCCGTACAATCCTTTTACTAAGGATTCAAATCCATTGAATACACTTAGAATAATAATTAATGAAGCTGTGCCTACGGCGATGGCCATTACCGAAATACCTGCAATGATATTGATGGCATTGGTGGTTTTTTTAGATCGGAAATATCGCCAGGCAAAGAGAAGATTCATTTCTCTTTCTCGTTTATTTTCTTGAAGATCTCCTCCATCTTAAATACATAGTCCAGGGTATCGTCGTTATAAAAATGAATCACCGGAATTCTTCTCAGCTGGTGTTTCATTTTATCGGCCAGTTCTTTTTTAATTTCCCAGGCTTTGGATTCTATTTTTTTCATTACTGCCGCCTCATCTTTTACCTGGAATAAACTAATATATACCCTGGCTTCCAGCAAATCCGGCGTTACTTTTACATTAGATATAGAGACCATTCCCCCATCTATCATAGCCAGGTTTAATCTTCTAAATATATCATTGAATTGCTCTTGCAATGCTCCTGCTACCTGTCTTTGTCTTTTTCCTTCCTCCATATTATACGGTTTATGGGTGTAAAATTAGTTACTTTGCCTTGTTTCACCATTTATTCCTGTATGAAGCGTTTTGAGCGTATCCTTTTTTACCTGCGTAGCCAACGGAAAAACATTGTCTTATATGTACTGTTTAACCTATTATCCATTGCATTTTCATTGATTTCACTGGTGATGCTGGCTCCTTTTCTGGGGCTTTTATTTGCCAAGGAAAAATTAATTACAGCTAAACCCGCACTTCGTTTTCCGCAGGATGGTGCCGATGCTGTATTGGCTCACTTGAAATATTACCTGAGTATGCTGATTCAGGAACAGGGCGAAGTATATGCTTTAGGAGCCATCTGTATCGTAATTATTGTTGCCATTTTTTTTAAAAATTCATTCACCTATTTATCATTCCGGGTATTAGCCCCCATGCGCAATTATGTAATGACCAAACTTCGCTCTGACTTATACGCCAAAATATTACAGTTGCCGATTGGATTTTTTACGGAACAGAAAAAAGGAGATATCATCAGCAGAATGAGCAATGATGCCAATGAAATTGAATGGAGTGTAATGAGCACGCTAGAAGGGCTAATTAGAGATCCGCTGAATATTCTGATTATCCTGAGTGTGCTGGTATACATCAGTCCAGTACTTTCTGTTTTTTTGCTGGTATTGCTGCCATTAACAGGTTTTATTATCGGAAGGGTAAGTCGTTCTTTAAAGAAACAATCCACTGCTTCAGCAGAAGAACTGGGCAGTTTAATGAGCATTCTCGACGAAACCCTTGGCGGCTTAAGAGTCATTAAAGCTTTTAATGCTGAAAAGATTTTACGCAATCGATTCTTCTCTACGAATAACAACCTGAATCATATCCGTAATAAAATGAATTTCAGGAAAGACCTGGCTTCGCCCATGTCTGAATTCATGGGGGTGATGGTACTCAGTTGTATTTTATGGTTTGGCGGAAGACTGGTGCTGAACAATGAAGCGGGACTGGAAGCCACCGGCTTTATCAACTATATTGTCATTTTTACCCAGATCATTAATCCGGCCAAGTCTTTGTCTACTGCTTTTTATAACGCACAAAGAGGTAGTGCTGCCATTCAAAGAATTGAAGAGATTTTACAGGCCCCGATTCTGGTAACCGACGAACCCAACGCCAAAGAATTAACCAGCTTCAATCATTCAATTGAATTTAAAAATGTAAACTTTTCTTACAATGACACTCCCATTCTGAAAAATATCAACCTTACAATTGAAAAGGGTAAAACCATTGCCCTGGTTGGATCTTCCGGTGCGGGCAAAAGTAGTCTGGCCGATTTGATTCCCCGTTTTCACGATGTTAGCGGAGGAGAAATTCTGATTGACGGCATCAATATTAAAAACTACTCCCTTCACAGTATTCGAGCTTTAATGGGCATTGTTACACAAGAGCCCATTTTATTTAATGATACCATTGCCGGCAATATTGCATTGGGGGTAGACAATGCCAATGAAAAAGATATTGAACAAGCCGCCATAGTAGCGAATGCACTGGATTTTATCCGAAAAAAAGAAGAGGGATTTGAAACCAATATTGGAGACAGGGGCAGCAAGTTGAGTGGCGGGGAAAGACAAAGAGTTACTATTGCCAGAGCCGTACTGAAGAATCCTCCGATTTTAATTTTAGACGAAGCCACTTCTTCACTGGATACAGAAAGTGAAAGACTGGTGCAGGACGCCATCAACAACATGATGCAGAACCGAACCTCCATTGTGATAGCGCACAGATTAAGCACCATACGTCATGCCAATGAAATCATCGTATTGCAAAAAGGCGAAATTGCCGAAAGAGGAACCCACGATGAACTACTGGCCAAGGGTGGTATTTACAAGAAGCTGGTAGACATGCAGGAAGTTAAATAAAAATCCCGGTCACAAAGTAACCGGGATTTATCTATTCATTTTAATTTGGACAATTAGTCTTGATTCGGCTTAACCAATCCCAGCTTGGCTTCCAGGCTTAAAGTAGCATGTGGAACCGCACGCAATCTTGCCTTATCAATTAAACGACCAGTAACTCTGCAGATACCGTAGGTTTTATTCTCAATACGCATGATGGCTTTTTCCAAATGGTCAATATAGGTAATCTGACGACTCGCCATTTGACTCAATTGCTCTTTCTCCATGCTCATGGTTCCGTCTTCCATGGTCATGTAACGGGCATCATCATTGTCCCCGCCCATTTCATCCTTACGGGTAATTAACCCTTGTAAATACGCCAATTCTTTCTTAGCTGCGTCCAGTTTTTTATTGATCAACTCTCTGAATTCTGCCAAATCGCTGTCATTATATTTCACCAGCGGACCTTGTGGCTTGGGAGCTTCTACTCTTTTCTCCAAAGGTGTGTAGCCTGGATTATAGGTTACACTAGACTTGGTATTGATCTTCGGTACTTTAACGTCTTTTATGGGACCTGGCACTTTTTTTACTGGCTTTACAGGGGGAGCAGGAGGCGCTTTTGGAGCGGGCTTCTGAACTGCCACTGGTTTTGCTGGTGCTGGTGCTGGCTTGGGTGCTGCAACAGGTGCAGGCTTCGCAACCGCCGGCTTAACAGGAGCAGTTTTAACTGCTGGTTTAGCAGCCGGTTTTGCTGGTGCCTTTGCAGCGGGTTTGGCCACGGGCTTCACCGGAGCTTTTGCAACAGGCTTGGAACCCCCTTTCACAGGTGCTTTTGCAGCAGGTTTGGCAACAGGCTTCGGAGCAGCTTTTACAGGGGCTTTTTTGGCCGGAGCTTTTGCAGCTGGCTTTGCGGGTGCTTTTGCAGCGGGTTTCACCGCCACTTTGGCTGGCGCTTTTTTCGCAGGCGCCGCTTTGGCAACTGGTTTAGCAGCAGCTTTTGCTGGTGCCTTTGCAGCGGGTTTTGCTGCAGCTTTGGCTGGAGCCGCCTTTACAGCTTTTTTGGGAGTTGCTTTGGGGGCTGGTTTTTTTGTAGCCATAGGTCTTATCCTTTTTTGTTTACAACCACGTCTAGTGCAATGTCATTTACTTCAATTGGCGTACCATTCTCTAAATGGGACTTCCATTCAATGCCATCTGCCAGAATTTCGCGGCAAATATAATCGTTAAATTTAATAATAGAAGGCTTAAGGGGGGTACCTTCGGGTAACTCTACGAATATACGGTCTGTTAATTCAAATCCGGTTTCTTTTCTAATATTTTGTATTCGATTGACGAATTCCCGTGCTTCTCCCTCCAGTTTAAGATCTTCTGTTAGCGTAATATCCAGCGCAACGGTCAGTTTTCCTCTGGTAGCCACGCTCCATCCCGGTATATCTTCGGCTGTTATTTCCACATCTGTGAGTTCAATGGTAAAATGACCATTAGACAATACCAGCTCACAAGTTCCATTTTGCTCCAGACCAGCAATCTGTTCCTGTGTAAAACCAGCAATCAAACCAGCTGCTTCTTTCATGGATGCACCCAGTTTGGCGCCCAGCGTTTTAAAATTCGCTTTTATTTTCTTGCTGATCACACCCTGTGTGGCAGTCAGGTATTCTATTTCTTTAACGTTCACTTCAGCCTTAATTAATTCTTCCATTTTTTCCAGCTGCGCTTTCATCTGAACATCCAGCACCGGAATCATTACTTTTTGTAATGGCTGACGCACTTTGATATTCACTTTCTTTCTAAGCGAAAGAACTAGAGAACAGGCTTCCTGCGCCAGCTCCATTCTTTCTTCTAATAAAGTATCTACCATATCTGCATTGTAAACCGGAAAATCTGCATGGTGAACAGACCCTACGTTAAATCTGTTGGTTACTGCATTCAACTGATTGAATACTGCATCACTGAAGAATGGAGAAATGGGTGCTATTAATCGCACAATGGTTTCCAGACATTCATACAGGGTTTGATAGGCACTGATTTTATCGGTCTCGTATTCACCTTTCCAAAAACGTCTTCTGCACAATCTCACATACCAGTTACTCAATTGTGCATCTACAAAATGCTCAATTGCTCTACCGGCCAATGTGGGTTCAAAGTCGTTCATATTATCGGTTACCTCTTTCACCAGACTATTTAAGGAAGATAAAATCCAGCGATCAATTTCTGGTCTTTCCGCCAGCGGAATGGGGGCTTCCTTGTAAGCGAAGCCGTCTACATTAGCATAGAGACAAAAGAACTGATAAGTATTATAGAGCGTACCAAAGAACTTTCGCTGTACTTCCTGAATACCGGCTAAATCAAATTTTAAGTTATCCCAGGGAGATGCATTGGTAATTAAATACCAACGCGTAGCATCTGCTCCATATTTCTCAATGGTTTCAAATGGATTCACCACATTGCCAAGGCGCTTACTCATTTTGTTACCGTTCTTATCTAGCACCAGACCATTACTCACTACCGCTTTATAGGCAACATTATCAAACAACATAACGCCCAACGCGTGGAGTGTATAGAACCAGCCGCGTGTTTGATCCACCCCTTCTGCAATAAAGTCTGCAGGGAAAGCTTCCCCTTTGTCAATTAAATCTTTGTTCTCAAATGGATAATGCCACTGTGCATAAGGCATGGCACCACTGTCAAACCAAACGTCAATCAAATCAGGCACACGCTGCATAGGTTTGCCAGAAGGGCTCACCAGAATAATTTCATCTACATAGGGTTTGTGTAGATCCAGAATGCCCTGGTGTAAATAGTTCTTGTTGATATCCCCGCCCAATACCTCATTGGCTTTGCGGATGCCTTCGTTCAATTCTGCAATGGAACCGATACAAACTTCTTCGGTACCGTCTTCTGTACGCCATACCGGTAAAGGAGTTCCCCAGTAACGGCTTCTGCTCAGGTTCCAGTCTACCATGTTCTCCAGCCAGTTTCCAAATCTTCCTTCACCTGTAGATTTAGGCTTCCAATTAATGGTTTTGTTTAGCTCTACCATTCTGTCTTTCACGGCAGTGGTTTTAATAAACCAGGCATCCAGCGGATAATACAAAATAGGTTTATCGGTTCTCCAACAATGCGGATAACTGTGTTCGTATTTCTCTACTTTAAAAGCACGATTCTCTTTCTTCAGATGAACACAGATATCAACGTTAACATCCACATAGTTTGGATCGTCTTTGTAATTTTTTACATAGCGATTACTGAATGGACCCAGACCGTCTACAAATTTTCCTTCCTTATTCACCATGGTTAAAATACCGATATTGAATTTCTTGCCCACTTTAAAGTCATCTGCACCAAATGCAGGAGCCGTATGTACAATACCAGTGCCATCTTCTGTGGTTACAAAATCACCAGTGATAACCCTGAAAGGTTTTGCATCCGGGGTGATAGCCAGAATTTCTTTTAATGAATTGGCTTCATAAGGCAGTAACTGTTCGTACTCCATCCCTTCAATATCGCGACCCTTAAACTGAGCCAAAATCACCCATGGTAATATTTTGGTTTTTTCATTAATGCCTTCAAAAGAAGCATTTTCCCCTTCCGCTTTAAAATACTTACCCATCAAGGCTTTTGCAAGAATTACATTCACAGTAAGCAGCGTATAAGGATTCACTGTTTTAACCAATACATAGTCAATATTCGATCCTGCTGTTAAGCCAAGATTAGAAGGCAAAGTCCATGGGGTTGTGGTCCATGCCATGAAGAAAACTTCTTCTGCAGCAATGGTAGGGTTGGAACTTTTCAATTGCTGATACCAGGCAGCCTGCTCCAGAGAAGCCTGTGTTGCCTTAAACATGGCTACTGCAGAAGTATCTTTTACTTCTTTGTAAGTGCCGGGCTGATTTAATTCGTGTGAACTCAACCCTGTACCAGCCGCAGGTGAATAAGGCTGGATACTTACACTTTCATATAGATATCCTTTTTTATACAACGTACTTAAAATCCACCAGAGGGTTTCAATATAGTCGTTCTCAAATGTTACATAGGGTTTTTCCAGGTCTACCCAATAGCCCATTTTGGTAGTGATATCATCCCATTCTTTTTTATAACGAAGTACGGCTTCGCGGCATTTTTTATTGTAGTCTTCAATGCTAATTTTCTTGCCGATATCTTCCTTGGTAATACCCAATTCTTTTTCTACTCCCAGTTCAATGGGCAACCCATGGGTATCCCAACCACCCTTTCTTTTTACCTGAAAACCCTGCATGGTTTTATACCGGCAAACCATGTCTTTCAAGGTTCTGGAAATTACGTGGTGAATACCCGGCATACCATTTGCACTGGGCGGCCCCTCAAAAAATACAAAGGGCTTCTTCCCTTCCCTCAAAGCAATGCTTTTCTCAAAAGCGGCATTGGCTTTCCAACCGGCCAATACTTCTTTTTCAATCAAGGGTAAATTCAATCCTGAAAATTCTGCATACTTCGCACTCATGGTATTCCGCTAATAAGGGTTTAAAAAATTCGGGCGAAGGTACGAATCCTGTCACGAATAATCATGGTTATCGCACCATGGCTTAGGCTTTCTGGGCTATATTTGGGTATGAAAATTGTATTTTTTAGTTCACAGCCTTACGATAAGCAGTTTTTTACCCAATACAATCAACAGGGGTATGAATTGATTTTTCAAGAAACGCACCTGAACGAGCAATCCGTAAAGCTGGCTGCTGGCGCAAAAGCCATCTGTGTTTTTGTAAACGACAAGGTAAATGCCGGGATAATTGAACAACTTACCCAGATGAACGTAGAGATTATTGCCTTACGTTGTGCCGGATTCAACAATGTAGACCTGGAGGCCGCCAAAGCTGCCGGAATTAAAGTATGTCGGGTTCCTGCCTATTCCCCTGAAGCCGTAGCGGAACATGCAGTAGCCATGTTACTAACCTTGAACAGAAAAACCCATAAAGCCTACAACCGGGTAAGGGAACAGAATTTTGCCCTGCAAGGACTGCTGGGATACAATTTATATGGCAAGACCATTGGGGTAATTGGAACCGGCAATATTGGTAAAGCTTTTTGTAAAATCATGCTGGGCTTTGGCTGCAAAGTGGTGGCTTTTGATTTAATTGCCAATCAGGAATTAATGGCAGCAGGGGTAGATTATCAGCCCCTCATGGAGGTACTGAAGGCAGATATTATCTCTCTTCATTGCCCCTTAAATGAGCAAACCAAACATATTATACAAAAAGACACCATTGCTTTGATGAAGAAAGGTGTTGTAATCATTAATACTAGCAGGGGGGGATTAGTAAAAACAAGAGATGTAATTTATGCCTTAAAATCGGGTCATATCAGCGCATTAGGCATTGATGTATATGAACAAGAGGAGAAAATATTCTTCAAAAACCTTTCTGAAGACATTATTCAGGATGATGAAATTCAAAGACTGATGAGTTTCCCGAATGTCCTGATTACGGCTCACCAGGCTTTTTTTACCCAGGAAGCATTGGAACAAATTGCTACAACAACGTTAAATAATATTCAGCATTTAACGGAAAACACTAACTTAATTGCTCAGGCTGCATTATTGACCTAAATTTTATCTTTACAGGAATGAAAGGATTGTACACTTTGATTGCTTGGCTGGGCATTATAGCCTTTGGATTCAGTTCCTGCTCCAAAGAATTTAGTTCAGAAGGGCCCGGGTTTGGCGGTTCCGCTGCGGGTACCCTGCTCGACAGTATGGGCAATTGCCACACTGCCGTAGTAAAAGGGCAGTTCAAGGAACTGGAAAATTTAACCGACAGCAATTATATCCTGGTTAAAGTAAATTTCACTACCCAGGGCAAGTACACCATTTTCTCTGATACCACCAATGGAATGTGGTTCAGGGATTCCGGATTTGCTTTTGTGCAGGGAGCTAATACCATTAAGTTAAAAGGAAAAGGACAACCGATTCTGCCCGGCACATTTACATTTCAGATTAATTTCGGCAACAGTGCCTGTATGGTAAATATTACCACTATCGGCAGCGTGAACAATGGCTCATCTACAGCAGACTATCTGCCTACCAGGGCCAATGGTTACATAGATTATGAATTAAATCCTGCATTTCCGGCAACCAATGGAGGCTTGATCCCTGAATTTAGGGCAACCATTGCAAGCACCCTATCTCAGGGCATGTATAACAATGTAAACAGAACCTATTCCCGCTATGCTACGAGCGCAGGAGATCAGTTATTTGCCAGAAAAGATGGCACAGGTAAATACTATCAATTCGGAACACCAGAATTCGACTACCTGTACATTTACGATTCCATCGTGAATAACGAAAGAATGGATTTTGTTTATTTGGACGAATCCAAAAACCCGGGTCAATCTTTTGATACAGACAGTTTACGAGTTGGTTTTTTTGACTCCAATACCAATGCAATGGTTTACGGTTGGGCGAAACTCAGGATTACAACCTTATTTAAGGGAAGACAAATGTTTTTACTAGGTACTATGTACACGGATATCATTACCGTGAAAAGAGAGCTTTATTTTAAACCCGATGCCGCCAGCAGTTATTCACTACTGAATTTGGTAGCCGAGCTTTCCTATGCCAAAGGAATTGGCCTGGTAGACCAAAGGGTATTTGAAGCAACGGCTTCCGGAACCACATTGCAATCGATTACCATCAAGGGGTGGAACGGCCTATAGCAATTCGTTATTCCTCAAAATTAACAATGACTGAAGACTTGAAAAGTACAGATAAAATTTGTATAGTAAAGATATAAATGGCCAACACACTTACCCTACTTCAAAAGCTCACAAGGCTTCAGACCTGTATGCTTTTTAAATGCGGCTGAGAAATGAGAGATAGAGGAATATCCAAGCAACGCTGATACATCCGTAACGCTTAAGCTTTTCTCGTACAGCAAATACTTGGCGTGCTCCATTCTTTGCTGCTGATAAAAATCGAATATGGTGGTGCCAAATACTTCCTTGAATCCTTTCTTCAGATAGCATTCGTTCATGGCAACCTTGCGGCTTAATTCCTTGATGGTGATGGGGTCTCCAATATGCTGCAACAGAATATCTCTTGCCTGATAAATTCTTTCTTTGCCACTATCATCAGCCAGAAACTTACAGGCAAAGCCCTCTTCTTTTTCATGAACCAGACAGTCCATACTGTACAACAACAACTCGTGTACTTTGGCATTTACATAGATATTCTCCATGGACCCCGAATAACTATGGTTCAATAAAGCATCCAGCACATTTCTGTTACGAACACATAATGGGAACAATTTGGTAAATGCGTGTGGATGTTTAAAAGCCAGTACTTCGTCTTTGCGGTTGGCCAGTTTAACATTGTGTACAAACTGCTTCAGGAAACTGGCAGTAAAGTGAAAGGTAAATACAT
>VFQO010000790.1_pt1 | contig 29716 bp, 33 predicted proteins | sample 3512331 | NCBI WGS metagenome assembly VFQO01 (sample SAMN10412371, study PRJNA504923) | tailings metagenome | isolation source: Replicate 3 from Balatoc abandoned mine | place: Philippines: Itogon, Benguet | collected 2017-08-28 | reverse complement strand
CGACACCTCGCTGAACGTCCCGATGGGCGAGGATGGCGACAGCCAGTGGCAGGATTTGCTGGGCGACGAAGGCCCGCTGCAGGACGAGCGCGTCGCCGAGACGCAGGAACGCGACATCCGCCACGCGCTGCTCAGCGAGGCGCTCGAAACGCTCAACGAACGCGAGCGCCATATTCTGACCGAACGCCGCCTGACCGACGATCCCAAGACGTTGGAGGATCTGAGCCAGGTTTACGACGTCAGCCGCGAGCGGGTCCGCCAGATCGAGGTGCGCGCGTTCGAAAAGCTGCAAAAGGCGATGCTGAAGCTCGCCGGGGACCGGCGGCTAGTGGGCGCCTGAACAACGGGGGCAGCATAGCAGCAGGGCGAACAGGCCGGCGCTCCGGCCAAAGGAGTAAGCCGATGCGTTACCTGTTCGTGGCCGCCGCCATCACGGCCCTCGCTCATCCTGCCGCCGCCCCTGTCGCCGCCGCCCCGCAAGCGGCACCGGTAGAGGTCGTGCTCGCGAACTTCAGCTTCACGCCCGAAGAATTACATCTGCACGCCGGACAAAGCACGACGATCCATTTCGTCAACACCGGATCGGGCGGGCATGATTTCACCGCCGCCGAATTCTTCGCGGCAGCGACGATGGACGCCGCGAACCGGGCCAAGGTAGGCGGCGCCAAGGGCCGGGTCTCGCTCGGCAAGGGTCAGGCGATCGACGTGACCCTGTTGCCGAGGGCGGGCGAATATCCCGCGCATTGCTCGCACTTCCTGCACAGCAGCATGGGCATGACCGGCAAGATCCGGGTCGATTGAGTCCGGCGGACCGGTTTGACACGCGGGCGCAATAGGCTAGCCTCTCTGCCGGGTCGAGCGAGGGGAGACATGTCATGTGGAAATGGATCCGTATTCCCAAGGGCGTCGCGCTGCTGGCGTTCCTGTTGCCGTGGATGACCGTCAGCTGTTCCGGGCAGCCGCTCGTCAAGGCCAGCGGCTTCGGCCTTGCCTTTGGGCGCGTCTCGGCGATGGGTGAGGCGGTCAGCGCCAGCGACGGCGCATCGATGAATATCTGGCTGATCCTCGCGCTGCTCGCGATTGCGGGCGGGCTGTTCCTGCTGTTCGCCAGGGGCCGCGAGGCCGCGAAGCTGGTGCTGGCCACCTCGGCGGCCGCGCTGGTGTTGATCCTCGTCGGCACCTATCGCTACAGCAAGGATGCGATCATGGCCGAAGCCGCCAAGAATGGATCGAACGGCAGCATGGATCAGGCCGCGCTGGCGATGATCCAGGTCGAGTGGCATTTCGGTTACTGGCTCGCGCTCCTGTCGCTGATCGCGGCGGCGGCGATGGCCTGGCTGGTGACGAGCGGCAAGGAAGCGGAGGCCGAGGCAAAGATGCGCTCGCTCGCCGCCGATGCCACCGACGCGGCGAAGGTCGCGGCGGCCAAGGCGAGCGACGCGGCCAGGGACGCCGCCGCGAAAGCCAATGATGCGATCGACGCCACCAAGGACAAGAAGGACGACGAGCCGCCCAAGGGGTAAAATGTTGCGGAAAGAAAACCGGAGCGGCAAGCTGGACCCGCTGCCGCTCCCCTATGATCGGGGGATCCTTATGAACACCGAAATCGGCACCACCGCCGCGCCTGCGGCCAAACCCGCACCGGCACCTGTCACGCCGGCGACCGACAACAAGACCAAGGGCGGCGACAAGCTCGCCGCCTGGTCGGCCTTTTCGCTGATCCTGGGCCTCGCCGGCGACATGGCGACCCCGATCGGCAATTATTCGCTGTGGCTGATGGCGGCGGGCATCGCCGGTTTTGCACTGTGCTTTGTGTTGCGGCGCATGGCTTTCGCGCGGCGCGGGATGTTTCACACCGGCATCTTCGCGCTGATCATGGCGACGATCTGGGGCTTGCAGCAATTCGCTGTCCCCGAAGACGAGGGGGTCGAGCGCGGCGCGACGGTCGCCTTCCTGCCGATCCTGGCACCGATCCAGACCAAAATCCTGCCGCTGCCGCAAAGCCAGAAGCTGCTGCTGCAATTTCAGGACAGCATTGCGAACGGCAGCGACAGCGAACGGGTCGCAGCGGCACGCGAACTTTATGCCGCCACCGAAGACGCCGCGCTCCACCGCGGGATGATCGAGACCATGATGGGGTCGGGCAATGCCGCGCTGCAACAGAGCGCGACGCTGCTCCGCCTGGCCGAACGCAAGCGCGACCGCCTGACCTTGCTCCCGATCGATCGCGACACCGATGATCCCCTGTCGCGGCGGCTCCTGTCCTTTTCGTTCGAGGTCCGCGACGTCGATGTCGACAGCGGCGCGCTCGACCTGCGATCCAGTTCCGGCCGATCCTTTGGCACCGTGACGCGCCAGGGCACGACGATGCAATTGCCAATCATCGTCGGGGAAAACAGCGGCTGGCAGGATATGCTGGTCGATCTGAAACCCGGCAAAGACATGCGGCTGACCGGCAAGGCGCGGCTGGACACGGGCGAGGCCGTCGCGGTCGAATTACCCTTGTTCTGATGCCCCGACGTCCGATACGGACGGGCCGATGACGACCGCCACCAAGACGCGCGCCAAGCGCCGCAAGCTGCCCTGGTATCTGCGGCCGTTCAAATGGCTGCTGTGGTTCATCGCGATTTCCGTGCTGTGGGTGCTGCTTTATGCGGTGGTGCCGCCGCCGGTGACCTTCACGATGCTGGCGGACAGCAGCGGCATCACCAAGGACTGGACCAGCCTGTCCGCCATCGATCGCAACATGGTGCGCGCGGTGATCGCGGCCGAAGACGGAAAATTCTGTTCGCACAATGGTTTCGACACCGAAGCGATCGAAGAGGCGATCGAGCGCAACGCCAAGGGCAAGCGGATGCGCGGCGGATCGACGGTAAGCCAGCAGACCGCAAAAAATGTCTTCCTGTGGCAGGGCAGCGGCTGGACGCGCTATGTCCGCAAGGTGCCCGAGGCGTGGTTCACCTTTCTGATCGAGAAAATCTGGGGCAAGCGGCGGATCATGGAGGTCTATCTCAACGTCGCCGAGACCGGCATCGGCACCTATGGCGTCGAAGCCGGCGCGCAGCGCTATTTCAACCACGGCGCCGGCAAACTGACCCCGGCCGAAGCCGCGCGCATCGCCGCGATCCTGCCGCTGCCCAAGAAACGCGAGGCGATCAGCCCGTCGGGCTTCACCCGCCGTTACGGCAACACGATCCGCGCCCGCATCGGCCAGGTCCGGCGCGACGGGCTGGATGGGTGTGTTTATTCGTAGGGCTAGTGTCCGCTTTTGGGGTGGGGAGCGGAGCGGTAGCTTTCCACTTCTTGTAGGCCTGTAGCGGCCGCTAGCCGGGAGGGGTAAATAGCCTGTCGCGCATATCTCTGCAAATCCCGTCCAATCCGGGGAACAGCGAACCAAAAGTGATGCCCATAAGCTCAAGCTCGCGCATGATCTGGGGGCGGCTTCCTACGGGTAGATCGCAGGCCGTCAGATAGCGCACGCCGTCAGCTTCCTCGCGTTCGCGGATGAATGCCTCGACGTCGGCGATATTCGTCACAGTCGAGATCGCTTGTTGTGGCGAGTGTCGTGGGTTGCCGACTGGCATAGTCTCGACGACGACAAGCTGGTTTGGTGCGGCGTCTACAATGAAACCGGCCTTGCCGTATTTGTTGATCCAAGCAAGACGATCAAAGATGTAGATGCGCGGCGGAACATTCACCTCGATTATCTGTTGGAATGCGAAGTAGGCGGCGACAAAGGGAGAGTAAGACCAATCTAGCATTGGCGTGGGATAGCCGTGATGTTGCAGGATGCTCCATATCGCTGCGTTGTGCTGCAAGTTGCCAAGCTGAAGAGGATATTTCAGCGTCTCAGCGACAGAACCGAAAAGCAGCTCAATGTCTTGTGTAATCCACTGGCTCAGATTCTTCCGCCACGTTCGATGGAACGTTGTCGCAAGCTTGAACGGCTGTCGCTGTCCCCGAAAAATATAATGTCGGGGATCCTGCCCGGCCGCCCAATGGCGAAATTGATCCCACGAAACGAGATCGGGCCGGGGCGTCAAAACGGACGCGCCCGTGGGGTCCGACAGCTTCAATGTAACGCTGCCGCGCTGCGACGGTTCGTCGACGGCTTGCTTCTGCACCAAGCGTAGAAGACGCTTCACCCCGCTAGGCCTTTCGCCCGGGACTGCTTCAGGTTCGGCCCACGCGACTGTCAAATCCAAACCCACCACCGAGAACTCAACATCAAGATGGGACGGCACTGCCCTCCCATAATTGGCCGCAAGATATGCTTCGGCTCCCTGCCGGTCTTGGGGCGACATTATGCCTCCGGTAGGGTATAGGTAGATCGTCGCGAGCGAAGCTCGAAGCGGTTGACCCTTCCGCAGGTTAATGTCGAACAGATACCCAGGCAGGTTGGGATCGTCGTAAAAAAGGTAAGCGCGGCCAATCAGGCCAAACCCACGATCCTCTGTCTCGATCCTCAGCGTCGCGGGTATTTCCCCCTCGACCCTGCCAATCCATTGTCCGATCATTCACCTCTCCCTCTTCGCCATTCATGGAGAGAGCATCCGGAACTTCAAGCTACATTTATCTCAATCCGTGCGGTGCTTAATTTGCATTAGCCAGCGCGGCTGATGGCGTAGGAGGGAATGCAGTGCGACGGTCGCTAACGGACGTACATTTCTGCCCAGAATGCCCGCAACCGGTCGCTCGCTGCCGTCAGATCAAAAACATCATCGTCGCGGTAAAAAACACCGCGAAACTCTGCAAGAACAGCCGCAGGTCGCTGCCCGCAAAGATCGACACAGGCTCGCGGTGCGCCGCCAGGGCCTGGCGCAATTCGCCCTGCCAGTCGGCCGGCGCGCTCAGCCGCGCGATCGTCAGCTGGCGCGCGCCATGGGCCTGAATCCGGCGGCGAATATCGATGTGATCCGAGTCCATGCCCGGCAAGCTATGCCGGTCTTAACGATTTGGTAAGGTTAAAAGATCGTTAACAGATGCAGCGTGTCAAAGCGGCACAGCGGCTACTCCTTTGGGATAGGTCGGACCCGGACCGTCTGCCCGTCGCGCGCGCCGACCTGAAACGGCTTGCACCGCTGCGGCCGCATCCGCGGGCCAAGGCACAGCCGCACCTCCTTGAGCCACCCCTGCCGATCGGTCGTCACCGCGATCATCGGCGCGGTCACGCCCGAATTGGCGGCGGCGAACGCGCGGCGGATGCTGCCTGCCGTCTGCGGCTTGGCTGCCAGCGCCGCCATGTCGGGAAAGCGCACCGCGCGGAACAGCATCGCGGCGGAGCGGAAATAGGCGGCGGGATGCGGGCTCATGCACGTGCCATGCTTCGCCCATTCATGCTGGAGCAGCTGCGCCGACGGCGTCATGCACAGATGCTGGCGCAGCACCGGCTGCGGCACAATCTTCGCCGGGCGGCACCATTGCGGATAATCGCGGCTGTCGGTTTCGGGCCACAGCCCGTGGAGCACCCAGCCAAAGCGGCCATTCTCGCCCGCGCACTGGAACCGGTCGCGCGCGTCGCGCCGATCGCGTACCCCGGCACAATGCTGCGGCGACCAGCTCATCGCCAGCAGATAGCCGGTGGTCGGGGTCTTGCGCACCGGCTCGCCGCGCCTGGGTTGTTCGAGCCGCGGCACCGGGATGCGGTCGGGCACCTTGCAGGCGAGCGCCTGGGCTTGGGCCGCCGTGGGTGCGAGGAGCAACGCGAATGCGGCCAGCCCCCACCCCTTTTTCCGTTCGTGCTGAGCTTGTCGAAGCACCGTTTTTCCTTTGCCGCGGTAAGGAGAAGGACAGCCCTTCGACAAGCTCAGGGCGAACGGTGAGTTAGGGTAGCTGAATCAAACCAGCGCAAAATCAAGCCCGACATCCGCCGCGGGCGCCGACTGCGTCAACCGCCCCACCGACACATAGGTCACCCCCGTCGCGCCGATCGCGCCGATCGTGTCGAGCCGCACCCCGCCCGACGCCTCGGTCGGCACCTTGCCATCGACGAGCGCCACACATTCGCGCAGCTCCTCCAGCGTCATATTGTCGAGCAACAGGTGCGTTGCGCCAGCGGCGAGTGCGGGTTCGACCTGCGCCACCCGGTCGACCTCGACGATGATCCGCTCGATCCCCGCCGCGACCGCGCGGCGCACCGCTTCCTCGACCGATCCGGCGACCGCGACATGATTGTCCTTGATCATCGCCGCGTCCCACAATCCCATCCGGTGGTTGGTCGCGCCGCCCATCCGCGTCGCATATTTCTCCAGCACCCGCAGCCCGGGGATCGTCTTGCGCGTGTCGAGCAATGTCGCGCCGGTTCCTGCCAGCGCATCGACATAGCGCCGCGTCATCGTCGCGATCCCCGACAGGTGCTGCACGGTGTTCAGCGCCGAGCGTTCGGCGGTCAGCATCGCGCGGGCATTGCCCGACAGCCGCATCACATCGCTGCCCGCGGCCACTTCGGCGCCCTCGGTGGCCAGGATTTCGATCTCCATGGCAGGATCGAGCGCGCGAAAGAAAGCTTCGGCGATCGGCAACCCCGCGACGATGATCGCGTCGCGGCTGTCCATCACCCCACCGAACCGCGCGTCGGCGGGAATCACCGCCATCGACGTAATGTCGCCCCCCGCCCCCAAATCCTCGGCCAAGGTGGCGCGAACAAAGGCGTCGAGATCGAAATCGGGCAGGGAAAATTGGGTCATGCATCTCGCGATAATGGGCGGCTCCAGCAAATCAACTTGACGTTTACGTAAACTAACGCTGACATGCACGCCACGTGGCACTTTCGTCCACATCCGGAGAGGCCCAATGCAATCCCCCATCTGCGCGATGCTCGCCATCGAATTCCCCCTCCTCGCCTTCTCGCACTGCCGCGACGTCGTCGTCGCGGTGTCGAAGGCCGGCGGCATGGGCGTCTTCGGCGCCGCCTCGCTCCCGCCCGAACGGCTCGAAGAAGAGCTGGCGTGGATCGACGCGCATATCGGCGGCAAGCCCTATGGCGTCGACCTGATCGTCCCCAACAGTTTCGCCGGCAAGGGCGAAAGCCGAACCGCGCTGCCGCCAATCCCTGACGAGCACAAAGCCTTTGTCACCGGATTGCTCGAGAAACATGGGGTCGATGACGGCAATCTGACCCTTCCCGCGGTAGGCGGCGGGCTCGGCGAGAATATGACCGACGATGGCGCCGCGAAGCTGCTCGAAGTCGCTTTCCGCCACCCCATCGGCCTGATCGCCAACGCGCTTGGGGTGCCCCCGCCGCTGATGCTCGAGCTCGGCAAGCGGCATAATGTCCCCGTTGCGGCGCTGGTGGGCACCCGCGACCATGCGCTCGCCCAAGTCCGCGCCGGAGTCGACATTCTGGTCGTGGCGGGCGGCGAAGCGGGCGGGCATTGCGGCGAGGTCGCGACGATGGTGCTGGTGCCCGAGGTTGCGGCGGCGGTCGAGGCGGTCGGTGCGACCACACCCATCCTCGCCGCGGGCGGCATCGTTACCGGGCGCCAGATGGCGGCGGCGATGGCGATGGGCGCGCATGGCGCCTGGACTGGATCAGTCTGGCTGACCACCGCTGAGGCTGAGACGAACCCGGTGGTGAAGGAAAAGATGCTGCTCGCATCCTCGCGCGACACGGTGCGATCGAAGAGCCGCACCGGAAAACCCTCACGCCAGCTGCGCTCGCCCTGGACCGACGCGTGGGAGGCGGAAGGCGCGCCCAAACCGCTGCCGATGCCGCTGCAATCGCTGGTCAGCGAGCCGGCGCTGCGCAAGGTCGACAAGCTGTCCGAGGGCGGCCACGAAGGCGCTAAGGCGCTCGCCACTTATTGGGTCGGCCAAGGCGTCGGGCTGATGAACGAAGCGATGGGCGCCGGACAGGTCGTGCAGGAATTCAAGGCGGACTGGATCGCCGCCTGTGAACGGCTGAACGGGTTTATCGGGGATTGATAGGCGTCGCCCCCACGCAGGCGGGGGCGACGCCAAAAATCAGCCAACCGTCGCTTTGACGATCTTGCCCGGCTCGCGCGGCGGCTCGCCCTTGGGCAGCGCGTCGACATTTTCCATGCCTTCGATCACTTCGCCCCAGGCAGTGTATTGATTGTCGAGGAAACGCGCGTCGTCGAAGCAGATGAAGAACTGGCTGTTCGCGCTGTTCGGATTCTGCGCCCGCGCCATCGAGCAGACGCCGCGGACGTGGGGCAGTGCGTTGAATTCTTGGGGCAGGTCGGGCAGCGGGCTGCCGCCCATGCCGGTGCCGGTCGGATCGCCGCCCTGCGCCATGAAGCCGGGAATGACACGGTGGAACACGACGCCGTCGTAAAAGCCTTCGCTGGCCAGCTGAGTGATCCGCCCGACGTGCAGCGGCGCCAGATCGGGGCGCAGGCGGATGACGACGTCGCCGGTCGACAGCGAGAGAGTAAGGGTCTGGTCGGTCATGATCGGCTCCTATAGCAAATGTTGGCGGTGCCATAGCGAGCCGAGCCGCCAAAGCCACGCATTAATTGCCCTGCCCCCTTCCGCGGCGTTGCCATATGACGGCGCCGGGACTAGGGGGAGGGCACGGCCCGTCGGCCAGTCGCCGACACTGACAGGGAGGACCGCGCGATGGACAACCGCGAAGATTCCCGGTCCGCCGAGGATGTCGCCATCACCGACGATCGCGACCGCGATGCCGCGGTGCGCGAGACTGCGACCGAACTCGACGAGGATGACCGGCTGAAGCCCGAATTCGTCCGCGACGTCATCGAACTGGCCGAGGCCGGCGAAGGCGAAGCAGCGCGCGAGCGCATCGGCCGCCTGCACCCCGCCGACATCGCCGACCTGTTCGAACTCGCGCGCAGCGACGAGCGCCCAATGCTCGCCGCGGTGCTGGGCAATATGCTCTCCGCCGACGTGCTGGCGGAAATGAACGATTATGTGCGCGAGGAGCTGATCGATCTGCTCGCGCCGGAGCAAGTCGCCGAACTCGCGTCCGAACTCGATACCGACGATGCCGTCGCGATCATCGAGGATATGGAAGCGGACGAGCAGCAGGCGGTGCTCGACGCGATGGAGCCCGAGGATCGCGCCGCGATCGAGGACGCGCTGTCCTTTCCCGAGGAATCCGCCGGGCGTCTGATGCAGCGCGATTTGGTCGCGGTGCCCGAGCATGTTACCGTCGGCGACGTCATCGACCGGCTGCGCGAAGATACCGAGCTGACCAGTGATTTCTGGGAAATCTTCGTCGTCGACCCGATGCACCGTCCGGTCGGCACCTGTCAGCTCAGCTGGATCCTGCGCACCCCGCGCGACATCGCGATCAGCGACGTGATGAAGCGCGAGCAGACGCTGATCCCGGTCGACATGGACCAGGAAGAGGTCGCGCTACGCTTCCAGAAATATGCGCTTATCTCGGCCGCCGTCGTCGACCGCGCCGGGCGGCTGGTCGGGATGATCACCGTCGATGACGTCGTTCACATCATTCAGGAGGAGGCGGGCGAGGACATCCTGCGCCTCTCCGGCGCGGGTGATGGCGACATCAACGAACCGATCCGCGAAACCTATAGCGCGCGGGTGCGCTGGCTGGTCGCCAATCTGGGTACCGCGCTGCTCGCCTCGTCGATCGTCGGGTTCTTCGGCGGTGCGATCGAACAAATGGTGGCGCTCGCCGCGCTGATGCCGATCGTCGCCGGGGTGGGCGGCAATGCCGGCACGCAGACGCTGGCGGTGACGGTGCGCGCGCTGGCGATGAACCAGCTGACCGATTCGAACAGCTGGCGCGCGATTTGGCGGGAGATGAAAATCGCACTGCTGAACGGCGGTACGATCGCGCTGATCGCGGGCGGCGCCACGGCGCTATGGTTCGCCAATCCGCAACTCGGCGGAGTGATCGCAGCGGCGATGGTCGTAAACATCTTTGTCGCGGGCGTCGCCGGGGTCGCCATTCCGCTGCTGCTCGACCGGCTCGATCAGGATCCGGCGGTCGCCAGTTCGATCTTTGTTACCATGACAACCGATTCGATGGGCTTTCTGGCCTTCCTCGGCCTCGCCGTGGCGAGCGGTCTGACCACAATGGGCTGACCAAGATATTGGAATCAAATATCGATTCTTGCACGTCACAAAAAGCCCTAAAAAAATTTCGTTGGCCAAACTTTTTTTGGGAACTTATCCAACATCTGGCTCGTTTTCCATTCGAGCAGCGATCATCGCCCCCCCGCAGCGCTGCTCAGCAACATTGGCCCGGCCCGCATTTCCCTCCCCCCCCTCGAAAGCGCGCCGGGCCATTTTGCATCCCATCCAGAGAGGTTTGAAAAAATGACGAGTTTCCGCGCAATCATTCTCGCCGTTTTGGCAAGTGTCGTCGTCACCGGCTGCAACACCGTCAAGGGTGCAGGCCGCGATATCGAATCGGTTGGTCAGGCTGGCGCTGACGCCATCGACTGATCGGGTTTGTCCCGCTTACCCTAAGCCTCTTCGAGAGGCTCGACAGGCGCCGTTTCGGCGCCTGTTTTGCGTCGGCGCTGGGTGAACCAAATCGCGAACAACGACATTTCGTAAAGCAGGATCAACGGGATCGCGAGCAGGAACTGACTGAGAATGTCGGGCGGGGTTGCCACCGCCGCAATCGCAAAGGCTGCAACGATCATATACCGCCGCGCCGACACCAGTTGCTCGCGCGTCACCAGCCCTGACCGTTCGATCAACATCAGCAGGATTGGCAACAGGAATGCGATCCCGAACGCCATGATGAACTGCATGATGAAGCTGAGATAATTGGCGACCGACGGCAGCGCTTCCTGCTGAATCCCGCCCATGTCGCCCTGATAACCGAGCAGAAATTTCAGCGCGACGGGGACCGTGACGAAATAGGCGAGACACGCGCCCGCGGTGAACAGCACCGGCGTCGCGAACAGGAAGGGCAGCAGCGCTCGCTTTTCCTTTTTGTACAGGCCCGGCGCCACGAATTTCCACAGCTGGTTGGTGATGACGGGGAACGCGATCATCATCGCGGCAAAGAGCGCGACCTTAATCTGGACAAAAAATGCCTCGAACAGCTGGGTGTAGATGATCTTGCCCTGCCCCGCCGCGACGAGCGGCTGGACCAGAATGCTGAAAATCGGCTCCGCATAATAAAGGCAAACGCCAAAGGCGAGCCCGATCGCGATCAACGATTTGAGCAACCGCGAGCGCAGCTCGATCAAATGGTCGAGCAGCGGCATCTTGCCGCCTGCGCCATCGTCGTCGCTGGCGGTGATCGGCGTTTCGGCGGTCATGGCAGCGGCCCATCCCGCGGCGGCACCGCGTGGGTTTCGGCGGGTGCCGTCGCCGCGGCGGCTTCGTCGGCATCCTGCTCGCCGGTTGCCGTTGCGGTTGGCGCGGCGGGCTTCGCCGTCGGTGTCGGCGCATTCACATCGTCGATACGCGGAAATTCGCGCATGATCGCGTCATTCTGTTCGCGCCACTGTTTTTCAAGCTCTTCGAGCTCGGCTTCGCGCATCATCGTATCGAGGCCCGAGCGAAAATGGCGCGCCATGCCGCGCGCCTTCCCCATCCATTTGCCGACGAAACGCATCGCCTTCGGCAAATCCTTGGGGCCGATAACCACCAAAGCCACCACAATGACGAGCAGCAGCTCGGTGGGCGCGACATCGAACATCGATTAAGCTTCCCTCCGTCGCCGGACCAGAATCAGAGCTTGTCGTGCTCGGCTGTCGGGGTCGTGATCGGGGCGCCATCGGGCGCGCGCTGACCCTCGATATGCTTCGGCGCGGTTGGCGGCGTGTCGTCTTCAGCCATGCCCTTCTTGAAACTTTTGATACCCTTCGCGACATCGCCCATCATGTCGGAAAACCGGCCCTTGCCGAACAGCAACAGGACGAGGATGCCGACGATCAGCCAATGCCAGATGCTGAAGCTACCCATGTCATTATCTCCTTGAGGCGCTTATCTAGGCCTCTTCACCGTCTTTTACTAGGTCCAGCTCGCCCATTGCATCGTCAAAAGCAAGGTCGACCGGATCGAGCAGGCCCGCCGCGCGCAGATCATCGATGCCCGGCAAATCCTTGCGGCTGCTAAGGCCGAAATGCTGCAAAAATGCGTCGGTCGTCTTGTAGATTAGCGGCCGCCCCGGCACCTCACGGCGCCCCGCGGGCGCGATCCATTCGGCCTCCATCAGCACATCGAGCGTTCCCTTCGACGTCTGGACGCCGCGGATTGCCTCGATCTCGGCGCGGCTGACCGGCTCGTGATAGGCGACGATCGCCAGCACCTCGGCGGCGGCACGCGACAATTTGCGGGGATCGTCGCGTTCGCGGCGCAGCAAATGGGCGAGATCGGCGGGGGTCTGGAAGTGCCAATTCCCGCCGCGTTCGACCAGCTCGATACCACTGCCCGCATGGCGCGCAGCGATCGTCCCGATGATCGTCCGTACCTGCCCCGCCGTGATTTCGTCGCCCATCCGCGCAGCTACCTGCCGCGGATCGAGCGGTTCGTCGCTGGCGAACAGCATCGCCTCGATGGCGCGTTCCAGATCGTCGATCATGCTCCAGCTGCCTTCAGATAAAGGGGCTCGAACGCCCCATCCTGTTTCAGATCGACGCGGCCCTGCCGCGCCAGTTCGAGCGCCGCGACAAAACTTGATGCAATCGCCGACCGGCGCAGCGGGCCGACATAATCTGGCGGCAGAAAATCGGCGAGTTCGGCCCAGTCGAGCTTGACCCCGATCATCCGCTGCAAATGGTGCAGCGCGGCGTCGAGCGTGACGACCGGACGCCGCGAGACCATATGCACCACCGGTTCGGAGCGCAGTTTGACCTGACCATAGGCCGCCAGTAGGTCGTACATGCTGGCGTCCCAGCGTCGGACCTTGACGTCGCGCAGCCCCTCGGGCTTCGGGCGCAAGAACACATCGCGGCCGATACGGTCGCGCGCCAGGAGCCGTGCTGCCGCCTCGCGCATCGCCGCCAGCCGCTGCAAGCGCAATTGCAAGCGCAGCGCGAGTTCGTCGGGCGACGGTTCTTCAAGCGGATCCTTGGGCAGCAGCAGCGCAGATTTGAGGTAGGCAAGCCAGGCCGCCATCACCAGATAATCGGCCGCCACCTCCAGCTTCAGCTCGCGCGCCTCGGCAATGAAGGTCAGATATTGTTCGACCAGCGCTAGAATCGAGATCTGTTTGAGATCGACCTTTTGGCTGCGCGCCAAGGCCAGCAGCAGGTCCAGCGGCCCCTCCCAGCTATCGAACGAAAGTTGCAACGCATCATCGCGCTCCGGCGCCGCGGGTGTTAGTTCGAAATCGAGCGCCAGTTCATCCATTGCCGGATTTAGGCGACCGCAAGCAGAGCGTCGCGCTGGTCGACCAGCGTCGCAAATGCGCGTTCGTCGCCGACCCCCGCGATGCGGTCCATCGCGCCCTCCAGCCTGGCGCGCGATATGGTGCTGATCGGATCGAGCGCGTTGGCGATCCCGATCATGTCGTCCATCTTCGCCCAGCAATTGAGCGCAATATCGCACCCCGCCGCGACCGCGTCGGCGGCGCGCGACGGCACGTCACCCGACAAGGCTTTCATATCCAGGTCATCGGACATCAACAGCCCATGGAAACCGATGCGCTGACGGATCACGCCGTCGATGACGATCGGCGACAGCGTTGCTGGCCGGTCCGGATCCCAGGCCTCGAAAATCACATGGCAGGTCATCGCCATCGCCGCGTCGCGCAGTGCGGCGAAGGGCGCCAGATCGGTCTGCAGATCGCGGTCGGACGCCGTCACCACCGGCAGCGCCTCATGCGTGTCGAGCAGCGCGCGGCCGTGACCCGGAATATGCTTGACGATCCCGACGACGCCGCCGTCCTGCAACCCGCCCAGGATCGCGCGGCCAAGCGCCGCGACGCGCATCGGTTCGCTGCCTAGCGCGCGGTCGCCGATGACGTCGCTGGCGCCGGGTTGGCGCACGTCGAGCAGCGGCAGGCAATCGACGTTGATCCCGACCTCTGACAGCATCGCGGCCAGCGCCATGGCGTTGAGCCGTGCCGCTTCGATCGCGCTTGCCGGGGCGCGGTCGTACAGCGCATCAAAGGTCGCGCCACTTGGAAACGCAGGCCATTCGGGCGATTTCATCCGCGCGACGCGGCCGCCCTCCTGATCGATCAGGATCGGCACGTTGCTCCGACCGTCGAGCGCGCGCAGCTCGTCGGTTAACCGCCGCAACTGTTCGCGGTTTTCGATATTGCGCCCAAACAGGATGTAGCCTGCGGGATCGCTGTCGCGGAAGAAGGCGCGCTCGTCGTCGGTGAGGGTCAGTCCCGACAGGCCGAAAATAGCGGGTATCATCGTATCGCAAACTCCATCGGCCGCCGCCCCCTCATGCGGCTACCACATTCTGCAACATGCCATAGCGACGCGATTGTACCAACGGAGTCTGCGGCCAAACGGGCCGAATCAGCGAACGACGACGCAATTTTCGCCCGCAACGCGCAGTTTTCCGCACAAATTCGCGGCGTTAGCTGCGGTTCCTGCCGAAACGCGCAGGCGATAGACGGTGCCGTCGCCGACTTTTGCGGGTGAAACCGACTTGTTGAGATCGGCCAGATAGGCGAAACGCTTCGACAGGTTCGTCCATGCCTTCGCCGCCGCCGCGTCGCTGCTGAACGCACCAAGCTGGATCATCGCCGAGCCGGATGCTGTGGGAGCAGGTGCGGATTTCGTCACGGCAGCGGGCGCCTTGGCGGGTGCCCCGGCAATTTTCGGCGCGGCTTTTGCGGGCGCGGGCGGCGCCTTCGCTTTTGCCGCTCGGTCTGCCGCCGCCTTTGCGGCCTCGCGGTCCTGCGGGGTTACCGCGGGTTCCTCGGGCATCCGCGTCGGATCGACCTTGCCCGCAGGTTCGGCGCCTTCGCTGGCCGAGAAGCTGGCATCGCCCTCGCCTTCAAAGGTCTTGGCGCCGTCATTCTTGGGCGCAACCTTGTAATTGCCATCCTGCGCCGCAATCAACTCGCCCTTGCCGCGCGCGCCGCCGTTCTGGACCCACCACAGGCCGCCCAGCACCGCGCCGATCAGCAACAGACCGCCGAGCACCATGACGAGCAGACGCGCGGGCGACACCTCGCCATCCTCTTCGACCCCGTCGGCGGCTTCGAGCCACGGCAGCCGATCTTCGTTTTCCAGCCCCAGCCCCGCTTCGCCCTGTTCGGCGTTCTTGTCCTCGGCCATCAGTTCATCTCCTCGAGCGCCTCTACCCCCATCAGGTGCAGCCCGTTGCGGATAACCTGCCCGATTCCATCGGCCAAATAAAGGCGAGTCGCGGTCAATTCGGGGTCATTTGCCAAAATGACACGGGCGTCGGGCCGATCGTTACCAAGGTTCCACCAGGCGTGGAACGCGGCGGCCACGTCGGCGAGATAGAATGCCACGCGGTGCGGCTCGCGCGCCGCAGCTGCAGCTTCGACGATCCGCGGGAATTGGGCGAGCAGCTTGACGAGGCCGAGTTCATAGGCGTCGAGGCGGGCCGGGTTGGCGGCTGCGGGCGCCACGCCTGCCTCCGCCAGCTTGCGCTTGAGCGATGCGATCCGGGCATGGGCGTATTGGACATAAAAGACCGGATTGTCGCGCGATGCCTCAACGACCTTGGCAAAGTCGAAATCCATCTGCGCGTCGGCCTTGCGCGTCAGCATCGTGAAGCGCACCGCATCCTTGCCCACTTCGTCGACGATGTCGGCCAGCGTGACGAAGTTGCCCGCCCGTTTCGACATCTTGAACGGCTCGCCATTCTTGAGCAGCCGGACCATCTGGACCAGCTTGACGTCGAATTTCTTTTTCCCGCCCGTCAGCGCGGCGACCGCCGCCTTGATGCGCTTCACCGTCCCAGCATGATCCGCGCCCCAGATGTCGATCAGTTCGTCGGCATTCTCGGCCTTTTGAAAATGATAGGCGAGGTCGGCGCCGAAATAGGTCCAGCTGCCATCCGATTTCTTGATCGGACGGTCCTGATCGTCGCCAAATTGGGTCGAGCGGAACAGCGGGAGTTCAACCGGTTCCCAGTCCTCGGGGGTTTCGCCCTTCGGCGCTTCGAGCACCCCGTCATAAACCAGGTCGTGCGCGCGCAACCATGCCTCGGCGTCGGCAGGCTTGCCCGCCGCCTGCAACTCGGCCTCGGACGAGAACAGGTCGTGATGAATACCGAGCTTGGCAAGGTCGGCGCGGATCATGTCCATCATCGCGCTGACCGCCTCGGCGCGGAACAGGCCCAGCCAGGCCTCTTCGGGTGCCGCCACAAAGCGGTCGCCATATTCAGCGGCCAGCTTGCTCGCGACCGGGATCAGATAATCGCCCGGATAAAGCCCTTCCGGGATCGTCCCAACCGCTTCGCCGAGCGCCTCGCGGTACCGCAGATGGACAGAGCGCGCGAGGACATCGACCTGCGCCCCCGCATCGTTGACATAATATTCCCGGGTCACCTGATGCCCCGCAAATTCGAGCAGCGCCGCCAAGGCATCGCCGACGACCGCGCCGCGGCAATGGCCGACGTGCATCGGGCCGGTCGGGTTCGCCGACACATATTCGACATTGACGCGCCGCCCCTGCCCCATCGCCGAACGGCCATAGTCGCCCGCTTCGGCATGGATCAGCGCGAGCTCGTCGCGCCAGCTGCCGTCGGCAAGCCGCAGGTTGATAAACCCCGGCCCGGCGACGCTGGCTTCGGTCACCTCGTCGAGCGCGGCGAGTTCGGTCACGAGCAAGTCGGCGAGCGCGCGCGGATTCATGCCCGCGGGCTTGGCGAGCACCATCGCGGCGTTGGTTGCGACATCGCCGTGCGCCGGATCGCGCGGCGGCTCGACGCTCACCGCCGACCGGTCGAGCCCGCCGGGCAGCGCACCGCGTGCGGCCAGCGCGTCGAGCGCAACACCGATATGGTCGGAAAAACGGCTGAACAGGGTCACGGGCTGGGCCTATCTTGGGTCAGAATGATGTCTTGCACGCGCCCTATCGCAGCTTGGCACACGCGAAAAGCCCTGCGTCGCCCGAACGGCGCGCAGGGCAGAATCAGGCGAACGGCGCCGACGCGCCGCCGCGGTCCTATCGTCGGACGTTATATTCCAGCTGTTCCTGCGTCAGCTGGAAACCGATCAGCAGTTCAAAGCTGGCGCGCTGTACCGCAGCGCGTACCTCAGGCTGGCTGAGCGGATCGATCGCGGCGTCCTGATCGCCCGCCTTGCGCCGACGCGTGATGCGTTCCTGAATATCGGCGGGCAGCGTCGCGGCAGCGCGGTCGACATAGGCCGACGCCTGCGCCCGGCCGGTGCCGCGCGTCTGCCCTTCGGGAAAGCTCACCACGACATTGCCCAGCCGCTTGGCGACCACCGCGGTGCCGCCCTGCAGCACGGTGCCGTAATAGGGCAAGGTCACCGATCGAGCGGGTCCGGCGTCGCGGCGGGTCGCGACGACATCGAATGTGGCGAGCTGATAGACTTTTTCGCCGGCATCGTTGCACTGCGGCGTCACATTGGTGATCGCCGCGACGACATCGATGGCGCGCGCGTCGCGGCTGGTCGCGGGATCGAACAGCGTGACGTCGCCGGTGTGCAGCGGCACGCCGACCGCCGGACAGGCGCTGCGCGTCGCAGTGATGCCGACGCCGCCAGCCACATCGATTTCATTATCCTTGGCGCAGCCCGCCGCCGTCGCCAAGGCTGCCGTGCCGCACAGCACGGTCAGGAATTTACGCGACGGAAACGAAGTGGACATCATAATATTCGGGCTTTCCAAACAGGCATATCAACGCGGCTTGTCGTGCATCGGGACGATCGATCCCGCTTCATGCGCGCCGCTTCTTATCGGCGCGATGAACGGGGCGCAACGGTGCGAAGCGGCTTTACGCTATATGGCCTGCTGCGCTAGAGCGCCCTCATCATGAACGCACCCCATCCGACGCCGCGCCCGAATGACAGCAAAACGCCCGAACTTCGGGTTCTGATCGCGGCGCCGCGTGGCTTTTGCGCCGGTGTCGACCGGGCGATCCGCATCGTCGAACTTGCCATCGAACGTTTTGGCGCCCCGGTGTATGTGCGGCACGAAATCGTCCACAACCGCTATGTCGTCGATACGTTAAAGGGCCAAGGCGCGATTTTTGTCGAATCGCTCGACCAAGTTCCCGACGGCGTCCCCGTGGTGTTCAGCGCCCATGGCGTCCCCAAGGCGGTACCCGCAAAGGCTGAGATGCGCGGGCTGGACTATATCGACGCGACCTGCCCGCTGGTGTCGAAGGTCCACCGCCAGGCCGAGCGTGCATATGAAGCCGGGCGCCATATCATTTTCGTCGGCCATGCCGGTCATCCCGAAGTCATTGGCACGCTGGGCCAGTTGCCCGCAGGTGCAATGACGCTGGTCGAATCGGTCGACGATGTCGCGGCCCTGTCGCCGCCCGATCCCGAGATGTTGGCCTTTCTGACCCAGACCACGCTGTCGGTCGACGATACGCGCGACATCATCACCGCGCTCCAGCACCGCTTCCCTGCCATATCGGGTCCGCGCGGTGAAGACATCTGCTACGCGACATCGAACCGGCAGGATGCCGTCAAGGCGATCGCGGGCGGTTGCGACCGCCTGATCGTGATCGGCGCACCGAATAGTTCCAACAGCCTGCGCCTGGTCGAGGTTGCCCAGCGAATGGGAACCCCCGCGCATCTGGTGCAGCGCGGCACCGATGTCGATCCCGATTGGCTAACCGACATAGCGACGCTGGGGGTCACTGCGGGGGCGAGCGCGCCCGAAACGTTGGTCCGCGAAGTGATCGACGCGGTGGCGATGCATCGCCGGATCGTCGAGGATGTCGTTGTCACGGCCGAAGAAAACATGATCTTCAAGCTGCCACGCGGGCTGGAAACGTCGGCAGCCTGATGGCCGTCTATACCCATGTCGATCCCGACGACCTGGCGGCGCTCGTCGCCCGTTACGACATCGGCACGGTCCAGTCGTGCAAGGGAATTGCCGAAGGGGTCGAAAACAGCAATTTCCTCTTAGAGACCACCGGCGGGCGCTTTATCCTGACGCTCTATGAAAAGCGCGTCAGCGAGGGCGACCTGCCGTTCTTTGTCGAGCTGCTCGACCATCTTGCAACCAGCGGCTCGCCGGTCCCTGCGATGATCCGCGACCGTCACGGCATCGCGGTGCAGCAGATTTCGAGCCGCGCCGCGTGCATCATCCAGTTTCTGCCCGGCATCTCGCTGACGCACCCGACCCCGGCCCAATGCGAAGCGGCGGGCGCTGCGCTCGGTGCGATGCACCGGGCGCTCGAAGGATATGGCGGCACCCGCGAAAACAGCATGGGGCAGCCGCACTGGCGAGCGATCGCAACGGCGATCGGCGATCTCGACGCGGTCCGCACCCGATTGCAGGCGATCGTGGACGAAGAACTCGCTTATCTGGACGCGCATTGGCCGACCGACCTGCCCGCGCATGTCATCCACGCCGACCTGTTCCCCGACAATGTGCTGATGCTCGGCGACCGGGTTACCGGGTTGATCGACTTTTATTTCGCGGCCAGCGATTTCCGCGCTTATGATCTGGTCATCACCCACGCGGCCTGGACCTTTTCCCCCGACGGCAGCATTTGCGATCCGGCGCTGGCCCAGGCATTGATGCGCGGATATGCGCGCGAGGTCGGGTTGACCGAGGCCGAGCTCGCCGCGCTGCCGCTGCTGGCGCGCGGCGCATCGCTGCGTTTCCTGCTGACCCGGGCGCACGACTGGGTTCACACCCCCGCCGACGCGCTGGTCACTCGCAAGGATCCCGCGCCTTTCCTCGCCCGCCTGCTGCGCTACCGCGCCGCCGACGCCGCCGACCTGTTCGCCGCGCCATGACCGATACCCCGACCAAGACGGTGATCGTCGCGACCGATGGCGCGTGCAAGGGGAACCCCGGTCCGGGCGGCTGGGGCGCGGTGCTGCGTTGGGGCGATGTCGTGAAGACACTGTCGGGGGGCGAGCCCGACACGACGAACAATCGCATGGAGTTGCTGGCCGCGATCGAGGCGCTCGCCGCGCTCAAGCGCCGGTGCAAGGTCGAACTGTCGACCGACAGCGTCTATGTCCGCGATGGCATTACCAAATGGATATTTGGCTGGCAGAAAAACGGCTGGAAGACGGCGGCCAAAAAGCCGGTCGCCAACGCCGATCTGTGGCAGCGGTTGTTGGCCGAAGCCAAGCGGCACGATATCGAATGGCTGTGGGTCAAGGGGCACGCCGGGCACGGCGATAACGAGATCGCCGACCAGCTTGCCAGCGATGCGGCGCTGGAAGTGGCGCGGGCGCGCTGAGCGCCCGCGCGCGACACATTACTCGGCTTCGCGAACTTCGGCGCCGGGTCCGTTTTTCAGGATCGACTCGATGGCTTTCTTCGCCGACGCCTTGCTCGCATAACCCTCGGTCCAGAAGATGCTTTCGCTGTTATATTTGAAATAGGCGACGAACTCGCCAGCCTTGTTCTTCTTGATTTCGAAATAATGCGCCATGCCATCCTCCATGGGTCATCGCCGCGTCGGGGGTGGCGCGACACGGACATGGTAAGCCGACCGGCACAGCACGCAAGCCGTAGAATGGGGTCAGCGAAAGCGCGATACAGCGAAAGGCGCGGGATCGACCGATGCAATCGCGCCGATGGGGGGCGGCGCGCCCAGTTCGGCAGCGAGCAGCGCCGCGATCGCTGGCGCCGTCTGGATCCCGAAGCCGCCCTGCCCCGCGCACCACACGAAACCGCCATGATCGGGATCGGCGCCTAACACCGGAATGCGGTCCGACGCGAAGCTGCGCAGCCCGGCCCATTTGCGTTCGACCGCGGCGATCGGCCAGTCGACGACCGATTGCAGCCGGTCGATCGCGATCGCGACGTCGATCTCCTCCGGCGCGGCATCGTGCGGCGCGACCGGGGTTTCGTCATGTGGGCTGAGCCAGACGCGCCCTTCGCTCTCGCCCTTGAAGTAAAATTCGCCGCCGACGTGGATGACCAGCGGCAGTTCGGCAGGCACCGGCACACCGAGCCGGAGCTGGACGACGGTGCGGCGATAGGGCTGAATGCCGACCGGCGCGACGCCGCACGCCGCGGCGACCTCATCGGCCCATGCGCCGGCGGCATTGACGATCACTGCGGCGCGGATCGATTGTCCGCCGATCTGCACATCCCAAGCATCCCCGACCCGCCGCGCCGATTCCAGCCGCGCGCGCGTCGCAATCGATGCCCCGGCGCGCCTCGCAGCGCGCAGATAGGCGGCGTGAAGGCGCGCGACATCGATATCGCTGCACGCGGCTTCATAGGCGGCCTCGCTCCATTCGGCACGGACCCCGGGAATTTTTTGGACGATGTCCCGGCTCGTGATCCGCTCGACATCAACGCCGTTGGCGACAAACTCGGCGGTAAAGCGGTCGACCGCGGCGGCTTCGGTGCGATGCCCGATCGTCAGCGCCGCGCGCGGCGACAAAAAGCCTTCGTCGGAAAATTCGGGCGCCGGGCGGGCAAGCGTCGCAAAGGACGCGGCCGACAGCGGCTGTACCCGCGCCCCACCATAGGTTTCGTGCCAGAAAGCGGCCGAGCGGCCAGTGGCGTGGTAGCCCGGCGTATCTTCAGCCTCGATCAGCGTGACGCGGCGGAACGGCGCCAGCGCGGCGGCGAGGCTAGCGCCGGCAATACCGGCGCCGACGATCAGCACGTCGGTGGCGGAAGGCGTCGCGTCGGTCATGCCCCGCCGCATATCCATTGGTCCAAGGAATGCAAGCCGCGCGGCCAACACCCGCCAACATGGTTACCCTTTGGTAAGCCATGTTGCGTAGAAGGGCGCCGATGGACAGCGGCGCGATTTCCCTTGGCCTGATGGCCGTTTTTGGCTTGTTGATGATCGCCGCCGCGATCAGCGACCTGAGGTCGCGGACGATCTCCAACGAACTCAATGCGGCGATGGCGCTGCTCGCGATCCCCTTCTGGATCGCCAGCGGCTCGACGCTGTGGCCCGACATGCCGATCCAGTTCGCTGCGGCGTTTGCCGTCTTCCTCGTTTTTGCGGGCTTGTTCGCGATCGGTGCGATGGGCGGCGGCGACGTGAAGATGATCGGCGCCGTCATGCTGTGGATCCCGCTGCCGCTGTTCCTGCCGATGCTCATGGTGATGGCGGTGGGCGGCGGCATCCTGTCCGCGGTGATGCTTATCCATATGAAATTGCGGCGGTCGGACACACCGGTGGAGGTGCCTTATGGGGTTGCCATCGCGGTCGCGGGGCTTTGGGCGCTTCACCAACAATATCTTAACCAGTTTCAGGCTATCGGATGAACCTGAGGGCAAGCACCGCCGTGTCTGGCTGGTGTTAGGAGGCGAAAAATCGTCATGGATACGCGAAAGATTATGCTGATCGTCGGCGCGCTGGTCATTGCAATCGGCGCAGCGTTCGGGGTCAACCAGATGATGCGCGGGGCTTCGGCTCCGGAAGCTCGGGCCGCTGCGGCGCCGGAGATTACCGGTCCGATGATCCTGGTCGCAACGCGGCAGCTGCCGGTCGGCACGATCATCGGTCCCGACAGCTTCCGTTTCCAGCCCTGGCCGAAAGAGCTGGTCGAAAAGGCGTATTTCATGAAGGAAAAAACCGACGTGAACACGTTGGTCGGCACCGTCGTGCGCTATCCGATCACCGCCGGTCAGCCGCTGACCCAAGGTGCGCTGGTCCATCCTGACGATCGCGGCTTCCTCGCCGCGGCGCTTGGCCCCGGCATGCGCGCCGTGACGGTCAAGGTCAGCCAGGAACAGGGCGTCGCCGGTTTTGTCTTTCCGGGCGACCGCGTCGACGTGCTGCTCGCCCAGACCATCGAGGTCAAGGAAGGCAGCTCCTATCCCGACGACCAGATCTTCACCGCCGAAACCATTGTCCGCAACGTTCGCGTGCTCGCCACCGACCAGCGTTACGATGCCGAGGATGAAACGGGCAAAACGCCGGTTCGCACCTTTGGCTCGGTGACGCTCGAAGCGACCCCCGACCTCGCCGAACGCATCGCGGTGGCGCAGAGCATGGGCAAATTGTCGCTCGCCCTGCGTCCGCTCGCCGAAAGCACCGGCGAACTGGAAGCGGCGATCGCGTCGGGTGAAGTCAATGTACCCGAAAAGGGTGGCGCCGCCGCCGAACGCCGCATGCTGGCGCAGGCCCAGGCCCGCCCGGTGACGGCCAAGACGGCGACGACCGGCGGCGATGTTTCGCGCTTCTGGATCCCGGTGCGCGGCCGCGTCGGCGGTGGCGGTAATCCGCAGCCGATGGTGAGCAACACGCCGTCGGCGCCGTCGGGAGGCAATTATGGACCGGTGTCGAGTGGTCCGGTCGTCCGGGTTACCCGCGGCGAAAAGACCACCGTCGTTCCGGTTGGGGGAAAGTAAGATGAACAGCGAAGGCAATTTCAAGGCTGCGGCCATCGCCCGCACCCTGGCCATCGGCCTGGTTGCAGCGACCCTGGTCTCGGCTCCCTCGGCGCCGGTGGCAGCACAAGCCACCCAGAACGCGAGCAGCAGCATCGACCTGTCGGTCGGCCGCGGCCGCCTGATCAGCCTGCCCGCCGCCATGACCGACGTCTTCGTCGCGAATGACGAGGTCGCGGACGTCCAGGTGCGTTCGGGCCGCCAGCTCTATATCTTTGGCAAAAAGCCGGGTGAAACCAGCATCTACGCCACCGATGCCAGCGGCCGGGTCGTATTCTCGACCGTCGCCCGCGTCGGCAACAATATCGAGACGATCGACCAGATGCTGTCGCTGGCCATGCCCGACGCCAGCATTTCGGCCAACACAATGAACGGCTTTGTCCTGCTCACCGGCACGGTTCAGTCGCCCGACGATGCGGCCGAGGCCGAACGTCTGGTCCAGGCCTTTGTCGGCGAAGGCACCAAGGTCCTCTCGCGCCTCCGCACCGCGACCCCGTTGCAAGTCAATCTGCAGGTTCGCATCGCCGAAGTAAACCGCACCCTGGTCAAGGAAATCAGCGGCAACGTGCTGACCCGCGATCGCGACGGTCCGCTCGGCAACGGCTTTCTGGGCAGCGTGTTTCGCGGCCGCAATGCCGGCACGATCACCTATAACGCCGACGGCAGCACCACCTATGGCATCAACAACCAGGCCGGCACCAACAGCCTGGCGGGCGCCGGACGCCTGTTCGGGCTCGACCTGATCGCCTCGCTCGATCTGGGCGAACGCTCAGGCATGGTCGTGACGCTGGCGCAGCCAAACCTGACCGCGATTTCGGGCGAAACCGCCGACTTCCTCGCGGGCGGCGAATTCCCGGTCCCGATTCCCGGCAACCTCGCCGGGACGACGATCGAATATCGCAAATATGGCGTCAGCCTGGCGTACACGCCGACGGTGCTGTCGAACGGGCGCATCAGCCTGCGCGTCCGCCCCGAAGTGTCGGAACTATCGACCGAAGGCGCGATCGAGATGGAAGGTTTCCAGATCCCCGCGCTGACGATCCGCCGCGCCGAAACGACGGTCGAACTGGGTTCGGGCGAAAGTTTCATGATCGCCGGCCTGATGAACAACCGCTCGATCGGGGCGATCGACAAGATGCCCGGCCTGGGTGACGTGCCGCTGCTCGGCATGTTGTTCAAATCGGATAGCTTCCGCCGCGGCGAGACCGAACTGGTCATCGTGGTGACGCCCTATCTGGTGCAGCCGGTGTCGGCCAACGACATCAAACTGCCGACCGATGCCTATCAAAACTCGAACGACCTGTCGCGGTTGTTGCTCAATCAGGACAACAACGGCGTGACCGGTGGCGACCGGCCAAAGCCGCGGCTCGATACGAGCGTCGGCGACGCCGATCGTCCGCGGGGCAGCGGCGATGCGTCGCCCGGCTTCAGCATCAAGTGACGCGCTGGATTTCAGGAGCAAAGTGATGAAGAAAATCGCAACTTGGACGGTCCTGGCTCTGGCCACGTCGCTCGCGGGCTGTTCGGGCGCCGCCTACAGCAATCGCAGCCTTGATTCGGTGCATCAGCCGGTCGTCCGCAACGCCATCTATCAATTCGATGTCGTTGCATCGAGCGGCGAGCTGCCGCCCAGCGAACAGGGCCGCCTGCAAGGCTGGCTCGATGCGATGGGCGTGCGCTATGGCGATCGCGTCGCGATCGAGGATCCGTCGGTTTACGGTGCCACCGCGGCGCAAGCGACGGTGCGATCGATGATCGCTCGCCGCGGCCTGCTGGTCAGCAACGAAGTTCCGGTGACCACCGGTGCGGTGCCCCAGGGCCATCTGCGCGTCATCGTCACCCGCGCATCGGCGTTCGTGCCGGGCTGCCCCAATTGGGACAGCAAGTCGGCGATCAACCCGGCCAATGCGACCTCGTCCAACTACGGCTGCGCCACGAACAGCAATATCGCGGCGATGGTCGCGGACCCCAACGATCTGATCAAGGGCGCGCGCAACGACGGCAATGATCCGTCGATGGCAACCCGCGCGATCAAGACCTTCCGCGAAAAGCCGCCCACAGGGGCTGGCGAACTGCGCGGCGAAGCAACCAGCAACAGCGGAGGTGGCCAGTGAACGCTCCTTTTAAATCGGCCGGACTGCGCGATCCGTTCAGCGCCTTTGTGTGCGACGACGATACGCTGGAGCTGATCCGCGCCGCGGCCAACGACATGGGCTGGCCGATCGAAAAATGTAACAAGGGTGGCCTGCGCAACGCCGTGCAGTCACTGTCGGTATCCGCGAGCCCGAACATCCTGTTCGTCGACATGTCGGAATCGGGCGACCCGATCAACGACATCAACGCGCTTGCCGAAGTGTGCGAGCCCGGCACGGTGGTGATCGCCGCGGGCCAGGTCAACGACGTGCGCCTGTACCGCGATCTGCTGTCGAGCGGCATTCAGGACTATCTGCTCAAGCCCTTGTCGCTCGAACAGGTTCGCGAATCGCTGACCATGGCGCAGGCGATGCTGACCGCACCGAAACACGCCGATATGCAGGACGACAAACCCCATCACATGATGGCGGTCGTCGGCGTGCGCGGCGGTGTCGGCGCCTCGTTGGTCTCGACCTCGCTCGCCTGGGCGATGAGCGAACAGGCGGGCCGCCAGACGGCGCTGCTTGACCTTGACGTCCATTTCGGCACCGGCGCGCTGACGCTCGACCTTGAACCCGGCCGCGGCCTGATCGACGCGATCGACAACCCCAGCCGCATCGACGGCCTGTTCATCGAACGCGCGATGGTGCGCGCATCGGACAAGCTCAGCCTGCTGTCGGCCGAAGCGCCGATCCATCAGCCGGTGATGACCGACGGGTCGGCCTTTTTCCAGCTGGAGGAAGAGTTGCGCGGCGCGTTCGAAATGACGATCGTCGATATCCCGCGCCAGGTTTTGATCCCCTTCCCGCACTTGGTGTCGGAAGCCGGGACGATCCTGCTGGTCAGTGACGTGACGCTGGCCGCGGCACGCGACACCATCCGCCTGCTGTCGTGGTTCAAACAGAATGTACCCGGCGCCCGCGTGGTGCTGGTCGCCAACAAGTTCCAGAGTGCAGTCGGCGAATTGTCGCGCAAGGAATTCGAATCGTCGATCGAACGTCAGATCGACATCGTCATTCCGTTCGATCCGAAACTTGTCAGCCAGTCGGCGAAGCTTGGCAAATCCTATGCCGAGATTTGCAAGGGCACCAAGACCGCGCAGGTGTGGAACAATTTGATGCGCCTGATCCTCGACGGCGCCGATGTCGAAGCCGAAGAAGCGCAGGCAGCGGCCGCCAAGGGCAAGTCGGGCGGTTCGCTGCTCGGCAAGCTCGGGTTGATGTCGAAGAAGGGCGCGAAACAGGCGGCATGACGTCCCGCCCGGCGGGACGTTGCCACCACCACCGATAGAAGCGGACATCAGCCGACATGAATCTGCCAGTCATCCTTATCGTCGCGGGGGCCTTCCTGGCCTTTGCCATCCTCGTGATCCTGCTCGGCGGCCCGTCGGCCGGCAAGGCGAAGTCGCGGCGGCTGGCGATGGTCAAGGATCGCCATGCGGCCTCGACCGAAGCCGTCGTGGCGGCGCAGATGCGCAAGACGATCAATTCGCGGGGCGGCGGCGCCTCGTCGCTGACCAGCCTCATGCCGCGCCGCGAAGAGATGGAAAAACGGCTGCGCCGCACCGGCAAGGGGTGGACGCTGACCCAGTATATGTTCGCGTCGATGGCGATGTTCGTGATCGCGACGGGTGGCCTGCTCGTCGTCCGCGCGCCCATCATGATGGCGGGCATGATCGGCTTGTTCCTGAGCCTTGGTCTGCCCTATCTCGTCGTCGGTCGTGCGATCAAAAAGCGCGTGGCGCAGTTCAACACCCGTTTTCCCGACGCGATCGACCTGCTCGTCCGCGGCCTGCGGTCCGGCTTGCCGGTCACCGAAACCTTTCAGGTCGTCAGTCAGGAGCTGCCCGGACCCGTGGGCGAGGAATTCAAGGGCGTCGTCGAGCGGATCCGCATCGGCAACACCATGGAAGCCGCGCTGCAGGAATCCGCAGTGATGCTGGGGACGCCCGAGTTCCAGTTTTTCTGCATCACGATCCAGATCCAGCGCGAAACCGGCGGCAACCTGGCGGAAACGCTGGCGAACCTGTCCGACGTGCTGCGCAAGCGCGCTCAGATGAAGCTGAAGATCCGCGCAATGTCGTCCGAAGCCAAGGCGTCCGCCTACATCGTCGGCGCCTTGCCATTCTTCGTCTTTGGCGTCGTCTGGTCGATGAACCCCACCTATCTGGAGGGATTTTTCTACGAACAGCGACTGATGATCGCCGGGATCGGCGGGCTGATCTGGATGAGCATTGGCGCAGGCATCATGGCCAAAATGATCAGCTTCGAAATCTGAAGGGGCAACACCCGTGAACAGCAGCCTCCTTCTCACCACATTTACCGGCGGCCAGACCGGTCCGACCCTGATGGGCATCGACATCGTCTGGGCCGGCACCCTGCTGGCTGCGGTCGGCGTGTTTGCGGTCCTGTTCGCCATCTATGGCGCGCTGACCGTCCGCAACCCGATGACCAAGCGCGTCAAGGCGCTCAACGAACGCCGCGAGCAGTTGAAAGCCGGGATCACCGCATCGACCGCGAAACGCCGCGCCAAGCTGGTCCGCAAGAACCAGCATGCCGACAAGATGCGCACCTTCCTGGGCAAGCTGCAGGTGCTGCAGGAGGGCCAGATCAAGGAAGTCCAGCAAAAGCTGGCGCAGGCCGGGATTCGGTCGAAGGATCTGGCCGTCGCGGTGATCTTCGGTCGCATGGTCCTGCCGATCGTGTTCGGCGGGCTGGCTGCTTTCCTGATCTATGGCCTCGACATGTGGCCCGACCTGACCCCGTTCAAGCGGTCGGGGGCAACGATGGCCGCGCTCGTGCTCGGCTACAAGGCGCCCGATCTTTTTGTCCAGAACAAGCGCGCCAAGCGCACCGACGCGATCCGCAAGGGGCTTCCCGATGCGCTCGATCTGCTCGTCATCTGCGCCGAAGCGGGCTTGACCGTCGACTCCGCCTTTTCCCGCGTGTCAAAGGAACTGGGCCGCGCCTATCCCGAACTGGGTGAAGAATTCGCGCTGACCTCGATCGAACTCGGCTTTTTGACCGAACGGCGTCAGGCGTTCGAAAACCTTGCCTATCGCGTCAATCTGGAATCGGTGAAGGGCGTCGTGACCACGATGATCCAGACCGAGAAATACGGAACGCCGCTAGCCAGCGCGCTGCGCGTGCTGTCGGCCGAATTCCGCAACGAACGCATGATGCGCGCCGAAGAAAAGGCCGCGCGCCTGCCCGCGATCATGACCGTGCCGCTGATCCTGTTCATTCTGCCGGTGCTGTTCGTCGTGATCCTTGGCCCCGCGGCCTGTTCGCTCAGCGATGCGATGTCGGGGGGCAGCTTCGGCTGAGCGCCGCGACCGACCCGGAATAAACAAAGGGGCGGGTGCGAACCCGCCCCTTTTTTTGTTCAGGCGACCTGCTGTTCGATCGCACCGAAGATGCTGTGGTGGCGGTCGTCGTCCATCCATATCCGCACGCTATCGCCCTTTTGCATGAAGGGCGTCTTGGGTTCGCCCTGCAGGATCGTCTCGACCGTCCGCACCTCTGCCAAGCAGCAATAGCCGAGGCCGCCGTCGGCAATCGGCTTGCCCGGACCGCCGTCGGCATCGCGGTTCGACACCGTGCCCGAGCCGATGATCGTCCCGGCGCCCAGATCGCGCGTCTTGGCGGCGTGGGCGATCAACGCGCCGAAATCGAATGTCATGTCCACCCCGGCATCGACGCGGCCGAGCGGCTGGCCGTTCAGATCAACGCACAGTGTGCCGTGCAGCTTGCCGCCCTGCCAGCGGTCACCCAGCGCGTCGGGGGTCACGAACACCGGCGACATCGCACTCGACGGCTTCGACTGGAAAAAGCCGAACCCTTTTGCGAGTTCGCCGGGGATCAATCCGCGCAGCGACACGTCGTTGGTCAGGCCGATGAGCAGGATTTTTTCGCGCGCCGCGATGGCGTCGATGCCCGCGGGAACGTCGCCGGTCACCACAACCACTTCGGCCTCCATATCGCACCCCCACGCCGGGTCGGCGAGCGGGATCGGGTCGCGGGGGGCCAGAAACGCATCGCTGCCCCCCTGATACATCAGGGGATCGTGCCAGAAACTATCGGGCATTTCGGCGCCGCGCGCCTGCCGCACCAGCGCGACATGGTTCACATAGGCGCTGCCATCGGCCCATTGATAGGCGCGCGGCAGCGGCGATGCAGCGTCGCGTTCGTGGAAAC
>VFQO010000789.1_pt1 | contig 29724 bp, 20 predicted proteins | sample 3512331 | NCBI WGS metagenome assembly VFQO01 (sample SAMN10412371, study PRJNA504923) | tailings metagenome | isolation source: Replicate 3 from Balatoc abandoned mine | place: Philippines: Itogon, Benguet | collected 2017-08-28 | reverse complement strand
GTACCAGATGCCCTACAGCGAATCAAAAATCCCAGATTGATAATAAAGATTATGTAAATACCGATACCACAACTGTGCTTTGTACTATGTTTATTGCGCTGAAAGCCATTCTACAAAGCCGTCGAGATCATGTGTCCATACCAGATACAGACCGCTTTCCTGAGCCGACTTAAGGCTTTCGACCTTGAATACACCCGACAGCAACGCGACCGGAACAATCTCCTCACCAGCCTTGCCGCTCCAGTGCTTCGCCTTTGCTGCCGTATCATTCAGCACCCGCTTGATGCTGTTGAGTGCAGACGATGAATCCTTGGCCTCGATAGCGATGATCCGACCATCATGGGTTCCGACCAGAATATCGGCTTTCCGGCCATAGACCGTACATTCACCATAAAAGGTGTTCGCACCCGGCCATTGGCTTGGCGAAGTTACCTTGCCCCCGTTTGGAATGGCGACCTTGCTGTACCCCCGGGTGATGAGCAAATCCTTGAGCACGGCTTCGACCTTTCGGCCGTAACCCCGCCGCTCGGTCTGAAGGGTCTGAGTGGCGTGAAGCGCAGCCGTCGCTCTTACCGCATGCTTGAGTTCATGCAGGCTCGGTGCACGGCGATCGTCAACCCATGGAAAACGCACCGCATCAGACATCTGGCAGATCAGCCGCAGCACGGCGACAGTCAATTTGTCGTCTGACCGGAGCAGTTTCTTGGTCAATCGCGACGTCGAACGTGTGACGAGCACACCAAGGTCGTCCTCGGAAACGGGCGGGCCCGCCACGTATCGAAGCGCATCAAGGAGAACCGGATCAAAGAGAATTGCCCGAACGACTTCTGGATCAGGCGCGCTGGGATCGATGCCAATGAGTGTCTTGAACAGCCTCAGGACGCCCTTTTGACGCAGGCGCAAATGCTCCCGATAGCGATCGCGCGGCTCACGCAGGCGGCGATCGACGAAAGCATCGATCGAGCTCTGGGCCTGCGCCTTCAACTCGTCGTCGTCCCATTTTCTGGGAAGGCGTCCGGCATTAGGAAGGCTCATGGGATCGCAATCTCGTCCCAGCGGTCAGGCGAAGGGATATGAACCCGCTCGACTTCGCGGGGCTCGAACTTGGTGAGCCCGCCTGCATAGGTGCGGCCTGAGGCGGTGGACACATTGCCGGTCAGATAGGCGAGAATCCGGTCGAGCAGCCCGTCCTCGAACGGTTCGCGCGGATAGAGGCCGTGGGCGATGTTGATATGGTGGGCGGCGCAGCGATTGCGCACGAACGCAGGCGCGCGGCGCGCCATATAAGTGCAAAGGATCGGCGCAGGTTCCCGAAGCCCGACCGACCACCAAGCACGACGATTGCGCGCGACGAAGCCCGATGGAGCCCCCTGCCCGCGCGCCCATATCAAAAAGCGATCGACCGCCGCACGCTCGTGCGGATCGAGATCGTCGAGATCGACTGGAAGATCAATGACCTTCCTCAGTTCATCAGAGCGTGCAAGCACTGGCGCTGCCTCAATCAATTCGCGAGCTTTCGTCACCGTCGGGAAGAGGAACCGCGAGGGAAGACCTCGCGCCTCCGGCCCGGCGATCCACACGCCGTTGGCGCCGGTGACCTGCCCGCGATGCACTCGGAATAGCTCGCCCAGCTCGATGTCACCCGCCCGCGGGGCAGGCGCGCCGCGAACGAAATGAGACCACCTGACGGCTTTCTGAAGGTTTGCCCAAGGAACCGGGGCTCCGCCTTTAAGATCATCGAGTTCGTCGAGCCCCTCTACGGCGCGAATCAACAGATCTTCACCACGTCCGCCAAACCGGAAACACGTGATTGCCCCAGTCGTCAAGGCGTCGGCAAAAGGCTTGGCGGAAGGGCTGATGACGTGAAGAGAAGCGCCTCCCAACCCGTCAGCAAGCATCTCGCGAAGGACCGAGCCGTAATTGACGTCGATCCACTCGGCCGAGGTGATGAACGCACCAAAATCGCCGGGCCGACCGATTGCCCGCGTTTTTAGGAAGAAATGAATGTGGAGACCCGCGAGCTTGCTGGCGCGGAACCCCAGCTTCAAGGCAATCCGAGAGAACCAATCCTTCCATTCTTCGCCAATGTCATGGTGTCTTACGTAGGGGGGGTTGCCGATAAACAGGGTTGCCCCCTTGATCCGCGACAGCTTGAACATCCGATAGTCGCGTTCGTCAACAACAAGCCGATGAGCAAATCCGCACACTGCGGCATTAGCACGCAGCAGCAAGCGCGCCAGCGGATCGATCTCGACCGCGATCAATCTTGCCTTTGGGAATGCTCGAGCAGCCGCCATGAGAAATCGCCCGGACCCCGCGCCCGGATCCACCACCCTTGCAGGGGTGACCGTCTGCTGCTTTGCCCATGAGACCATCGCAGCGACGATCGCGGGCGGGGTATACGTGGCACCGGCGCCGCGACGAACCTTTGGAGACCGCAAAGAACAGAACATGTCCCCGAGTGGATCGCTCCCAGCAGCGATTGCCTTGCTGACACTCCGCACTGCCTTTGGATCTGCTGTTTCAGCAGATGCGACCAAAGCAAGCTCGCCCTTGGTCAGAGGCGATCGACTACCAAGAAGAGCGTACGCCAAACCAGCGAGCTGCTGCTCATTGAGGGCCACTGCTCCCCTCCCCCTTCGCGTCTTCGTAGCCGGCCCAGAGTTCCTCAAAAAGCTTGCGCAATGAAAGACCGCGATAGGCCGCTTCAGCTTTGACCGCACGCGCCATTTCCGGCGACAGAGAAAAACCGACGATCTGACGCCCGGGGGACTTAAGAGTGTTCGACATGCCGCGCTTATTGTCGACTCGTCGACACAGGTCAACAACGAGCACGGTTAAATCACCAATCTAGCGCTGAAGGGCAAGGCGATAGTTCGCGGAAATCAGGATTAATAATTCTTTGTATATCGGTCGTTTAAGCGTTTCCGGAAACTCGCGGCGGAAGAGCAGCGATGCGGAGCAGTTGATGTGATGACGCTTTCGGGAATCAAAACCACTGTTGGTGGCTTGATCAGAAACTGCAGAGCCGATCAAAAAAAGGATTCGCAGGGTCGCGCGAGCCGTGTGCCTGGACCCTCGAAGCCGATGCGAACAGTGCTATGGGCAATCGGCATCGCTGTGATCGCCGGAGTAATCGAGCTTGGGCTTCCGGCCGAAGACATGTTCCGAGCCGTCAGAGCAGAGATACGCACGCACGACGCTCCGAGCGACATCGTCGTAGTCACCATCGACGACAAGACGCTCAACGAATTGAAGTCAGACGTGCCCGATCGAAAGCGGGATGCTGAACTGGTCAACGTCCTCTTCAAAGCAGGAGCTACGCGGGTATTTTTCGACAAAGCCTACGCAGATCCTTCGAATCCGGTTTCCGATGCTGCCTTTGCCAACGCCCTCGCGAGTCACGATCAAGTATACCTAGGCGCAGCGCCAGCGTCGGAAGAAGGCATTGAACGCTACGACGTGATGATGCCGTCGAAGCTGTTCCGAGACCGCGCCAAATTAGCGTCGATGGTTGGTGAAGCAGGCCCCTTCGATTTGAGCTACCGATTCCCAACCAGTGAAAACGTCGGCAGCGAAACGATACCCTCGATCTCGGCAGGTCTCGCCGGCTACAAAGGCACTCATCTGACATACAGGCCTGATTTCGGGATCGATATCCATTCTATTGCCAATATCAGCTATATAGATGTCCTGAAGGGACGTTTTGATCCGCAGCTGCTCAAAGGCTCCGCAGTCGTAGTCGGTCAAACCTTCTCCGGATCGAGCGACCGACATTACGAGCCCTTGGGATCAAAAATTCCAGGTGTCTACTTCCACGCACTCGGTGCTCACACCCTCCGCGAAGGAACACCAATTGACCTGGGATGGGTCCCGGCCCTCCTCATCTCCGCGACGATCCTGCTGCTACAGGCATCTCGCAGGACGCCACGAAAAAGCGTTTCCGCCGCGACGGCGGCAGGGCTTATCATCGCTCCGCTCGCCCTCGACTATGTGTCGATCGGAATCGATGTGTTTCCAGCACTGCTCGCACTCGGCGTCGGCATGATCGGCCTCGAACGGCATGCGAGGAGAATGTTTGACGAAAAGACAGGCTGCCTGCGAGTCGAGGCGCTTGAAAGCGAAGATTCAAACCCAAGGGTCTTGGTCTTCGCGCTCAAGATCAAAGAGTTCTCATTCATCACGAGGAACTCTTCAAATTCGGTGATCGTCGACTTCATCAGAGAAAGCGCGCGCCGCCTCTCAGCGACAGAAGGTGGCGTTGAATTCGCATTCCACAAAGACACCGTCATCTGGCTGAGGCCCAAGCTGGAGTCCACCGAGCTCAGCGAGCATCTGTCGGGGTTGCGGGCGCTTTTCAGGCGCGGCATCGGGCACGGCGGGACGGCCGTAGATATTGCAGCACACATTGGGGTGGATGAAAACTACAGCGCCAGCATCAGATCGCGGATCGCGACCGCCATCCAGTCGGCAGAGGATGCATTGCATGCCGGCACGCATGCGATCGTCGCCAACACCGAATACCTCGATGTCCGGGACAAGCGACTTACCCTTCTTTCAGATCTGGATGAAGCAATGGCGCGCAATAGCGTCCAAGTCGCCTATCAACCGAAGGTTGAGCTCTCGAGCGGCAGGATCGTGGGCGCCGAAGCTTTGCTGCGTTGGACGCACCATGAACACGGTGCAGTACCGCCCGAGGAGGTTGTGGCAATGGCCGAAGCCCACAGCCGCATCGATGACCTCACCATGTATGTCATCGACACCGCCTTGGCGGCAGCCCGAATGGCACTACAGATCGACCCAAAGTTTCAAATCGCAGTGAATGTGTCGGCGATCGCGCTCACCCGGGTAAAGCTGATCTACGACATGACCTACCTGATGTCGAAGCACCGCATTCCAGCTGAGAACATAATCCTAGAGGTGACCGAAACCGCATCGCTCGATGACCGCCGCGTAGAAGCAGTCATGAACGCTCTTCGCGAATTCGGAATCCATCTGGCAATCGACGACTTCGGTACCGGCCAGTGCACACTCAGCTACATCAAACGAATCCCTGGTACAGAAGTGAAGATCGACCGCTCCTTCGTTAGCGACATGAAGGTCTCAGCCGAGAGCCGATCCGTCGTTCAAGCGACTATAGATATGGCTCGACGACTTGGGCGGAGAGCTGTCGCTGAGGGTGTGGAAGATAGAGAGACCGCCAAGATGCTTGCTGAGATGGGCTGTGAATATGCGCAGGGGTTCCTCTACGCGAAAGCGATCCCAATCAATGAGCTCTTGAAGGACATGCGAAAAATGCGGATCGCAGCCTGACTCTTGCCAAAGGGTAAGAACATGTTAACCATGACTGTTAGCACATCAGGTGCCAACAGGAGGTCAGCATGTGGAATTGGGCAAGGGAATTCTTCGGCGTCCGCTAAGGCCTGTCCGAACCCGAAAACAGAAAGCCCCGGTGCTCCCGGGGCTTTTTTTGTTTGGAAACGCCGAATGGGTTCGAGCCTTCCACTCAAGATGAGCGCGACGCCAACTTTGCCCTCAGTGGCGCTCCCTCGAGGGTCACACGATCGAAAGAGAAGACATGCTCTTGGCGGCTGTTGTTGCAACGGCCGACAAGTCTCTTTGGGAACTCGGCATCGCCCTGTGACAGTGAGACCGACAGTTCTTGGCAAATGGGACACAGCCCGACATACCTTCTCAATACAGGCGCCCGACCAGATTGTTGCTCGTCTAGATCAAGAGCAAGACCGCTTCTGCCGATTGCGGTTTCATAATCCTCCAATAGAAGAATCTTCTCATCATAAAATCGTCCCCACTTACCCCGCATAAACTGCCAGATCATCCAGCAAATTAGGCAAATTAAGACATAGCTAACAAGCGAGGAGAATGTATTGAAGTGGCCGGATATGCCTAAAATCGTCAGAAAACCCAGGCCAGTGACAAGCACGAGCAGCATTAAAACCAACGGGACAATAAAAAACCAGCGCTTGTAATCGGTGGGATGAATTCCAATCCCAGGAAACGTAATTCGGCCAATTATTGATAGCTGAGCGCCTTCAGATTCATAGCGATAACGGATGACAGAACCCTCCAACATATAGTGCGAACCCTCAACATCATCGATGATGCCAAGGCGATAGAGCTTTGGGCGGCTGTTCGTGATCTCCAAATCGAGCAATTTGCCCTCTAGTGTCTTCGAAAAATACCCACGGTTCACATGAAACAGGTCGAGTAGCTTCTTTTCATTTGCCCACTTGTTCGAAGTTGTTTCCGCCCTTTGGGGGTCGACCCGTCCCGCGATCTCGTCGCGGGAATATCCGCGGTCACCATTTTCTGATGAGAGTTCCAACAACCCCAGAAGGAAGGACTTGATATCAGGCTTCTTGATGCGCGCGCGGATCGCAGCCTCAACGGGTTCCAACGCAGGGCCAGCGAGATTGCAATCTATAAAGGTCTTCATAGTTCTTTCGACATCTGCCCTCAGTTGCACTTCATGGCGAAGCTCCACTCAAGGAGCTTCAGATGCAACAATACCTTCACGACCTTGCTCATGTCCCATTTGAAATACGTTGTTTAGGCTACCGCATTCAATTCGTCGCGATATCCGAAGCCAGACAGCTGTGCCTCAGATTGATGAATCGAAGTCAGAACGAAGACGCTTTCGTAGAAAGCTTTGGGCTTGATCAATGCCGTGAGCTTTGCGAGCCATATCCACATTGCCACAAAGCGTTCCGATTAACATTCAAGGAGTGGCGAAGCGTGAGCAAAAAAATCACCGTAGCGGGATATGAAATCATCCACTTTGCACCTCCAAGGTCGGGTCGGTGAGCAGCCGCGTCTGCAAAACTCGATCTACAAGAAGCGGCCGATAGGGGATCGCTCACCGGACACTTTGCGGGCGCCAGAGGTCAGACCCCCCTCCCCTCCGGAAATCCGGCTTGCCTGCTCTCTCATTAAGGTGGTACGCTTTATTTTCTCACACAGGGGCCTCATCCGTTACAAATGACCACCACTCTCATCGGATATGCCCGCTGTTCGACCGACAAGCAGGACCTAACCGCCCAGCGCCGGGCGCTCATTGACCTCGGCGTGCCCGAGGACCGCATCTACACCGACCACGGCCTGACCGGCCGCAACCGCGATCGGCCCGGCCTTGCCCAGGCGCTGGCAGCAGTGCGTGCCGGCGAAACGCTGGTCGTGCCGAAGCTCGATCGCCTCGCCCGGTCGGTGCCGGACGCGCGGGCGATCGCCGATGAGTTGGATAAGCGCGGCGTGAGCCTCGCGCTGGGCAAGCAGGTCTACGATCCCAACGACCCCATGGGCGGGATGTTCTTCAACATCCTCGCTACCTTCGCCGAGTTCGAGAGCGACCTCATCCGCCTGCGTACCCGCGAAGGCATGAAGATCGCCCGGGACAAGGGGAAGCTCCGCGGTAAGCCGCCCAAGCTGTCCGACCTCCAGCAACGCGAATTGCTGACGATGCACGCTACGGGCGGATACTCGATCAGCGACCTCGGCAAGCTGTTCAAAGTCTCCCGGCCGACGGTCTATCGGACGATCCGGCGAGGTGACAATTGACCAATATTTACGGGCGCTGAATTATCATATCGGCTCATGCCGATCCTAAATTGTAACACCCCTATTCGGTGTGCTTGCCAATTGGAGTTACTCACGGTGGAAATTTCCTCAGCCAAAATTTCAAACTGGCATCACCATTCAACTTAAATGCGAGCGTTCTGATGAGAATGACAGTTGTTCAATTCACGGGTGGCGTGGGTGCGGGCGTAACGGTGATGACCTGGCCGGTAGTAACAAGCACAATCAGGCCGCGGTCAATCCCCGTTATGTCGAGGTAGGCCCGCACCTGCGCGCGATAGTGATTAAGGGTTTCGGCTGTCGGCTGCACATCGCTTTTCCAGTCGATCACAACGGTTGGCCTACCCGCGTTGTCGAAGCTGGTGGCGTCTGCGATTCCCACAGTCGCCTGTTCGACCCCGTCAACGTCCACCGCTGCATAGACCGCCAGCTCGGGCACCAACGTAGGACGCAGCTCCGCGATCTCGGGGAGCGCCAATGAGCGGATCACGCAACCGGCAAGCTCATCTGGAGAAAGACCCTGAGAAGGGTCTGCCATAACGGGCCTGCCGATCTCCTCGATCAGCGCTCGTGCTCGCTCGCTGAGGGCTACGGCATCGTCCAGCGTCTCGCCGGTCAGGACCTCTTCCAGCAGCTTGTGCAGGATCAGGCCCCTTTCGCGACCGCCCTGAACATTGGGGCGCACCGCCCCGTCATCGGGCTGACCGGCCTCCGACGCTGCCCAGATTTCTACCGCTTCCGGGGTCAAAACCGGTCCATCGGCGCTTTCGTCGCGGCTTGGCGCAAGCCAGATCAGGCGACGCTGGCGCGCTACGATCGATGCCGCTTCAGCGGCAAAATCATCCCGGGTCTGGTCGTTGGTCTCGCCGCCTGCCGCAAGGTCGAGCTCGGGCGGCAAATGCGACAGGTCGAGCGCCGGCAGTTCGGCAAGCGAAAGATCCAGAAGCGAAATCCATGCCGATTTCGATTGCGCCGCATCGAGGCGCGGAAGCACTAGAAGCTCGCGGGCGCGCGTTGCTGCGACATACCACAATCGGATGCGTTCGCGGTCGAGTTCTGCCTTCTCGGCGTCTCGCGCAGCGTCATAGCCAACAGGCTTCACCCCAAACACCGGGCAATAGAAGGTGTCGCTGTCGCGGTCGGTCACGGCGCTTTCGGGCGCCATGATGCCGGTCATCGTGTTGATCGGGACGACGATCGGCCATTCAAGGCCCTTGGCCGCGTGCATCGTGTAGAGCGCCACGGCCTCTTCCTGAGCATCGGGCCGTCCCTCGACCGCCCGGGCCTCATCGGTCCACGCCGCTGTCATCGTCTCGGCGAAAGCGCGCAGACCGCGAACAGCAAAGGACGTCGTCAGGCTGAGATAGAGATCGACGTTTGCAAGCGCGCGCTCTGCTTGGCCGCGATGGCGCTCCAGCAGGATGGGACGGACCCGCAGCGCGTCGATCGCTTGCGACAAAAGCTCGTGCGGTGTGGTGCTGTTGGTTTGACGATAGAGCGCCTGCAGCGTCTCGATGGTCGTTCGGGCCAGCGGATGCGCGATATGCTCGAGCTCAACGCCGAGGTCGAGGCGGGGCAAGCGTTCGGGATCGTCTTCGGCGCGAGGAAGCGCCCAGATGATGTCGAGCAGTTCTTCTTCGGTTAGACCGACGAGCGGGCCGCGGAGCAATGCCCCGAGGGCGAGCGTGTCACGGCGGTCGGCGAGAACACGCGTCAGCGCGATCAGATCCTGGATCTCCTGGCGGCGGAACAGGCCTTTGCCTGCCTGTGTGGCGACAGGGATGCCGTGGCGTTCGAGCGCCTCCTCGTATCGCCAAAGATCACTGCCGGTGGGCGCAAGCAACGCGATGTCGCCTGGCCGGCAAGGTCGACTGGCGCCGGAGCGACGATCGAGGATCATCTCACTGCCAATCAACCGGGCGCACATTTGGGCGATCGCGTCGGCTTCACCGTCGCGCTGTTGCTCGGCTGAGGCCTTGCCATTCTCATCGGCAACGGCGACGTCGAGAGCCGCAACGCAAAGGGCCTCGCCGCGATCGGCGTGAAAGGGATCGAGCGCCGTGAAGCCGGGTTGGCCCTCGCTCGAAAGCAGCGCCTCGAAGCGGTCGTTCACATAGGTCAGGATCGGCGCGCAGGAACGGAAATTGGTGGAGATCGCCAGGACGCTCTCAGGGTCCTGCGCGAGATAGGCATCGCGCGCCCGGACATAGGCGCTGACATCGGCGCCGCGGAAGCGATAGATCGCCTGCTTGGGATCACCGACGAGGAAGAGCGCGCCGGGACGGATCGTGAAGGCGCTCCATTCTGCGCTCGCGACCCCGGCCGGCGGCTCGCCGCAGAGGCGCCAGAAGATTTCCGTCTGAAGCGGGTCTGTATCCTGAAACTCATCGACAAGGACGTGAGCGAAGCGGGTGGCGAGGGACCGTCGGACATCGTCGTGATCGCGCAAAAGATCGCGCGCCGCGAAGATCAGATCGTCGAAGTCGAGCTGAGCGGCCGAACGCTTGTAGTCCCGGAAGCGGGCCAGCACAGGCTGCACCTGAGCGATGAGGTCGCACAGGACGCGACTGGCGACGTTCTGGACCAGATCCTGCCAGGCTTGGCAGCACGCGGCGTAATGCGCATCCGCCGAGATGTTCAGCCGTTCGCCTTCGGTCTTGGCCAAGCCTTCGCGCTTGGCGGCTTCGACCCATTTGCCTTTCTTCTTGTAGGCAAGGAACGAGCCGGTTTTGGTGCAGAGGTCGGGATGCGGCTGTGTAACCAGCAAGCGCACCAAGCCGACTGGCGTTTCGATGACCGGCCCGCTGTCGAGCCCTGCGGCCATTCCGGCGAAGCGCTCGGCGAGCATGGCGGTTTCTTCCTCCACCGCTGGTGCGGTGCGGATGAACTCCATCAAACCATCGACGGCGTGATGAAAAGCGGCCAGGTGCGGGGCCAGGCCGCTGACCGGCGGCGCGGAGACGGTCCTGCGTTTGCGCAGGTTGGCGACGATCGTGTGGATCAAGCCCACGGTTTCGCCGGGATTGTGCAGCACCATTTCCGCGATGATGCCGCCTTCACCGCCCGAGAGCTGTTCGCGCAGCCACGTCTCGACGATTTCGATGAAGGCGAGATCGGCTTGATTGCGGTCCATCACGCTCGCGCCGGGATCGATGTCCGCCTCGACCGGGTAGGGCTTGATCAGCCGCTGGCAGAAGCCATGGATTGTCGAGCAAGTGATCTCGTCGATGACCGATGCGGCGGCCGCAAGGTTCGCGCTGTGGTTGGGTGACAAGCCGTCGGGAAATGCGATGCGCAATTCGGTCGGAATTGTGCCGGCCGCGAGGTCGGCGACAAAGTCGCGAACGCGGATCAGCAGCTCGCTGGCTGCCAATTCCGTAAAGGTGACGGCTGCGATCGACTTGGGCGCGATGCCCTCGGCGAGCATGGCGGCGATGCGGCCGGCCATCACGGCTGTCTTGCCGGAGCCTGCGCCGGCTTCGACCAGGATCGAGCGATCATGGACGCCGATGGCGGTGCGGCGGGCCGCGTCATCGCGCAGTGTGTTGGTAGCAGCGGTCATCACTGTGCCTCCCAGACCAGCGCAGCATCGCCGAAAGCTTCGGTCGCGGCGGGCAGTTTTCGTTTGCAGTAGGTGGCGCCCGCATTGGCCGGCAGGGCGAACGCCAGATCGTCGTAGGCGCCGCCGGTGTCCGGACCGATGAGGGCCTGGCCGGATCGAAGGTTCGCCCGAGCGGCTTGCAAATAGCCGGTGATCTCGGTGAGCGTCGCTTCCGGGTCGCCGAGTTGGAAGTCGACCTGATCGCGCGGAAAAAGCAGCGATGCACTGATCGACACGTCGTCGCCAAGAAGGGCCTTGACGGCGAAGGCATAGAGGCAGCGTTGCAACTCGCGGCCACCATCGAGACTGATGTCGTCCTTGGGCGGCCGTCCAGTCTTATAATCGCGAACGAGCGCGCGCTTGCCGTCGCCGGCAATGTCGAGGCGATCAATATAGCCGGCGATGCGAAAGCCGGTTGCGGGGATTTCGACGGGTGTCTGCGAATCCCACGGGCTGGCGATGTCCGCCTTGGGCGTCGCGCCGCCGAAGGCGACTTCGCCAAAAGAGCGGGCGTCGGGCAGATGCTCGTCGCCGTAAGTCAGGGCGCGCGTGGTAAGAGTCCGGGCGTCGTCGAGCGTCCGTCGCCAGATTAACGCCGGTGGGACCGCTCGTTCGCTTTCCCACACGACCGCGATCCTGGCAGCAGCATCCTGCACGGCGCCAGCTATCTGCGCTTCGTCAGCCGCGGCGAGGCCGCCGGCCTTTTCAAGCGTCGCAAGCGCCAGATCGAGTGTCATGTGAACCAGGTCGCCCATGGCCAATGCATCAAGGACAAGCGGGTCCGCGCCGCTCTCTGGGGTGCGCAGGCGCATCCCGTAGCGCCATACAAAGCCGAGCGGGTTGCGGAGCAGCAGACGAAGCGAACTGGCCGATTGAGTCCGGCCTAGGATGGCCTGCAGGAGAGGATGGTCAGCGCGAACCAGTCCATCATGCGGTGTAATCTCCTTGCGATGCCAGTTGCGCCAAGCCGTGGTGGCGCTGATGGCCTGGCTGTCCCGCGCGAACTCATCGGGTCGCGCCATCAACCGATCGGTCTCGCTGAATGCGTGAGCCGGAACCGCATTGCGCCGGATGTAGATCTCCTCAGATGCCGGACCGAGCAGTGCGCTGCGCCCCAGCAAGCGGCCTTCGCTGTCGCGGCGAGCGCGCGACATGACGATCTGACCGTTCGTCGTGGCGAGGATGGTCTCAAAATCTCGCCGATCCGCCGCGCCGACCGGCAGCGGGTCCAGCTCAGCGGTTGGAATGATGTGATCGGAAATCAGACGATCTTCGGAAATGCCGCGCGGCCAGCGCGATGAATTCATGCCGATGAGCCGTACGAAACGGCGCGGCGAAGCCGCCAAGGCGCTTGCGGGCATCCAAGCCACGGAAACGCAGGCCTCAAGCCTGTCATCCTGTTTCAGGCTGTCCAGGGTCGCATCGAGCGACCCGGATGGTCCAGCCAGCAGTGCCTTGCGCCAGATCGCCAGGGCGCGTCCGGACAGAAAGGCTGCGCCGATCTCGTCGGCTGTCGGATGTCCCTTCGCCAACAAATCAATGATGCCACGCAAGGTCGGCGTATGATCCGTCGCGTCGGGCCAGTCGTCGGCGGTCAGCCGGTCCAGCAAGCGGTGCCAAGATGCCGGCGAAGCCAGCGGCGCGTCGGTCGGCAGGACCCGCAGCCAGCCCTGCGGCAAGCCGGCAAACGGGCCGGTTTCCGAACCGCACAACGCTGCGAGCCGACGCATCCGGGTCTGCGAGAAGCCGCGAATGAGGAGATCCGCGAGCGCCGCAGTCGCCTGACCATCCCGGGTTGTCGTGACCTTGATGCCGTGGACGAAGTGAAGATTCAGGTTCGCATCGGCGCGCAGGGCGAGGAGGTGATCGTCATAGTCACCGGTCGATGCGGCCGCGATCGCGATGTCGGCGGGCTCCGCTTCGCCTGAAGCCATCAGGCCCCGCGCCCATCGAATGGCCTCGATCGCCTCGTGATAGGCAGTCGCGGCGCTGACCGTGCTGATTGCCGGAGCGGTTGGGTCTGCCCGATTGATCGTGACGTCGAACGCGTCCAGCCACGGCGGGGTCGGCCGAGGGCCGGCTGTCCAGCTCACCGAAGTATGTGCGGTGAGCTCCTGCAGGAGCGGACGCCAGCACGGCGAAAGCTCGGTGATACCGACGATCTCGAGCGGACCCAAAACCGCATGAGCATGAGCAACGCGCTTCAATGCGCGGGCCACGAGATCGGTAGGACGCATCATACCGGGCGGCAACTGGGCTAGAACCGCAGCTTCCAGGCGCGCGATCGAGTCGAGCCGAGGATGATCCCCGGCGCGAGCGGCCAAGTCGATACCGGCCCGCCACGCCTTGTGGAGGGTGTCGGCCGCCGCATCGACCATGCCAGGAAGCAGCTTGATGCTTTCCAGCTCTCCGAGGGTCGTGTCCGGCAGCACGGCCTGGATCGCGGTTCGCAAACACTCGTCGTCGATCGGACGGGCGAAGCCGCCGGCCAGACGGACCGCGAGTTGTTCAAATGACATGATCTGCACGCCGTGTCGGCGCTGCCGCGCCGCGTCGAGGCGCAACCCGCGCATCGCCAAACGGCCATGGGCGACGATGGTCCGCCGGTTGGAAAGGGTGGTCATCGTCGTTCTCCCTGACTTACTTCTTGTTCGGGCGCTGCGTCAGCGCCGAAGCCGCCGCCGATTTTGCCGCTGCGCTCGACTTGGGGTCGCGCAGCACCTGCGAAGCCGCACTCGCGGCTTTCTTGCTTGTTACTTCATTCTTCGAGGGGGTTTTGGCCATGTGGTCCTCCTGTTGCCCGGCACGGTTTCGCTTGACGCGACTCAGTGATGGAAATAGAAACTACACACGTCGTGCAGATGTGTCCATATAGTTTTTATCTGCATCTGTTTTGGAGGAAGATTCGGATGGCGGAAAGCCTGACGACATTGAAGTGGGGCGTTGAGCGTCGACTCGAGTTCATCGAGTTCCGGTTGTTCTGGGAGGGCGGGGTCAATCGCTCGGACATCATCGAGATGTTCGACGTGTCCGTGCCGCAAGCGTCGAAGGATCTGACGCTCTACCAAGAGCGAGCGCCCCACAACGCCCTCTATGACAAGAGCGCCAAACGGTATGTCGCGAGCGAACATTTCGAACCCCATTTCCTCAAGCCTGATCCCGACGGCTATCTGTCGCGCCTGCGGTCGGTCGCAGAAGGACTGATCGATCTATCGGAATCCTGGATCACCCAAGTTCCTGACACTGACATCGCCTTGACACCCCGGAGGGATATCGACGCGTCCGTGTTGCGCACAGTGCTCAGTGCCGTGCGCGATCACCGGTCTGTGGACATTCACTATCAGTCGATGAGCAAGGATCGGCCCGATCCAATCTGGCGACGGATTACGCCCCACGCTTTTGGCTATGACGGCTTCCGCTGGCACGTTCGCGGCTATTGTCACGTTACCGACAAGTTCAAGGATTTCTTGCTGCCGCGCGTCCTCGGGATCGGGAGCCTCGGCGAACCTGGGGCGCCCGCGGAGCGTGATGCTCTTTGGCAAGAGCGGTTCGGGGTCGAGATTGGCCCCCACCCTGATCTAACTACGAGTCAGACGGCCGTGGTCGCCAAGGACTATGGCATGGAGAAAGGCTCCGCGGTCCTAACCGTGCGCTACGCCATGCTGTTCTATGTTTTGAAGCGGCTCGGCCTCTTGGGCGACGCTGCCAAGCTGCCAGCCCGGAGCCAGCACATCTATGTCGTTAATCAGGCCGACACGAAGGCAGCCTTGAAGAAAGCAGACTTTGTGATGTGAACAATGGGTCGTGGCGTTCTGGGGAGGTAGTCCTCTAGCGTTGCTTGATGCCACATACCAGTACGAACAAGGTACGCTGCCGCCTTCTGAAACATAGCGATCAAACCCGCATGTAAGTTGACATACTGGATAGATGCATATATAAACGCGACGGATACATAAACGAGTTGCATTCCATTGGAGCGCAAGATGACTGCCGTTCATGCAAAAGGGTTTCGATGGAAGCTCGGGCGAAGACTCGAGTTCGTCGAATATCGCCTTTTGGAGGAAGGTGGCGGCACTCGGTCTGACCTTGTCGAAGTGATAGGCCTGTCAGTCCCGCAAGCGAAAGTCGTCCAAGACTTTCAAACGCTTGACGGGAATTTTTTCGAGGCAACGCGATGAAATCGCGCAACTTTGAATTTCTCCGCGAAAATTGGCCCGAGCTTGCATCGCTTGGTGGCTTTGCCGAAGCGTATGCTCATCACGATCCTGCCAGTGCTCTGGTAAAGCTGCGGTTGTTCGCGGAAAACCTGACGAAAGATATCTATCGTGACCTAGGCTTGCCAAAACCTGAGCAGGCGACTTTCGTCGATCTGCTGAGCAATGCATCCTTCGCCGCAATTACGCCCAAAGTGGTTCTGGATAAGCTCCACGCTCTGCGAATTCACGGGAACAAGGCTGCCCATGGTGAGCTGGCGACAGTTCCGACTGCACTTTGGTTAACCCAAGAAGCTTTTGACCTTGCGCGATGGCTTTTCCTGCAGTTCGTGAGGGGCGAAGCCGCCGCCATCCCGCCGTTCGTGCGGCCAGTGTCTGAAGCTGCAGATGATAGCAAGGGTCAACTCAAGCGCGAAAAGCGCCAGGTCTTGGAAAAGCTGGCCGCGCAAGAAGCGCAGATGGAAGGGCTTTTGCGGGAACTAGAGGCCGCACGCGCAGCTACCTCGACAGCGGAAAAGAAGGTTGAGGAAATTCAGTCGCTGGCGTCATCTGGCGCGGCAGCTGCACACATGCTTGCGTTCGACGAGGCTACGACGCGTGCTCGCATCATCGACAGCCTGCTTGCCACGGCCAACTGGAATGTCGGACTTGGGAACTTCAGCACATCAGAGGTGGGCAAGGAGATCGAGGTCAAAAATCAGCCTACTGCGTCAGGCCTGGGCTATGCGGACTATGTGCTCTGGGATGATAACGGAAATCCTCTTGCAGTCATCGAAGCCAAGAAGACGTCAGTAGACCCTGAGCGGGGAAGGCAACAGGCAAAACTTTATGCAGACGGCCTTGAGACGATGCACGGGCAGCGTCCAGTCATTTTCTATACCAATGGCTATGACATTTGGATGTGGGACGACGTTCTCGGGTATCCGCCACGGAAGGTGTTCGGTTATTATTCGAAGGATAGTCTACAATACTTAGTAAATTTCCAAAGAGCAGGTAGGAAGCTGCTCAACTCGCTTGAGCCGAATGCCGCCATCGTCAATCGCCTTTATCAGATAGAGGCGATCAAACGAGTCTCAGAACGATTTACGGAAGGTCACCGCAAGGCGCTCGTCGTTCAGGCGACCGGCACCGGCAAGACGCGCGTTGCGATTGCTCTGGCGGAATTGCTGATTCGTGCTGGCTGGGTAAAGCGAGTCTTGTTCCTTTGCGATCGTCGTGAATTGCGAAAACAGGCCAAAAACGCTTTCGGCGACTTTCTTTCCGAACCGATCCGCATTGTCAGTTCGCGGGTCAATCAATCGGCGAGCGAACGAATATTCCTCGCGACCTATCCTGCTATGCAGAAGGTCTACCAATCCTTTGATGTTGGATTCTTCGACCTGATCATTGCCGACGAGTCGCATCGAAGCATCTACAATGTCTATGGCGACATGTTTCACTACTTTGACTGCCTTCAGATCGGCTTGACTGCAACACCGATCGATTTCGTGTCGCGCAACACGTTCAGTCTTTTTGGGTGCGAAGGGCAGTTGCCGACTGCGAACTACGATCTTGAACAGGCAGTTCAAGACGGGTTTCTCACGCCATTTGAAGTCTTCGAGCATACGACGCAATTCATGCGCGATGGAATCAGGCTCGACATCCTGACCAAGGACCAAATCCAAGAGCTTGAGGCTCAGGGCGAGGACCCAGCGCAGTACGATTTTTCATCGGAGCAAATCGACAAAATCATCTACAACAAGGACACCAATCGCGCGATCCTGCGAAACCTGCTCGAAAACGGGCTGCGCGATGCAACCGGTCAGCTTCCGGGGAAGAGCATCATCTTCGCGCGCAATCACCAACATGCGGTACTCATGCGGCAAATGTTCGATGAAATGTATCCGCAGTACGGCGGGCGTTTCTGTCAGGTCATCGACAATTACGATCCACGCGCTGAACAGCTCATCGACGATTTCAAAGGTGATGGTTCGAACTCCGAGCTGACCATCGCTATCTCGGTAGATATGCTCGACACCGGGATCGACGTCCCGGAAATCCTGAATCTTGTCTTCGCAAAGCCGGTACGTTCGCCGGTCAAGTTCTGGCAGATGATCGGGAGGGGAACGCGTCTGAAGCTTGACCTTTATGGGGCTGGCAAGGACAAGAAGATGTTCCGCATCTTCGATCATTGGGGGAATTTCGAACGCTTCGAAATGGGCTTCCGGCCGGCCGAGCCGACCCAGTCGAAGCCGTTGCTCCAACTGGTATTCGAAGAACGGCTGCTGCTCGCAGAAACGGCGCTTCGCATGAGCGAAGTCGCAGTTTTCGACGAGGTGATAGAACTGATCGCGAAAGACATCGAGGCGCTGCCTGAGGAGTCAGTATCGGTCCGCGAAAAGTGGCGGGAGAAGCGCGCTGTGGCAGTTCCGGCTACTCTGAAAGCCTTTGCACCCGTGACCGTGGCGATGCTCCGGGAGATTATAGCTCCGCTGATGCAGTGGCGAAACGTTCGTGGTTCAAGCGATGCCTACGCCCTGGATCTTTTGATGGCGCGAGTACAAGTCGCCGTCCTGCGCAAATCCGCTGATGTCGATGACCTGAAGATCGATCTTCTCGATCGGCTCTCGGCGCTTCAGATGCACCTCAACCCGGTGCGCGAGAAGGCGGAGGTTATCAAGCGGGTCAAGTCCGACGATTTCTGGACCGACGTAACGGTCACCGATCTCGAATCGGTTCGCAAACCGCTGCGCGAAATTATGCATCACCGTGATCGCCAGGGCGCGATGCCTTTGCCGCCGAAGATCATTGACTTGACCGAGGATACCACTGGCTTCCAGACAAATCGCCGGGCCACCAGCCTCAAGACGGTCGACATGAAGGCATACCAGCAGATCGTTGAGGCCGAACTAAAGCGACATTTTGATACGAACCCCACGCTCAAGAAAATTCGCACGGGCGAATCAGTATCGGATGCCGATATCCAGGCGCTTGTCTCGCTCGTCTTGATCCAGAGTCCGAACGCCAGCCGGGACGTACTCGAAGAGTTCTTTGCTGACACCGCGGTTCCGCTGGATTTCGCGATCCGCTCGATCGTAGGGCTGGACCCGGAAGCGGTTGCAGCGCGGTTCGCAGAATTCGCGCGGCGGCACCCCAGCCTTACCGCAAAACAGACGCGTTTTCTCGGCCTGCTACAAAACCACATCGCCCGGTTCGGATCGGTCACCCTGGACCGCCTCTATGAGCAACCATTCACCGTGGTGGACGCGGACGGCCTCGATGGCGTGTTCGAAAAACCGGAGGAAATCGACGATCTGCTCGACATCCTGAGCGTCTTCGCGCCGCCCGCCGTGGCCCGCGCGGGAACGACAGCTTCGCCTGAAAGGACGAAACAATAAATGATTACCGGTGACCTCAAGCGCAAGGTGGACGCCCTCTGGACTGAGTTCTGGCAGGGCGGCATTACCAACCCGCTGACCGTGATCGAACAGATTACGTTTCTCATGTTCGCGCGCCTGCTCGACATCAACGAAACGCGTGACGAGAACCGCCAGAATCGGACGGGCAAGTCGTTCCAGCGCCGCTTTTCGGATGAGGAGCAAAGCCTGCGCTGGTCGCAATTTCGGCATCTGGGCGCCGACGCCATGCTGCCGCTGGTGCGAGACAAGGTGTTCCCGCATTTCCGCAAAACATCGACCAGCGGCAGCGCCTTCGCAGAGTTCATGAAGGACGCACAGCTGATGATCCAGAAGCCGAGCCTTCTGGTGAAGGCCGTCAATATGATCGATCAGTTGCCGCTGACCGAAGGCGACGCCAAGGGCGATCTCTATGAGTATCTGCTCAGCAAGCTGACCACGGCCGGCATCAACGGCCAGTTCCGCACGCCGCGGCACATCATCCGGCTGATGGTGGAGATGCTGGAGCCCAAGCCCACCGACGTGATCAGCGATCCCTCATGCGGCACCGGCGGCTTTCTGGTCCAGACGATGCAATATCTGCTGGAAACCTACACCTCGCCCGAGGGCATTTTGGAAGAGACCGATCCCGAAACCGGCAAGACCGAGAAGACCTATACCGGCGATCTGCTGGAGGATCACCGCGACCATATCCGCAGTGCCATGTTCCACGGGTTCGACTTTGATGCGACTATGCTGCGCATCGCCGCGATGAACCTGATGCTCCACGGCGTCGACGATCCCGATATCCATTATCAGGACACGCTGAGTGCAGGCTTCACTGATAAGTTCCCAAAAGCGGCGGCTGAAGGCTTCAACGTCATCCTGGCCAACCCGCCATTCAAGGGCAGCCTCGATTTCGAAGACGTTCACGCGTCGCTGCTGCGTCAGGTGAAGACCAAGAAAACGGAACTGCTGTTTCTTGTGCTGATCCTCCGCATGCTGAAGACCGGCGGACGCTCGGCCACCATCGTGCCGGATGGCGTGCTGTTCGGATCGTCGACTGCCCACGTTGCGCTGCGCAAGCTGCTGCTGGATCACAACCAGCTTGAGGCGGTGATTTCGCTGCCGAGCGGAGTGTTCAAACCCTATGCGGGGGTCAGCACCGGCATTCTGGTGTTCACCAAGGGCGGACGCACTGACGACGTGTTTTTCTACGATGTGGAAGCCGACGGCTATTCGCTCGACGACAAGCGCGATCCGGTCGATCTCAACGATCTCCCGGCCTGTCTGGCGGCCTGGCGGAACAGGGATCCAAAGCGCGACACCGACCGGACGCAAAAGGCGTTCATGGTGCCGGCGCGCGACATTCGCGAGGCGAATTACGATCTATCGCTGACCAAATTCAAAGTCCGCCCGCACATCGCGCGGGACTACGAGGTTCCGGCGGTCATTCTCGATCGGATGAAGAAGCTGAATGATGACATCGCGTCCGATCTGGCAGAACTTGAGGACCTTCTGGGATGACGTCGACAATACCACTGGGCGAATTGATCACGATACGGGGCGGTGGGACACCCAGCCGCACCGTCTCGGAATATTGGAACGGCAACATCCGCTGGGCAACGGTCAAGGACTTCAAGTCAACGGAGCTGGCTGAGACGCAGGAAAGCATCACGCCTGCTGGAATTCGGGACTCGGCCACGAACATTATCCCCGCCGGGTCGGTCATCATCCCGACACGTATGGCCGTGGGAAAAGCCGCGATCAGCACAATCGATATGGCCATCAATCAGGACCTGAAAGCTTTGCTCCCTATCGGAGAAGTTGACACCCGGTTCTTGTTGCACTTCATGTTGTCGCATGGCGACTACTTGGAAAGCCAGGCTCAAGGTGCAACCGTCAAGGGGATCAAGCTGGAACTGTTGCGGTCGCTGCCGTTCCCAAGATTACCCCGAACCGAACAACGCCGGATCGCGGCGATACTAGATAAGGCCGATGCCATCTGCCGCAAACGCGAAAAGGCCCTCAACCTGGCAGATGACTTCCTCCGGGCGGTGTTCATGGAGATGTTTGGGCGACCAGGATATCCAAACCCATCCCTACCGACGGAAGAGCTTGGCCAGATATGTGATCTGTTTGCCGGTAATTCGCTACCAGGCGGCACAACCTTCAATGGCCAAGAACATGGGTTGCTGCTCTTGAAGGTGGGTGACATGAATCTTCCGGGAAATGAAGATGTCGTTCAGGTTGCCCGGGAGTGGATAGACGAAGGCCGAGCAAGCGGACCTGCAATAAGGGCACCCAAAGACGCTATCGTGTTCCCTAAACGCGGCGGGGCTATCGCTACAAATAAGAAAAGGGTTCTTGGGCGAGATTGCATCCTCGACCCCAACCTCATGGCGGTGGCACCGAAATCCGGATCGCCTATTTCGTTTCAGTTCCTTCGTATCTGGTTTGACCTATTGGACCTTTCAACGCTTTCCAATGGCAGCACTGTACCTCAGTTAAACAAGGGTGACCTTAAGCCACTCAAACTGCCAATACCCCGGTCAAAAGATTTGATTGAATTTGACAGGGTTTTCGAGACCATTGCGCGGGTGCGTCAGCGATTGGCGAATGATTTGAGCATGAGCGAGTCCCTGTTTTCGAGCCTGTCCCAACGTGCATTTTCTGGCGGCCTGTAGGAGCATGGCATGAGCCCCCAAATCCTCCCGGACGATCTTCCCCCTAGCAATGTTACAATGACTGCCAGCCTTCACCGCCTGACGCTTCCAGGCCCAATGCTCCAACGTGGGTTCTGGCTTTATGTCTGGCGGGTGAAGACCCCGAAGGGCGAGCGGCTCTATGTGGGCCGCACCGGTGACAGCAGCAGCCCCCACGCCACAGCCCCCTACACCCGTATGGGCCAGCACCTTGGGTTCTCCAAGGCCGCCAACAGCCTGAGAAGGCTACTGATCGAGGCTGGGGTGGTACCGGAAAGCTGCGGGCAGTTCGAATTGATCTCTTACGGTCCGATCTTTCCGGAAATCGGGATGACCAAGGACCAGCTACGTGCCGATCAGATGCTACTGCACACTCCCGTGCGGGACCAGATGGCCGCGTTGGAGAAGAAGCTGCGGGACGCGTTGGTGGCGGCGGGATACCCGGTGCTGAACGTGGTCCACAGCAAGAAAAAATTCGATGCCACTCATTGGGAGGCGGTGCGAATAGCGTTCGCCGAACATTTCCCAAGCTTAGGGCGGTTTGCTCCATGAGGCTTTCTAGAATCGAGATTGAAAACTTCAAGGGGATCGGCACCGCGCAGGTAATCGATCTGAAGCCGATCACGCTGCTGTTCGGCCCCAACAGCGCCGGCAAGAGCACCATCCTTCAATCTCTGCACTATTTGCGTGAAGTCCTTGAGCGTCGAAACGCCGATCCGGACCGGACCATCGCCGGCGGGCTGATCGATCTCGGCGGCTTTGCGACTCTGGTGCACGGTCACGATCTCAGTCGCACTATCGTGATCAAACTGGTGCTCGATGACGTAGATGGCTTTGGCGCCGAGCGACTGCCGCTTAATTCGGGAGCGTCGCTGGCGGCGGCGGAATTCGAGAACTTGCCGATCCGCTATCTCGTGGGCGAGAATACCGACCTCAAGGACTATGCCGTGGTGCAGTCCGTCGGCGTCAGCCTCTCCATCTCGTGGAGCGATCTGCTGAGCGGTCCCTATGTCTCGGCAATCACAGTGATGATGGACGGTGCCGAAATCGGCACGATCACGTCCCCCGCGCAATCAGGGCAGGCAATCGTTTCGCGCTTCAACTTCGATCATCCCTTGTTGCAGCGGTATCGCGACGCCGATGCTCCAACCGATCAGGAAGATGAGTTGCCGGGTCACCCTGTCGCGGACGAAATCCTCGATCTTTCGCGTCAGATGTCGGTCAGCAGTGACGTGCCGCTGCCCGATTACCGCGTTGGGGTGCAAACCTCCCTTGGCGCGTTGCCAGACCTCGCGCGAGCCATGCTCAGCGACCTGCGCGATCCCGAGGTCAATAAGTTTGAACTGGAAAGTCGAACCCCGCGTGTGCGCGGCCTGAACGCGCTGCTGGACGAATTGATGGTCGGCCCGCTGCGAATGGTGCGCGACTATCTCAACGCGATGACCTATATTGGCCCGCTGCGCGAAATTCCCAGCCGGAAATATCGCCCGCGCCTGTCGCCGGATGAATCGCGCTGGGCGCAGGGCCTTGCCGCTTGGGACCTGCTTTACACGGACGCCTCGGGCAACCTGCTCGATGCCGTCAATGCTTGGCTCGGCGGTGAGGATCGTTTGAAAACCGGCTATCGGCTCGAAAGGTTCGAGTTCAAGGAAGTTCCGGTTCCCGGCCGGTTCCATCAGCTTTTCGAGCGGGGGCTCTCCGAAGACGATCTCGGCGAGCTGCAGGAGCTTTACGCAACACTGGGCGCGCGATCCGAAATTGCTCTTCGCGACTTTGAAAAAGGCATCATCGTCGCGCCCGGCGATGTCGGCGTCGGCATATCGCAGATGATCCCGGTGATCGTCGGCTGCCTGCGCGGTCAGCTGGGCATTCTGGCGATCGAGCAACCGGAATTGCATGTGCATCCCGCCATCCAGGTCGGCATGGGCGATCTGTTCATCCATGCGGTGCAGCCGAGCGACAGCATCATCGGCTCAGACAAAACCCTGCTTGTCGAAACCCACAGCGAGCACATCATGCTGCGTCTGCTTCGACGCATCCGCGAGACAACCGAGAACGAAGTGCCGCCTGGGGCTATCGGGCTTTCGCCCGATGACCTTTCGGTGATCTATGTTGAAAGCGCCGATGATGGCGTACGCTTCCGCCCGCTGCGCGTCGATCTCGAAGGCGAATTCATCGACCGCTGGCCGAAGGGCTTCTTTGAAGAACGCGCCGAGGAACTGTTCTGATGCTCTTCGAATATGCGGTCGAACCGCAGGCCATTGGATCAAGCTGGGAAAACTTTCGCTACCTGATCGAAAAGTTCGGTTTCGATCGCGGTCGGTTGATTTCGCGATTTCCCGGAAAATGGGAAAAACAGGTCATTCAGGCGGCGAAGGACGCTGGCATACCAGATATTCGTATGGCCAGCATTATCGAGCGCCTCCGAAGCGTCAAATCTGCGGTTGTGGATCGGGAGCGCCCTTACACTCACGGACAGTCTTGGATCGATAACGCTGTTGCAGAGCATCAGCGCATGTCTTTCCACGCAATTATCGCCCAACAGACTCGAGCCGGAAACGAGTTCGTCCTGTCTGCTGCGGACATCGATGACCAACAACCGCTCATGGAAGCGTGCCAAGATCGCTCGGTGCGGCGGGAGAGCGGGGCTATAGCAGAAGCGTTGAGCGCCTTTCTTCGTTCCGGTAGTCGCATAATGTTCGTCGATCCATTTTTTGATCCCTACAACGCTCGTTACAAGAGTACGCTTCGTGCTTGCCTCTCAGTCATCAAGGCGTATAACCCACGCGCCTTCTGTGAGATTCACTACCGCCATCACGAGAACAAGCCAACGAATGCTGAACTGGAAAGAGCAGCTGCCAATCTGTTTAATGGAGTGATTCCTGAAGGTCTCGCGATTTCGGTGTTTTGCTGGCGAGAAAAGCAGGGGGGCGCCGATTTCCACGCCCGTTACCTTCTGACTGACCGAGGTGGGGTAGGGATAGACGCGGGATTTTCAGCAGAGGGTGCGCACCAAGCCACGGACATGCACTTGATGAGCTTTGCTCTATCCGAAGCCCGCCTCAATGCGTTCGCGAGAGATGCAACAGAATTCGAGCTTATCGAGCCGGTGCTGGAAATTCAATGGAACGGATCGTTCCGCAGGGTTTGATTCCGATGGTGTTATGAGCGGCAGTGCAGTTGGTCAGGCAGGTTCATCAAGTAAAGGTAAGGGCAACCTGACCTCAAGTCGGATGCGACGAAGGCCACGTGATATCAGATTTCTTATGAACTCTTAACGGCGATGCTAGAATACCTCTGATACTTATCGATCCAACGATTCAACTCAACGCCGAGCGACGCATGCTTGGTTTTAGGGTGCGCTAGCGCGCTTTTCACTAGACTAGCTCTAGTTCGGTCAGAAATTCTGCCAACTTTTCACCGTTCTCAAAAAGTTGATGCCCGCCTTGTTCGATGTAGTCGAATATTGAACGCAGATGATCGCCGTCCGTATTTGCCATAACCGCGCGACCATGCGGGAAGCCAAGGTGCCGACGGAGGCCCCGGACTTGATTGGCGAACACCATTCCGCGATCATCGTCGAGGATGACCGAATGCGATCGCTCGTAAAACCAATAGCCTATCCCGCCGCGGCTGCCCCGGTGCGCGCACACAAAACGCTCGGGCCACGCGGATACGTCGTCCTCCGGCCAGTCACTAAACACATTTCCAATGGGCCACGATGTCAACGCTCTCCTCGCTTGCTTGGAGAGCAACGGGAAGCTGAGACGATCGTCGCGCGCACAAATTGCTTTGGCCGCCTCGTGGCGATGCGCGGCAGTCGACGTGCCGGACGTGAAAACAAAGCCAATGCCTCGGAACGCCCCGGGATCTGCGATGACGCGATCCAACAGAGATTTAGGGTCGACAGGTCGACCCATACGGCTGCGCGCGCCCACCCTTTTGCGGCACCAAGCCTTTTTCGCCTCCGCCAGAGCGTCTGGTCCCATGGCCGACGCTCGGTCCCATATTTTCTCGAACCATGCGCCAGCGCGCTCATACGCATCGCTGTCGACGCCGTGGAACGTGCCAGCCTCCACCAGCCCTGCAACGTCAATGAAGCCGATACCGTTGTTGGACGCATTGGCTGAAGCAGTGATTAGGCCTCGGTCCGAGATGTAAACTTTGGCGTGCAGCCCACACAGGTGGAGCAGGTTTGAATTGTGCGGTGCCCCCAAAGCTTCGAGCTCACGGGGGTTGGTCCCACCCATTGAGATATCGCAGATCAAGCGTGCATCACCAAGAACGCCGGCATCGTGAAACAGCGCCTCGGCAGCTCCAGTCCCCCAAAATGCAACTGCACAGCGTAATCTGCCGCCCTTCACGACCTCGCGAATTGCTTTGCCTAACTCTTGGTCATCCAAAAACTTACTCATGGACTTCTCCAGTTATTGAGTGCTGCCATCGGAAAGTCCTGCCTGCCATCGGCTTTCGATACGCGGGTGTATCCGATCATGGAGACGTTTTCTGCCATTTAAGCCCTCCTTCTTGAGCCAGCTTGGCTCGATCGCACAGGGGGCGCAGGAATCTGCAAAGGCATCAAGTCTCGCCAATGCTTCAGGGGTGCAAGTGTCTGATTTGGAGAGACGACTAGACGCCGGCCTGACGTCTCAGAACCCTCACCTTGATCGTCGCGCTACACCGCTCGCAGGCCAAAGCGCCAATGATATCGGGAAGGGCTTGGTTACGGCTCCTTGATGGATTTTTTCTAACGCTATGGCGAAACCGGTAACACACCGGAAGAACAAGGCTGAAGAGCTCACCAGCTTCATGGTGACTGTCCACGACCGTGACGCGATCGGCAGCGTCGCGCTCAAGCTAAAGGCGCTCGGCATTGATGTCGATCGGGTGATGAAGAGGACTGGCGTTGTGGGTGGACGCGGACCTGTGCGGCTTCTTCCCAAAATCACCGCCCTGCCCGGCGTCAAACACGCGCGCGAAGAGCATGGGTTTCAGCTGCCATCGCTGCATGATTCCATCCCGCAGTGACGGTTGCGCGAAAGGGAAATGGAACAAATTTAGAACTCTTGTGCGGTCTTCACGGCTACAGTATGCTGGGCAATGAGGATACAGGCCATGAGCATCCATGACGACATGTTCAAAATTTATAATTTGAACCCCGATAACCCATATGACCCATCGCCCGGACGACTGCTCCGCAACTCGACGACGGATGAAGTTCCGCCGGGGACACTGAAGGGCTGGAAGCGCGTCGCCGTGCTCGCAGCTTTGTTGGGGTGGTTCATTCTCGTGGGAACCTGGACCCCTTCTTGATCACTCCCGATCCTTGACCGAGTAGCGGCGAGGATCGAGCGCCTTCCCATCCTTCCAGACTTCGTAATGAAGGTGCGGACCCGTGGCGCGGCCGGTGCTGCCAACATTGCCGAGCGTATCGCCGGAACTGACGGTGTCGCCCTGTGTCAGTGTCGGTCTACTCTGCATGTGGAAATAGCGGGTTTCCGATCCATCGTCATGCCGCAGCTCGACGAAGTTTCCGCGCGCTGGCGTATGGCCCGAGCGAATGACCTCACCTGATGCGCGCGCATAGATCGGCGTGCCTTCGCTCGCCGCAATGTCGATACCTTGATGCATCGCTGCCTTGCCGGTGATGGGATGCTTGCGCATCCCCATGTCGGAAGAGATCCGGCCACTGACCGGGTAGTCGGCGCGTTCACCACGTTCGAGCGGAGCCACACTGCTCTTGGCGCCACCAAGACCGATCTTGTCGGCGGCCCAGCCAACGACGTTTCCAGCGCCATTCCACGTGCCTTCGACCAAGGGAGAAACATACGGGATGTTGCCCAGGACTCCGCCAGCCTCCCGATCAGACACGGAGGTTGCGAGGTCCGCTGCCCGTTCCTGTGCTGCCGAGTTCTCGTTTGCGAGAATGCTCCTTCCGGCCTCGATGCGCTGCGCACCGCTCGCTATGCGTCCCTCGACCTCGCCGGCAAGAGCGGCGTCAGCCGAATTTCCGCGAACGCTCACATTGGGCGCTTCCCCGCGAACTGCGGCTCGATTCCGCTCGCCAAAGCTCTGAACCTGTCCAGAGGTAGATAATGGCGGCGGCGCCAACGTTTGCCCCAGTGGTGCCGGGGTTTCGAGGCCCATCTCTCGGCGCAGCTGGTTGAGCTCATCATGCTTCTGTGTGACGAACTCCCCAAGGAGCACATCGCGAACCAGAGCTTGCTCAGCCGTTCGGGGGTGCAGAATTTGCGGAACCGAACCAAACTGCCGCAAGGTGCTGTCAGAAAGCAGGCGCTCGGTCGCGAAATTAGCGAACTCCTGAGAGTCGTTGGCAGACACGTTGTAACCCGACCCGGCAGAGATCGAGTTGTCCTTGCTGAAGCGCTCGAATGCCTCCTCGGCCCTGCTAGAGCGCGCGGAGACCTCGTTGGCATGACTGATGCTCGCCCCAAGCCGCTCTGTCAGTGCTTCACCGGTAGAGTTGGTGATTGAACTCGTATCACGGGTGAAGCTGTCGCGCGCGGACCGTGCTTCCTCAGAATTGATCTCGCTTCTGACGAAGTCACGCACTTCATTGTAAGCCTGATCGGCTGAGACACGTCGACCAGTGTTCTCCCCCACGATGCTAGCAATTCTTGCACTGATTTCCCCTTTCGTATTAAGGGAATGACCATTATCCTTATCTTGCCAAAGGTTACCCACCGCAGCAAGTCCAGCATCTGCACTGCCAGTGGTTTGGGACAGGTTCGAGATCTCACGGCTCTCGGCCTCAGTGAACCCGAAGGTCGTCGAAAGTTTGGAGGCGAGATTGTCGCTGACGGTGTTCATCCGGCTGAGGCTGGTGGCGATGCCAGACCCATTTTCCGTGCCGCTCGACGCGCGACGCTCGGCCGTCTTCATCAGGTCAGTGCCTCTGCTCGCCACCGCAGACCAGCTTTCGGATGCCTCGCGGCTCAGACGGTCGACATTGGACTGACCCTCGGAATAGGTCTGGTTGATCCGCTGCTCGAGACTGCTCGTCCGCGTCGGCGTGGTGGCAAAACTCGAGATGGCCTGACGCGCATCAAAAGCATTGGACCCGTCCGAAAAACCGCTCGTGACAACGCCATTGCTGCCGGTGAACAAGCCGCTCCCAAACCCCGAGCCATACCTGAAGGTGTCATCGTGCTTGTTGAGGCTGCTATTGTTGCCGGAGAGGTTCTGGAACGAGATGTTGCCAGTGGCATAGTTGCCCAACGTGCGCTCGGCGGCGGCCGCCTGCCCGGCCGCCTGGGCTGGGCCGAGCAGCGACGTCGCCTGCCCGGCAATTGCCATCGCACCGCGCGCCATGCCGGCCGCGATGAAAGGCACGCTCATCATCATGAACCCGGCGATCGTCGCAATGTCGTTGTTCACATTGGTGATGCCGTTGCTGACCAGCAGCGTCGGCCCGGTGGGTGCGACAGCAGCATAGGCACTGGCGGCCCGGTTCATCACGAACATGTGAAGGACCACGTAAAGCGGCCCCCAGCTCGCAAGGTAAAAGAACCCCATTCCATAACCGCGAAGGGTGGTGACGCCGGTTCGCGGAAAGAGGAAGAGCGGGAAGATCACGGGGAACATGGCATAGAAGACGACGTGAAGGACAATGCCGAGCAGCGGCACCCAGGTCATGGCCTGCTGCGCGATCGACGTGTAGGTGTTGCGCGCCTGAGCGTCAGCGCGCTGTGCCGCATAGGCGTCCCACCCCGCGTCCGAGAAGCTCTCGCGCGCCGCCATGAAGGCATCCATGACCGAGACCTGCTGGAGATAGGCGTAGGGATCGGTGGCCGCTCCGTGCATGTTTCCGGCTATAATGCCGAGGTCGTTCCTCAGGCGCTGCGCGGCGATGGTATCGAGCAGATCGGGATAAGCGCCCTTTGCGAACAGCGGCAGATCGGCATCGATTTCGGCGGTCCATTGCGCGTCGAGCGCTGTATACGCCGCGTTGCAACGAATGATCGACGAACTCACACCGGTGCCGCTTCGGGTCAGGAATTTCTGGGCACGCGCCGGACTGCCGGGCCCGATATCGCGCCAGAGATTGCTGCTGTTGGTCAGTGTCTCCATCGGGGTGAAACCAAGCAGAACATCGTAGAACACGCATTGCTTGAAATGTTCGTCGAGATTGGCGCGGAAGACGGGGTCGGTGATCTGGAAAGTCTGCGCCTTCTCGAGCAGCCGCGCGCCATAGATGATGCCATTGTTGGTCATCT
>VFQO010000788.1_pt1 | contig 29731 bp, 36 predicted proteins | sample 3512331 | NCBI WGS metagenome assembly VFQO01 (sample SAMN10412371, study PRJNA504923) | tailings metagenome | isolation source: Replicate 3 from Balatoc abandoned mine | place: Philippines: Itogon, Benguet | collected 2017-08-28 | reverse complement strand
AACATCTCCTCGAAGAGCGTCAGAACCTCAGCCTTCCCCAGTCCCAGCTGCCTCGCTTCTTCCGCCGCACGCTTCAGCGCTGGCGCCAGGAGTTCCAATCGCTGCGCCGTGGACTGCGCTTGAGCATGCCCGTGCGCCACGCGCATTGCCGCACCGCGTCGCCTCTCCAACAGACCATCCGCCTCCAGCTGCGTGTACGCCTTGGAGATCGTCATGGTGCTAACTGCCAGGCGCTGCGCCAACACCCGCACCGACGGCAACGAGTCCCCCGCCTTGAACTTTCCTGAGGCCACCCGCCGTCTGACGTGTTCAGTCAGCTGCCTGTAGATCGGTTCTGGGGCGTCCGCCTGGACACAGAAATCAAACCCGTCTTGCATCCCTGTGATCTTCGCCCATCCCGTCCATAACAGGCGAACGAGCCGATGGCTGCATCACGCCGCCAGGTCCTCGTCCTCGTCCTCCGTCTCCTGCACCGGGCGCAGCATCTCGCGAACGTCTTCCTCCGTGATCTTGGACTCGTCCAGCACCGACTCGTCGTCCAGCGAGTCTGCAAAGAGCCGCTTGCGCTCCTGGATCTCCATGACCCGTTCCTCGAACGACCCTTCGATGAAGAGCCGCAGGTTCAGCACCGTGCTCTGCTGCCCCATCCGATGCGCGCGATCCGTGGCCTGGTCGTGGGCCTTCGGGTTCCACCAGGGGTCGACGTGGACCACCGTGTCCGCCTCCGGCAGGTCGGTCCCTCGGCCGCCCGACTTCAGGCCCAGCAGGAACACCTTGGTCCTGCCTTCCTTGAACGCTTCCTTCTGCGCCTCGCGGTTGTTCACGCCCTGCCGGATCATGCTGTACGGCACCCCGTGGCGATCCAGGACCGGCCCGATCAGGTCGAACATCTCCGAGAAGTAGCAGACCAGCAGAACCCGACGGCCTTCCTTCACCATGGCGGGGACCGTGCGCTCGATCCAGTCCATCTTGGCCGACTCCCCACTCACCACTCACTGCTGCTTCGGCGCAACACCGCCTCGCCCATGAAAAAACCCCAGGCTCTCGAAGAGAAGCGCTGGGGTTGATGGGGGGGGGGGGGTCTTGCGATGCGGCCTGCTGAAGGAAAGCGCCGCACTACAGGTGGATCGCGCCTTGGAAGGGCTCCCAACTCAGTTTCATCGCCTCCAGCCGATCTGCCGGTACGTCATGCACGCTGCCGTGATTGCCGGTGAGCTCGATCACGACGACACGTTCTGCCAGCTCGACAAAGCGCTCGACGTGGTACGCCAGGTGCGACACGTTGGAGACGACAACCCTGGCACCGCTGAGCAGGCTGTCGGAGACCGCCTTGATGCACCACGCATGCGCTTCGGGCAACGATGACTCGTCGTGAAGGTAGCCATGCTCCGAGTCGAAGTAGTGATCGGTCTCGTGGTGCACGAAACCCAGCTTGGCGATCTGCTTGGCCAGCGTCGTCTTCCCTGAGCCTGGAAGCCCGCGGATGACGACGAGTTGCGCCTGATCGACCTCGGAGATCTTCAGCAGCTTCTTCGACGTCTTCCCAGTCTCCATCGGTTGCGCTTTCAACCGGGCACCTTCACACCGTACTTGGCCATCACGTTCCTGATCGACGCCAGGTCCGCCAGCGCTTCTTCACCCAGCACACGCCCCGGTCCTGCCATCAGGTCACGCAGGTGCGACGCGGTCTGGCTAGCCACGCACAGTGCTGCGTAGTTCGATGCGTTGTCGATCGCGTTGGCGACGAACTTCGCGCGGTCAGCTTCGGTTTCGGTCCCGCTGTCTTGGTGCTGAGCCATCTCTTCAGCCAGCTGCTTCACCGCATCGTCCTCGTCGACAGCCCAGACGGTATCGCAGTAGTCGCCTTCACCGGAGTCCAGCGGATTCCAGGCCAGCGTGACGACGAACAGCTTCAGCGGCTGCGAAGAGGCCTCCTCTGCGCGTTCAGCGGAAACGACTGCCGGAGGTGTTGCGCCTGCATCTTGGATACTCACATTCAAGTTCATGGTTCGTTCCTGTAGCAAGGATGGCTTCAACGAAGCCGACTGTCCTTGTCCGAAGCGATGCCCTGCGTAGGAACCGATTTGCCGCACAGCCTGGCGAATCTCCCCTGACTGACGCTCGAAGCTCACTCAGGCTTTGCCCGAACTGCCCGCCACATACCCCGGAGGCTCGTGCATGCCTTCGTCCGCCAGGCGCTTCTCCAGCCTGCGCATGGACCGCTTGGACACGAACACGTTCAGCTGCAACGGCAGCCTCCTCGTCCACGGGTTCTGCACCTTCCAGTCCATCGGGTCGACACGGTTCAGCAGGTGGTTCCTCCGCTCCTTCCTCAGCTGGCACCAAGTCTGCAGCACGTCCGGCAGTTCGCCCACCCCGACACCGCACAGCCAGGCGAGCTGCTCGGCCGTCTCCGGCACCAGGCTCACCATGAACGCCGACGGCGCACCTGTGTAGTGGCATGACGGCGCCCCATCCTTCCACGGGTGCTGGCACGCCACGACGTTGCCCTCGCCGCCCGCCAGCATGTACAGGTAGTCCTTCGACTCCTGCACGTTCACTCGCCTCATGAACTCGCGCGTCCCGTCCTTGCTGTACCGGACGTTGCTGCACCGGTCTTCCCAGCCCCGCTCGCTCCACCTGGTTGTCACCCACACGCTGCTGGCCGCAAGCATGGTCTCGATCTTGGGCAGGTTTCGCAGCATGTGCTCCTGTACCCACTTCTTGATCTCTTCCTTGCGCTCCGAGAACTCCCTTTGAGCATGCGCCTCGATCTGCCCGGCGTAGTTCGCTCGCGCCAGGAACAGCCTGTTCTTGCGCAGTTCCTCAGCAGTCCCAAAGCTCTCAGGGTCCAGCGCCTCGACCTTGACCAGCTTCTGCAGCCGCTCCTCGCGAGCGAAGTGACCCAGGCCGCCTACGACTTCCGATTCCGGCACCACCTTGCCTGCCGAGGTCAGCAGCAGCGAGCCTTGCACCTCCTGCACGACGTCAAGCGCTCCTTCTGCCACCAGGTGCTTGTATCGCTCTTCCAGCCACCTGTTCTCCACGCCGGCCATCGAACCGACATCCGACTCGTTCACCGCATCGCTCACCACGTCTGCCATGGTGATCGGCCCGACTTCGAGCAGCGCCCTTCCGCTGACCACCACCGGCAGCCCCGCTGCCTTGGCCGCCTCGACCAGCGGAGTCGCCACGCCGACCATCTCACCCGTGAACGACAGCTGCTTCGCACGGTAGTCCTGCCTCCAGAACTTCTCGACGATCAGGTCCAGCATCATCACCAGCCAGATGATCTGCGGCGGCGACAGGTCGCTCAGCGGCTTCACGGGCTGCACTTCCGTCTGGTACGAAGCGATCGAGCGTCCGCGCGACGTCTCGATGTAGGCCCTGCCCTCCTCGTTGAACTTCAGTCCCGCCACGTCGTACGGGAACCAGTTTCGATTCGCACGTTCTGCCAGCACCTTGTCCGGCCGCCGCCACATGCCCTCTGCCAGCGGATGCGGCGTCTGCTCCTTGTCCGTGAAGACGAACATGCGACCCCCGTTGCGGATCGCGAACACGAAGTGCACGCCGTACGGATTGCCCGAGCTCTGGATCATGTTGACCGTCACCCCCGACGGTGCCGTCACCATGGCCTTCAGCATCGAGTTGATGTTGGCCCATCGGTAGAGGAAGCGACCGTAGGCCGGCCTCGCGTCGGGCGCCTCAGGCTCGCCGTCCAGGAACTGGCTCACCTGCAGCTTGCTGACCGTTCGCATCGCATCCCGCCTGAGCACCGCCAGCATTCCGCGATCCCCATGCGGCCCGCGTTGCTCAACCAGGCCGCGTACCTCGGGCGTCAGTGCACCGTACCTCTGCAACGCCTGGAGCATGGTGTCGGCGAACTCGTCGCCCCTTCCCGCCACCTCAGGACCCCGCAGAAAGCCGGTGAGTCGCCGGGCCCGCTCCAGGTACGTCGTCGCCGCCTCCGGGCGGTTCAGCAGCTCTTCGGCCGTGAACGAGGTGGCCGCCAGGTACTCCTGAACGATCAAGCTCATCAGCATCCGGCCGGTCGTCTCGCTTCGATCCAGTTCGAGCGACTCTGCGATCTCCTCGTGCAGCCGCTGCAACGACAGCTGGCCCATCGTGTAGCGGCCGCCCGTACCCCGCTCTCGCGGCTCGACGCCTGTCAGTTGGACCCAGAGATCCAGCGCACTGGCCAGATCCTTCGGCGCCCCCATGCCGTCCGCCGGCCGACCTTCGTCGCGCGCACCAGCATCGATCACCGTCATCTCGTCCAACTCGTCCACCTTCTCTCTCGCCTCAGCCGCCGGCTGCCGGTTGCTTCGGCGTCTTTCGGTAGCTCAACCACCAGCACGTGGAGCCATTCGAGTGGTTGCAGTGCTCCTGGATCTCGCACAGCACCAGGTTCGGCGCATCGAGGTAGTCGCGCAAGAAGGCTTCGATCGCCTGCGGCTCTCTGTCCCCCCAATACTGGCTGCTGTTCCCGAAGTGCTTGACGCACAAGCGGTCATGCTTCTCGAACCCCCAGCCCAAAAGGCGGTCGGTGTAGAGGGAACCATCGGCCGTCTCGGTTCCCATCCAGATCGTGAACGGGTCGTAGCTGTACGGGTGCTCTGCCTTGGTTCGCACACCCTGCCCGACTTCGCCGGCAGATCCCGTCAGCCATGTCATCTCGTACTGGGTCAGCATCTTCATCTCCCTTGCTTCCACTGTGCAGCGCCCTACTGGCCCGCCTGGTGGGTCACTCGTTCTGCCCGAACGTCGCTTTCCAGTTCACAGCCACGCTCGTGGTGGAACGCGATCGCACTCTGGAAATCGTCTTCGCACGAGAACATCGAACGTCGCAACTCGGTCAGCAGTCGCTCGCCGCCAACCGTTCGCCACATGCGCACCGTCTTGTCTCGCCGTTCCGCGTCGTACATGACTGCCCCTTCCCCTCAGCCTGACAGGTACTCCCACATGGCGTTGACCGTCGCCTTGGCGTCCTGCACCGCCTCGGGGATCGCCGCCTGAATCGCATCCTCCGTCGCCGGGATCTGCCCCAGCGCGATCTGCGCTTCCACCAGGCGCGACGCGATGTTCATGATCCGCTGTCGGTCTGCCTCGTCGTAGCCTTCGAGCCTGTCACCCGCCGCCGCCTGATCCGGTTCACCCATGCCCATCAACGCCGAAGCGATTTCAGCGCCGGCACGGCCGACTCGCACTCTGCTGCGATGGCTTCGCCCAGCCCGTGGGTGCTTGCCCCGTGGCACACGTGGTGGTGGATCGCACCGAGGCTTGCTCTCAGCTTCTCGATCTCGCTCTTGGCCGCCGCGAAAACTCTTGCCTGCTCACCGTTGCACGGGGTGTTCAGCAGCTGGCCGATCAAGGGGTCATCCATCGCTTTGCTCCTTCGCTACGCTTTGCGGACAGGACCGATCCGGGCACACGTCCCTTCGCCATGCGGCTCGCTGACCACCTCGCAGGGCATGCCGCTGATCTTCTCCAGCTTCTCACGCTCCGACGGGTAGGCATTGGTCACCACACGGCCGCTTTCCTCGTCGCGGTAGGTGTGCCAGCCCGCCTTGCTCAGCTTCCTTGCAAACTCCTTCTCACGACTGAAGGCTTCCCCGTCAGCCACTGCTCCCAGTTTCACCATTTGTTCGGCCTCACTCATAAACGCTACGCAGCCAGCACCGAGATCATGCTGTGTACTGATGCGCGCCCTCACTGTCGACCAGCTCTCGCACCACCTCCGAAGGCAGGAACGACAGCACTGTCTCGCATGAGAGGTCGTACCCTCTACTGCGCCAGATCTCGACCTTCACACCCCAACTGGCCTGCGTCTTCCTGTTGATCACCGCCGACAGATAAGCCCCCGACACTCCGAGGTCCACTGCCAAGGCTGCCGCTGTCACCCCTTGCGACTTCATCATCGCCTGTAGATCACTAGCCCAGTCCGCATGCTTGTCTCGTGACAGCACTCTCCTTGCGCCGTCATCGCTTCCTACCCGTTCAGCCGCCACCTTCCGAAGCTCATCAGCGACCTTGCCAGGAACGAATCCCAGCGCAGCGTCGATAGTCAGCTCCATGCTGGTCATCTTCCACAACGACATCTTGAGTTTCAGGCCCAACTCCTTCTTCTGCGCCATCACATCGGACATGAACTGCTTGGAGATTCCAAGCTGCCCTGCCAGCTGCGCATCGCTCTGTCCTGGCATTCGCAATGTCTCGATCACATCGATCCAGAACTTACTTGCTGCCCGTTGTCCCGTCATGCCATCACTGCCGACTTGATCGATGCTCGCGGCTTCGGGTCCTTGGTGTAGCGCAGGAGATCCAGGCCGTCGTAGTGGACACCCCTGAACGCCGGTGACGGGTCTCTGTGCATGGCCAGCGCCTGACGCACGACCTTGCACATCTCCCATGCACGATGCGCCTCGACTTTCACCGAGCGATTGCCCACTCCCAGCGACTGCCCCGCCGAAAAGTTCAGCGAACCCCGAAGTCGTTCCACCAAGGCCTCGAACCGATCCACTTCTCGCAGATTCGCCATGCCAGAGTCTGACGAAGCGCCTTCAACCTTCACCGTCCCGAACCTCAGCAGTTCCGAGACGATCATGATCTGCCCCATCCCGATGCGTGTGTACGCGTCCAGTGCTTCTGCCACGACCTGCCCCTCCTGCAGAGAGCACACAACCGCCAGTTGCTCTCTCGCCCCATCCTGCAGCGAGGCCGCCACACGTTGGGCCACTGCATCGGCGATGCCTCCTTCGCCCTCGACCGCGACTCCCTCTGGCACCGGCGTGCCGATCACTGCTCCCATCGCATCGATGATCGATACGAACTCCCACACCACGTCCCTTGTGGCCGGGCGCGATCGCCACGTGCTCGTGCTGTCGAAGACCGGGATGAACCCTGTTTCCAGCAGCTCACGTAGCACCTGCATGTCCCGTCGGCACAGCCGAACGAACGTCGCCAGCGCCAGTGCCAGCGCTCCCGCCTGATCGCGGTTGATCTTCAGAACCAGCTCGTGCATCGACTTCTCCATCGTCCCGGCTTAGACACTCTTCTTCAGCATCACACACCCGCCTCGCTCGCTTGGATGGCATTCTCCTCAGCGAGGACGGCCTCGATGGCGCCAGCCCGGCATGCACGCACCGCTGCACCCACTGCCTGGCCTGTCTTCCCTTCTGCCACCAGCCTCTTTGCCACCCCCGAAACGTCCGCACGCAGCGCCGCATCCAGTGCCAGCCGCAGCCGCTCGTGCTGCGGATACGGGCGGTCCTGCATACCCAGACGCCCCCGCGCGTCGTACGCGCAGGCCTTGAGCACTTCCCGGAAGCGCTCCGGTCGCCTGATGGCATCGCACCGCTCCAGCAGCCTCAGCACGGCCTTGGCGTTGAGCTGCGTCGAAGCGTGAACGTTCGTGTGTTCCCTCGCCACGACCGTTGCTAGAGCTGCAGCCTCGTTCGGAACGCGAAGTCGGGCACACAGCGCCTCGATCAGGGCGACGCTGGCTGCCTCGTGTCCGAGGTGACGGGGCAGCACAGCCCGCGGCGTCTTCGCCTTCCCCAGGTCGTGCACCAGGCACGCGAACCTGACCTCCATGCTGACACCTGCCTTCGCCGCCTCGGCCAGCACCATCTTCGTGTGGATGTAGGTGCAGTCTTCCGGGTGCCAGAGCAGCACCTGCGGAACTCCCACCATGGCCTCCACCTCCGGCAGGACACGCTTCAGGGCGCCACACTCGCGCAGCACATCGAGCATCCGCCAGGGGTGCGGCTCCATCAGGCCCTTTGCGATCTCCTGCCACACCCGCTCCGGCACCAGCGCGTCCACCTCGTCTTCCTCGACCATCTCGCGCATCACCGCCATGGTTTCGTCGGCCACCGAGAAGTCGCCGAACCGAGCTGCGAACCTCGCCACGCGCAGGATGCGCACCGGGTCCTCCCGGAACGCAGGCGACACTTGCCTCATGACCTTCTTCGCGAGATCCTTTGCGCCGCCGAAGGGATCGACCAGCTTGCCCTCTTCGGTCATCGCCATTGCGTTGATCGTCAGGTCGCGCCGGAAGAGGTCCTCCTCCAGCGTCACGTCCTGCGACGCGTGCACAACGAACCCGCGGTACCCGGGGCCCGTCTTGCGCTCCGTCCTGGCGAGCGCGTATTCCTGCCGGGACTCCGGGTGCAGGAACACGGGGAAGTCGGCGCCGACCTGGGTGTAGCCCAGCGCCAGCATCTGCTCGACTGTTGCGCCCACCACCACCCAGTCCACGTCGTGGACCGCTCGCCCGAGGATGTGATCGCGGACCGCGCCGCCGACCTTGTACGTCTTCATGAGCGCAGCATATCAAGCCGTTACCGGAAACGCAATGCTTCCGGGACTCTCTTTGTCTCGCTATGCGCTTTGCGTCGACCCTTGCGGCCAAGCAGCCTGACCAGTGCTCACGCCGTGCAGCGTGTCGATGCTCATCCTGGAGATCGCCCTCACCTCGAAGGCCATCACCGGCCTGCCCTGCAGTCGCACCTTCTCCACGTAGGCTTCCGCCTGCGTCTTGCGCCTCACGTAGCCCGCGAGCGCCGCCAGCGCCGGACCGTCCGCTGCCACGAGGCACTCGTTGACATACCGCCTTGACAGCTCCGCTTCGCGCTTCAGGCTCCACCAACCCGACCACCAGAACCCCACCGCTGCGATCAGCCCCACCAGCGCCGCCCCGCCTTCGACGCCGCGCACCTGGTCGTTGGCCACCTCGCCCAATGCCCAGCCCAGGATCGCCGCCGTCATGCCCAGTACGGTCGCTTGCGCCAGGAGCACGACCGAACTGCCCGAGTTCCAGGCCACATCCTGCGCGTCCATCTCTTCCTGGCGGACCGCTTCGATGTATTGTGCTGTGGGCGGCTCCCGCCGCAGATCGATGTCCATCGCTGCTTCTCTCGCTGCTGCGTGTCTTTCGTTGCGATGCAACGTGAGGCTCCTTTGGCCGACAACTGAGTTTCGGCCGCCGGTGGGAGTCTCAATTTTCAGTGGGCGTGTCGATAACACCAACCGAATCGATCTCGGTTCAATTAGCCTTCGCTGCCATGCCGATCGTTCTCACAATCGACGCTGCGCTCGCCGCTCGTCGCATCAGTGCTCGCGAACTCTCGAAAGCCATCGGTATGACAGAGCAGAATCTGTCGCTGATGAGAACTGGAAAGAGCCGGCGCATCCGATTCGAGACACTTGTCCGCATCTGCCAGGCGCTTGACTGTCAGACTTCAGAGCTTCTTCAGTTTCAATCATCCGCGCCATCCGCGACCTCTGACCTTCGATCCACTTGCCCATGATCACCGTTACCAATGCTGGTCCTCTACTCGTTGAGACCAACTACTGGCACACCGAGCACGCACGCGCCGGCTACGTCTACATGAGCGCCAATGCGGGCGCATGGCGTCTGCTCTTGCCCATCGCATCAGCTGCTCAGCTCGCCGAGATGCGAACCGGCAAGAGTGCCGTCATCGAGAAGAACACCGCCGGCGGCAAGGCCTGGGATATCGTCTTCGAGGACGGCACCGACAGCCCCTTCTGCGTGACGCTCGGTCAAACTCAGTTCGACCGAGCCGTCGCATCGGGGGCGTGCAGACTTCTGGTCTACACGCCCGATGGTCTTCAGCTTGACTTGGCTTGCACCATCAAGGCGTGACGTTCGGTGACCCTCAACTTCTCGGCCATCAGGTCCGATTGAGACAAGCCCAGCCTCTCAACTGCGCTGCAACATCCACCAGCGTTTCACCTCGGACCGTAGGCCCTTCCTAGCCGCCACCCGATTTCCGAAAGGTCTTGCGCTGCCTGGTCCCGGGCCTGCTTGATTGCCTGCGATGAGTTCCCCCAACCCTGGCGCCACAGTCCGTATGTCCTCAGCGCCGCCTCCCGAAAACCATCATCGTTGGCCACCAGCCTGAAGAAGTCCTTCAGTGCAGGGTTGGCATGCCAGAACGGCCCAGAGCGATGCATGAACTCCTGATACGTCGCCGGCTGGTCAAGGTTTGAGCCGATCGACCGTTCTCTGCGAGCCTCGGGCCACGCGCCCGTGAATGCTTCGATCGGACCGTACCCGCTTGCCGATGCCTTGGCGAAGAGCTGACCTGCCTTCTTCCAATCGGCATCCTTGGCCGCCTCGATGCTCCGGACCAGCTCTGCCACGCCGCCCGTGTCCTTACCGAAAAGCGATCCAGCCCCCTTGACCCCGAGGTTCAGGTACAACGGCGCCAGCACGAACCTCGCGCCACTGCGATCGCTGCGGTCCGCCTTTCTGTACTTGCGTCCCCACTTGACCGCCAGCTTGTAGTCACCGGCTGCGCTTGCCACGCGCGTTCCCCAGTACAGCAGGGAGACCAGAGTCTCGGAACCTGCGTCGTCTGAGGTGTAGTGATAGCCAGCACTCGTCACAAAGCCGTTGTGTCCCAGCAGCTCTTCGAACAGCCGGAAGCTCTCCTTGACTGCCGGAAGGAGTCGCGCAGCATCGGCCGCCTCGTTCCGCAGAAACGCAGGATCGGCATCAAGGTCGAAACCCCACTCTCGACTGGCCTCTAAGTTGTCTGCCCAGCCTGAGACGTAGCTCACCTCTGCCAGTCCCACCGCCTTCATGGCATGCACCCAAGGGTTCCGCGGATGCCGCGCAGCGAGCTGGTCAAGGTCCTTGGTTGCCTGTTCGATCAGGAAGGAGCTGCTCAGGTTGTCCCTGCTCACCAGCTGACGTGCCGCATTGAACACGTGGCGGCCGAGCACTGTGAACTTGACCACCTTGTCGCCCTCTGCACTGACCTCCACCACCGCGTAGTCGTGGAGATCCGGCTGTCCACCTTCTTGGTCCTCTCCTTCCAGGACTGCGAGCGGACCTTTCACCTGCCTGAACGCCTCGCGATGTTCCTTGGCAGTCCCGTAAAGCGCGATCTCGCGCACGTCCCAGCACCTCTTCGGCAGGCCTTCGAGGCTGTCCAGCCCCTTCGCCTCAGCAACCATGTGCAGGAGCCTGGTGCCGATCTCTGGGGTGAGCATGCTGGACATACCCGAGACAACGGCACGGTCAGGGAACTCGAACCCTGCATCGCCAGGTTTCTTCATCGCCTGCTGCAACTCGTGCAGGGATGAGTAGCCGTACATGCGTGCCAGCAGCTCCTGGGATTTGTGAAGCGGCTCCTCGATCAGCCACGCGAGATTCTTTGCGAATGCGTGGAAGTCAGCGAGCGAATAGGGGCGAAAGTGGCCCCAAGCGTTGGAAGCGGTCATACGATTCTCCAGAGTCAACATGTGCTCTGAGAAACAAGACATATGCGCGCCGTAGAGGCCCCTGGCGGCGGATTACCAGGGGTGAGAACGCGCCGTCTTGCTCCTCGAAGCACCGGCTACTGGAAAATGACAACCCGCCTCTGTCGGAACTGCGGCACCGCAGCGTCGGGCGATACCTCTTGCGAAGTTCCGCCGCCCCCGACCACCGACGGCCGTTCGGCAATGCTACCCACACGGCACAGATCGATCAAGCCCGTGCAGCCGCAGCGCATACCCTGACCTTTCCCGTCAGAGCGATGCTTGCAGTGCCCCTTGGCGCCAGTGTGCGAAAACCTCGTGGTTGCTCAACCCCAATCCAAGGTCGACCAGAGCCGCCAACCACTGTATGTCCGTCAACTTCAACACCTTGACGATGTCAGATGGCGGCGAATCGGTTTCGTCTGCCTCAGAGAGCCGCTCCGCTTCGTCGCGCTGCTGTTTCTCGGCCATTCGTGCCTCCGCCAGCATCTCCCGTACCTTCGGAACGTGGTACAGGTTCTCCGGCACCCATGTCTTCGCCTTCTGAACAGCGTCTCCACCGCAGAACCACAGCAGTGCCTTCAGAAAGGGTTCGCTGAGCGCCAGGCAGACTCCCATAGGCTTCGCGTCCCTCCGGACTCCGACCAGAGGCCATGAGACCACCTCGCCCTTGTACCTGAGTTCAAGGACCCCTCCGTCCACTTCGCGTTCCGCTGGGAGCTGCGCATACCGCCGTGGACCCGGGACACCTTGTCGTTCAAAGACGACCTTTGGTGCAACGACGCCATCCCGAACCAACCAGGTGAGCGAGCCATCTTTGAACTCTGCACGGACCTCCACCAATCCGGCTTCACGCTGAACCACTCTCGGCTCGCCGTTCCATTCGTCCCCATGACTGCGGCCCCATAGCGCTACACGCAATCTCCCACCAACCTTGTGGTCCTCACTCTTGCTCAGCAGCGAGAGTGCATCAAAGAGACGTGTTGCCTGAGCGTCCAACCAGCGCTCACTGAAATCTGCGAAGAACCCTGGGCCGACCGCCTCACGTGTCGCTTCCAACTCCTTCTTCGCCTCCTGGTAGCCGTGCATGCGGATCGGGAGGTCTTGGCCCTCCACGATGGTCTCCAGGCCGCACCCCCCCTCGATGACTTCTGTCTCCAGCAAGCCCCGAAGTGAGGCTATGGTCTTTCCAGACGACTCGATGCGAACCGAGTTCACGACACGGCCAAACTTCGAGGAGACGCTCTCCAGCATGGCCTTCTCCTGAGGATTCGAGCGCCTGTAAGACCACATCAGGAACGACAGGTCATGGGTCGACCTGTGGAACGGGTCACCATCACCCACCAGGTGGGTGTACATCGGCCTTCCGTACACATCGATCAGCCTCCCTGCGCACCGCGCAGCAATGTGATCCAGAACCTCGCGCAACGCCTTCGCCTGTGAAAGCGGCTGCCGTACCACCGCGAAGGGAACGGGCGCCCCCATCCCCAGCGCAAAGACCGTCAGGTACTCCACTTCCGTCTTGTGCTGAGTAGGCGTCGGCGTTTCGGTAGAACGTGCCTCTCGCTCTACCCGCAAATCATCCAGCCACTGGCGCCGGAGGTCCTGGTATGCCAACCAGATCTGTGACTCCTCAGCGCGAGATCCAAGCGCCCGTGCTTGCGAAACGCACGCTGTCTCAAGGACGCCGGCCTCGTACATCGCATCCGCATGCGCGCCAATGACGCCTCCCGGAACGTAGAAGCCTGGAGATTCGAAATTCAGTTCCAGACGCGACTTGGCGCCGTCCCACCGGTCGTACTCCCTCCACCGATCCTCCCTCTCGAAGTCGCTCTTCTCCTTGCGCTCCGCCTCGTCCTCTAAACGCTTCTTGGCTGGCAGCACCTTCGGTCTCCGCTTCGGCGAGATCGCGGCGCTAGGCGCTTTCCGTGCCGCGGCCATCTCGAACCCGATCATCGCCTTGGCAGCCCACACCCGCCTCGCTTCCGCGCGAGCATGCTCGTTGGTCAGACTGGTCACCCCACCAACAAGGTCCCACCAACGAAGTGCGAACTCCTCTTGGCTTCCAAGCCGCTCGTTCCACATCCCTAGATCGGTCGCCAGACTATCCAGCTCACTCTGGTAAATCGACTCGTCTACGTCTAGCGCTGAACGCTCGACAGTCACGAACTGGCCGCCCTTCATGCCAGGCGGCATCACGCGTGCCGCGATGACCTTGTGCATCCGCAGGCGCCACGGCACACCGTTCCGACTGTCGTATCCCATCACCACGACATCGGGCAGCTGCCGACGTGGCACCGCGCCTTCAAGCGCCAGTAAATCCAGCACTCGAACGATCATCTCCAGGCGTTGTCCAGCCGGCACCTTGCCCCAGCCATCGACCTCCAGACCAACAACCACCGAACCGTACTCTTGGCCGTGCAGCCATGGGCCACAACCAACTGCACATTCAATCTCAGCGAACTCACCGAGCACTGCGCTCAGCCGGATCAGTCGTTCGCCGATAGCTGAAGCGGCTTTCTTCTGCACCCTGTTCTTGCTCTTCTGGATGGTCTCGACGACGTAGACGCCCGTCTTGGTGAGGCACCAACGCTCGTCATGCCCGTCCTGAGTCGATACCCAAGTGACCAGATCCTCGGTGGCCAGCTGGTCCAGCGCCGCCCATGCCTCCCGGGTGGTCATACGCATGTGGTGAGCGAACTCCGCCGCGGAGAAGCCTCGATCTCCAGGTCGCGATCCGCCTAACCGCCGACCGGAGCTGAGCCCCGCCTCGATGAAGCGCCGCAGCGATGAACAGGTTACCTGCGTTGCCATTCGACCTATCTCCACAACCCTTGCTCATCCTGTCATCACCAGCCTATAACTTACTGTGACTCTCAGGTTCCGTCTGCGACGATGAATCTCTCGAACTCTTCCAGTCGCCATCCGCCCTTGTTCTCGTACATGCCGTCGAAGGCATCGAGAGCGTTCTTTGGCGGCCCTGCTACTTCTTCCCAGTGCTTCCCGAACGCTGCTGCAGCATTGGAACAGGCAAGGTACGAAATCTCCTGCGCTGCTGACAGGGCAGCCATCAACACGAACGAACCGTTTCCCGCGCCTGCGGACATCAGCTGACGTTCGTACTCTCTGCTCGCCACTGTTGCCGGCCCGAAGCCCCCTGGCGATGGGCAGACGGTGACACCGCCGAGATCAGCGCACCACGCCACATCCTTGGCCATTGACTCGTCCGACATCACACGGGAAGGCACGTGTAGCTTCTTCGGAAAACCGCGCATGGGATGCCTCGATTTGCGCGCCCAAGCCCGCGCCAGGAAGCCGACCAGATCTTGCTTCTCGTCTCGTGGCCTAAGCTCTCCGTAGAGCACCCCCGTGTCCTCGTCGATAGCAACGATCCGCGTGACCAGCTTCCTGTTGCCGCACGTCCGTGCGTCAAGCTCCTTCTTCTGATACCGGACCACCTCGTCCTTGTCGTAGTAGAAGAGATGCTTTGAATCCGAGACGATCAGGTGCTGCGCTCGATTGGGCTGCAGGTCCTTGTCGAAGTAGGCTCGAAGATAGCGATCCATGATCAGTGCGCCATCCCAGCCGGCTCTGCAGTCGCCATGTCGATCATGGTCACCGCTTCCGAGCCCTTAGGGAGCCCCTCTCGGAGCATCAGCAGGTGGTCTGCCGGCGGATCGATGGCTGCCAACAGTGTGCGGACGAACCGAAGCCGATCATCGTCCGTGGTGCCGCTGTACCCCTGCCACTCCAACGGCGCGTACAGGCCACGATCCTTGAAGAGCCGGGCGCATTCCACCCAGCCGAAGTAGCACGCCTGGTAGACAAGCCCTGGGTAGGTTCGTACCTTCAGAACGTCCAGCACATAGGTGCTGTAGCGCACTGCGTCTTCGTCGCTGAGCCTGCCGTGCCCGTTGCCGCGAGGAATCGTCGCCGACAGGGGCGCCCAAAGCGTCCACGGCATCGATCCCAGTGCCTCGTGCACGACGGAGAACTTCATGGCGACTGCGGCGATGCTGGGATCGTGAGACACCGCTTGCAGGAGGTGGAACCCGTTGCGCTCCAACTGCGCCTTGTCCCAAGTAGCCAGCTTTGCCCGCAGCTCGTCTGCGGTCACGTCACCGGATGCGGCCATCGCAATCAACGGCTCCATCACCTTGGGTGCTTTGCGAATCATGTGATCTCCTTTTGCATCGCCCGGCAGCCGGCCGCGACGACGCGCTTGAACTCGAACAGGTTGCTAGGGTGGCAAGGCAGGCGATCAGACCGGGGCAGCGCGCCCTCCTTGCATGCACGCCGTAAGCCCTAGAGCAGTCTGAAGCCCATGTTGTCGTCGGGCCACCATTCGAGCATCTTCCTGGTCACCTCCTTGGCTTGAGCCATGTGGAAGTCCTTATTCAATCTCGCACGCTTGGCTCCGGCCACAGCCAGATGCGAAAGAACCAGACCGTGCGCGAGCCGGTGGAACGGCCTGTTGTTGAGGCTGTAGTACGGCACTTGCGCCGGACCTTGCAGCCCGATCAACAACGTCGCCAGATCGAAAATCCCCTGTCCCGCCTCGATGGCCAACTCCGGCTTCCCGAGCGACAGACGTGCCGCAACCAGGTGCGCGTACCCGTCCATGAAGTCCGGGTCCGCCCGCACGATCTCGACGCACAGCGCTGCCAGTCGCTGCATTCCGCTGCTCTTCTCGTCGGCCGACAGCTTCCCCCCATCTTCGCCACCCCTCGTTGGCTTCGAGGAACTGGTCGAGGCGCTCGATGCTCTTGCTTTCCAGTGCGCGCTTGCGATGCCGCAGTTCCACCAACACATGCTCGTTGCCTGCGTTGCCGTCGACCCGCTCCGCCGTGAGGTTGCGCAGCGCCGGGTCCGTCGGCACACGAATCGGCTTTGTCTGGTCCGGCCGGTACACCTCCGGTCGTGTGACCGCCGCATGCCAGCTCGGGAACCCGCTGCATCGGGCGATCAGTTCCTGGCACGCTGCCAGGCTGGGGGAATTGCCGTTGGCCTGAGCGAACTCGGGCCACAGGCGCTTGAGGTTCTTTGCTTGCTTCTTCAGATAGTCCGTCGACATGGTTCTCGCTCCGTTTGTCGCTCGCTCCGGACCAGCCGGTCGCAGTTAAGCCCACTTCCCGCACGCTCACGACATGGTTGCGTGAAACATGTGGAACCCGTCCTACATACCAGTGTCGCGATGCGACTTCGCCGTTTGTGGGCGGCACGCTTCCTTCAAGCGATTGGTCACACTCTAATTAAAGATTGAACGGTTCGCAAGAACTTTTTTGCCAACACAATTGCTGGCTTAGTTTCACATCGGGATAAAGCAATAACTCTGGCGCGGATGTCGGCCAGTCGCATCAACTGTGTCGCATAAGACGGCACGCGCTCCGTACCGCCGCAACGGAGCGCCACCTGATCGGCAAGCTCATGCTCCTTCACTCTTCGATGCAGAAGTGCACGTCACCCGGCGAGACGCGTCCCGCCGTACATCTCGCTCCCACCACAACATCTCCGCCTTGCCTTCCTGGTGTGTGTCGCACAACCATCAGCGCCCTTTCCCGTCCGGCACATTGCAGTCTGCGGTTACGACATCAGCGACTGCGAATAACCCAACTTGGGTTGGAGCGTTTGGTAGCACCTAAACACGGTACTATCTCGGCAGTTTAATGGAGCCCTTTTCATGCGTGCCTTGTGGATGCCGTCCCCTCTTGCGATCTTTCAGCCGAACGTTGGCATCATCGGCAGCGCCCTTCCCGAGGCCGTCAAGGTCAGCTTCACCTTCCCTGCCAAGACCGCTTTCAGCAGAACCTCACCCGAGGTTGCTTCCGAGATGGCCGTCCACTTCCGCAACGGAACCACCCTGACCGTTCCGGGCCACATGCTTTGGCGCTTCAGGGACATGATCCCCGCGCAGCTGGGCGACGAGCAGTCCGGCTACACCGACACCAACCCCTTCTCACCCGAGCACGGCTCCGCCCTCATGGAGCGTGTCAGGCGTGCCCATGACGCCGCCTACGGCCTGCGAGACAGCACGCCCGGCCTCTTCGACAAGATCCTCCTGAGCGCCACCATCGACCTCGTGTCCCGCAAGGTCACGCGCGTGGAACGGCCATCGCTTTCTCCCTCTGTCTGCACTGACCTGGCGCTTCAGTTCATGTCCATCGCCGCTGATCACCGAAAGCAGACCGTCCAGGCCATGGCAACCATCGTGGAGCAGGAGACATCCCGCCCCCGGCTGCGACTCGAAGCCAACGCCCAACGCGGAGGCTACGTCTCCCGCGAGAAGACGCGCTCCCCCTGGCCCGATCTCGAAGCGCTGCTTTTCCGTACGTACAGGAACGAGCTCTCCGAAACGACCTGGCCTGGCAGCCCTGCTCAGATGCAGCAGAAGGACTTGCTCGACCAAGCCCTGCTCTCCGAAGCCTCCCGGCTGTTCCTGCGCTTGCTGAAGCATCTCAAGGGAGAGCCCATCTACTTCATGCTGTGCCGTGAACTTCACCTGCCACCCACCGCAGGGCCGCAGAGGGTCGCCACCGCCATCGCCAAAACTGACTTCGAGTTCGTCCCTCCATCGCTCTTGTGGGCTGACAGCACCCGCATCCTCGGAGACTGCACGGTGGCCGACATGCTTCGCCGCAAATCCGACACCTACTGGCTTGGCCTGAACGCTGACGACCGTTTCCGCAACACGCCTGAAGAACGCAAACAACCCATCGACCACAGCCACCTGTCTCAGCGAATCGCTTATGTCATGCACACCAACAAGAGCGGACGCCGCAAGGTATTCCGCATGGTCTGCAAGCTCTGGGTCTTCCCTGACATCCGGCCTTCACGTGCTTCCGAAGCTCCGTACATCACCCACAGTGCCCTGAACCTCGAACGCTTGCGACTCGAACTGCAGGCGGCACTCTCTTTCGGTCCGCCTGCACGCATCCGCGTCGCCAACGACACCGTCGACATCGCCGTCACTGCCGTGAGGCATGGGCAGGAGTCGTTGTCTTGTAACGACTTCGCCTCGCTCCTCCTGGAGCGCAGCCGCAAGACCGATGAGGCCGTCATCGGTGTTCAGCAAGCGTGGCACCCACTGCACGAGTTCAAGCACAGGGACCACTGCCCACCACCGCAGATCATCATGTTCGTCGCAGAAACATACGACTTCGAGGACGCCATGCAGTGGCTCGATCAGTCTCGAATGGTCCTGGGCATCAGCGGAGCCATGCACTCGATGCTTGAGGAAGAGCCGCCGAACCACATCGGCAAGCTTCCCGACACCTTGCAGCAGACCCTACATGCCGTCTTCGGTGTGAAGTTCGAAGCCCGGTGCATGCTCGACCGCGGCCCCACCGACCTGCCCCCACCCCTTTACCGTAGGTTTTCGTAGCCGCAAGCAGCGCGTTAAGCTGACGTGGTCCCTGAACCGGCCCACTGCTTCTCTATGGCTGTAAACCCTGGTTGAACACAACCTGGTCGACCTTTCCACCAGCTCGGATCGTTCTCAGAAAGTGGTCGCACCACCCAACGCAGTACGCCGGAGACTGGGTCTTTCCGATGTGCTTGAACGAACCTGCTCTCGACGACTCGTGCTTCGCTGCGATCGCCACATCGAACAGTCTTAGACCTTCTGCCGTTGAGCGAGGCTCGTCGAGGGACACCCTCATCACAAATGGGTCCGCTTCCTTCCGTCCTTCGTTCGTGACGCCAGGGGGACTCGGCAGATCCATATCCCCAAGAGTCGACCAAGACGAGTCACCCAGGTTGATGCTCAGGTCCTCAGGGCCGTGCCCACGCCCTGCTGCCTTTCTCTCCCCGGCATCCAGGAACGAAGCTTCGTACAGGGGGTATGGCTTGTCCCCCATCCGCTCCAGAAGCCGCTCGAACCTATCTGAGTCAACCCCCGCCCTCTCGTGCACTGACAACATGGCGATGACGCCCATGGTGGCACGTGACGGCCTTGGCTTGCTGATCGCATTGAACCTGTCGTACCGGTGGAAGCACGACCGTCTCGCGTGGAACAGTGAACGCTCCCCAGGTACGTCCTTGGCATCCCAATGCGTAACCACCGCCAGCCTGCTGACGCGGATGTCACAGTCGAAGTCGCACTCCTGTCGCAGCCGCTTGAGGAGCCTCCTTCGCGATCCTTCGTCCACCTCCGCAACGGGAGCGGCCCCGTGCCACTCTTCCACGTCAAAGCTCATCAGCGATGCGCCGCTGTGCTCGAATTTCCTCAGTTCATCGGGAATATCAAGCATCGTCTGCACCACGTCAAAGTACGCCCGGCACAGTGACACGTCGCCGGCCAACTCCCTCTGCACTCGGAACAAGTCTTGCTGCAGACCCACGGCTGCCATCTCTTCCATCACCAGAACCGCCGCATAGCGCAGGTCCAGGAAGCGAGCGACGTCGACGTCCTCGTTGGTCATCTCCCTCACTGCATCGACCAGCCTGCGACCTCGTTCTGTCAGCGGATCGTCCGGCCGAGCTGGCTCACTGGCCTTCGCGTGAAACCCGTAGGCCGCCAGGTCGTAGCTCTCGAACCCGAAGGTTTGTGCGGCGCAGTGCAGCGCCTTATGCCGTGGCAGAAGAACGTTGTCCTTCTGCATCTCGCTCGCGAGCGCCTTGATCTTGCGCAGAGCGGTCCCGGTTGCCTTTCGGGCTTGTCTTGTGCTCATCGTCATCTCCGACGCGTCGAGCTGCACTGGAGCCGGCTACCAGGACACCTCCGACGCTGGATCGAAGACGAACGAGGACGATTGAATTTGACGGTTGCTGCGACCCGCGGGTCACTTCGCCTTGCCGGCGGCCGGCTTGAACCTGAAGCCTGCCCTGATCGTACGAACTGCTCACTGCAGTCGTCAACCCCTCCGCACAACGCCGTGCCACTTCAGTCCGTGTTGATTTCTGTGCCAGCAGTCGCAGCGGGACCCTCGTTGCTTGCGATCGTCACCCGCACTAATCCGCTGCCTCGTTGCCTTCCACTACGTCCTTTGCCCTCTCCTCCTCATCGATGCAGCAGTCCACCAGCGCTTCGATGAGCTCCAACGCGTTCCACATAGCCTCGATGACTTCGTGCGCAGCCACGCCGTTCTCGAACGTTCTGTGAAGTGCCAGCCGATTCGGCATCGCGCCTTCATCGGCTACCGCCTGGTTGAAGTCAAGCCAAGCCTTTTTCGTCTTCGCTGCGGGGCCACCTTCATCGCAGTCCAGCTTGAACCTTCCCTTGCTGATTGCCTTCCGAATCGAGTCTGCTTGAGGTGAGCGCAGAGCCCGCCTGGCGCAATGAGCGCCATTTCGCTCCATCGTAACTGCCACTCGCAGACCCAGATCCCACTCGTAGCGCTTGTACGTACTCCACACTTCCAGGTCTAGGCCGAATGCGAGAAACTCCCACGGGTAGTCGTTCAGCATCGGCCAGCGCTCTGGCAGCTTCTCCTGCTCGCCGCGCATTCGTTCAATCCAGTGGACCGGCTCTGCCACACGCAGCCGCGCCATCGCTGGCATCGCCTCAGCCGCTCCAAAGAGGTACGCCTTCTGGTTCCACTCGAACCACTTCTGCCATCCTGCCAGCGGCTCCTTCAGCACCTGCGCCACCGCAGCCAGGCCCTTTCTTAGGCAAGCCACAGACGCCTCTTCACCACTCAACCCCAAACTCCGTGATTGATAGACTTGAGTCATAGGAGCGAGAGCCATCGCAAGAGCTCGGTCTGCTTCTTGATCCCGTTCTGGTCTCACCTTGACCGGAACGCCGCCCCAGATCACCGGGTCCTCGCGCACCACTTCCTCTCTGATGCCCTTGCCTTTGGGCCAAGGCCGCTCCTCGACCTGCTTGGAGTACCAATAGCCTGCCGGCTCCGAGCATCGATACGCCATCCAGAAGCGTTCGTGGTCGGCGGCGGACCGATTCGCATCCTCGACGCTGAACCCTTCCGTCGCATTGCCGACGTGCAGTCGCATCCGCTGCAGGGCACCCTTTGTCCCTGACACCTTCCGGCGGCCGTCCTCGCTGTTGCTCTCGCACCCCAGCGCTGCGAGGTCCTCCTTCAGCGTCGGCATCACCTCCAGCATCCAGTCGTCGACCATCAACTGCTTCGGCGGCCCACGGAACATGTGTTCCTTCTTCCAAACACGTGTCAGGAACTCACCGACGTCGAGTCCTTTCGACAGCGGAGCGAATATCGTCGACGTGAACTTGATCTGGTCGACAGCGAGCCTGCACGCGAGGATGGGGTCTAGCCCCTCTGCCTTCGCCTCTTCCACCGTGTACCCGTCCTCGTCGCGAATCACGCGACCCGACGCGTTGTCGACGAAGTACCGCCGCAACACACACACTGCCAGCACGTGTGTGAGGTGTTCGATCTTCGGCTCAGGCGCTTGTATGCTGGGCATGTTCAACGTCCCCCAGTCGACTCTGCTGGCTGATGTCCCGTTCCGCCAAGCGGGTGGCGCCCGTCATCGCGCTTCCGTGCTCCCATCGCCTTCTCCCCTCCTCCTTCAGCGGTTCTTCAGCAATGAACGCCCGCCGCGGATTTCACCAGCCCATTCCTCTGGAGTCGAGATGTCGTCCCCGTAGTCCATGATGTTCGGCTCCGTGTCGCGCTCACCGATCAGCAGCCGCGCGCACTCGGCGTGGTAGGCCACCCGGTTCCACAGCTCGCCCCGCGCCAGGCTAATGCCGCCGCAGTTGCCTACCAATCCGACCCATGGCGCCTCCCGCACCAGCAGGGCCGTCCAGTTGCGCCTGCCATTGCTCTCCTGGAAGCTGGCCAGACGAACTGTCATCCGCGGCTGTTGCCGTACCCGTTCAACGGCTGCCGCAGCGTGGTGTGCCTCGCTGAAAAAGCTGAAAGCCGGCTTCGGCGGGTCTTGCATCGCCTCGGCCGCGGCTCGCAGCGCCTGCGCCCTGGCTGCGAGGTCCTCCGGTGATCGCTTCGGGCTGCCCATCGTCTTTCCCTCATGTGAGATGAGGACCGCCCCTGACCGCCTCGAACTCCGCGGCCAGATGCGATTTCATCTCGCGAGTCGCCCAGCTCGAAGATCGGACGAAGCCGAACGTGAAGGCCCGTGGCGAACCGACGAACCATGCCCAGACCGCTCCCGGTCCCTCGATGTCACTGGACGGTCCGCCCGCGGCGCACTCACGCTCGAATGCCTCTGAAGGCTGGATCAGGTCGCATGCGCCGTTGAACTCGGATGCCCCCTCACGATATCGCCGCCGACCGTGCGCTTCGAAAACTATGCGGAGAACCGCGCTCGGATCGCGCAGCACCGGCTCGCCGCGGCTGGCCCTTTTGGACTTCACGCTATCTGCCTCCTTCATGCCTCTCACCGCCACAGCCGTTGTTCCACAAAGCTCCGCCATGCAGCCTGGCGTCAGGGTCTACCGCCGGCGCCAATCGGCGCCAGCAGTGGGTTGCCGAATTCACGTGCGTTTGCGATGGCCCGAAGGCGTGCGCACTCCGCGTGGAACGCTCGCGTTAGTCGATCCCCTTCTGCACGCTCGTCCGGATCGCTTGTCCATGCGAGTTCGAGGTGTTCCGCCGCCTCTTCATAGGCGTTTGCTCTCGCCCGCAGGATCTCCGGTGACAGTCGTTGTGCCATGGCCTGCTTGCTCCCCCGGCTACCGCGCAGTGGACACGCTACGACCGCCGTGCTCTTCGCCCGCCCACTGCTCAGGCGTCTCGATGTCGTCCCCGTAGTCCAGGATGTGGGGCTCCGTGTCCCGCTCGCCTATGAGCAACCGCGCGCACTCGGCGTGGTAGGCCACCCGGTTCCACAGCTCGCCCCGCGCCAGGCTCACCCCGCCGCAGTTGCCCACCAGACCGTCCCATGCGTCCGCACGCACCAGCAGTGCCGTCCAGTTGCGCTTGCCGTTGCTCTCCGGGAAGCTCGTGAGCCGCACCGCTAGACGGGGCTGTTCCCGTGCCGGCGCAACGACTTCTCTGGCGTGTTCAGGCGCACCAGGTGCCGGATTTTCACCCTGCATCTCGGCCCGCACCTGCATCCAGAGTTGGCCCAGCATGTTCTGCCCCTTCCTGTCCGAGCCCCATCCCCAGAAGTCGTCCCGCCAGGAGTCTTCGACCAGCTGGCGATCACCTGTGGCCAGTAGCTTGCGTCGCACGTACTCGTGCTGGGAAGCTTTCGCCCGCAGGATGTCGAGCATCACGCCCACCTTCACATCGTCCCAGTCGCCACGTCGTTCGGCTTTGTGCCGCTCGGCGACCTTGTAGGCCTCGTGTGCTGACGGTGCACGCAGGATTGCGTCCCGAACCCCAGGCGCGTCTGGGAACTTCTCGAAGTGGTACGCGGCTTCGCTCGTGTCGAAGCGTTGCCCCCTCCAGCACAGCGTGAACGCACTGAAGTTGGAGAGCACGTAGAAGTCATGCTCGTAGAAGCGCACCCGCGACGCTGTGTCCAGTCCTCGAAGCTGCTCCACCTGCTCGTCGGTCGCAGGCCCACGTGCCTGCACCTGCTGTCGCAGCCCTTCGAGCTCGCCGATGACTCGCGTGATCTGCGCTTCCAGTTGCTGCGCGTCATCGTCGCTGCTCAGGTGCTCTGCCCACTCCCTGCCTGACAGAAGCGCCGCCATGGCCTTGACCGACTGCCGCAGCTCCGAATCGTCGCCTTCACCCTTCGGCCCCATGGCAGGGGTTTCCTGCATCGACACCAGCGCTCCCTCGTAGGTATCCCTGTGAGAGACCGTGGCGAACTGTCCTGCCTTGCTCTCGCGGGCCACCGGCTTCTCTGCTGTGACCCATGGCAGGGTCATGTCCAGACGCCGTGCTTCGTCCTCCATGGCCTGGCACGCCACCCTGAACGCCTCGTTGGCCTGCTCCTGCGTCACCTGGCCCATCCCGACGAGAAGTCTGATTGCCAGGGCAGACAGCGGATCGTTGCGAAGCGGCTTGTCCGCTTCCCGCTCAGCTGCCTCCACTTCCGCCAGCGCGGCGAACGCTCCACGCACTGCCCCCGCTGCCGGCATTCGGATCTCGCTGCCGTCGGCACTGGTCCCGACCAGAAGTCCGCGCATGGCTGCCGACAGCCTTGCCGAAACCCCATTCATGGCGCTTGATTCACTCATCACTTGACTCACTTTCTTTGCCGATGGAGGACCTGTGTGTAGGTGCCTTCGAGCTGATAGCGACGGATCGCAGACCGGTCGTGCGACCGTGTCGCTGATGCTTCGATTCTATCAAGCGTTTCCGGTAACGCAAGCGGCATCTCATCTCGCCGCGATGCGCTTCACCACCTTCCAGGCAAGACAACGGCCCCCGCACTTCCTCGTACCAGATCAACGGTCTCCGGTCCCAGAACCGGTTCTCGTGTGACATGAGCCGGCTATGCTCCACCCACCAGATGCAGTCGTCTCAACCGCTTCAAGCAACTGAGGGAGTTCTTCACCATGGTCTTCTTGATCGCGCTTGTCCCTGCGCTGGTGGTACTTGCGGTCGGCTTTCTCACCAGGCGCAAGGGGCCCACACTGACGGCCGCCGTCCTCATGGCCATCCTCGGCGCGATCACCGGCAGCCCTGTCTACATGGCACTCGACCTGGTATGCGTGCTCGTGGGCTACCTGGTCGCGACTTCGTTCTTCAAGAAGCCCCATCCCTAAAGCCCTTGGCGCTGACCGCTCGTCCAGCCTCCAGCCCGACACCCCACGTAAGCTGGCGTTGCCTTCTCTATGGTTGTGGGAAGCCCCCTTGGTAACAGGCTTGCACCTGACCCCAGCTACCCAATGACGCCCGGATGAGTTCTGACCGCACGCAAAGCCCAAGCCAACAGCCCTTCTTTCACTCTGGCGCTATTCCTTGTTGCCCCAGGTCGACCCACTCCGCTCGTTTGCCAGCCCAGTGCACTCATTGGCCGCCTGTGCCTCGATCTCTTTCGACGAGAACGTGACGCTGCAGTTCATGCGTCCAGCCCCCGAGCACTCCGCGACGATGCTGGTTGCTTCACCTCGGTAGGCGAACCTGCCGCCCACCCCTCGCGAGAACTTGATGAGCGCGCTCGCACCCTCGGTCGGCTCTCCGAACATGTCCTTCAGAACCGCTTCCATGCGCTTGTGGGAGCCGTACCCTTGTGGCGCTGTCTGTCCTCCCGACTGCGCCTTGTAGTGGGCTAGCCCCTCCTCTGTCTTTGTGGTGTCCACATAGTGCAAGGTCGCGCTGACGAACCTGCCTCGATAGAACTCGTACGACACCTTCGTCAGCCTGACACCGCCGAATTCCGTCGTATCCCTCGAACGTGAGAACGACTGCATTGCGCCTGACGGCGCAGCCCCGTAGCGCTGTCGCATTGCTTCTTCCAGTGCTTCTGACGCAGCTGGATCGCGAACCAGCCCTTCAACCCGAGATGGCCTTTCGCCCCACCTGATGCCGCCAAACCCATCTGTCTCCGACTTGACTGCCGACAACGCCGCCGAGCTGCTCAAGCCGCACATCGCCACCACGAGCCCTATGCGTACCTTCTTCATCCACGCTGCCCTGTGCACACATGCACCTACAAATCACCGGCTGCTCGCACCGGCGCCAGATTTATAAGACAGCCCGCTCTCTCATTCGCGGATTTTTCGCGCTGCTCTACACCTACCTCTATGGCAGTGGCTGACCCGATCAGACCCGCCGGCGCCTGTCGATCAGGTAGGGCTCCCACCCAATGCTCGGTCGTTTGATGCTAAGCCGATCCTTCGCACGCATCAGCCACCGACTCGCCAACGTCGCTTGCTGTGTGACGTACCAGTGGGCTGCTGCCGGTCTCGTAGACACCAACCTAAGCTTCTTCAACCCTTTCGAACTCTATCGGGCTGACGTATCCAAGCGTGGAGTGCCGACGCTTGGGGTTGTAGAAGCGCTCGATGTAGTCGAACACGTCTGACCTGGCTTGTTCTCGACTGCGGTAGACCTTGCGAGCGGTCCGCTCGGTCTTCAAGCTGCTGAAGAAGCTCTCCATCGCCGAGTTGTCCCAGACCTCGCCCGCACGGCTCATGCTGCAGGTGATGCCTTGCTCCTTGAGCAGTTCCTGGAAGTGCTCGCTCGTGTACTGGCTGCCCTGGTCGGAGTGGTGCAGCAACGCCACCGGCTTGCCCCTTCGCCACACAGCCATCATCAGAGCGTCAGCCACCAGCTGCGAAGTCATGCTGGCCTGCATCGACCAGCCCACTGCCCGGCGTGAGTACAGGTCCAGCACCACCGCCACGTACAGCCAGCCCTCAGCCGTCCAGATGTAGGTGAAGTCGGCCACCCACTTCTGGTTCGGCATGTCGGCCTGGAACTGCCGGTCGAGCACGTTGTCAGCAACGGCGCTGCGCTGGCCGCGGTCCTGCGGCAAACCTCGTCGCCTGGGCCTCGCACGCAGGGCCTGTGCCCGCATGAGCCGCTCGACGCGGTGCAAGCCGCAGCGCTGGCCCAGTGCCAGCACGTCGTGCCACACGCGCCGGGCACCGTACGTTCGGTCGCTGCCCAGGAAGCTGTGCTGCACTTGCCTGCCCAGCACCTCGTCGCTCAGGCTTCTTGCGCTGCGCGGCCTGCTCAGCCATGCATAGAAGCCGCTCCGCGAGACACCGAGCGCCTCGCACATCAGGTTGACCGGCCAGGCCCCTCGGTGCTTCGCCACGAAGCCGAATTTCACATCGACTCCTTGGCGAAGTAGGCCGCGGCTTTTTTCAGGATGTCGCGCTCCATCTTGAGCTTGGCCACCTCCTTGCGCAGCCGATCCAGCTCCGCCGCCTCCGGCTTCATCACACCCTTGCCCGGGAAGGCCTGCTGCGGGTCTGCCGCCAGCTCACGCATCCAGGCTCTCAGCCTGCTCTCGTGCACCCCAAGGTCACGGCAGGCCTGCGCCACCGCAACCCCACGCTCCTTGACCAGCTTCACCGCCTCAAGCTTGAACTCCCGACTGAACTGTCGTCTCGTTCCCATGAACCACCTCCGGCTTCACTCTCCACCTTAACAAGGTGTCCTGGAAACCGGCAGCAGCCCACAGTTCGGGTTGACTTGCTCATCGTTCTCGCCCCAGATCTGAACCACCTGGCGCTCGTCGAGTCCTTCCTGCAGGACACGCAGTTGTGCGTTTACCGCAGAGAGCAGATCTCGGCCATCGTCGAGCTGCATCAGCCTGGGCTTCAACCGCTCCAGCCTGTCTACCTCGTCTGCCACCTGCGCGTCCATGTCGCCAGCACATCGACCCGTGACCGACCATTGGTGCGCTGATCCACCTGCCTCCATCGCTCTTCAGTCCATCAGCCCCTGCCGTCTACGCATCAGTCCTTCATCTCGTGCCTCTTCCATCTCGCGAAGCAAGGTCGCCATCACTGACTTCAACTGTTGCGCCGTCACGGCTGCTTTGAGCGATTGCAGCTCCATCTGCTTGGGCATCGCCTGTGCCAAGCCGCCGTTGGCGATGAAGCTCAGATCCGCCATCAGTCTGCCTGCGCCATCGGCCCCGAATTCAAACCACCGCTGCGCGTAGGCCTGTTCGATCGCCTCTGCGCTCGCCGTCCGTGGGATGTCGAGCAGCTCGAACCACGCCGGTCTGGCCACTTCACCGTCTGGGCTCCCTGACGCCGTACCACCTGGCTGGGTGTTCTTCACGCCATGCGCTTCCTGTGGTGCCTGATGCATAGGCGCCGACCCACCATCGAGCGGTACAGATGGCACTGCAGCCTTCTGACCAGGCTTGGCCACCAGCATGAACTTCACCACCCCGAAGCCGAGCGCCAGGGCGGCCACGATGAACAGCCAGTCCATGCCGCTCAGACCATCAAACATGCCTTGGCCTCCCTGATCAGGTCGATCTCCGAGCGAGCACTCTTGCCTGGCCGCTTTTCCTGGGGACCTTCTTGTGCTGCCTTCCGTTCCGCTGCGACGGCGCCGTCCACTTCCGGCTCGCCGATCTCCATGCTCGACTCCAGCAGCTTGAGCCTCTCGCGCAGCTGGTGCATGGCAAGCTCGCGCTCGAACTCATCGCGTGTGCGCTTGGCTTGGCGGATGCCCAGCGACATCGCCGGCAGATCCAGCACCGTCTTCCTCCACAGCCGCTTGCCCAGGTTGATCGTGTACGCCGGCACCAGCATGGCCTCGACGGCGAACACCAGCGTCTGGTAGCCGGACAGCCTCAACTTCTCTCTGCGTCGCACGAGCAGGATCGTCGCCGCCACCGCGAACACCAGGTGCGTCGCCAGGAAGCTTGCCAGCACCGAGCCGAAGTGCACCGCGAACGACAAGCTCGCCAGGCCGACTGCGAACAGCAGATACGCGTACCCGAGCCAGGCGAACATGTTCAGAGTCGGCAGCCCCTGCGCCACCTGTTTGCGTGCAACCCGGAATCCCGAGGCGGTCAGCGGCCCGAGCCCTCGCGTCGTCACGGCCGCACGGTGGAACAGGTTGAGCGGGTTGAGCATCACGAGCTCGCGGCCCCGTGCTTCCAGCCTGGTCGCAGCAGAGTAGACCAGCTGCCCTCTCATGCCGAAGCCCAGATAGTCCCGACCCGCCGGCAGCAGAACCAGGTTGTCCGCGAATAGGAACCCTGCCGCCACCACCCAGAACAGGACGATCTCTGTCTGCACCCGCTAGCTCACTTCGGCTTGCGGCTGAAGAACTTCTTTGCCCCTGCCCACAGGCCCGCCACCGCAGCGGCGATCGCCAGGAACACCACTTTCAGACCACCCTTGCTTGTGGCCACCGCCGCGGCGCCACCGAGCACGAGAGCGCCCAGACCGTAGGCGGCGATCTTGTCGCCCTCTTTCCACTCGCTGTACTTCTCACCGGAGACGTACTCGAAGTTTTTCAGCGCCACCTTGAAGTCGGCCAGATCCGCTTCCATCGTCTCCGGCGAACTCACCAGGATCGCGTGCGTGTACCCGCTGCGCCCGAGGATTTTGGTCGACACGTTGACCACCGCGCTGTTGTCCTCCGCGCGCAGCCGTGTGCCCCACTCCAGCCGCTTGGTCTCCTGGTCATAGCGAGGCGGAAAGAACCAGCCTTCCATGGTCAGCGTCTGGTAGCCCTTCTTCTTCTTCTTCTCTTCGTTGCCCGCGACGTTCTGTTCCTTCAGCGCCTTCAGCAACGCATCGGCATCGATCTTCTCGTCGTCCTTGACATAGCCCTCGCCGGCGAAGCTCAGAATGCCGAACCAGTTCTTCGAGGTCGAGGCGATCGTGTACGACTTGCCACCCTGTGGTGGGTTGCCGTTGAGCTGCAGGAACTTGTCCGTGTCCGCCGCGCCCAGGAAGGTGTACCCGTCCTTGACCTTGAACTCAGCCTTGTCGGCGACCCGACCGATGGAGCCTGCAGTGAGCCACCCCAGAGCCGCGACCTGCTGCTCCGGCGACTGGCCGCCTGCCGGCGCCTGCGCGAAGCTCACACCTTGAACCAGAAGCAGCGTCGCCGCCACGAATGAACGCAGAACCATTTTCCTGATTAGCGACGAAGTTCAGCAGGCTCACGCTATGAGCCAGTGAGGCCCGAGG
>VFQO010000787.1_pt1 | contig 29742 bp, 24 predicted proteins | sample 3512331 | NCBI WGS metagenome assembly VFQO01 (sample SAMN10412371, study PRJNA504923) | tailings metagenome | isolation source: Replicate 3 from Balatoc abandoned mine | place: Philippines: Itogon, Benguet | collected 2017-08-28 | reverse complement strand
ACAGGATGCGGTCGGGGATCGCCGCCGCTTCATGCACGATCCACAGCGGGCAGGCACCGCCGAAGCGGGCGAATTGCAGCCGCGTCGCCGAGTGGCGCTTGGTGATGTTGCCCGCCATGTCGACGCGGCAGAAGAACATCGGAATGCCGCGCGCGCCGGGGCGCTGGAGGGTCGAGAGGCGGTGGCACGCCTGCTCGAAACTCACGCCATATTCCAATCGCAGCCGGTCGATGTCGTGGCGCACCGCGCGCGCGCTGGCGCGGAACGGCGCATAGGGCATCAGCACGGCGCCCGCGGCGTAATTGGCGAGGCCGACGTGGAGCAACTGGCGCGCCGCCGCGGTGCGCAGCGGGCTGGCCTCGACCACCGCCGCAATTTCGCGCGCCAGCGCCAGCGCCGCAAGCTGGTGCGCCAGCTGGAAGCGGCGGCTTTCGGCGGGTTGCGACGGGTCGATCACCAGATGGCGCATCGTCGCGTCGAAATCGCGCAGGCTTTGCGTCTGGGTGTAAACGATCGAGACGCCCAGCGCGTCGCGCAGCCGCCGCTCGATCGTCTCGACTGCGGGGGAGGGGTCTTTGCCGCGGAGCTGCCCGGCCAGCGTTTCGGCGGCGCGGTCGATACTGTCGACATAATTGCCCGCATCATGAAACCAGTCGCGCACCTCTTCCCACGGCAGGCGGCTACCCTCGGCCGTCCCGCCGGTCAGCGCCTCGTCGATGATCTGGAGCCGCTGCCCGGCACGGCGATAGGCGGCGTGGAGCGCGACGAACTGGTCGGCAAGCTGCGGCTGTTGCAACGCCGCGCGCTCGAGCTGTTCGGGGGGCAGCGGTGCGGCGGCGAACAGGGGGTCGGCCGCCGCCTCGCGCAGTGCCCCGGCGCGGCGATCGCCCGCGTCGGCGGCGACCTCTTCCCATTCGAGCGGGAACAGGCGTTGCAGGCGTTCCAGAAGCGCCGGGGTGAGCGGTCGGTCGTCATGCTCGATCTGGCTGAGGTAGGAGGTCGAAATGTCGAGTTGCGCGGCAAAGACGGCCTGCATCATGCCGCGCTCGATACGCAGCTGCCTCAATCGGGCTCCGGCAAAAATACGTTGCCGCGTCATCGTATTTCATCCTTCGATTTCCTGAGGTTGTAGGGACGCAGCGTGCTGAGACGCATCGTTGTTGCCGCGTCCCGACAGTCTCCAAACGAACGAAGAGCATATACACCGCCAACAAATTTTGCAAAATCTGACTTCGCAACTTTGCAAATTCGCATTTGCCTGGCGCGTTGTAAGCGGGCAAGCGACAATTTGACGCTTGTCGGGAGAGCCAGATGTCCGCCAATATCGCCGAAATGGAGCGCCGCCGCGCTGCCGCTGCCCTGGGTGGCGGGCAGAAGCGTATCGACGCGCAGCACAGCAAGGGCAAGCTGACCGCGCGCGAGCGGCTCGACGTGCTGCTCGACGAAGGGTCGTTCGAAGAGCTCGACACCTATGTCGAGCATGACTGCGTCGATTTCGGGATGCAGGACCAGAAGATCCCGGGCGACGGGGTGGTCACCGGGTCGGGGACGATCAACGGCCGCCTGGTCTATGTGTTCAGCCAGGATTTCACCGTGTTCGGCGGGTCGCTGTCGAAACGCCATGCCGAGAAAATCTGCAAGGTGATGGACAAGGCGATGCTGGTCGGGGCGCCGGTGATCGGCCTGAACGACAGCGGCGGCGCGCGGATTCAGGAGGGGGTCGCAAGCCTCGGCGGCTATGCCGATGTGTTCCAGAAGAATGTGCTGGCGTCGGGCGTGGTGCCGCAGATCAGCCTGATCATGGGGCCATGCGCGGGCGGCGCGGTTTACAGCCCCGCGATGACCGACTTCATCTTCATGGTGAAGGACAGCTCGTATATGTTCGTTACCGGCCCCGATGTGGTCAAGACGGTGACCAACGAGGTGGTGACGCAGGAGGAACTCGGCGGTGCGATCACGCACACGACCAAAAGCTCGGTCGCCGACCTGGCGTTCGAGAATGACATCGAGGCGCTGCTCGCGGCGCGCGATTTCTTCGACTATCTGCCCGAAAACAACCGCGCCGGGGTTCCCGTACGCCCGACGAGCGATCCCTATGACCGCGCCGAAATGAGCCTCGATACGCTGATCCCGCCCAATGCGAACCAGCCGTATGACATGCACGAGCTGATCCGCAAAACGGTCGACGAAGGCGATTTCTTTGAGGTGCAGCCGGCGCATGCGGGCAACATCATCTGCGGTTTCGGGCGCATCGAAGGACGCACGATCGGCATCGTCGCGAACCAGCCACTGGTGCTGGCGGGGGTGCTCGACATCAATTCATCGAAGAAAGCGGCGCGCTTCGTCCGCTTCTGCGATGCGTTCGAAATCCCGATCATCACCTTCGTCGACGTCCCCGGCTTCCTGCCCGGGACCGCGCAGGAATATAACGGCATCATCAAGCATGGCGCGAAGCTGCTGTTTGCCTATGCCGAGGCGACGGTGCCCAAGATCACGGTGATCACGCGCAAGGCCTATGGCGGCGCCTATGACGTGATGGCGTCGAAGCATCTGCGCGGCGATTTGAACTATGCCTGGCCGACCGCCGAGATCGCGGTGATGGGCGCGAAGGGCGCGGTCGAGATCATCTTCCGCGCCGACATGGGCGACCCCGAAAAGATCGCGCAGCGCACGAAGGAATATGAGGACCGCTTTGCGAACCCGTTCGTGGCGGCGCAGCGGGGGTATATCGACGAGGTGATCTATCCGCATTCGACGCGGCGGCGGATTGCGTTGGGGTTACGGAAGCTGCGGAACAAGCAGCTCGAGAACCCGTGGAAGAAGCATGACAATATTCCGCTGTGAGGTTGCACATGGCTCCTGAACTCATTTCTGCATTTATCGGCTTCGGCGGCGCAATCATCGGCGGCTTAATCCAAGCGGGATTTAGCTACCGTCAGGCTCACGCGCAGTTCATTCGTGATTCTCGGCAGCGCGATTACAACCTGTTCGTGGAAGCAATTGCGGGGATGTCTCAGGCATCGGCGGGATCAATCGAGAGGCGAAATTTCGTGGCAAAGGCCATTGAAGCAAAAGGAAAAATTATTCTGAACAGTTCGCCGACGGTTCTCGCGGCGATGGTACAATATTCGAGACATGAAGCGCTGGCGTCGGAGGAGTCGTTTTCGGATTTCGCGAAGTTACTCGCCGCAATGCGCACGGATATTGGCGGCAACGTCACGGAAGCTCTGGCGCCGCAGGTGCGAGCGATTTTGTTCGAAGGAAGCGGTAGGTGAGGGTCCGCATGGCTTTTCAAATCCTCCCCGGAACGGGGAGGGGGACCATGCGAAGCATGGTGGAGGGGGCGGGCGGCCTTGAGCAGCGTTGCGCGAGGACGCGAACCCCCTCCGTCAGCGCTTCGCACTGCCACCTCCCCGCGAGCGGGGAGGATTGAAGGAAGCTCTATGAAACTAGGAAGATTGAATCACATCGGCGTTGCGACGCCGTCGATCGCCGACAGCATCGTCTTTTACCGCGACGTGATGGGCGCGACGAAAATCCATGAGCCGTTCGACCTGCCCGAACAGGGGGTAAAAGTGTGTTTTGTCGATACGCCGGGCGCCGATGGCGCGCTGAACGGGACGCAGATCGAGTTGATCGAGCCGTTGCCGGGCAATGCCTCGATTGCGGGGTTTCTGGAGAAGAACCCGGCGGGGGGGCAGCATCATGTCTGTTACGAGGTGCCCGATATTCATGCGGCCAAGGCGGCGTTCGAGGCGCTGGGCAAGCGGGTGCTGGGGGAGCCGCGGATCGGGGCGCATGGGACGCTGATCTTCTTCCTGCATCCCAAGGATATGGGCGGGGTGCTGACCGAGATTATGGAGACGCCGAAGGGGGCGCATTGATAGACCTTCTCCCCTTGCGGGAGAAGGATACGAAGGCTTGCGAACTTGTTCGCTAGCCGCAGTTGGATGAGGGGTTGCGAGCCGGAGGCTCGCGCGGTCCTTTGGACCGCATACCCCTCACCCAGCTTCAACTAGGCAGCAAGCTGCCAAGTTTTCGCAACCCTCTCCCGCAAGGGGAGAGGGGAATGAGGTTGAGATACGCATATGACCGACAAACCAACCCTCGACCAATGGGCCGAAGCCGCCGCCAAGGAAGTGAAGGGCAAGGACCTGACCTGGCACACGCCCGAGGGGATTGCCGTCAAACCGCTCTACACCGCGGACGACGTCCAGACCGATCCCGGTCTGCCCGGTTTCGCGCCTTTCACGCGCGGCGTCCGTGCGTCGATGTATGCGGGGCGGCCGTGGACGATCCGGCAATATGCGGGCTTTTCGACCGCTGAGGAATCGAACGCCTTCTATCGCCGCAACCTCGCCGCAGGGCAGAAGGGGCTGTCGGTCGCCTTCGATCTTGCCACCCACCGCGGCTATGACAGCGACCATCCGCGTGTCGTCGGCGACGTCGGCAAGGCGGGGGTCGCGATCGACAGTGTCGAGGATATGAAGATCCTGTTCGACGGCATCCCGCTCGACCAGATGTCGGTGTCGATGACGATGAACGGCGCGGTGATCCCGATCCTGGCCTTCTTCATCGTCGCGGGCGAGGAGCAGGGGGTCGAGCGCAAATTGCTCGACGGGACCATCCAGAACGACATCCTGAAGGAGTTCATGGTCCGCAACACCTATATCTACCCGCCCGAACCGAGCATGCGGATCATCAGCGACATTTTTGGCTACACGTCGCGCGAGATGCCGAAGTTCAACAGCATCTCGATCTCCGGTTATCATATGCAGGAAGCCGGTGCGACGCAGGTGCAGGAGCTGGCCTTCACCATCGCCGACGGCATCGAATATGTGAAATATGGCGTCGCGTCGGGGCTCGACATCGACAAATTCGCCGGGCGGTTGAGCTTCTTTTTCGCGATCGGCATGAACTTCTTCATGGAAATTGCGAAGCTGCGCGCGGCGCGGGTGTTGTGGCATCGGGCGATGACCAAGCTCGGCGCGCAGGACGAGCGGTCGAAGATGCTGCGCACGCATTGCCAGACGTCGGGCGTCTCGCTGACCGAGCAGGATCCCTACAACAATGTCATGCGCACGACGATCGAGGCGATGGCGGCGATGCTCGGCGGCACGCAGTCGCTGCACACCAATGCGCTTGACGAGGCGATCGCGCTGCCCACCGATTTCTCGGCCCGCATCGCGCGCAACACCCAGATCGTCATCCAGGAAGAGACGGGGATGACCAAGGTCGTCGACCCGCTGGGTGGTAGCTATTATGTCGAGGCGCTGACGCAGGAGCTGGTCGACAAGGCGCAGGAAATCATCGACCGCGTCGAGGCCGAGGGCGGCATGGCGAACGCGGTCGCGGCGGGCTGGCCCAAGGCGATGATCGAAACGGCCGCGGCGGCGCGGCAGGCGCGGGTCGATCGCGGCGACGATGTGATCGTCGGGGTGAACAAATATCGCAGACGAGACGAGGACCTGCTCGAAACGCTCGAGGTCGATAATGCCAAGGTGCGCGAGGGCCAGATTGCGCGGATCAGGAAGACCAAGGCCGAGCGCGACGAGGCGGCGTGTCAGGCGGCGCTGGCGGCGCTGCGCGATGGCGCGGCAAAGCCGTCGAGCATCGAGAATAATCTGCTCGCGCTGGCGGTCGATGCGGCGCGGGCGCGCGCGACGCTGGGCGAGATTTCGTCGGCGATGGAGGAAAGTTTCGACCGTTACGGCACCCAGCCGACTCCGGTGAAGGGCGTCTATGCCGCGCCTTATCAGGGCGATACGCGCTGGCAGCAGGTGCTGGACGGCGTGGCGGCGGTCGAGCGCCGCATGGGGCGTAAGCCGAAGCTGCTCGTCGCCAAGATGGGGCAGGACGGCCACGACCGCGGCGCCAACGTTATCGCCTCGGCGTTCGGCGACATGGGCTTCGATGTCGTATCGGGGCCATTGTTCCAGACGCCCGAGGAAACCGTCGTGCTGGCGCTCGACAGCGGCGTCGATGTTGTTGGCGCGTCGAGCCTGGCGGCGGGGCACAAGACGTTGATCCCAGACCTCATCAACAAGCTGAAGGACGCGGGCCGCGGCGACATCAAGGTGATCGCGGGCGGGGTGATCCCGCCGCAGGATTATCAATTTTTGCGCGATGCCGGCGTGCAGGGCATCTACGGCCCCGGATCGAACGTCGTGGAATGCGCCGCCGACGTCCTGCGCCTGCTCGGCCATAATATGCCGCCGCTGGAGGATGCCGCGTGAGATCGCGACAATGTAATATTTTTATCGTCACCCTGAACTTGTTTCAGGGTCCATGGCCCGCCCTCTCGCTCAGCGCGGCGCGGGATCAGAGGGCAGGCCATGGATGCTGAAACAAGTTCAGCATGACGAAGGATTGAAGGATTAGGAATGACCGATAACGATACCCGCACCGACTGGACCCGCGCGGAAATTGCCGACCTATTCGACCTGCCGTTCGACGAACTGATGTGGGAGGCGCAGGGCGTCCATCGCCGCCACCATGCGCGCGGCGAGATCCAGCTTTGCACCCTGCTCAGCATCAAGACCGGCGGCTGCGTCGAGGATTGCGGCTATTGCTCGCAGTCGAAGCATGCCGACAGCGGTTTGAAAGCCACCAAGCTGATGGACGTGCGCGCGGTGCTGCAGGCGGCGGCGCAGGCGAAGGACGCCGGATCGAAGCGCTTCTGCATGGGCGCCGCGTGGCGCAACCCCAAGGACCGCGACATGCCCGCGATCGTCGAGATGGTCGAGGGCGTGCGCCAGATGGGCATGGAAACCTGCATGACGCTGGGCATGCTCAGCAAGGATCAGGCGCAGACGCTCGCGGTCGCGGGGCTCGATTATTACAACCATAATATCGACACCTCGCCGGAACATTACGGCAATGTCATCACGACGCGGACGTTTCAGGAGCGGCTCGATACGCTGGAGGAAGTGCGGAGCGCCGGGATCAACGTGTGCAGCGGCGGCATCGTCGGCATGGGCGAGACGCGCGCCGATCGCGTCGGCTTCATCCATACGCTGGCGACGTTGCCCGAACATCCGGGCAGCGTGCCGATCAACGCGCTGGTGCCGGTGAAGGGCACCGTGCTGGGCGACATGCTGGCCGACACCCCGCTTGCCAAGATCGACGACATCGAGTTCGTCCGTACCGTCGCGGTCGCGCGCATCACGATGCCGATGAGCATGGTGCGGCTGTCTGCTGGCCGCGAGAGCATGTCGGAGGCAACGCAGGCGCTCTGCTTCATGGCGGGCGCGAACAGCATCTTCACCGGCGACAAGCTGCTGACGACGGCAAATGCGGGCGACAATGCCGACGCGGCGCTGTTCGCGAAACTGGGGCTGCGGCCAATGGAGAGTGAAGAGCCGATGCGGATGGGTGCGCAGATGGAGGCAGCGGAGTGATCCTCGCCGCGCTTCTGCTGCTGCAAGCGGCGGCCGATGATCCGACGATCGACTGCGACAATCAGCGCTATCAGGTCGAGATGAACTATTGCGCCGGGCAGGACTATGAGGTCGCCGATGCGGCGATGAACGTGCAGTGGAAGCTGACCGTCGCGGCGATGCGCGAGCGCGACAAGCATATCGACCGCAAATATGACCGCCAGCCGACGCACGACGCGACGTTGCTGGCGTCGCAGCGGGCGTGGCTGACGTATCGTGACCAGCAATGTTTGAACGAAAGTTTTGCGGCGCGCGGCGGCAGCATGGCGCCGATGCTGCACAGCGGCTGCATGGCGCGGCTGACCAAGGCGCGGACCGCCGAACTCCAGGCTCTTGTCGAGGAATATTGATGTTCAAGAAAATCCTGATCGCCAATCGCGGCGAAATCGCCTGCCGCGTCATCAAGACCGCGCGCCGGATGGGCATCGCGACCGTCGCGGTTTATTCGGACGCCGATGCGCGCGCGCCCTTCGTGCAGATGGCCGACGAGGCGGTCCACATCGGGCCGTCGCCCGCGTCCGAATCCTATCTGGTCGCCGACAAGATCATCGCCGCATGCAAGGCGACGGGCGCCGAGGCGGTGCATCCGGGCTATGGCTTCCTGTCCGAACGCACCAGCTTCGCTGAGGCGCTCGCCAAGGAAAATATCGCCTTCATCGGCCCGCCGGTGAACGCAATCGCCGCGATGGGCGACAAGATCGAGTCGAAAAAGCTTGCCAAGGAAGCGGGGGTCAATGTCGTCCCCGGCTTCGTCGGCGAGATCCGCGACACCGAACATGCGGTCGAGATTTCGAACGAGATCGGCTATCCGGTGATGATGAAGGCGTCGGCGGGCGGCGGCGGCAAGGGCATGCGGCTCGCCTATGACGAAAAGGACGTCCGCGAGGGGTTCGAGGCGACCAAGCGTGAGGGGCTGAACAGCTTCGGCGACGACCGGGTGTTTATCGAGAAGTTCATCCTCAATCCGCGCCATATCGAAATCCAGATTCTGGGCGATCAGCACGGCAACATCCTCTATCTCAACGAGCGCGAATGTTCGATCCAGCGCCGCCACCAGAAGGTCGTCGAGGAAGCGCCGTCGCCCTTCGTCACGCCCAAGATGCGGCAGGCGATGGGCGAGCAGTGCGTCGCGCTGGCGCGCGCGGTCGGCTATTATAGCGCGGGCACGGTCGAGCTGATCGTGTCGGGCGCCGACCCGACGGGCGAGAGCTTCTACTTTCTTGAAATGAACACGCGTCTGCAGGTCGAGCATCCGGTGACCGAGGCGATCACCGGGATCGACCTGGTCGAACAGATGATCCGCGTCGCGGCGGGCGAAAAGCTCGAACTGACGCAGGACGACATCAAGATCGATGGCTGGGCGATCGAGAACCGCGTCTATGCCGAGGATCCCTATCGCGGTTTCCTGCCCTCGACCGGGCGGCTGGTGCGCTACCGCACCCCGGTTCCGGCATGGGAAGGCGACGAGCGCGGCGTCGATGGCGTGCGTGTCGATGCGGGGGTTGAGGAGGGCGGCGAGGTGTCGATCTTTTACGACCCGATGATCGCCAAGCTCGTGACGTGGGGCAAAACGCGCGACGAGGCCGCCGACCTGCAGGTCGCGGCGCTCGACCGCTTCGAGATCGAGGGGCTGGGCCACAATATCGATTTCGTGTCGGCGATCATGCAACACCCCCGCTTCCGCTCGGGCGAGCTGACGACGGGCTTCATCGCCGAGGAATATCCCGAAGGCTTCCACGGCGCGGCGACCGAGGACCATATCGTCCGCGCGCTAGCGGCGATCGCAGGCTTCATGGCCTCGGCCGAAGCCGACCGTGCGCGGCGCACCGATGGCCAGCTCGGCGACCGGCTCGACCCGCCCGCCAAGTGGCAGCTGACCATCGGCGGCACCGAACACAAGGTGAAGGTCGGCCACAAGCATATCAAGGTCGATGGCGACAAGCTCGACATCGCGCTGGAATACACGCCGGGCGACCGGCTGGTGGTGGCCGAGATCGACGATGCCGAACTGGCGGTGAAGGTGGCGAAGACGCGCACCGGGTGGAAGATGACGACGCGCGGGCATATTCATGACGTCCGCGTGCTGCCCTGGCATGTGGCGCCGCTGGCAACCCACATGATCGAGAAGATCCCCCCCGATCTTTCGAAGTTCCTCATCTGTCCGATGCCGGGCCTGCTCGTCGCGCTGCACGTCGGCGAGGGTGACAAGGTCGAGGCGGGCCAGCCGCTGGCGACCGTCGAGGCGATGAAGATGGAGAATATCCTGCGCGCCGAAAAGGCGGGGACGGTGAAAAGCGTTAATGCGGCGCAGGGCGACAGTCTGGCGGTCGATGCGGTGATATTGGAGATGGAATAAGTGTCCAATTCTCGTCATTGCGAGGAGCGAAGCGACGACGCAATCCAGAATGGCGTAAACCCGCTCTGGATTGCTTCGCTTCGCTCGCAATGACGGAGTTTGAGGGATGCGCGTAAATCACGACACCGACGCTGGCGCGGCACCCGAAATCACCTTCGACGATTTCCTAAAAGTCGATATCCGCATGGGCACGATAATCGAAGCCGACCCTTTCCCCGAAGCGCGCAAGCCCGCGTTCAAGCTGAAGATCGATTTCGGCGCCGCGATCGGGATCAAGAAGAGCAGCGCGCAGATCGTCGATCGTTATGCGCTGGACGAACTCGTCGGGCGGCAGGTCGCGGCGGTGGTCAATTTTCCGCCGCGCCAGATCGGCAAATATCCGTCCGAAGTGCTGACATTGGGCTTTGCCGATGAACACGGCGCGGTAATCCTGTTCGCGCCCGACGTGCCTGTTCCGAACGGATCGCGCCTGTTCTGACCGCCACAGCGGGCTAGCTCATTTGCGCTGCAGCGCGGGCGCACGCGAGCGGTTAGCTAGCCCCGACTTGTCGAGAGAGCAGCAGGGGAGAGGGCCGATGGGATTTCGGGGAGCGATGATTGCGGCGGCGACGGCCGCCGCGTTGGTGGCGCCGGGCGTGGCGGCACAGGAACCGGCCAAGCAAGTCTATGAGGTCATGGTGACGCGCGATGTCGTGTATGGCCGCGCCCCGGTCGAGGTGGCGCCCGACGGGGCGAAGGCGCGCGATCTGCTGCTCGACGCCTATCGCCCGGTGGCGAACGGCAAGCCGTTGATCGATCGCCCGGCGATCGTCATGGCGTTCGGCGGCGCATTCCATCGCGGCGACAAGCGCGACATGCAATTCACCGGCGACGGCGCCCAGGACAGCTCGATGGCCGATTATTGCCGCACTTTCGCTGCCGCGGGTTATGCCTGTTTTTCGATCGACTATCGCCTGATCCATGAAATTCCCGGGCTGGTCCGCCCGCTCGACGACAAGCGGATCGTGCCGAAGGCGGTGAACATGGCGCCGCAGAATATCGAGCGGATCGAAGAGGTGCGGCGGTTGATGGGACTGGCGCCGTTCGACGACACCACGCTGACCCATTATTGGCACACCACCTTTGCCGCCGCCGATGACATGGCGATGGCGGCGAATTTCGTGCGGACCCGCGCCGCAGAGTTTGGCGTCGATGGCGAGCGTCTGGCGCTCGGCGGCTTTTCGGCGGGGGCGATCACCGCGCTCAACACTGTTTATGGCCTCGGCACCCCGGTGAAAGCGGTGGTGTCGCTGTCCGGCGGGATCAGCGGCTATAATCTGTACGAAACGGCGCAGGGTGGGATGGCGCCCGCGCTGCTGATCCTGGGGCAGAATGACTTTGCGGGGGTGATCAACGGCACCAGACACACCGCCGCCGCACTCGGCGGCAAAGGCGTCGCCGCCGAGGTTGCGTGGGTTCCGGGCTTCGGGCATTTTTACCCGATGGGTGCGGTAAGCCTGGGCGACAAGGTCAGCCGTATGCCGGTGTCGGCGCGCGTGCTGCAATTCCTCGACGCGCGGCTGGGCAAAACGCCCAAGGCTTAGCATCCTGACCGTGGCTGCGATTGCCGGTGGCAAACGGCGCCGCGTCGGCTAGGCTGCGGCGCACGATCTTGGGGGAGACAAGACATGACCTTGCCGGTAACCGCCTTCGTCGGCGCGATCTGCGCCTTGCTGCTGTTGTTCACCGCGATGTTGACGGTGCGCCAGCGGCTGCGCCTGAAAGCCGCCTTTGGCGATCAGGGCGATGCAAAACTGATCGCGGCGAGCCGCAGCCATGGCAATCTGGCCGAACATGCGCCGATCGTCGTCATCCTGCTCGGGCTGCTAGAGACCGCGCGCGCCAATCATATGGCGCTGATGGTCATCGGCGCGCTGTTCCTGATCGGCCGCGTGGCGCATATCGCCGGGCTGCATGCGCCGATCGAGCCCGGCAAGCCCCCGGTGACACGGCAGGTTGGCGTTGCGGCGACGTGGATCACGCTGCTGGCGCTGGGCGGGTGGACGCTGTGGCTTCTGGCGACGGTGAATTTGTAGTGGAGCTACAGGGTGGCTTTGGGGTGGGGAGCTACCTTTCCCCCTCCCGTCGGGAGAGGGATACGAGGCTAAGTTGTGTAGCAACCTAGCCGAAGTTGGGTGAGGGGATTACCTTCCCATTAATAAAACCAACCTCCCACACCCTCACCCAACCCTCTCCCAAGGGGAGAGGGCTTTATGGCCGTTACCAGTCGCAAATAGCCTTTTGCTCGCCCAATTCGCGCCGACCTACCGCCGCTTTGCCTTCCACGCCCGCACCGCGGCCATTGTCTTTTGGACATGCGCCTGCGGCTTGCTGTCGGTGTAGCTCATGAGGATCGTGCCGTTCGGTGCGATCACAAAGGAGGTGCGGTTCGACAGCCGGGTTCCGTCGGGGCGTTGCATCGCTGCGTCGTAGCGCGCTGCGACCGCCGCGCCAGGGTCCGCTGCCACCGCGAACTTGTCGCGGCATTCGGATTTCGAAAATTCGGCGACGCGTTCGATATTGCCCGCGGTCACGCCCACGACGCGCGCCCCCAGCTTGTTGAAATCGTCGCTTGCCTCGGCGAACAGATGCGCCTCCATCGTGCAGCCCGGGGTAAAGGCGGCGGGGAAGAAATAGAGCACGACCGGCCCCTTCTTCAGCATCTGGCTCAGTGACAGGCTGAACGGTTTGCCCGCCAATGCCGCGGTCAGTTTGAAATCGGGCGCCTTTGCCCCCTGCTGGAGCGCAGCGATGCCATGCGTGGGCAACACCGTCAGCGACACGCCCAACCCCGCCGCCATCGCCAGTTTCATCAGCATGTTCATTTGCAGCCTCCGGTTCGAACCGCGGGCTGATCCCGCAAGGGCGCCCATATTATCGCTTTGAGGGCCAACCGCAATCATGTGCTTCATAGGTGCCCGCCGATTGACCCGACCGTACATCCGGCGCAGCATTGCGCCATGACCCTGACCATCACCCCCAGCGGCCAGTCCTGCGGCGCCCGCGTCACCGGCGTCGACCTGACCGAGCCGCTCGCGCCCGACACCGTCGCTGAAATCCGCGCCGCCTGGCTCGACCACCATGTCCTCGCCTTCCCCGATCAGAAATTGACCGACGACGATCTCGAGCGCTTTACGCAATATTTCGGCGGCTTTGGCGAAGATCCCTTTATCAAACCGATCCCGGGCCGCGAGCATGTCATCGCGGTCAAGCGCCGCGCCGACGAAACCTCGCCGCTATTCGCTGAAAACTGGCACAGCGACTGGAGCTTTCAGGCCCGCCCGCCCGCCGGAACCTGCCTGTTCGGCATCACCATCCCGCCGATCGGCGGCAACACCGAATTTGCCAACCAGCATGCGGCGCTCGACGCAATGCCCGACGATCTCCGCAGACGGATACAGGGCAAGCAAGCGATCCACAGCGCCCGCGGCGGCTATGCGCCGTCGGGGATGTATGGCGCAAACGACGAGGGGCGCAGCATGGACATCCGCTCGGGCGACGAGGCGCTGGCGACCCAATTGCACCCCTTCATCCGCCGCCACCCCGAAACCGGTCGCGAAGGGCTGTTCGGTTGCGCGGGGTATATCATCGGCATCGCAGGCATGGACGACGCCGAGGCGTTGCCACTGCTGTACGCGCTACTGCAATGGCAGGGCCGCGAAGAATTTCGATACAGCCATGCGTGGGAGCCCGATATGCTGGTCATGTGGGACAATCGCTCGCTGCTTCACCGCGCCACCGGCGGCTACGACGGCCACGACCGGCTGCTCCACCGCACGACGATTGCGGCGTGGGAGGGGTAGGGTCGATTGGCGAAGCGACGGCTTTTGGGTGGGGAGCCACCTTTCCCCTCTCCCGTCGGGAGAGGGATACGAAGGCTTGGTTGTGTAGCAACCTAGCCGAAGTTGGGCGAGGGGATCACCTGCACCTGAGAAGACCAACCTCCCACACCCTCACCCAACCCTCTCCCAAGGGGAGAGGGCTTTATGTCCGCAATCGGTCGTTAGCAGTCATTCCCATATGCGGCGCAGAACGACCAGTCCTTAGTCCTCGACCAACGCCACTGCCCTTATCCACCCCGCGCTCGCGCGTTCGATCTTCACGGGGAAGCAGCTGAAGGTGAAGCCCGTTGCCGGGATTGCGGCGAGGTTGGTCAGCTTTTCGATCTGGTAATAGGGACGGATGCGGCCTGCCTTATGGCCTTCCCAGATGATCGACGGATCGCGCGTTTCGGCCCAGCGCCTTGCGGTGTGACTGAACGGTGCGTCCCAGCTCCACGCGTCGGTGCCGACGACCTGTACGCCGCGTTCGGTGAGGTAAAGCGTCGCCTCGGCGCCCATGCCGCAACCCTGATCGGTGAAATTGTCGGTGCCATAGATCGCGCCCGACTGGACGAGCACGATGTCGAGCGGTTGAAGGTCGTATCCAATCCGCGCCAGCTCGGCCTCTACCTCGGCACCGCTGACGACGTGGCCGTGCGGGCGATCGGAAAAGTCGAGTTTGACGCCGGGGCGAAAAAACAGGTCGAGCGGGGCTTCGTCGATCGACGGGGCGGGGGACGCGCCGCTGTCGGTGGTCGAATGATAATGCCAGGGCGCGTCCATATGGGTGCCGTTGTGCGTGCTGAGCGACAGCATTTCGACCGCCCAGCCCTCACCGTCGGGCAGGTCTTCGCGCGTCAGCCCGGGAAAGAACATCGCGATCTGCTCCCACGTATTCTCGTGGGTCATATAGGTGATGTTGGGGCGCATCACCGGCGGGTCGGATATGACGTCGTTGGTGATCGGGATCGACAGGTCGATGAACTTGGTCATGTCACAATGCTGCGCGCACGCGCCCGCTTGTGCAAGCCGGAACAGCGGTTATGACGGATGCGAGAAAACAACGGTATTTGGGGGACCGACCAGGCATGAGCGACGCTGCCGTTTACGAACCGACGCAGAAGGAAATTCGTATGGTCATCGCCGCCTCGTCGGCGGGGACGGTGTTCGAATGGTATGATTTCTTCATCTACGGCACGCTCGCCGCGATCATCGGCAAGGCGTTTTTCCCCAGCGACAATGCGACGCTCGAAACGCTGCTGGTGTGGGCGGGCTTTGCGGTCGGCTTTGGGTTTCGTCCGCTCGGTGCGGTCTTGTTCGGTTTTCTCGGCGACCGGCTGGGGCGCAAATATACCTTCTTGGTTACCGTCACGCTGATGGGCGTCGCGACCGCCGGGGTCGGCATGATCCCGTCGGCGGCGACGATCGGCATTGCCGCGCCGATCATCGTCATCCTGCTCCGCGTGTTGCAGGGACTGGCGCTCGGCGGTGAATATGGCGGCGCGGCGGTGTATGTCGCCGAACATTCGCCGCCCGGAAAGCGGGGTTTCTATACCAGCTTCATCCAGGCGAGCGTCGTGGGCGGCTTTGTGCTCAGCCTGATCGTCGTGCTGGGGTGCAAGGCGTTGATGCCCGATGCCGTTTGGGAAAGCTGGGGCTGGCGCGTGCCGTTCCTGCTGTCGCTGATCCTGCTCGCCATTTCGCTGTGGATGCGGCTCAAACTGTCGGAGAGCCCGGTGTTCCAGGCGATGAAGGCACAGGGCGAGCTGGCGAAGAACCCGCTGAAGGAAAGCTTCACCTATCCGGGCAATCCGCGCCGCATCTTTATCGCGCTGTTCGGGATCGCCGCGGGTCTGACGGTGATCTGGTACACGGCGATGTTCTCTGGCCTGTCGTTCCTGAAAGGGCCGATGAAGGTCGAGGATACTGCGGCCGAAATCATTGTCGGATGCGCGGCGGCGGTGGGCATGGGATTTTTCATCTGGGCCGGTCACCTGTCCGACCGCATCGGGCGTAAAAAGCCAATCGTCTGGGGTTATGGCGTGACGCTGGTCCTGTTGTTCCCGCTGTTCTGGTGGATGGGCAGCGTTGGCAATCCGGCTTTGTCGGCGGCGGCCGAGCGGGCGCCTGTCACCGTCACGGGATCGCAATGCAGCTTCGATCCCTTTGCGCAGGTCCAAGAAACAGCGTGCGGCAAGACGCTGGGTGAGCTGACCAAGCTCGGCGTGCCCTATACAGTCGCGCAAACCGATAGCAGGTTCGACAGCGTCACAATCCGCATCGGCGAGCGCGAGGTGGCGAACGAAGACCCCGCGCTGTTGAAACCCGCGCTGGAAGCGAGCGGCTATGATTTTGCCAAGCAGGTGCCGGGTTGGGGCAGCATCGCGGTGATCTTCCTTGCGCTGCTCGGGCTCAGCGCGCTGTCGGGCTTCACCTATGGCCCGGTCGCGGCTCTGCTCTCCGAGATGTTTCCGCCGCATGTGCGTTATTCGTCGCTGTCGATCCCTTATCATATCGGGACCGGATATTTTGGCGGTTTCCTGCCGCTGATCGCGAGCTTCATTATCGCCAAGACGGGCGATGCCTATGCGGGGCTGTGGTACACATGGGCCGTCGTGCTGGTCGCGTTCCTTGTCACCGCCTTCATGCTCAAGGACCCGGTCGAGGGACAGTGGGACAAGGCACCCTCGGCGGCGCCGCCCGCGGCCTGATCCAGCCCATTGGCGGCGCCCGCGAACCCGTATAGGGCACAGCCATGATTGCCGTGCCAGCACCCCTTCGCCTGCGCCTGTCGTCCGAAGCGCTCGTCGCCAACTGGCGCTGGCTGGCGGCGCAGAGCCGCGCGGCGCCATGCGGCGCTGCCCTGAAGGCCGACGGTTATGGTCTCGGCGCGCGCGACGTGATGCGGCACCTTGCCGCCGCAGGATGCCGCGACTTTTTCGTCGCTACCTGGGCCGAAGCGGTGGCGCTGATGCCGCTGCCCGCGGGAGTGTCGCTCTCGGTGCTGCATGGCGTGGGCGAAAGCGACATGATCGCCGCGCGCCTGCTTCCGGTGCGACCGGTGCTAAACAGCGTCGAACAGGTGAAGCGCTGGCGGGACGCGGGCGAGGAACAGCCGTGCGATGTCATGGTCGATACCGGGATGAACCGGCTGGGCCTGCGCGTCGATGAAGCGCTGGGCGGCGCGCTGGACGGCTTGGCGATCGAAACATTGCTCAGCCATTTGGCTTCAGCGGACGTGGAAAGCGACCAGAACGCCCAGCAACTGGCCGCTTTTCGCACCCTGCGTGACCGAATTCCGGCACGCCGCTACAGCTTGGCAAACAGCGCGGGAATATGTCTCGGCGCCGACTATGCGTTCGACCTGACGCGCCCCGGGATCGCGCTATACGGCGGTACACCGCGCGTCGAGGCGGCAGGACGTATCCGCCAGGTCGCGTTTCCGGAAGCGCGCGTCCTGCAAGTGCGCACCGTCGCGGCGGGCGAAACGGTCGGTTATGGCGCATCGTGGACCGCGCCGCGCGACAGCCGCATCGCGGTGGTCAACATGGGCTATGCCGACGGTTATCTGCGCTGTCATGCGGGCAGCGGCGGCGCGGTGTGGCAGGGGCAGCCGCTGCCGCTGGTCGGGCGGGTGTCGATGGATCTTACCGCCTTCGACGCTGGCGACCTTGGGATAGGCGAGGGCGACTGGCTGACATTGGGTTACAACCTCCCCGAGGTCGCGGCGCGCTCGGGCCTGTTGCAATATGAGCTGCTGACCGGCCTCGGAACGCGCTTCGAGCGCCTCTGGCAATAGCCAATCTGCGACGTCCGGGTGGTCCGGCCGCCACCACGAGCGCAAAAAAGGGCCCCGGTTTCCCGGGGCCCTTTCGTTTTGGATCAAGATCCTATCAGAGCTTGAAGGTCGCGTTCACGAAATACTGGCGACCGGTGTAGTCGTAACCCGAATACAGCGGCGCGTTGCCGATGGTCGTGTAGTACACGGTAACCTTCGGCGGGTCCTTGTCGAACAGGTTGCGGACGCCCATCGTGATTTCCAGCTTGTCGTTCACGTTGAGCTGGAACGACGCGTTGTGGAGGAAGTAGGACGGCACCTCGATGACGTAGAAGTCATTGAGGATGTCGACATTGGCCTGATTCACCACGCCAGTCGTACGGCTGGTCTGGTTATATTCGGCCGTGCCGCTGCTGCCATCGAACCAGGTCACGCCGTAACGGAAGGTCACCGGACCCTTGCGATAGGTCACGTCACCCGAACCGACCCAATCCGGAACGTTCAGCGTGCCGTTCGCGTCGAGCAGGATTTCCTCGGGGAAGGTCCGGTCCGACTGTTCAGTATACTTGGTCACGTTCGCGTTGAGCAGCAGGCGGCCGCCGAACAGGTCGGTACCGAAGCGCAACGAGCCTTCAAAGCCCTTCACGACGTCTTCGGCCAGGTTCACGAAGCCGCTGGTGACGGTCAGAATCTGGTTGGCGTCGCGCTGAACGAAGCGGCAGAAACCACCGTTCGGGTCGAAATCGACATCGTTATAGCAACGATTGAGGATCGTCGTGCCGGCGAGCGCCGAAACGCCGTTGGTGACCTTGATGTCGAAATAATCGACGGCCAACGCCAACGTCGTGGTGCCCGAAAGCCGCGGCTGAACGACCGCACCGACCGACCAGTTGCGCGACGTTTCCGCCGACAGGCCGGTTTCCGCACCGCCGCGGGTGAACGACGTGATGCCGTTGTTCTGCTGGAAGGTCGCGACGTCGATCCCGACGGTGGCGCAGTTCGCAGCACGCTGCTGCTGCGCCGGGGTGTAGGCGCCCGGGTTCGGCGCACCATTGGCCCGCGGGAAGTTGTCAGCGTCGCAAGGATCGTTCGCCGCGCCGATGAAGCCGCTGGTAGCGCCCAGGAACTGCTCGGCAAGTGCCGGGGCACGATAGGAGGTGCCATAGCTGCCGCGGATGCCGAAACCTTCGAAGAATTCCCACTCACCCGCGATCTTGTAGGTGTAATCCGAACCATAGGACGCATAGTCCGTGTAACGGATCGACGCGTTGAGGCTCAGGTTATGGAAGAAGGGCGTATCGGACAGGATCGGGACGAAAACTTCTGCGAAGGCTTCCTTCACATTGTCGGTGCCGCGCGTCGGCGTACCGGCGGTCAGGCCGAGCAGATTGCCGCTGATCGAGTTCGGATCGGGCGTATCGTCGATGCGCTGCTTACGATATTCCAAGCCTACCGCCAGCTGGACGTCGCCGCCGGGCAGCTTGAACAGCGGGCCGTCGATCGACGCGGTGAACGTCGACTCGCGGAACTTGGTCGTACCGATGGTGTTGACCAGGATATAATCGCGCCACGCCTGCGGCAGGTTGCCGCCGACGACGTCCGCGCTGAGCGCCGGAGCAGCAACACAGTTCGCGAAGGTTGCAGCGGCGGCGCAGCTGAACGTCCCGTTGGCATTCTGCACCACGTTGGTCGATGCAGCGAGGCGATCGATCAGGAACGATTCGATCTCGTACGTGCCATCGGTCCACGACTTGCCGACATAGGCGTCGTAACGCCAGCCGGGGAACACAAAGTCGCCGCGGATGCCGCCGCCGGCGCGGACATAATCGACTTCCTGCGAGGAGTCGGTCAGGCCGAAGCCGATGAAGGCGCGCGCCGCGATGTTGCGGCCGCTCGACGTGTTGGTGGGAGCGGCAAAGACGCCGTCGCGCAGATTGGCCGGGAGCAGGAGGCTGCCCTGGAGATAATCGAGCGAAAGCTGGCGATACAGCAGCGCGGACGACTGGCGACGGGTCGCGAGGATTTCGCCATAGACTTCCGCATTGCCGAGTCCGCCGACGTCATAAGTGGCGGCAAGGAAACCCGTGTAGGTCTTGACGGGCGTGACCAGCTCTTCTTCCTGGCTCGCCGGGTCGAAGCTGTCGCGGTCATAGGTGCCCACGCCGAGATAGCCCGGCAGCGAGCCGCCGCCTTGACCCGGTGCCGGGACGAAGCGGTTGAAGTTGCCGAGTGTGCCGCTGGTGCGGCCGATGCCCGTGCGGGTCGGCGTACCGAGCGTGTTGATCGTCACGCCGCCATTGTCGATCGTGAAGCAGTTCCGCGGATCGCCCAGCGGGAACGGATCATCGGAGCCGAACGCACCGTCCGGTCCCGTGCGGAAGCCGGGAATCGGGCAGCTCGTAAAACCGCGGTCGTTCAGGCGCAAGGCATTGCGCTGACGGAACTCGATCGACCCGATCACGTTGAGGCGGTCGGTATCGAAGCCGAAGGTCGCGGCGATGCGCTTGTCGACGCCGGCGCCCACTTCGGGGACGTTGACCTGCGCGTCGATGGTCAGACCACGAACCTTGTTGTCCGTGATGATGTTGACGACGCCCGCGACCGCGTCCGAACCGTAAACCGACGAAGCGCCGGCCTTCAGGACTTCGATGCGCTCGACGATGGCGGTCGGCAGCACGTTAAGGTCGGCCGCGAGGACGTTGCCGCGGGTACCCGCGGGGGCGATACGGCGGCCGTTCAGCAGGACCAGCGTACGCGCCGGGCCCAGGTTGCGGAGGCCGAGCGTGTTAGCGCCGGTGCCGCCGGCGGTCACGAAGCCGCCGTAGAAGTTGTTGATCTGACCGGCACCGGCGGTCACTTCGGCGCTCTGCAGCGCGTCGGTCGCGCTGTTGAAGCCCGACTGGGTGATTTCTTCGGCGGTGACGACGGTGATCGGTTCCATCGTGTTATATTCGTCACGACGGATACGCGACCCGGTGACCACGATGTCCGAGCCTTGGCCAGCGGTTTCTTCGCTGTCGCAGATTCCATCTGCATTGGCGTCGGCACAGTCGGCGACGGCGGCGGGCGTGTCTTAAGCGAGAACAGGTTGGCTTACGGAAATGGCCACTGCAAAGGCAGCAGCACCCATAAGCAGGTGCGACTTATTCATCTGGTAACTCCCCGGTTGTCCGTTCAAAAATCAAGATGAACGGATTACGACCTAAAAAGACGCAAATCGAACGGCGCACAACCCCCGCATGGCAATTTTCTTGCCGGTTTACCGCATCGCGGTGACATTGTGTCTTTTCGGCAACAGTCCAAAACGCGCGTGCGGGTCGGGCTTGCGTAACAAGCTTGTGGCAGAGCGACAGGAACCGGGTGCCCCGCACGCCAGCTATCAGGAATAATATCAAAAATTCGATTTCGGGTGAAACTAAATTGCTTTGCTTCCATATCAGGTGTCTGACCTCGCAGTGTCGTCTATAACCGCTTCTCTGGCCGGTCGGCGCTCGTCGATTGCCGGGCGAAGCGACGGCGATCCGAATCGTCGCCGCAAATCCGGGACCATGTTGCGATGCATCATAGATTGATGCTATTGCCCCTTTTCACCATTCAAGCCCGGCGCGGCGGGGTCGCCATTGTCACGGGTCAGGGAGCAGCAGCACATGGCGAAGTCCAAGGCGCCGGCCGACGGCGAACCGGTCACGATCAAGAAATATGCGAACCGGCGGCTTTATGACACCGAGCGCAGCTGCTACATCACGCTCGAGGATTTGGGCACGATGGTGCGCGACGGCCGCGAGTTTCGCGTCGTCGATGCCAAGAGCGGCGAGGACATCACGCATAATGTCCTGACGCAGATTATCATGGACGAGGAAACGCGCGGCGAAACCTTGCTGCCAGTCAATTTCCTGCGCCATCTGATCGGCATGTATGGCGACAAGATGCAGTCGATGGTCCCGCAATATCTGGAAGCGTCGATGACCGCGTTCCGCAAGAATCAGCAGGATGTCCGCGCCGCGTTCGACGGCGTGCTCGGGTCGAACCCGCTCGCCGAACTGACCCGGCGCAACATGGAGATGTTCCAGCAGGCGGCGGGCGCTTTCATCCCGGGCGCAGGCGGCGGTAAGGCAAAGGACGCCGAGATTGCCGCACTCAAGGCCGAAGTGGCCGCGCTCAAGGCAGAACTCGCCAAGAAATAAGTGGACCGGGCGCTCCTCCGCCCCCAGCGACAGAAATACGGAAAATTCATGGTCAAACATGCGCTCAGCGTAACCCGGCAGGCCGATTTTGCGGCCTGGTATCAGGATGTCATTGCCGAAGCCGACCTTGCCGAGGAATCGGGGGTGCGCGGCTGCATGGTGATCAAGCCGTGGGGCTATGGCATCTGGGAACGCATCCAGACCGTCATGGACGCCGCGATCAAGGATGCCGGGGTTCAGAACTGCTATTTCCCGCTGTTCATTCCCTTGAGCTTCTTTGAAAAGGAAGCTGACCATGTCGATGGTTTTGCAAAAGAAATGGCGGTGGTCACCCACCATCGCCTGATCCAGGACGGCAAGGGCAAGCTGATCCCCGATCCCGAGGCGAAACTGGAAGAGCCGCTGATCGTGCGCCCGACGTCGGAGACCGTTATCGGCGCCGCGATGAGCCGCTGGGTGCAAAGCTGGCGCGACCTGCCGCTGAAGGTCAATCAATGGGCGAACGTCGTGCGCTGGGAAATGCGCACGCGCATGTTCCTGCGCACCAGCGAGTTCCTGTGGCAGGAAGGCCATACCGCGCATGCCGACAAGGACGATGCGATGGCCGAGACGCTGCGCGCGCTCGAAATGTATCGCGCCTTCGCCGAAGATGTGCTGGCGATGCCCGTGGTCGCAGGTGAGAAGCCGGAGAATGAGCGTTTCCCGGGCGCCGTCGCGACCTATTCGATCGAGGCGATGATGCAGGACGGCAAGGCGCTGCAGGCCGGTACCTCGCACTATCTCGGCACCGGCTTCGCCGAGGCCGCAAACATCCGCTATCAGGACAAGGACGGCGGTCACAGCCTCTGCCACACGACGAGCTGGGGCACTTCGACGCGGATGATCGGCGGCGTCATCATGACGCACGGCGACGATGATGGCCTGCGCTGTCCGCCGCGCATCGCGCCGCACCAGATCGTGATCGTGCCGATGCTGCGCGACAATGACGAGGACGCCGCGATCCTCGACTACTGCCGCGACCTGGAGGCGAGCCTCAAGGCGCTCGACGCCTTTCGCGAACCTGTGCGCGTGCTGCTCGATACCAGCGGCGCCAAGGCGCAGACCAAGCGCTGGGGCTGGGTCAAGAAGGGCGCACCGATCATCCTCGAAATCGGGCCGCGCGATGTTGCGGGCGGCAATGTCGCGGTGATCCGCCGCGATCGGCTCTACAAGGACGACGGCAAGCTCAATTCGGCGTTTATCGCGAAGAGCGATTTCATCGCAAACGCGGTTGCTACACTGGAAGATATTCAGACGAGCCTGCACGCCGAGGCCAAGCAGCGTCTCGACGCCAATATCCGCCGCGACGTCACCGACCTTGCTGCACATTTCAAGGGCGATGACAAATTCGTCGGCTGGGCCGAAGTGCAATGGGCGCGCCCGAGCGGCGCCGCGCTCGACAAGATCGTCGAACAGTTGAAGGCGCTCAAGCTGACGATGCGCAATACGCCGCTCGACGCCGCACCTGCCGACGGCAGTTGCTTCTTTACTGGCGAACCGGCGGTCGAGCGCGTGTTGATCGGGCGAACCTACTGAATCGACGGGCGACTTGCGCTGCGCGCGACGCGCCATTAGCCTGACGGCCGAGGGGCAGAAGGAGACTGGCAATGCGTTTTCCCATGCTGATCGCGGCGGTGACTCTGGCCGCCACTGCGCTTCCCGCCGCCGCGCACCACGGCTGGTCGTCTTACGATGAAACCAAGCCGGTCACCTTGACCGTGTCGTTCACCGAATTGTCCTGGGGCAACCCGCATGGAAGCGCCAAGATGCGCTGGAAAGGCAAGGTCTGGGACGTTATTTTGGCGCCGGTCGGCCGCATGGAAGGGCGCGGGCTGACGCGCGCCGAGATCGAACCCGGCAAACGCGTTCGCCTGACCAGCTATGTGCGACGCGATGGCACCGCCGAAATGCGGGTCGAACGCGTGATGATCGGCAAGAAGACGGTCGAGCTGCGCTGAGCCAAGCGGGGTGGAACCCGTCCTGACCGCCGCCGCGACCTGGCTCGACATGGTCGGCATCGGGCCGTGGGCGCGCGGGTCGGCACTTGCCTATCCCGTCGCCAACACGCTGCATCTGCTCGGCCTGGTCATGCTGGTCGGGGGGATCGGCGTCGTCGATCTGCGGGTTGTCGGCCTGTGGCGCGCTTTGCCGCTGGCGGAATTGTCGCGCGCGCTGACCCCGGTCGCGGTTGCCGGCCTGGCCCTGATGGCGGCGAGCGGCGTCATATTGTTCGCCGCCGACGGCATGGCGCTGGCGAAATCTTCGCTGTTCGGCCGAAAGCTCGTCATCATCGCGATGGCGCTAGCCAATGCCGCCGCCTTTCGGTTGATCTGGGCGGGGCGCGTCGGACGTTGGCCGGATAAGGCCCCCGTCGCGGCGCGGACGATGGCCGCAGCATCGTTAGTCCTCTGGCTCGCGGCGGGGGCGTCGGGACGCTGGATCGCTTACGGCTGATGGCGGCAAGGCCGCGCTCTATTGCTTGGTAATGCAGGTCGGCGCGCTTATAGCCATTCGCCAATGACAAAACGCTCCCAAAATTCGCCCGGGCTGCCAAGCAGCCAACAGATCATCGATTTTATCACCACGTCGAACGAGGCGGTAGGGAAGCGCGAGATCGCCAGGCATTTCGGATTGCACGGGGCAGAAAAGATCGCGCTGAAGGCGCTGCTCAAGGACATGACCGATGAGGGGCTGGTCGACCTGGCACCGGGTCGCGCATTTCACAAACATGGTGGGTTACCGCGGGTGACCGTGCTGCGCGTCGCAGCGATCGATGGCAGCACCGTGTGGGCGGTACCCGAGCGCTGGGAAGCGGCAACGCCCGCGCCGCGCCTGCGCGTGATGGAACAGGGACGCAAGGGCGCGCTGGGCGTTGGCGACCGCATATTGGCGCGCACCGAGGAACGTGGCGGCGGCCATGTCGCGCATCCGATGAAACGGCTGGAGGCGGGCGGCGAGACGGTGATCGGCGTGCTGGTGGAGGATGTGGGACCGGGCGGCAAGCCGATCCTGTGGCTGCGCCCCGCCGACAAGCGCGCGCGCTACGACTTTGCGGTGGCCGACAAGGGCGATGCCAATGTTGGCGACCTCGTCCGCGCTGAACTGACCGGACGCGGCCCGGCAATCAAGGCCAAGGTGGTCGAACGCCTCGGCGATCCGTTCGCGCCCAGGTCGCTCAGCATGATCGCGATCGCGCGGCATGAAATCCCGCATGTCTTCGGCACGGAAACGCTGGCCGAGGCCGAGATCGCCGCGAAATTGCCGCTTACGGCCAACGGCCGCGAGGATCTGCGCGACCTGCCGATCGTCGCGATCGACCCGATCGATGCGCGCGACCATGATGACGCGGTCTGGGCGGTGCCCGACGACGATGCCACCAACAAGGGCGGTTTCCGCGCGATCGTCGCGATTGCCGACGTCAGCTATTATGTGCGTGCCGATGGCGCGCTCGACCGCGAAGCGCGGCGGCGCGGCAACAGCGTCTATTTTCCCGACCAGGTCGTGCCGATGCTGCCCGAGACATTGTCGGCCGGCGTCTGCTCGCTGAAGGCGGGACAGGATCGCGCCGCGATGGCCTGCCATCTGGTCATCGACGAGCACGGAAAAGTGACGTCATGGCGGTTCACGCGGGCATTGGTGCGGCTGCGCGCAAACATCGCCTATGAGCATGCGCAGGCCGCCTATGATGCCGACACGCCGCGCGACGAATGGGACGCGGACGTACTCCCGACGCTGCGGAACCTATGGGCCTGCTGGGCGCTGCTCGCCAAGGCACGCGCCGCCCGCGCGCCGCTTGACCTCGACCTGCCCGAGCGCCAGGTGATCCTCGACGAACAGGGCGGTATCGCCGAAATCCGCGTCCGCGATCGGCTCGATTCGATGCGGCTGATCGAGGATTATATGATCGCGGCGAATGTCGCGGCGGCCAAGGCGCTGGAGGCGAAGAAGTCGCCGGTGATGTACCGCATCCACGAGCCGCCGAGCCGCGAGAAGTTGGTGAGCCTCAAGGATTATCTCGAAACCTTCGAACAAAGCTTTGCGCTTGGACAGGTCATCACCCCCGCGGTGTTCAACCGGCTGATCGACGGTTTTTCCGAAGACGACCGGCTGCCCGAGATCATGCAGGCGATCCTTCGCAGCCAGACGCAGGCCTATTATGGTCCCGCCAACGCGGGGCATTTCGGCCTCGCGCTGGGCAGCTACGCCCATTTCACCTCGCCGATCCGCCGCTACGCCGATCTGATCGTCCACCGGGCGCTGGTCGACAGTTACAAGCTTGAGGTTCCCGGCAAGCCGAAAAGCCTGCCCGCACGCACCGGCCTGGGCGAAGCTGACGCCAAGGGGCTATCGCGCATCGGCGAGGCGATCAGCGCGCTCGAACGCCGCGCGATGGAGGCCGAGCGCGAGACGGTCGATCGCTATGTCGCGGCCTATCTCGCGAACAAGAGCGGCGAGATCGTCCAGGCGCGCATCACGGGCGTGCAGCCGTTCGGGTTTTTCGCGACGGTTGACGGGCTGGGCGGTGACGGGCTGGTGCCGGTGTCGACCCTGGGCAGCGAGCGTTTTTTCTATGACGAAAAGGCGCGCACGCTCGACAGCGAGCATGGCCGGGTCAGCTTTACGGTGGGGCAGCGGCTCGACCTGCGGTTGATGGATGCGAACCCGATCAGCGGTGCGCTGCGCTTTGAACTGCCCGATGCGCCCGAGGGCGGGTACCGCAACCGCGGGCCACGGCGCGATGGGGTGAAGGACCGCACCGGCAAGGACAAGGCGGGCAAGCATATGGTCGGCAAGCGGGGCCGACCGGCGAACATCAAGCACAAGGGGCGGCGGCGCTGAATCCCCCCTCCCTGCAAGGGAGAGGTTAGGGGTGGGTGCGAGCGAAGCGAGCCACACTGCCGTCGCTGACCCACCCCCAGCCCCTTCCTTTCAGGGAGGGGAGATTACTTGCCCGCCAACTGTGCCAACAATGCCGCACTCTCCGCATCCGCAGGAAAAAACGCCTCGATCGCCAGTTCCGACAGCGTGATATCGACCGGTGTGCCGAAAATCGTTACCGTCGATACGAACGAAATCCGCCCGGGATCGGTATCGAGGATCAGCGGCACGGCGATGCTGCCGGCGTGGCTGTCGCGATGCCCGGCGCTGTGTCCGCTCGATTTGACCGCATAGCCCGCCAGCTCATCACGCAGCGCGATCAGCCCCGGATCACCGCTCGCCGCAATCTGGACGTCCATTCGCTCCAGGATATGCGCGCGCCATTCGCCATAGTTGACGATCTGCGGGGCCAGCCCATCGGGATGCAGCGCGATGCGCAGCACATTCACCGGCGGCGCGAGCAGGGCAGGGGCGACCTGCGCGATCAGGATCGCGATCGCGTCGTTCGCGGCGATCATGTTCCAGTGCCGATCAACCGCGAGCGCCGGATAGGGCTCGTGACCCTTCAGCACATGCTCGACGATCGCGCGCACTCCGGCCATTTCGGGGCTGTCGAGCGGGCGTTCCTGATAATTGGGCGCATAGCCGGCGGCGAGCAGCAGCGCGTTGCGCGCGCGGTGCGGCACCTCCAGCCGGTCGGCGATCCGCTGCAGCATCTGGGCGCTGGGTTTCGATCGCCCCGTTTCGATAAAGCTCAGATGCCGGGTCGAGATGTCGGTATCGAGCGCCAGATCCATCTGGCTCATCCGGCGGCGGCTGCGCCATTCGCGCAATTGGGCGCCCAGCGGTGCGGGTTGCATGCTTATCTCCTTCGCATCGGGAGCTATACCCCGGCTTTCTGCTTTTCCATTACCTCAGGCGTAATCGACTGGCGGCATTTTGGGCGGCAGATGGGGCGGGCCATCCAAAAAGGAGAACCCTCATGTCGCTCTTCAACCTCAAGAACACCCTGCTTATCGACGCCGTCACCTGCACCGGATTGTTCGTCTTTTGCGTCTTTGCGACTGCGACGGTCGCCACCCTGCTCGGCCTCCCCTCCGAAGTGGTGACCGTCGCGGGCTGGATCGGGCTGCCGTCGGCGCTGCTGATGCTGTTCGTCGCCAACCAGAAAGTGCCGAGCAAGGGGCTCGCGAACCTGATCGCGGTGGGCAATCTTGGCTGGGTGCTCGCCAGCTTCGCAGTACTGGGGATCTTTGCGGATCAGATGACCGCGCTCGGCATGGCTGTCGTTGTCGTCCAGGCAGTCGGCGTGCTGGTCTTCGCGATCTACGAAGCCAAGGGCGCCGCCGCGCTGCCGCGCACCGTCGCCACCTAACTCAGCGCGTCGAGCCGGGCGAGGTCGATCCCGCCCGGCACGATCATCACCGGGCAGGGCAACGTTCCGGCGTCCTGTCCGGTGAAATGCGCCACCAGCGGCCCCGGCGCGCCCGACGCCGCGGTTGCCAGCACCAGTGCTGCAATCTCGTTATCGGCGCCGATCACTTCGCGCACGACTTCGGCGGGCTTGCCCGACTTGATCAGGATCTGCGGCGTCACGCCCGCTTCCTGCACCACCGCTTCGGCGGCGACCGCGACCAGCTCTTCGGCATGTTCGCGCGCTTCGGCCTCGATCGTCGCCTGCACGCCGCCGAACGCGACAAAATCCTGCGGCGGGATGATCGCCAGCACGATGACGCCGCCGCCGGTGCGCCCGGCGCGGCGTGCGGCAAAGCGCAGCGCCAGGCTCGCTTCGGGGCTGTCGTCGATCACCACCAGATATGTGCGCATTTCGCCCGACCCCTCGTGTTTTTGCTTGGGGCAAAGAGTGCGTCACATTCGTATGAAAGGCAAGTTTGCCCCGCTGGACCTTGACCGACGCAAGGCTTAAGGCGAGGAACAAGCCGTAGCGGCAGGCAGAGCCTGCGAGATAGATACCCAAAGTTCAAGGGGACACGCCGAACCATGCCGATCGAACTCAAGATGCCCGCCCTTTCGCCGACGATGGAGGAAGGGACGCTCGCCAAATGGCTGGTCAAGGAAGGCGACAGCGTCAAATCGGGCGACCTGCTCGCCGAGATCGAGACCGACAAGGCGACGATGGAGTTCGAGGCGATCGATGAGGGCGTGGTGAGCCAGATCCTGGTCGCCGAGGGGACCGATGGGGTGAAGGTCGGTACCGTGATCGCGGTGATCGCGGGCGAGGGTGAGGATGCGGGTAGCGCCAAGGCGGCGCCTGCGCCTGCTGCCAAGGAAGAGGCAAAGGCCGCGGAACCCCAAGACGTCGCCCCCGCGCAGGCGGGGGCCGCTAGCAGTAGCCTCCCAACTTCGGCGGCCCCCGCCTCCGCGGGGGCGACGGATAAGCCAGCCGCTGCGCCTGCCGCTTCGGGCGACCGCATCAAAGCCAGCCCGCTCGCCAAGCGTCTGGCCGCCGAACGCGGTATCGACCTCGCGACGATCACCGGCACCGGCCCCGGCGGCCGCATCGTCAAGGATGACCTCGACGGCGCCCCGGCGGGTACCGCTACGCCCGCGGCCGCCGCCAGCGCACCCTTAGCTGCACCCGTGGTTGCGGCGCCGGTAGCAGCCTCAGCTCCCGCAGCCGCCGGCCCAATTCCCGATTTCGGCATCCCGCATGAAGACGCCAAGCTCAGCGGCATGCGCAAGACTATCGCGCGCCGCCTGACCCAGTCGATGCAGGAAGCGCCGCACATCTATCTGACCGTCGACATCCGGCTCGACGCGCTGCTCAAGCTGCGCGGCGAACTCAACGCCAGCCTCGAAAGCCGCGGCGTCAAGCTCAGCGTCAACGACATGCTGATCAAGGCGCTCGCGGTCGCGCTCGAACGCGTGCCCGCGTGCAACGTCAGCTTCGGCGGCGACGTGATGCGCCAGTACAGCCGCGCCGACATCTCGGTCGCGGTCAGCATCCCCGGCGGCCTGATCACCCCGATCATCACCGATGCAGGCGGCAAGTCGATGTCGAAAATCTCGACCGAAATGGCCGAGCTTGCGGCGAAGGCGAAGGAAGGCAAGCTCCAGCCCAATGAATATCAGGGCGGCACCGCCAGCATCTCGAACATGGGCATGATGGGGATCAAGCAGTTCACCGCCGTCATCAACCCGCCGCAGGCGATGATCATGGCGATCGGCGCGGGCGAGAAGCGGCCCT
>VFQO010000785.1_pt1 | contig 29769 bp, 23 predicted proteins | sample 3512331 | NCBI WGS metagenome assembly VFQO01 (sample SAMN10412371, study PRJNA504923) | tailings metagenome | isolation source: Replicate 3 from Balatoc abandoned mine | place: Philippines: Itogon, Benguet | collected 2017-08-28 | reverse complement strand
TCGCACGATGGCTCACCACGTCGACCATGCGACGCTCCTCAGCCGAGAATTACACCACCCCAGGGGACGTCACCTAACACAGCTGACCGCACGGTGTCGAGAAACTCCACCACTCAGCGGGACGTCACCCAGCAGCCGGGAGGTCAGGTCACCCCGCGCCCCGAGAATGAGCAACGTGGAAACCTCATCCGTAGTCCGCTGATTCATCCGCGCCTTCCTCCGTGTCGGTTCGTATCTGCCTGTGGGATGGTCCCTGCCTGCCTGGCCGGCTGCAAAGCGATTTCGTGGTTGGCAACGTGCCAGCTCCATGAAGGCACGGGTGGCGAACCACTGGCCTAGGGTGTAGCAGCCACAACATCTCCTGTTCCTGTTCCTGTTCTGGCGGTAGCCATTTCATGGCCATGTGCATCCGCGCGCTCCCCGACCCTCCGAACCATTCCAAGGTCAGGATCGAGCTGGCAGGCTGGTAGTGCCGGCGGCAGGACAGCCGAACTCCGGAGGAATCGACCGGACCTACCCTCAGCCGGCCTCCCCGAACGCGGTCAAGGATCGGGAACACCAACGCGGGAGGGTCAAAACGTAACGGGCAAAAGAATTCGACGGCACCGTCTGGCCCTAGCAGAGCTGCCGAGCGACCGTCACTGATCTGCACCAATTCGCCGATCTCAGGGAAAGCGGGTGGCGCAGTGGCGTTCATCTTGACCCCTCACGCGCGCGTTGACGCTCGGGTCAGACTTTGAGATGCTCGAGGGCCGCTTGGTACGCCTCGTTGTACGTCGGGAACTGAGCTACTTGGTCGCGCAGTGTCTCGATTGGGATTCTTGTGCGAATGGCGAGGGAAGCGTGGTGGATCCATTCACCTGCCATCGGACCGACTGCCCACGCACCGACAAGCGTCTTGCTGTCCTTATCGGCTAGGAGGCCGAGGAAGCCGCGAGGATCTTGCTCGTAGGTCCAGGGGCGGGCGATGGCGTTGGCGAGGTCGAGTTCTGTTCCCACCGTCGAGAGTCCTTGCTGGTCCGCCTGCTTTTTCGTAAGCCCCGCAGCGGCGATTTCCGGGTCACCGAACACGACGCGCGGGATGCCGTCGTAGGTCGCGGGTCGCAGGTTTCCGAGGATGGCGTCGGCGGCGATGCGGCCTTGATATTTGGCGACGTGGGTGAAGGGCATGATGCCGGTGACGTCGCCGATCGCCCACACGTTCTCCGCCGCCCGGCAGTGTTCGTCCACCTGCACCTGGCCGTGCTCGCCCAGCCTGACGCCGACCGTTTCGAAGCCGAGGTCTTTGCTGCGTGGCGTGCGGCCGGTGGCGAAGATGACAACGTCGACCGTGACGCGGCTGCCGTCATCCAGCTCAAGGACACTGGCGTCGTCGTCGCGGCGACCGCTGCGGGCGGTGACACCCAGACGGACATCCACGCCCTCTTCCTTCAGGTGCTTCAGGGCGAGCTCTCCCACCCGGGGCTCTTCGCGCGCCAGCAGCCGATCTCCTCGTTGGACTAGGGTGACGGCGACCCCGAAGCGGGACAGGAAGGTGGCCGTTTCCACACCCACCGCGCTGCCACCGATGATGGCAGCACGTTTCGGCAGCTTCTTGGTGGTGTAAGTTTCCCGATTCGTCCAGGCGGTGATATCCGTGAGCCCGTCCAGCGGAGGGATGACTGCGTCAGAGCCGGTGGCGATAATGATGTGCTCTGCCGTCAGTTCACGGTCCCCGGCGCGAATGCGCCCGGGCCCGATGACCCTTGCTTCGGCTTTGATGACCAAGGCACCCTGCCCGGCATAGCCGTCCACCTGCGCCTGATCATCAAGGTGGCGGATCATGTAGTCGCGGTAATCGCTGGTGGCCGACCAGTCCAGCTCAGCACCAGCCACACCGGCTGCCCGCTGAACCTCCGTGCGGGCCTCCGGCGGACGCAGCACCGTCTTGGACGGGATACAGGCCCAATAACCACACTCACCGCCGATCAGCTCCCGCTCGAACACGGCGACGCTCCGACCCGCTTTCAGCAGTCGGCTTGCAGCGACTTCTCCGCCGGGACCCATGCCCAAAATGGCAACATCAACGTGTTCACTCATCACTATCCTTCACTTTTCGCATTCAGGGTTCGTTGTTCGTAAACGCTGTGTCCCGGCACCGAAGGGTTTAAGACGGTCCTCGCTTAGCGGCGATGCCCGTATGGCTTGTTCAGCAGCAGCTGCCTCCGGTCAGCGGCATCACAAATGGTTCACCGTGTTGCTTCGCATCTTTTTCGAGCATCGTCTGGGCCATGGAAACGCCGAGCTGATAGGCGTCGGCGACGGGCATGATCTCGCCATCCGGGTGGGCGTCAAGCCACGGCTGCGCGGCCTCGGGGGAGTCGAAGTAGTGGACCTGATTGCAGAAGGCGGAACGCACTGACGTCATGTCCTCGGGGTTGACCAGGGATACGACGGCGGTCGAGGGATTGACGGTGGTTACCCCGTCTGGGCCGACGCTCACTTGCACCGCGGTTCCGGTTCCCGGGGTTACCGATTCGACTCGCGCGGAGGTTCCGAGCAGAGCGGGGAAGATCAGGGTGTCCAGTGCGCACCAGGTGTAGAGCTGCTCACCGTTGACTTCGAAGCGGTGCGGGGTGGGGCGCAGGGTTAGTCCCTGTCCGATGACCCGTCCGTCTTCGTACTCAATGTCGGCGACCCTAGCGAGGGCGCCGCGTACGTCTTCAACGCTCCTGCCGGTCGCGGCGGCGATGGTGGAGATGTCGACGGGGTCGCCTTGGGCGAGCAGCTTCAGCAGCGGAAGCCAGAGTGAGGCGTCAAGTCCGGTTTCAGACGCCGTCAGCCGTTCCGCAAATGTGTTGGGTTGGTTCATTGTCATGTTCCTCTCGTGGTTCTGGTGTCAGGCGTTAGGCGGCGCAGCAGGAGAGCTTGCTCACGTCGGTTCGATAGGACTGAGCGGCGATCTTGATGCCTTCGGCCATGGTCAAGTAGGGGCTCCAGAGATTGGCCACTTGGTCTACCGTCATTCCCGCTTCGAGAATGTAGACGCCGGCGGCGGCCAGGTCACCGGCTTCCTTACCGACGGCGGTGATGCCGACGATGCGGCCGGTCTCGGCCTCGGCGACGATCTTGATGAACCCGCGGGTGTCCCGATTCACGAGCGCCCTCGGAACGTATTCAAGGGGGAGCACGCGGCATTCGCAACGGATGCCGGCCTCGTTGGCTTCTTTGTCGGTCATTCCCACCGCAGCCAAAGCTGGACTGGTGAAAGTCACCCGGGGCAGGTGCCGGTAGTCGACTTCCCGCCCGGCGTTGTTGAACGCGTTTTCGACCATCAAAGATCCGTGCGACGCGGCCACGTACACGAACTCCGGGTGCCCGGTCACGTCCCCGGCTGCCCAGATGCGCGGGTTGGAGCTGGCAAGTCGGTTATCGACGACCACCTCGCCGCGGTCTCCAATCTGAACCCCTACCGCTGCCAGATTCAGCCCTTCGGTGACGGGGCGGCGACCGGTGGCAACTAAGAGTTTGGCCGCCCGGAACTCCTCATTGCCACCGGACACGGTGGCGGTGGCAACAACTTCGCCGCTTTCCGTCTCGGTTCGCACGGAGGTCACGGTTGCTCGGCGCACAACCCGGATACCCTCATCCGCGAACACCCCGGAAAGGGCTCGGGACGCTTCAGGCTCCTCCTGCGAGGCGAGTCGTGAACGGACCAGAAGAGTCACCTTGGATCCGAGGCGGGAGAAAAGCTGAGCCTGCTCCAGCGCCACATACCCGCCGCCGAAGACGAGCAACGATTCGGGCACCTCATCCAATTCCATCGCCGTAGTGGACGTTAAGTAGTCCACCGCTTCGAGTCCCTCAATGGGAGGCGCCCAAGGGGTGGACCCCGTGGCAACAAGATAGTGAGCAGCTCGCACGGACGAGCGGCTTCCGTCCTGGCCGGAGATTTCCAAAACCGGTTCCTCAGCGGTGCCGCTGAAAACAGCGGTGCCCTGCCGTAAGTCCCACCCGTACTCACCAATCAGGTCGACGTACTTATCAGCGCGCATCGCTTCTACCAGCGAGCGTTTGCCCCCGATCAGCGCCCCCATGTCCACGGGGTCGGAGGCGGTCGAGATGCCGGGGAATCGCCCCGAGTCCAGGGCCACGTGCCGGGCATCCGCGGCGGCGAGGAGCGCCTTGGAGGGCACACATCCGGTGTTCACGCATGTCCCACCGATGGTGGAGCGTTCGACCATCAGCACCCGTTTGCCCAAGTTCGTGGCGCGGATTGCGGCTGCGAAAGCCCCGCCCCCGGAACCGATGACCGCAAGGTCGTAGTCGGGCGTTGTTGTTTCAGGCATGAGACCTCTGGTAATCGTGTCGGCGACGCGGGCCAGCCAGCCCGCATCGGTTTTTTTTCTCTAGTTTCCACCTTTCCCTACGGGGGAAGGTCAAGGGATTGTGCGCAACTGCTTGTTCATCCATCGCACGGGAGCGAGTGACGCCGCTCTGGGCGCTCCCCGGACAGCGTCAAGCCGCCCGGGTGATGTTCACCTTCGTGAAACCCAGGTCGCGGAGCGCGTCAGCGACGTACTCAAGCTGGTCGGGTATCGCGGGGTTGAGAGTGACTGTTGCAGTTTCGGCGACCAAATCGACGCTGGCGGAAGTTATCCCCGGCCAGCTGATCAGTTCGCTGAGGACCGCGTCGTCAGCGGCCATTGCGCAGCAGCCGCCGCCGAGCGGAAGCGCGTCGCTGAGGCCAGGCAAAGAGATGACTGCCTGGCCTCGGGCGGGTCCGTGCAGCAGGATTGAATCGGTGAACAATTGGCAACCTCCGGACTAGTCGTGGTGAGTTGCAGTCTCGCGTGTCTTCCATAATTCTGGACCTTCCACTATGGTGGAATGTCAAAAGAAGGATTCCAACGGAAGTGGGTTTCTATGCGAATCGGTGAAGCCGCTGCGGCGGCCAGCACGACCGCCAAGACGCTACGTTTTTATGAGGATCGAGGTCTCCTGCCTACCGCAGAGAGAGCACCGAACGGTTACCGCGACTACTCCGAGGAGACGGTCACGCGGTTGGAGTTCATCCGCCGTGGCCGCACTGCCGGCCTCGCCTTGGCACAGATTCGTGAAATCCTGCAATTGAGAGACGCAGGCCGAGCGCCTTGCCACCACGTGCGGGAACTGCTGTCGAAGGAACTCGCCGATTTGGACACCCAAATCGCCGAACTCACCGCTCTGCGGGCCGCCGTAGCCGGATTTCATGACGTTGCCGCGGCCGGCGACCCCGTCCAGTGTGACCCGGAACTCATCTGCAGCTACCTCTGAATACGCTCTCCAGATACGCCGAGACCGGGTGAGTTGACCGCGATACCAGATTGGCGGGTCGCCGAGTGCATGGCGTCTTCACATGCGACCCAGGGGAGCATGGCGCATTTGATTCGTGCCACATACCGGGAAACTCCCTGAAGCGCGACCGCGTCGCCGAGAAGCTGCTCATCGGGCGCGATGGCGCCTTTAGACCTCATCACGGCACGGAAATGGTCGATACGGGTAAACATCTCCTCTGGGCTTAAATTTTCGACGATATCAGTCAGCACAGAGGCGGATGCTGTGGAAATAGCGCACCCTTGGCCTTCCCAACTCACTGAGGTCACATCGCCGCTGGACGGGTCGACATGCACTTGCAGCCTGATTTCATCACCACATGTCGGGTTGATCTGGTGAGATTGCGCGATGGCTGTCGGCTGCAGGCCGAAGCCGTGTCGTTCGCGGGAGTGATCGAGGATCACTTGCTGGTAGAGAGACGCCAGATCCTCGGAGCTCATGAGTGGGAACCAAGGAAACCGCGCAACTGGTATTTTCGCATCGACCGTTGGTGGCGGCGATACAATCAATCGTAGGATCCACATGCACGCGGTTGGAGTTTCATCGGGTCCCGCTGCACAGATGATCGCGTGCAGGGTGGCAGATATCGCCGAAGGTACTAATCTGCCATCTGCTCAGCTAGACGGCTTGCAGGCTTACTTAACAATCGACGGTGTGCTCGGCGGTCGTGGAAGGATGTGAGGGTGCTGTCTTCGCTTCCGATCCTTGACCTTTCCAGGTTTGATGCGGGTGCCGATGAAGCGGCCGGGTTTTTAGCGGACCTCCGCCAGGTCACGCACGAGGTCGGGTTTTTCTACTTCGTCGGCCACGGCGTCGAACAGCGACTGATCGACGAGCTCCTCGCCGTTTCCCGCCGTTTTTTCGAGCTTCCGGCCGAGGACAAGCTCGAGATCGAGAACGTGCATAGCCCTCAGTTCCGGGGTTACACCCCGGATTAATGCGATCTGCCCCGGCATCATTGAGACCCCGATGATGAACCGATTCTCCGGCAGCAACGTACTGCAGGGTGAGCGGCAAATTTGACTCGCTCGCCAGAAACTCTCCACAAAGCAACGGGAGCTACCCGGCAACAGACGGAACCAGATCGGGGTAAGCTCGATGGCGCAGAGCGACATCCATCCGTAACGACGGGGTCCTCAGCCCACTGGCAACATGGTGCGCATCCCTAGCTCAATTGGCAGAGCAACTGACTCTTAATCAGTGGGTTCCGGGTTCAAGTCCCGGGGGGTGTACGAAACCCCGGTTCGCTCTCGCCAGCTGCCGGGGTTTTCTCGTGCTCAGCGGCTCCTCTGCGCGCCCCTAGCATCGAGACCGTGGTGTTCGGTCCCGAGTTCGCGGCGTTCCTCCTGACGTCGATCGTCGTCATCGTCGTGCCCGGCCCCGGCGTCCTCTTCGTCATCGGGCGCGCCCTCGCCCTCGGCACGCGCGCGGCGCTGCTGAGCGTGCTCGGCGGCGCTCTCGGTGTCGGGCTCCAGATCGTCTCGGTCGCCTTCGGCGTCGGGGTCGTGATCGCCCAGTCGGAGCTGCTGTTCACCGTGCTGAAGATCGCCGGCGCCCTCGTGCTCGTCTGGCTCGGCGTGCAGTCGATCCGGCACCGCAACGAGTTCGGCGAGGAGGAGCTCGACCCCGTGACGCCGCGCGCGACCACGATCATCCGCGAGAGCGTCGTGGTCGGCATCACGAATCCGAAGACGATCGTGTTCTTCGTCGCGGCGCTGCCGCAGGCCGTCGTCCCGACGGGAGCCGAGCCGGTCGTCCAGATGCTGATCCTCGGCGCGATCTTCCTCGTCATCGGCATCGTGAGCGACGGCCTGTACGGCATCGCCGCCGGCACGGCTCGCGACTGGTTCGCCTCCAACCGCAGCCGCATCGCCGCCGTGCGCGCGGCCGGGGGAGCGGCGCTCATCGTCCTCGGCATCGTCATGGGGTTCGCGGCACGGTCCTGACGCGCATCTCGCCCGCGCGATCCGGCTGAGCTTAGGCTATCCTTACCAGGTCATGGCCTTCCTCGTCCCCGCCTCCGTCGCGCGTTCGCGGGCGACCCCGGTCGCGCACCCGTTCCTCGCTGGGGGCGAGGACGAGGTCGCGCTCGTGGGGGAGCGCGGCTCGCTCACGTACGGGGAGCTCCGCGACCGCGTCGCGCAGCGCTCCGCGCTGCTCGGCGCCGACCGCCGGCTCGTCACGCTCGCGGCCCGTCGGGATGAGGAGACGATCGTGAGCCTGCTCGCCGCGCTCGCGGGCGGGCATCCGGTCATCATGATCGACGGCGAGAGCGAGTCGGGCGCCGCCGAGACGCTGCGCGCGGGCATCCTCGCCGAGTACGACCCCGACACGATCGTCTCATCGCGCGACGGCGACACGCGTATCGAGCACCGACGGAAGGCGAGCGCGCACGAGCTGCACCCCGACCTCGCGCTGCTGCTCAGCACCTCGGGCTCGACCGGCTCGCCCAAGCTCGTGCGCCTCTCGCACGCGAACCTCGTCAGCAACGCCCGCAGCATCGCCGAGTACCTCGCACTCGGGCCCGCCGACCGCGGCGCGACGACGCTGCCGCTGCACTACTGCTACGGCCTCTCGATCATCACGAGCCACCTCGCGGCCGGCGCGAGCGTGCTGCTCACCGAGCGCTCGGTCGTCGAGCCCGCGTTCTGGAGCGAGGTCGAGGCGGCGAGCGTGACCTCGATCGCGGGAGTTCCCCACTCGTTCGACCTCATCGAGGCCTCAGGGGCGCGCCCGCTCGAGCTGCCGGCGCTGCGCTGCCTCACGCAGGCGGGCGGGAAGCTCGGGCCCGAGCGCGTGCGGCGCTGGGCGCGGGACGCCGCGGCCCACGGCGTCGACTTCGTCGTCATGTATGGCGCGACCGAGGCGACCGCGCGCATGGCGTACCTCCCGCCCGCGCTCGCCGAGCGTCGTCCCGAGGCGATCGGCATCGCCATCCCGGGCGGCGCGCTGCGCATCGACGCCCCCGATGACGAGGGATGCGGTGAGCTCGTCTACTCCGGACCGAACGTCATGATGGGATACGCCGCGAGCCCGGCCGACCTCGCCCGCGGGCCCGAGCTCGACGAGCTGCGCACGGGCGACCTCGCGCGGCTCGCGGCGGATGGCCTCGTCGAGATCGTCGGCCGGTCGAGCCGGTTCGTGAAGATCTTCGGCCTGCGCGTCGACCTCGATCGGGTCGAGGCGCTGCTCGCCGAGCGCGGGATCGCCGCGCACGCGGTCGAATCCGGCGACGGCGTGCTCATCGGCTCGCCCGCGTTCGACGAGCTCGAGTGCGTACCGGGCCTGCTCGCGACGGCGACGGGCCTGCCGACCCGGTGCTTCCGCGTGACGATGGTCGAGGGGCTCGCGGTGACCTCGAGCGGCAAGCCCGATCGCGCGCCTCTGCGGGCGATCGCCGAGCAGGCCGTCGACGCAGAGGTGAGGCCCGGGCAGAAGGCGACGCTCGACCCGGCCCCGGCGGTGGAGGGGGCCCCGACCGACGGGCCAGCGGCGCTCGCCGAGGCCGTCCGCGCCCTCTACGCCGCGGTGCTCGATCGGCCGGACGCGACCGTGCACGACAGCTTCGCCGCGCTCGAGGGCGACTCCCTCGCGTACGTCGAGGCGGTCGTCCGGCTCGAGCGCCTCGTCGGCGAGCTCCCGCGCGACTGGCCGTCGCTCACGGCGGAGCAGCTCGGAGCGCTCGCGGACGAGCGCCGAGCATCCGCCCCCTCGACCGCGCGCCGGCACGCGGGCGGCGAGACCCACCGCACGGGCTCTGCCGCGGCGCCCCGGCACGCATCGCGCTGGTCGCTCGCGACGCTCGAGGCGCCCGTCGCGCTGCGCGCGCTCGCGATCATCCTCATCGTCGGCACCCACGCCAACCTGTTCAGCGTGCAGGGCGGCGCGCACGTGCTGCTCGCCGTGCTCGGCTACAACCTCGCACGCTTCCAGCTCGCAGGAGTCGAGCGCGCCGCGCGCGTGCGCAGCCTCCTGCGGGCGACGGCGATGATCGCCGTGCCCGCGATGCTCTGGATCGGCGCCGTCGGGCTGACGACCGGGGCTTATGCGCCGACGACCGCGCTGCTCCTGAACTCCTGGCTCGGCGAGCCCGCCGGATGGGCGAGCGCGACGTGGTCGGAGCAGTGGCGCTTCTGGTTCATCGAGGCGGCCGTCGCCGGCGCGCTCCTGCTCGCCCTGCTCGTCGCCGTGCCCGCGCTCGATCGCCTCGAGCGGCGTCGCCCGTTCGCCCTCGCGCTCGGCGCGGTCGGCCTCGCGCTCCTGGTGCGCGTCGCCGTGACGGGCGGGGTGACGGCGGGGGCCGTCGAGCGCTACGCGCCGCCCGCGGTGCTGTGGCTCCTCGTGCTCGGCTGGCTCGTGGCGCGCTCCGAGTCGCGCGGGCAGAGGGTTGTGGCGTCCGTGGTCGCCGTCGCCGGGACGCTCGGCTTCTTCGGCGATCCTCAGCGCGAGGCCGTCGTGATCGCGGGCCTGCTCGCGCTCATCTGGGTGCGCGCGGTGCCTCTGCCGCGCATCCTGCTGCCGATCGTGACGGCGGTCGCCTCGGCGTCGCTCTTCGTCTACCTCGTGCACTGGGAGCTCTACCCGCTGCTCGAGGATGACGCTCCGCTCGCGGCGACCGTGCTGTCGTTCGCGGCCGGGATGCTCGTGTGGGCGGTGTGGCGGAGGGCGCTGCGGCTGCCCCGCCTGCAGCGGCGGCTCGCGGCTCGCGCTGGTCGGTCGAGCTCGCCGTCGGCCTAGCTGTCGACGAGCTGGAACGCGGGGTCGCCCGGGGTCTTCTGATCCTCGATGATCGTGCCGACGGCGATCGCGACGCTGATGCCCCAGCTCGCCCACATGAGCGCGAGGCGCCAGTCGCGGGGGCCCTTGCGGGTCGCGTTGATGACGCTCACGGCCGAGACCGCAGCGCTGATGATCGCGCCGTTGAACAGGTACTTGCGCACGGATGCACCTCCAGTAGGTCGGTTGCCCACGCTACCGGGTGGCTCCCGGTCCGTGCGGCGGGTGCTCAGGAACCGCCCAGCAACCTGACCGATCGGTCAGGTATGGTCATGCGGTGCCCCGATCCGAAGATCTGCGCCTCATCGCGCTCGCCGAGTTCGCGAGCGCCGGCTACGCCGCCACCTCCCTCCAGCGCATCGCCGACCTCGCCGGCGCGTCGAAGGCGAGCGTGCTCTACCACTACGACTCAAAGGAGCAGCTGCTCGAGGCGGCGCTCGCTCCGGCATTGGACGACCTCTCCGCGCTCATCGACGAGACCGCCGCGCGCGGGCTCGACCGCGAGCACCGCGCCGCTTTCGTCGAGCGCTTCGTCGACTACCTCCTCGACCACCGGCAGGTCGTCCACCTCGTGATCAACCAGGGCGCGACCCTCGAGGACGTCCCCGTCATGCAGCGCGCGCTCGTCCAGATGCGCCGCGTCGCCGACCTCTTCGACCTCGCGGCGAGTTCGCCGGTCGAGAAGCTCCGGTACGGCATCGCGCTCGGCGGCGCCGCCTACTGCCTCGCCGCCGCCCGCCAGCTCGACGTCGTCGAGGATGAGCCCCACGTGCTCCGCGCGGGCCTCCTCGCCGTCATCAGCGAGCTCCTCCTGCCCGCCACTGTCGCCGACCCCGCCCGCTAGGAGCCCGCCCGTGTCGACCCTGCTGTACCGCATCGGCCGCTTCGCCTACCGGCGCGCCTGGCTCGTCCTCGTCTCGTGGGTCCTCGTGCTCGCCGCCGCGCTCGGGGGCGGCCTCGCGCTCGGCGGGCAGACCGAGGAGGCCTTCTCGATCCCCGGCACCGAGTCGCAGGAGGCGCTCGACCAGCTCGATGAGCTCTTCCCGGCCGTCGCCGGGGCGAGCGCGCAGGCCGTCGTCGTCGCTCCCGAGGGCTCCTCGGTGACGGACGCGGGCATCCGCGCCGAGATCGACGAACTCGCGGCCGACCTCGCCCGCATCGACGGCGTCGAGGCGGTGCTCGGGCCGTTCGACGAGTTCGCCGACGGGCAGGTGAGCGACGACGAGAGCGTCGCGATCGTGCAGGTGCAGCTGCAGGGCACCTCGGAGGAGGTGAGCGATGCGACGCTCGACGAGCTCATCGCCACGGGCGACGACCGCGACGCGCGCGTCGAGTTCGCCGGGCAGGTCTTCCAGGACACGACGGTCGGCATCACGGTGAGCGAGGTCATCGGCCTGCTCGTCGCCGCCGTCGTGCTCATCGTCACGTTCGGCTCGCTCGCGGCGGCGGGGATGCCCCTCATCACCGCGCTCGTCGGCGTCGGCATCGTGATGGGCGGAATCCTCGCCCTCGCCGCCGCTCTGCCGGTGTCGAGCTCGGCGCCCCTGCTGGCGCTCATGATCGGCCTCGCCGTCGGCATCGACTACGCGCTGTTCATCGTCTCGCGGCACCGCACGCAGCTCGGTCGCGGCATGGAGCCGGGCGAGTCGGCCGCGGTCGCCGTCGGCACGGCCGGCAGCGCCGTCGTGTTCGCCGGGCTGACCGTCATCATCGCGCTCCTCGGCCTGCTCGTCGTGGGCATCCCCTTCCTGTCGGTCATGGGCGTGGGCGCGGCCTTCGCGGTGCTCGTCGCGATCGCGGGCGCCGTCACGCTGCTGCCGGCGCTGCTCGGGCTGCAGGGCGCGCGCCTCGTGCCGAAGCCCGGGTCCCGCGCGTGGAAGCGCGCGCAGCCGGAGGCCGAGCAGGCGCGCACGATGGGCCGCCGCTGGGTGCGCGGCGTCATGAAGCGCCCCGTGCTCACGACGATCGCGGTCGTCGCGGTGCTCGGCACCCTGTCGATCCCGACCTTCTCGCTCGACCTCAACCTGCCCGACGGCGGCAACGAGCCCGCGGGGTCGACGCAGCGCGAGGCCTACGACCTCATCGCCGACGCCTTCGGCCCCGGCACGGCCGGGCCTCTGCTCGTCACCGCCGACATCACGCAGACGACCGACATCCTCGACGACCTCGATGGCATCCGCGCCGAGCTCGCCGAGGTCGACGGCGTCGCGAGCGTGAGCCGGGGCATCCCCTCACCGGGCCTCGAGCTCGCGATCTTCCGCGTCGCGCCCGAGACCGCGCCCGACGACCCCGCGACGAAGGCCGTCGTCGCCGACCTGCGCGACGCCGTGGCCGGCATCGAGGACGCGTTCGGCACGCCCCTCGCCGTCACGGGCGTCACCGCGGTCGGGATCGACATCTCGACCCGGCTCACCGACGCGCTCGTGCCGTTCGCGCTCATCGTCATCGGGCTGTCGATCCTGCTCCTCATGGCGGTCTTCCGCTCCATCCTCGTCCCCGTGAAGGCCGCCCTCGGCTTCCTCCTCACGGTCGGCACGGCGCTCGGCGTGACGGTCGCGGTCTTCCAGTGGGGCTGGGGCGCCGAGCTCCTGCACACCGAGGCCGGGCCGATCCTGAGCTTCATGCCGATCATCCTCATGGCGGTGCTCTTCGGGCTCGCGATGGACTACGAGGTCTTCCTCGTCTCGGGCATGCGCGAGGAGTTCGTGCGCACGGGCGATCCGCGCGCCGCGATCGAGGACGGCTTCACGCACGGCGCTCGCGTCGTCACGGCGGCCGCGCTCATCATGTTCTTCGTCTTCGCGGCCTTCGTGCCCGAGGGCGCGAACCTCATCAAGCCCATCGCGCTCGGGCTCGCCGTGGGCATCGCCGTCGACGCGTTCGTCGTGCGCATGACGCTCGGCCCCGCGATCATGACCCTGCTCGGCCGGTCGGCGTGGTGGTTCCCGCGCTGGCTCGACCGCGCCACGCCCGACCTCGACGTCGAGGGCGAGCGACTGCGGCACCTGCGCGCGCTGGAGGGCTGGGCGGCCGATCAGGGCGACGCCGTCGTCGTCGCCGACCGGCTCGAGGTCTCGGGCACGGATGCCGCGCTCACGGTGCGCGCGCACGCCGGCGACCGCATCGGCCTGGTCGCCGATCGCGGCACCCGCTCGCTCGCGGCGGCGACCCTCGCCGGCCTGCTGCCCGCCTCCGGCGGTCGTGCGCTCGTCGCCGGCGCGGTGCTGCCCGCGCAGACGGGTCTCGCCTCGCGGCGCGTCACCCTCGTCGACCACGGCGGCGAGCGCATCGCCGCAGCGACGACCGTCGCCGAGCTGGTGCGCGAGCGCCTCGCCCTCGCACCGCGTCAGGCGCGTCGCGCCACCTCGGCGCGCGCCGTCGAGCGCTGGCTCGATCGTCTCGCCACGACCGCGGTGCGCCACGGGCTCGACGCCGTCGACCTCGACGCCGGCGCGTCGGTGGCCGCGCTGGCCGCCGAGCCGCGCGCGGTGCTGCTCGCGGCGGCCGCGACGATCGACGGCGCCGCGGTCATCGTGCTCGACGGTCGTGACGGCGCGCTCGAGCCCGGCGTGCGCGATCGGCTCGACGATCTCATCGTCGCGCTCGCACGACCGGGCACGGTGCGCGTCTGGGGCTCGGAGCATCCGATGCCGGCCGCGCGCTCCGCCCGCCTCGAGCGCGCGGACGACGCGCCCGCGGCCGGAGCGCCCGACGGGGCGGCCGCGCCGCCGCCGCCGAGCCCCGCCTCGCCCCCCGACCCGTTCACCGCCCTCTCGCTGCAGGAGCACGACCGATGACCGCCACGACCCCCACCGCCCGACCGGGCCGCTCGAGCGCGCGCGGCGCTCGCCGCTGGGCCGCCGTCGTCGCCGCCGTGCTCGTGCCGTTGGGGCTCGTGGGCGCCGCCCTCGCGGCCGTCGGCGACGCCGATGAGGCGCTCGACCGCATCCCCGCCGCCGTCGTCAACGGCGATGAGCTCGTCACGACGACCGGCCCCGACGGCGAGGAGCAGCCGGTCTTCGCCGGCCGCCAGCTCGTCACCGAGCTCACCGGACCGGACGCCGCCGGCTTCGACTGGCGCGCGACGAGCGCCGAGCAAGCAGCGGCGGATCTCGCCTCGGGTGAGGTGCTCGCCGTGCTGACCATTCCGGAGGGCTTCTCCGCCTCGCTGCTGACCGTCGGCACGCCCGAGCAGGAGATCGCGCCGATCACGGTCGAGACCGACGACGCCCACAGCTACCTCGCCGGCACGATCGTCGAGGCGGTCGGTGCGAGCCTCGCGCAGCAGTTCGGCGACACCGTCACAGCGCAGTACCTCGCGGGCCTGCAGTCGGGCCTCGGCGAGCTTGGCTCGGCGCTCGGCGAGGCGGCCGACGGCGCGAGCCAGGTGGGCGGCGGCATCGCCGAGGTCGGCTCCGGCGCGAGCGCGCTCGGCGACGGCATCGCGGCGCTCGGCTCGGGCGCCTCCGCCTCCGCGCAGGGCGCCCGCGACCTCGCCACGGGGCTTGAGCGCTACACCGGCGGCGTCGCGGCGCTGTCATCAGGTCTGGCGCAGCTCGACCGGGGCGCCGCCGGGCTCGACCAGCTCGCCCAGGCGGTGACGGGAGCCGACCAGCTCGCGCAGGCGACGGCCGCCCAGCTGAGCGCGCTCGTCGCGGCCGTGCAGGCCTCGAACCTCAGCGACGCCGACAAGCAGGCCTTCATCGCCGCGCTCACGAGCGCGCAGACGGCCGCGGGCACGACCGGCGCGATCGCGCCGCAGCTGCAGGGCGCCATCGACGGCGTGCAGGGCGGCATCGCCGACTCCGCCGAGGGCGCCGCGGCGCTCGCCGGCGGCGGGCCGGCCCTCGTGCAGGGGGCGGATGCTCTCGCCGACGGCCTCGGAGCACTCAGCTCCGGCGCCGCCGAGGCCAGCGCCGGAGCCGGCGAGCTCGCCGCGGGGGCCGACGCCCTCGCCGCGGGCGCCGACGAGCTCGCGGCGGGCCTGGCCGACGGCGCCGCGCAGGTGCCCGACTCCGGAGACGCCGAGCTCGCGGCCTCGCCCGTCGCCGTCGAGGCCGAGCGCGCCAACGCCGTCGACGGCCTCGGCGGCGTGCTCGCGGCGACGCTCGTGCCGATCGGCCTATGGCTCGGCGCGCTCGCGACGATGCTCGTGGTGCGCCCCGCGGCCTCGGCCGTGGTCGGCACGGCGGCGACCGCGGGGGCGATGCTGCGTCGGGTGCTCGCGCGGGCATCCCTCGTCGCCGCCGGCCAGGCGGTCGCGGTGACGGTGCTGCTGCTCGCGACGGGCGTGATCGGTCTCGACCTCGCGCTCGGCGTGCTGGGGCTCACGCTCGTCATCGCGCTCGCGCTGACGGCGCTGCACGCGGCGCTCGTGCTGGGGCTCGGCCGTGCGGGCCTGACGGTGTCGCTGCTGCTGCTCGCCGTGCAGCTCGTCGCCGTGGGCGGGCTCGTGCCGGTCGTGGCGCTCGCCGAGCCGTTCCCGACGCTGAGCGCGGTGCTGCCGCTGTCGGCCGCGGTCGACGGCCTGCAGGCGCTGCTCGCCGGCGGCGACCCCGCGCGCATCGGCGCCGCGGTCGGCGCGATGCTCGTGCTCGGTGCGCTCTCGCTCGTGGTCGCGCGACTCGCGATCGGGCGCAGCCGTCGGCGCGACGCGCTCGCGGCCTTCGCGCCCGGGGCGCTCGCCGCGCGGGCGTAGGCGCATCCGCCCCCCGCCTATCGCGGGAACGACGGCGGCAAGACAGGCGAACGGGCCGCGGAGATCGATTTCCGCGGCCCGTCGCGTCATGCCCTCGCGGGCGTCAGCGGATGCTGCGCTACTGCTCCTTGGTGAGCTCGTGCGTGCCGCCGCTCATGGCGTACTCCTCCTCGGGCGAGAGCACGAGGCGGTGCCGGTCGTGCAGCCAGAAGCCGAGCAGGATGAGCGTGTAAACGACGATGATCGCCACGATCGCCGCCTGGAAGGCCGGGTTGATGAGCAGACCCACGAACACGAGCGCGGCAATCGCGGCCGCGCTGTAGGCGCCGCCCAGACCCCACGGGCTCTTGTAGGGACGGTTCGCGTTCGCGAACTTCCGACGCAGGATGATGAACGACACCATCTGCAGGAAGTACGCCACGACCGCGCCCCACACCGCGATGTTGAGGATGATCGCGCCGGCGACCGCGCCGACGCCCTCCGGGTCGAGCCGCGAGAGCAGGTCGAGCGAGACGATCGCGACGAAGCCGACGACCGCGCCGACGACGAGCGCCACCCACGGGGTCTGGCTCTTGCCCGTGAGCGAGAGGAACTTCGGGTAGTCGCCGGCGCGCGACAGCGAGTACATGTTGCGCCCGTAGGCGAACATGATGCCCTGCAGCGAGGCGAGCAGGCCGATGAGGGCGAAGATCGCGAGCACGGCGGCGAGCTCGTCGCCGACGATCGCGCGGAACCCGTCGAGCAGCGGCTCGAGCGAGACGCCCGTCGCCTCGGCGCCGAGGATGCCCGTGTTGAGGAACAGCACCAGCAGGCCCGTGATGATGAGGGTGCCGCGGGCGAGCACGCCGGCGCGGGGGATGTCCTTCTCGGGGGTGTGCGACTCCTCCGCGGCGAGCGGCAGCTCCTCGATGCCGAGGAAGAACCACATGGCGAACGGCAGCGCGAACAGGATCGGCAGGATGCCCTCCGGCAGGAAGGTCGAGGCGCCGACCGCGTCCGGGTTGACCGGCATGTCCCACAGCTTGTCCCACGAGAACAGGCCGGAGGCGAGCGCCATGACCGAGAACACCAGGATGATGCCGATCGCGATGATCGAGACGACGATCGCGAAGCGGAACGAGATGTGCGCGCCGGCCGCGTTGAGCGCGACGAAGGCGACGTAGAGCACGATCCACCACACCCACATGAGGTCGGCCTCGGCGAGCGAGAAGTTCAGCAGGCCGCTCGTCACGCCGTCGAGGTACTGGGCGGAGAAGAACACGATGACCGCGGTCGTCGCGACGTACTCGATCGTCTCGGCCGCGCCGGTGACGAGGCCGCCCCAGGGGCCCATGGCCGAGCGGGCGAACGAGTAGGCGCCGCCCGTATGCGGCATGGCGGCCGACATCTCGCTGATCGAGAAGGTCAGGCCGTAGTACATGACGACCAGCACGACGAAGGCGATGAGCATGCCGCCGAAGCCCGCGAAGTCGATGCCGAAGTTCCAGCCCGAGAAGTCGCCGGAGATGACCGCGGCGACGGCGAGGCCCCAGAGGCCCCACACTCCTGCCGTGCGGCGCAGCCCGCGCTTCTCGAAGTAGCCCTGGTCGACGCGGGTGTACGTGACACCGCCCGTCGCCTTGGTCGTTTCCGCCATGCATTCCTCCTGGGGGGATGGACATCGAGTCCGGGGTGGACAGGGGGTGGTGCGCGCTCGATGGCAGGGCGCCTCGTTGCGCTTGGAGGGAAGCATGCCCCCAAAGGTGGCCTGTGTCCACCATTGAGCGCCTCGACACTCTCAATCGCGCCGCGCGAGTCGTGGCCTCTGTGCTAGTAATGGTCGAAACCACGGCGGTCGAAGGAGACGAGCGATGGCGGCATCACCCCCCGACGTGCGATCGGGCAACCTCACGATGGGCGAGCTCGAGCAGCGCATCCGCTCGGGCGAGATCGACACCGTCATCGTCGCCTTCACCGACATGCAGGGCCGCCTCGTCGGCAAGCGGGTCTCGGCGCGGCTGTTCCTGGAGGAGGTCGGCGCGCACGGCGCCGAGTGCTGCAACTACCTGCTCGCCGTCGACGTCGAGATGAACACGGTCGGCGGATACGCGATCTCCAGCTGGGAGCGCGGCTACGGCGACATGGTCATGCGCCCCGATCTCGGCACGCTGCGCCTCGCCCCCTGGCTGCCCGGCACCGCGATGGTCATCGCCGACCTCGAGAACCACGACGGCGAGCCGGTCGCGCCGAGCCCGCGCGCGATCCTGCGCCGCCAGATCGACCGCCTCGCCGAGCGCGGCCTCGTGCCCTACGTCGGCACCGAGCTGGAGTTCATCGTCTTCGACGACGGCTACCGCGAGGCCTGGCGCAAGGGCTACCGCGACCTCACCCCGGCGAGCGACTACAACATCGACTACGCGCTCATGGCCTCGACCCGCATGGAGCCGCTGCTGCGCGACATCCGCGTGAGCATGGACGGCGCCGGCATGTACTGCGAGGGCGTCAAGGGCGAGTGCAACCTCGGCCAGCAGGAGATCGCCTTCCGCTACGCCCACGCGCTCGCCACGTGCGACAACCACTCGATCTACAAGAACGGCGCGAAGGAGATCGCCGACCGGCACGGCAAGTCGCTGACCTTCATGGCGAAGTTCAACGAGCGCGAGGGCAACAGCTGCCACATCCACCTCAGCGTGCGCGGGCTCGACGGCTCGCCGGTCATGGCCGGCGACGGCCCGCACGGCTTCTCGCCGCTCATGGAGCACTGGCTCGCCGGGCAGCTCGCCGCGATGCGCGAGCTCACGCTGTTCTTCGCGCCCGCCATCAACTCGTACAAGCGCTACGTCGAGGGCAGCTTCGCTCCGACCGCGATCGCGTGGGGCTTCGACAACCGCACGTGCGCCCTGCGCGTCGTCGGCCACGGTCACAGCCTGCGCATCGAGAACCGGGTGCCCGGCGGCGACGTCAACCAGTACCTCGCGACGGCCGCGATCATCGCCGCGGGCCTGCACGGCATCGAGCAGCAGCTCACGATCGAGGAGGCCTTCGCCGGCAACGCCTACGGCAGCGACAAGCCGCGCGTGCCGAGCACCCTGCGCGACGCCGCCGAGCTGTTCGCCAGCTCGCAGATCGCCCGCGAGGCGTTCGGGCAGGATGTCGTCGACCACTACCTGAACATGGCGCGCGTCGAGCAGCAGGCCTACGACGCGGCCGTCACCGACTGGGAGCGCTTCCGTGGCTTCGAACGATTCTGACCGTCGCCCTCGACCCGTCATCGGACTGACCACGTACCTCGAGCAGGCGCAGAGCGGGGTGTGGGATGTCCCCGCCGCCTTCCTGCCCAAGGTCTATTTCGAGGCGGTCACGCGCGCCGGCGGCACCGTCGTGCTGCTGCCTCCCCAGCCGATGGGCGAGGGCGTCGCCGACAGCATCCTCGACCGCCTCGACGGCATCATCGTCACGGGCGGCAAGGATGTCGAGGCGAGCCGGTACGGGCAGGCCCCGCACCCGACGAACGATGCGCCGCGGCGCGATCGCGACGACCTGGAGTTCGCGCTCCTGGAGCGCGCGCTCGACCGCGACATCCCCTTCTTCGGCATCTGCCGCGGCATGCAGGTGCTCAACGTGCTGCGCGGCGGCACCCTCATTCAGCACCTGCCCGAGGTCATCGGCAGCGAGCGCTACAACGCCGGCGGCGGGGTGTTCTCACCCAACCCCGCCCTCACGGTGCCCGGCACCCGCCTCGCCGAGCTCGTCGGCGAGCGGCTTACGGTGCAGAGCTATCACCACCAGGCGATCGACCAGGTCGGCGCGGGCCTCACCGTCAGCGCTCGCGGCGACGACGGCGTCATCCAGGCCGTCGACATCGACGGCGCGACCTTCGGGCTCGCCGTGCAGTGGCACCCGGAGGTCTCGCCGGAGGACCTGCGCCTGTTCGAGGCGCTCGTCGAGGCCGCCGCCGACTACGCCGAGAGCCGGCAGGTGCGCGCGTGAGCGAGACGACGCTCGTCAATCCGGCCGACGAGTCGGTCATCGGCACGGTGCGGCACACGACCCTCGAGGAGGTCGACGCCGCCGTCGAGCGCGCCGTCGTCGCGCAGCGCTCCTGGGCGGCGCTCGCGCCCGTCGACCGCGCCCGGGCGCTGCGCCGCTTCGCCGCCACGGTCGACGCGCACATCGACGAGCTCGCGCAGCTCGAGGTGCGCAACTCGGGCCACCCGATCGGCGCCGCCCGCTGGGAGGCGGGCAACGTGCGCGACGTGCTCGACTACTACAGCGGCGCGCCCGAGCGGCTCATCGGTCAGCAGATTCCCGTCGCGGGCGGTATCGACGTCACCTTCCACGAGCCCATCGGCGTCGTCGGCGTCATCGTGCCCTGGAACTTCCCGATGCCGATCGCCGGCTGGGGCTTCGCGCCGGCGCTCGCCGCGGGCAACGCCGTGCTGCTGAAGCCCGCCGACTGGACGCCGCTCACGGCGATCCGGCTCGGCGAGCTCGCTCTCGAGTCGGGCCTGCCCGAGCACCTGCTGCAGGTGCTGCCGGGTCGCGGCTCGGTCGTCGGCGACCGCTTCGTCACGCACCCGCTCGTGCGCAAGGTCGTCTTCACCGGATCCACCGAGGTCGGCAAGCACGTCATGGCCGGATGCGCGGCGCAGGTGAAGCCCGTGACGCTCGAGCTCGGCGGCAAGAGCGCGAACATCGTCTTCGCCGACGCCGACCTCGAGGCAGCAGCATCCTCGGCGCCGGGTTCGGTGTTTGACAACGCCGGGCAGGACTGCTGCGCCCGCTCGCGCCTGCTCGTGCAGCGCACCGTGCTCGACCGGTTCCTCGAGCTGCTCGAGCCGGCGGTACGGGGTTTCCGCGTCGGCGACCCGAACGATGAGGCTACCGAGATGGGGCCGCTCGTCTCGCGCGGGCACCGCGAGAACGTCGCGGCCTTCCTCGACGACGACGTGCCGGTCGCGTTCACGGGCTCGGCGCCCGAGGGCCCCGGCTTCTGGATGGCCCCGACGGTGCTGCTGCCGAACCGCGGCGACCGCGTCGCGACGGAGGAGATCTTCGGCCCCGTCGTGTCGGTGCTGCCCTTCGACGACGAGGCCGACGCGATCGCGCTCGCCAACGACTCGATCTTCGGACTCTCCGGGTCGATCTTCACGCGCGACCTCGGCCGCGCGCTGCGCGTCGCACGCGGCGTCGAGACGGGCGCCCTGAGCGTCAACTCGCACTCCTCGGTGCGGTACGCGACCCCCTTCGGCGGGTTCAAGCAGTCCGGTCTCGGGCGAGAGCTGGGGCCGGATGCTCCGCTCGCGTTCACCGAGACCAAGAACGTGTTCTTCTCCCACGCCTAAGACAGGAGCCCGTCCCATGAGCATCACCCCCATCGATCTCACGCAGCGACTCAAGGGCAAGGTCGCCGTGATCACCGGCGGCGCGAGCGGCATCGGCTTCGCGACCGCGAAGCGCTTCGCCGCGGAGGGCGCGCGCGTCGTCATCGGCGACATGAACCCGGAGGCGGGCGAGGCCGCCGCAGCCGAGGTGGGCGGCCTGTTCGTGCAGGTCGACGTCACCGACGAAGCGCAGGTGAACCACCTCTTCGACACCGCGCAGGCGACCTACGGCTCGCTCGACATCGCGTTCAACAACGCGGGCATCTCGCCGCCCGACGACGACTCGATCGAGACGACCGAGCTGCCGGCCTGGGAGAAGGTGCAGGACGTCAACCTCAAGAGCGTGTACCTCTGCTCGCGCGCGGCCCTGCGCCACATGGTCGCCCAGCAGTCGGGGTCGATCATCAACACGGCCTCGTTCGTCGCCGTCATGGGCAGCGCGACGAGCCAGATCTCGTACACCGCCTCGAAGGGCGGCGTGCTCGCGATGACGCGCGAGCTCGGCGTGCAGTTCGCGCGCCAGGGCATCCGCGTCAACGCGCTCTGCCCCGGCCCCGTCAACACCCCGCTGCTGCAGGAGCTCTTCGCGAAGGATCCCGAGCGCGCCCAGCGCCGCCTCGTGCACATCCCGAAGGGCCGCTTCGCCGAGGCGGAGGAGCTCGCCGCGGCCGTCGCCTTCCTCGCGAGCGACGACGCCTCGTTCATCACGGGCTCGACCTTCCTCGTCGACGGCGGCATCAGCGCCGCCTACGTCACCCCGCTCTAGCGGCCCGACCATGACCGACACCGCCCCGCAGCCGGAGGGCCTCGCGCTCGAGGCCTTCAGTCGACCGGTGCGGGGCGGCAACGCCTTCGAGGAGACCCTGGCCCGGCTGCTGCAGCTCATCAGGCTCGGCATCGTCGCGCCGGGGGAGGCCCTCGCCCCCGAGCGCGAGCTCGCGGCGCGGCTCGAGGTCAGCCGCGACACCGTGCGCGAGGCGATCAAGGCGCTCGCCGAGGCCGGCTACGTCGAGTCGCGGCGAGGGCGCTACGGCGGCACGTTCGTGCGCGAGCCGCTTCCACACCCCGAGGAGGGCCCGGGCGAGCGCGTGTCGGCCGACGAGGTGCGGGATGCCCTGCTCGTGCGCGAGGTGCTCGAGGTCGGCGCGGCGAGGGCAGCGGCATCCACGCCCCTGACGGCCGCGCAGCGCGACGATCTGGCGACCCGCATGCGGGAGGTGGCCGGCGCCGAGGGGGCCGAGTATCGCCGCCTCGACTCGCGCCTGCACCTGACCTTCGCCGAGCTCTCGGGCAGCCCGACGCTCGTGACGCTCATCGCCGACAACCGGATGCGCGTCAACGCGCTGCTCGACCGCATCCCGCTGCTGCCGCCCAACATCGCGCACTCGAACGAGCAGCACGAGCGCATCGTCTGGGCGGTGCTCACGGGCGACGCCGACGGGGCGGGCGCGGCGATGGCCGAGCATCTGGAGGGCACGGCGTCGCTGCTGCGCGGGTTCCTCGCCTAGCCGCGGACGTCACGGCGCCCGTCAGCGCAGCGCGCTCGGGCTCAGGTGCTCGCGCGCGAACACGACGGTCTCGCGCAGCTCCGCCAGCCGGGCGCCGTCGTCGCGGCCGCAGTGCCGCGTGTTGAGCTCGGCGACGACGTCGCCCGCGAACCCGCTCGCGACCAGGTGCCGCAGGAGCGCGGCGACCGGCTGCCCGCCGCGCCCCGGCACGAGGTGCGCGTCGACGAGCCGCCCGGCGCCCGGCGCGGCGGCGTCGCACAGGTGCACGTGGTGCAGGCGCTCACCCCACCCGCGGGCGAGCTCGAGGGCCGAGCGGCCGGCCATCGTCGCGTGCGAGACGTCGAGCACGAGCCGGTCGATGGTGAGCTCGCCGGGGTCCCAGTGCGGCGCGAACGCCTCCCGCGTGCGCCCGCCCGCCGCCACCGGGAACATGTTCTCGACCGCGACCACGACGCCCGAGCTCGCCGCGATCTCGCTCACGGCCTCCTCGAAGCGCGCGGCCCACCGGCGATGCCAGCGCCAGGGCGGGTGGGCGACGACCGTGGCGGCTCCCAGCTCGGCGGCGAGGGCGGCGGCGCGCTGCAGCTTCGTGCGCGGGTCGCGCCCGAAGACGAGGGTGCTGAAGAGGAGGACGGGGGCGTGGATGCTCAGCACGGGCATCCCGTACCGCGCCGACAGCGCCGCGATCGCGCCAGCCCTCTGCGTGGCCGGGTCGCTCGTGATCATCACCTCGACGCCGTCGAAGCCGGCCTCGCGCGCGAGCCGGAAAGCGGGCTCGAGCCGGCGGGGGAGCACGCTCGTCGTGCCCATGCAGACTCGGATCACGCGGCCAGCCTAGGCGGCCCTTCGGGCGCGCCCGAGCGGGTCGGAATGCTGAGAGAACGATGAGTCTCGGCTGATACGGTGGCCGACCGGCGGGGCCCCACGGGGCCGACGCCGCACGGACGCGCGGACGAGAAGAGAGTGAACATGAGCCCCAGCACCGGCCGCTTCGACTTCGTGGTGGTCTCGAACCGCCTCCCCGTCGACCGGGTGATCGACCCCGACGGATCGGCTCGCTGGCAACGCTCGCCCGGGGGCCTCGTGACGGCGCTGGAGCCGGTCATGCGCGCCGCCGACGGCGCGTGGGTGGGCTGGCCCGGCAAGCCCGACGTCGAGGTCGAGCCCTTCGAGGCCGACGACATGCACCTCGTGCCCGTGACGCTCAGCGCCGTCGAGGTCGAGCGCTACTACGAGGGCTTCAGCAACGACACGCTCTGGCCGCTCTACCACGACGTCATCTCGCCGCCGGCCTACCACCGCGAGTGGTGGGAGGCCTACAAGGAGGTCAACGACCGCTTCGCGCGCGCGAGCGCCGAGGCCGCGGCGCCGAACGCGACCATGTGGGTGCAGGACTACCAGCTGCAGCTCGTGCCGAGCTTGCTGCGCGCGCTGCGCCCCGACCTCACGATCGGGTTCTTCAACCACATCCCGTTCCCGCCGTACGGCATCTTCTCGCAGCTGCCGTGGCGCCGCGCGATCGTCGAGGGCCTGCTCGGCGCCGACGTCATCGGCTTCCAGCGCGCCTCCGACGCCGCCAACTTCTTCAGCGCCGTGCGCCGCCTGTTCGGGTACGGGAAGCGCAGCCCCGAGGTGCGCGTGCCCGACGGGCAGGGCGGCCACCGCACCGTCATCGCCAAGGCCTTCCCGATCTCGATCGACGTCGAGAGCTTCGAGGAGATCGCGCGGCGGCCGGAGGTCATCGCGCGCGCCGCGCAGATCCGGCACGACCTCGGCGACCCCGGCACGATCATGCTCGGCGTCGACCGGCTCGACTACACGAAGGGCATCGGCCACCGGCTGAAGGCTTTCGGCGAGCTGCTGCGCGACGGCTCGGCGCGCACGGGCGAGGTCGCGCTCGTGCAGGTCGCGAGCCCGAGCCGCGAGCGCGTCGAGGCGTACATGCAGCTGCGCGACGAGATCGAGCTCACGGTCGGCCGCCTCAACGGCGACTACTCGACGATCAGCCACCCGGCGATCTCGTACCTGCACCACGGCTACCCGCGCGAGGAGATGGTGGCGCTGTACCTCGCCGCCGACGTCATGCTCGTCACGGCGCTGCGCGACGGCATGAACCTCGTGGCGAAGGAGTACGTCGCCTGCCGCCACGACGAGGACGGCGTGCTCATCCTCAGCGAGTTCGCCGGCGCCGCCGACGAGCTCAAGAACGCGCTGCTGGTGAACCCGCACGACATCGAGGGCCTCAAGGAGGCCATGCTCAGGGCCATCGCGATGCCCAAGCGCGAGCGCTCGACCCGCATGCGCGCCCTGCGTCGCCGCGTGCGCGAGAACGACGTCGCGCGCTGGTCGCAGAGCTTCCTCGACACGCTGCGGCACGTGGGCAGCCGATGAGCGGCGGCGCGCTCACCGGCCCCGCCCTCGCCGCCGAGCTCGATCGCCTCGCCGCGGCGCCGCGCCTGCTCGTCGCCCTCGACTTCGACGGCACCCTCGCCCCGCTCGTCGACGACCCGGCCGCCGCGCGCGCGTTGCCGGCGGCTCGCGAGGCGCTGCTCGGTCTGCACGCGCTGCCCGGCACGAGCGTCGCCCTCGTCTCGGGTCGCGCCCTCGCGAGCCTCGCGGAGGTCGGCGAGGCGCCCGACGACCTGCCGCTCATCGGCTCGCACGGCCTCGAGGTGCGCATGAGCGCGACGGATGCCCTGCCGCCCCTCGACGCCGCCGACGCCGGCCGCGTGCTCGCCCTGCGATCGCAGCTCGAGCCGCTCGTCGCCCAGGTCGAGGGTGCGTGGATCGAGGCGAAGCCCGCGGGTCTCGCGGTGCACTCCCGGCTCGTGACTGACGCCGAGGCGGCGCGGCTCCTCGACGCGGCGGTGCGGGCCAGCGCCGCCGAGCTCGACCCCGCGCTGACCGTGCGCGCGGGCAAGGGCGTGGTGGAGTTCGCGGTGCGCGACGCGACGAAGGGCGACGGCCTGCGCATCCTCATCGATCGTCTCGCCCCCGATGCGGTGCTGTTCGCCGGCGACGACGTGACCGATGAGGACGGCTTCACCGTGCTCGGCCCGCACGATCTCGGCGTCAAGGTCGGTGCCGGCCCGACGGCGGCGCGCGCCCGCGTCGCCGACCCGGCCGCGATGGCGGCCCTGCTCACCCACGTGCTCGACGCTCGCCGCCGCCTCTCAGGCGACACTCGGTAAACTCGAACTCGAGAGCGCCGGAACCGACGCCAGCCTCTCCCGCCCGTGCCGCACCGACACTCGAGGGAGGACCCGTGTTCGTCTCCCTCGCGCTGTTCGGCCTCGCGGCCCTCGTGCTCGTGCACCTCACGCCGTGGCTCAAGCAGCGGGTCTTCCTCGTCGCCGCCCTCGTGCCGCTCGGCGCCTTCGCGCACGCGCTCGCCGTCGGCCCCGCCGTGCTCGCCGGTGAGGCGCTCGTCGAGCGCGCGACGTGGATCCCGCAGCTGCAGCTGACCCTCGACCTGCGCATGGACGCGCTCGGCTGGCTCATGACGCTCATCGTCACGGGCGTCGGCGCGCTCGTCATGGTCTACTGCGCCTTCTATTTCGGCCGCGACAGCGAGGGCATCGGCCGCTTCGCCTCGACCCTCACCGCGTTCGCCGGCGCCATGTACGGGCTCGTCCTCGCGGAGGACGTCTTCCTGCTGTTCGTCTTCTGGGAGCTCACGAGCGTCTTCTCGTACCTGCTCATCGGCCACTATCAGGGGCGCAAGGCGAGCCGTGGCGCGGCGCTGCAGGCGCTCATCACGACGACGCTCGGCGGCCTCGTCATGCTCGTCGGCCTCGTACTGCTCGCCCAGCAGGCCGGCAGCGCGAGCATCGAGGTGATCCTCGCCGCGACGCCGGAGGGGCCGCTCACGACGGCCGCGATCGTGCTCGTGCTCGTCGGAGCACTGTCGAAGTCGGCGATCCTGCCCTTCCACTTCTGGCTGCCCGGCGCCATGGCGGCCCCCACCCCCGTCAGCGCCTACCTGCACGCCGCCGCGATGGTCAAGGCGGGCATCTACCTCATCGCGCGGTTCGCTCCCGCGTTCGCCGAGACCCCGGGCTGGCGCGAGCTGCTCGTCGGGCTCGGCCTCGCGACGATGATCCTCGGCGGGTGGGTCGCGCTGCGCCAGCACGACCTGAAGCTCCTGCTCGCCTACGGCACGGTGAGCCAGCTCGGCCTCCTCACCGTCATCACCGGCTGGGGCACGCGCGACGCGGCGCTCGCGGCGGCCGCCCTCCTCGTCGCCCACGCGCTGTTCAAGGCGACCCTCTTCCTCGTCGTCGGCATCATCGACCACGGCGCGGGCACGCGCGACCTCCGCAAGCTGTCGGGCCTCGGCCGCCGCGCCCCCTCCCTCGCCGTCATCGCCGGGCTCGCGCTCGCCTCGATGGCGGGCCTGCCGCCGCTGTTCGGCTTCGTCGCGAAGGAGGCCGTGCTGTACGCGCTGCTCGTCGACGCGCGAGGCGGCGACGCGCTCGCCGCGATCGCGACGATCGGCGTCGTGATCGGGTCGGCGCTCACGGCGGCGTACAGCATCCGCTTCTTCTGGGGCGCGTTCGCCCGCAAGAGCGACGCGACGGATGCTTCGGTGCTGCAGCGGGTGGGCCCCGGCTTCCTGCTCGCCCCCGCCGCGCTCGCGGTCGCGGGTCTCGCGCTGGGCGCACTCGCTCCGCTCGCCGACGCCGCGCTCGCGCCGGTCGCGGCGGCCGTCGACGGCGCGAGTGACTACCACCTGGAGCTCTGGCACGGGTTCACGCTCGAGCTCGCCCTGTCGATCGGCGCGCTGCTGGCCGGCGTCGCCCTGTTCGCGGCGCGCGAGCCGATCGCCCGCCTGCATGCCCGCGTGCACAGCCCGGTGAGCGCGACCGACCTCTACTGGGATTCGGTCGGCGCGGTCGACCGCCTCGCCGTGCGGGTCACGAGCCTCACGCAGCGCGGGTCGCTGCCGTTCTACCTCGGGGTGATCCTCGTGGTGTTCATCGCCGGCACGGGGGCGACGCTGCTGCTCGGCGGCTCGGGGCCCGGCGAGGTGCGCCTGTGGGATACGCCCGCGCAGCTCGCGATCGGCCTCGTCATGGTCATCGCCGCCGTCGCGGCCACGCGCGCGCAGAAGCGCTTCACAGCGGTCGTCGTGGTCGGCGTGACGGGCTTCGGCATGTCCGCGCTCTTCGCGATCATGGGCGCGCCCGATCTGGCGATCACGCAGATCCTGGTCGAGCTCGTGACGCTCATCGCCTTCGTGCTGGTGCTGCGCCGGCTGCCCGCGCAGCTCGGCGACCGGCACGGCAGCACGCGGAAGGCGCTGCGCGCCGTCATCGCCGTCGCGGTCGGCGCGACGATGGGCGTCATCGCGCTCGTCGCGGCCGGCGCGCGCACCGAGCAGCCGATCTCGCTGGCCTGGCCGCAGCTCGCCTACGAGATCGGTAACGGCCGCAACACCGTCAACGTCGCCATCGTCGATCTGCGCGCCTGGGACACGCTCGGCGAGCTCGCCGTCGTCATCGCCGCCGCGACGGGCGTCGCGAGCCTGCTGTTCATCCGCGGGCGCGACGACGCGCTGCCGCGGGCGCCGCGCGGGCAGCTGCGCCGCCGCGTGGAGGCGCGGCTCGACCGCGTGCGCGAGCAGGGCCGCCCCGGTGAGCTGCGCAACGCCTGGATCCTCGCCGGCCCCACCCTCGACCCGCGCAACCGCTCGATCCTGCTCGAGGTGGTCGTGCGCCTCACCTTCCACGCGATCATCGTCGTGTCGCTCTACCTGCTCTTCGCGGGCCACAACCTGCCGGGTGGCGGCTTCGCGGGCGGCCTCGTCGCGGGCCTCGCGCTCGTGGGCCGCTACCTCGCGGGCGGGCGCTACGAGCTCGGGGCGGCGGCGCCGATCGGCGCGGGCACGGTGCTCGGCACCGGCATGCTCCTCGCGGTCGGCACGGCCGCGGCGCCGCTGCTGCTGGGGGCGGATGCCCTGACCTCCGCCTTCGTCGAGACCGAGCTGCCCGTGCTTGGCCACGTCGAGTTCGTCACCTCGACGATCTTCGACATCGGCGTCTACCTCATCGTCGTGGGCCTCGTGCTCGACGTGCTGCGCAGCCTCGGCGCCGAGGTCGACCGGCAGGGCGAGGCGGCCCGCTCGACGTCGCCCGTGCAGCCCGCCGCACCCGCGACCCTCGGAGGCCGCCCGTGACCGTCTCGCTCGTCCTCGTCATCGTCATGTCGGCGCTCTACGCGTGCGCGGTCTACCTGCTGCTCGAGCGCAGCCTCACGCGCGTGCTGCTGGGGTTCCTGCTCGCCGGCAACGCCACGAACCTGCTCATCATCATCATGGTCGGCGAAGCCGGGCTCGCCCCGATCTTCGACCCGGCGATCGCGCCGGAGCAGTACACCGACCCGCTGCCGCAGGCGCTCGTGCTCACGGCGATCGTCATCACCTTCGCCGTGTCGTCGTTCCTGCTCGCCCTCATCTACCGCTCCTGGCGCCTCGCGAACGCCGACGACGTGAGCGATGACGCCGACGACGTCGCGCTGCGCGGGGGAGCGGTGCTCATCGAGGCGGAGGAGACCGCGCCGGAGGCCTCGACGACCGACTTCCCGCACGAGACGGAGCCGCAGCGATGACCGCGCTCGTGCCCCTCGTCGTGCTCGTGCCGCTGCTCGGTGCGGCGCTCACGCTCGTGGCCGGCCGTCGCCCGCGACCGCAGCGGGCGATCGCGATCACCTCGCTCGTCGTGCTGCTCGCGATCGGCGCGGTGCTGCTGTGGCAGGTCGACCAGGTGGGCCCGCTCGTGATGGAGGTCGGCGGCTGGGCGGCGCCCTACGGCATCGTGCTCATCGTCGACCGGCTCGCGGCGCTCATGATCGTCGTCTCGGCCGTCGTGCTGCTCGCGGTGCTCGTCTTCTCGGTCGGGCAGGGTCTCGCCGACGGCGACGACGAGACCCCGGTCTCGATCTACAACCCGACCTACCTGATCCTCACCACGGGCGTCATGGTGGCCTTCGTCGCCGGCGACCTGTTCAACCTCTACGTCGGGTTCGAGATCCTGCTCGTGTCGAGCTACGTGCTCATCACGCTCGGCGG
>VFQO010000784.1_pt1 | contig 29783 bp, 34 predicted proteins | sample 3512331 | NCBI WGS metagenome assembly VFQO01 (sample SAMN10412371, study PRJNA504923) | tailings metagenome | isolation source: Replicate 3 from Balatoc abandoned mine | place: Philippines: Itogon, Benguet | collected 2017-08-28 | reverse complement strand
GCCCAGCTGCGCGCCATGATGCCCTGGATCGCCAAGAACAAGCTGGTGGACCAGACCCGCAACTGAGCCCGGGACCCTGGGCGGTGGCCCACACCGTCCACCGCCCGTCAGCCGCCGCAACGCAGCCGCGCGCCCTGCCTATCATGGCCGCATGGCGGCAGAGGACCTCGAGACCGACTACCTCGTCATCGGCGCGGGTGCCGCCGGCATGGCCATCACCGATGCGCTGCTTTCACATTCCGACGCCACGATCACACTGATCGACCGCCGACACGCGCCGGGTGGGCACTGGCTCGATGCCTACCCCTTCGTGCGCTTGCATCAGCCCTCGAGCTTCTATGGCGTGTGCTCGGTGCCGCTGGGCGTCAATGCCCTCGACAGCCGGGGCACCAACGCCGGCTACTACGAGCTCGCGGGTGTGGACGAGATCCGTGCCTACTACGCGCACGTGATGCAGCGTCACTTCCTGCCCAGCGGACGCGTTCGCTACTTCCCCAACTGCGATCACCTCGGCGAGCACCGCTTCGTCTCGCGCCTGTCCGGCCAGGTCGGTCAGGTGCGTGTGCGGCGCAAGCTGATCGACACCACCTATCTCGAAGGCCAGGTGCCGGCCACTGCGCCGCCGCCATTCGAGGTGGAGGCCGGCGTGCGCTGCCTGCCCGCGGGCGAGGTGGCGCGCCTGCGCGAACGCGCCGAACGCTACGTCATCGTCGGCGCGGGCAAGACCGCGCTGGACACCTGCGTCTGGCTGCTCGAGCGCGGCGTGTCGCCCGATGCCATCCGCTGGATTCGACCGCGCGAAGCGCGCTGGCTGAACCGGCACTACCACCAGCCCCACAGCCTGTTGCCCGATTTCTACCGCGGCCTGGCGCTGCAGATCGAGGCGATGGCCCTGGCCAGCGATGTCGACGACCTGTTTGCAAGGCTCGACAGCGCGGGCTTCTTCCTGCGCATCGACCCAGGCGTGAGCAGCAGCATGTTCCGCGGCGGCCTGGTGGGCGAAGGCGAGCTCACCCTGCTGCGCCAGGTGCAAGACGTGGTGCGCCTGGGCCACGTGCGCCGCATCGGGCGCCGCGAGATCGTGCTCGACGACGGCCGCGTGCCCACGAGCGAGGACACGGTGCACCTGCACTGTGCCGCGCAAGGGCTGGCCGCGCCGCCACTGCGCCCCATCTTCGAGCCCGGTCGCATCACCGTGCAGCCCACTGTGTGGGGTTTCGCCTGCCAGCAATTCGCCATGATCGGGGTGGCCGAGGCCACCATTCCCGACGATGCGGAGAAAAACCGGCTGTGTCCGCCCATCCGCTGGTGGAACCACAACCGCGACTACCTCACCGCCTTTTTCGCCAGCATGGTCAGCGAGCGCGCACGCGCTGCGCACCCCGCGCTGGCGTCCTGGTCACGACAGACGCGGCTCAATCCGCTCGGTGCGATCGGTCAATACCAGGACGACCCCGTTGTCGTGCAATCGCGCGAGATCATCAAGCGGCACGGCGCTGCCGCGGCGGGCAAGCTGGCGGCCTGGCTCAAGGGCTGACGCTCAGTGTCGCCCGCGTCTCCCGCCGGGTTGGCGACAATGCCCGGTCGCCGCCCTCGCTGATGTGCGGCCCCCCAGCCCACACACACGCCCCTTGCCATTGCCCATGCCCCGCCATCCCGACGACATCTCCAAGACCCTGCTCCAGGCCGTGGCCATCCTCTTGCTGATCGGGCTGATTGCGATGGTGCTGCACAAGGGCTTTGCCGACGTGTCGGCCGTGTGGCAGCAGCACTCGGGCGCCGAGTTCTGGAAGGCGCTGGGGCGCTACCTGTTGCGCAACCTCGCGGGCTGAGGCGCCGCGGGCTGCGGTATCAGCCGGTGCGCACGTTCACCGCCACGTCGATACCCGTCTTCACGCTTTGCGTGACGGTGCAGAACGACTCGAACTGGGCCAGCACGCGCTCCAGGTGCTGCAGCTCGGCCGCGGGCTTTTCCAGTTCAATGGCAACGTCGATGTGCGTGACGCGCAGGCGCCCTTCGGCGTTGCGGCCCTGGGTGAGCGTGGCGGTGGCGCGCACGGTGCCCGGGTCTTGCTTGTACTTCTGCAGCGAAAACAGCAGGCTGGCGCCGAGGCAGTTGGCCACCGCCGCGCCCAGCAGGTGCTCGGGCGAGGGGCCCGCGCCCTGCCCCAGCGGCGCCGGCAGGTCGGCGGTGATGTCGGGCATGCCGGCCCCGAAATCGACGAGGAACTGGTAACCCTGCTGGCGGGTGACGGTGATGCTCAGGGATTCGCTCATGGCGGGTCTCCGGTTGGTGTGACCGGACCATAACGCAGCCCGCTCGGGCGGGGCTTGAGTCAGGTCAACCCCCACCGCGCTGCATGTACAAGTCGAAGCGGCGCATGAAGGCAAAGCGTTGCTGGTCGTGCAGACCATCGAACTGGAAGTCCACCTGAAGCACGGGCATGCGCACCAGGGCGATCACCCGCGGTGGCAGTACCTGCCAGCGCAATGCCAGGTGCCCCGGCGGCACCTGCACCGTCACGCGTTGCCCGTCGCGCTGCCAGGTGCATTCGCCGACGGCCGCGGGCAACCAGCGCAACCATTCCGCTTCGGTGCAACCCATCTCGCGCGTGAAGCGCTCGGCGTAGTGCGACTGCACCGAAAGGCCTCAACCGCCGGCGATCGGCGGCCAGATGGCCAGCACGTCGCCGTCGTTGAGCGTGGTGCTCAGGCGCTGCTCGGGCGCGATGTACTTGCCGTTCACCAGCACCAGATGCACCAGCTTGGGCGGCATGCCGTAGGGCTCGATGATCTGCTGCACCGAGGCCGAGGGATCGATGTCGAGCTCGATCTGGTTGCTGCGGCGCGCGTCGGGCGGCAGGTAGTCGGTGAGGGTGGCAAAAAGTTTGAAGGTGATCTTCATGGGTGGCGGCTGCCCTTGGACAGGCTCGGGACGAACGATGACAGGCGATTGAAGCATGTCAGCGGCGGCGTTCGTCGGCGGCACCCGCCCATTGCCCCTGCGCCTGCGCGGCCGCGAGGTAGGCGTCCATCAGCTTGGTCGGGTCGGCCTTGAGCTTGTCCTTCCAGGCACCGAGCTTCACCTGGCCTTCGACGAGGCCACGCATCACGCCCACGTGCTCGGTCCAGCCCACCGAATTGCAGCCCACCATCACATCGCCCTGGAACTGCAGGCTCAGGTGGCGGCCTTCGTTGAGGTCGGTCAGTTCCACGTGCTCGCCGCCGGGCACGCCCTCCCAATTGCCGAAGCTGGTGGAGACCATGCCCAGGGTGTCGAGCACGTTGATCTGCGTCACGCCCTTGAGCTCGGTGCGCTGTCCGACCATGTTGAGCGCGGCCACCCGCGCCTGCTCGGCGGCATTGGGCTGAATCGCACTCACGATGGTCTTGCCGCTCACCTTGTCGAAGGCCTCCGCGCAGTCGCCCGCGGCGTACACACCGGGCACATTGGTCTGCAGGTGCTCGTCGGTGAGCACGCCTTGCAGGCAAGTGATGCCCGAATCCTTGAGGAAGCCGATGGCCGGGCGCACGCCGGTGGCGCTGATGACGAGATCGACCTCGACCGACTCGCCACTGGAGAGCTTCACGCGCAAGGGCGAACCCGCTTCGATGGCCAGCACCTTGGTGCCGGTGTAGACCTTCACGCCCTGCTTCTCGCACCAGGCCTTGATCATGCCGCCCGCGGTGGGGCCCATCATGCGCGGCACCATGCGGTCACCCATCTCCACCACGCTGAGCTGCACCCCGCGCTGCTTGAGCGCTTCCATGATGATGCAGCCGATGAAGCCGGCGCCCATCTGCAGCACCCGCGCACCGGGCTTGGCGAGCCGCGCGATGGCGCGCGCGTCCTCCAGCGTCCAGCAGGGATGCACCCCGGGCAGGTCCATGCCCGGGATGGGGGGGCGCACCGGGTGCGAGCCGGTGGCGATCAGCAGCCTGTCGAAGGTGAGTGTCTGACCGTTGTCCAGTGTCACGGTGCGCTTGGCGCCATCCACCGCCGTGGCCTTGGCACGCACCGGGTTCACCCGCAGTTGATCCAGGTGCTTCGGGTTTTTGCGCAGGTAGGTACCCGGCTCCTCGATGTTGCCGATCAGCAGGTAGGGAATCGCCATGCGCGAGTACGGTGGCTCGGCCTCGTCACCCACAAGGGTGATCTGGTCGTGCGGTGCGTGCTTGCGCAGCGTCTCGGCGGCGATGACGCCGGCCGGGCCGGCGCCGAGAATGACGTGGTGCATGCGGGTCTCCCGAGCAAGAAAAGAGGGGGCAGCGCGCGCACTGCCCCCAGGAGGTTCAGGTGGAACCGGTAAGGGCCTTCGCCCTCACAGGCCCAGTCTTGCCTTGGTCTCGCTGGTCGGGCGGCCCTCGCTGTCCCAGCCACGCACCTCGTAGTACTTGGGCAGCATCTCGGGCAGCTTGCTCACCATGCCCTTGGAAGCACCGGTCTTGGCCGCTTCCGTCAGCAACCGCTTGGGCAGCGAGTCGTCCTTGGCGGTGAAGCCGGCCGCGTTGTTGAACTCGCGCTCCATGTTCCAGATGCGCTCGCCGATCTTCTCGAGTTCTTCGGTGGTGTACTGCTCGTCGCACGCGGCCTGCAGCTGCGGCGCCAGATCGGCCACGCCCCAGGCGAAGGTGGTGAACACGCACAGACCCGAAGAGTCGAAGGCCGCCGTCGCGTCCTGGAAGGCCTTGACGAGCTCGGGCTTGCCGTTGCTCTCCACCGGGTCGGTCTTGACCGGAATGCCCAGCACTTCGGAGGCAATGGTGTAGCCGCGCAGGTGGCACGCACCGCGGTTGCTGGTGGCATAGGCCAGGCCGATGCCCTGGATGGCGCGGCCATCGTAGGCCGGGAACTCCTGGCCCTTGACGCTCATGGACAGGTCGGGGTGGCCGTACTTCTTCGTCAGGCGCGCCGAGCCCTGGCCGATTTCCTTGCCGAAGCCTTCACCCTTGCCGACCATTTCGGCAAACGCCGCCAGTGCCGCGGCCGAACCGAACGGCGCCTCGACGCCGATCTGCGCCTTGGTGAGCACGCCCATCTCGTAGAGCTCCATCACCGCGCCCACGGTGGCACCGAAGCTGATCGGGTCCATGCCGTACTCGTTGCACAGCAGGTTGGCGTACTGCAGGGCCTCGAGGTCGTTCACGCCGTTGGCCGCGCCCAGCGCCCAGGCCGCCTCGTATTCCAGGCCGCCGTTGGCGCCCCAGTACTGCGGCTTGTTCTGCACGGTGAAGTGGTTCTCGTCCATCTTGCTGATGCGCCCGCACGCGATGGTGCAGCCGAAGCAGGCCTGGTTGGTCACCAAGTGCTTCTTGCCGTCGCTCTCGCGCGGCGTGGCCATGGCCTCGGCCGAGATGTCCTTGGCGCCCTCGAACTGCACGTCGCGGTGGTTGCGCGTGGGCAGCGCGCCCACCTCGTTGATCACGTTCATGAGCACCTGCGTGCCGTAGGTGGGCAGGCCCTGCCCCGTGACCGCGTTTTCCGCCAGGATCTGCTTTTTCTCCTTGGTGACCCGCATGAAGGCCTTGGGGTCGCGGATGTTGCCCACGCCCTTGGTGCCGCGCACGGCGATCGCCTTGAGGTTCTTGCTGCCCATCACGGCGCCCACGCCCGAGCGGCCGGCCGCGCGGTGCAGGTCGTTCACCACGGCGGCGTAGAGCACCTGGTTCTCGCCGGCCTGGCCGATGCATGAGACGCGCACCAGCGGGTCCTGCAGCTGGGTCTTGAGCGCTTCCTCGGTCTTCCACACCGTCTGGCCCCACAGGTGGGAGGCGTCGCGCAGTTCGGCCACGTCGTCGCTGATGTAGAGGTACACCGGCTTGGGCGATTTGCCCTCGAAGATCACCATGTCCCAGCCGGCCATCTTGAGCTCGGCGCCCCAGTAGCCGCCCGAGTTGGAGCAGGCGATGGCACCGGTGAGCGGGCCCTTGGTGATGACGGTGTAGCGCCCGCCGGTGGAGGCCATGGTGCCGGTGAGCGGCCCGGTGGCCCAGATGATCTTGTTGTCGGGTGACAGCGGGTCGACCTTGGGGTCGATCTCGCTGATGAGGTACTTGCTGCCGAGCCCGCGCGAACCGAGGTAGGCGCGCGCCCACTCCATGTTCAGCGGTTCGGATTTGACCGTGCCTGCCGTCAGGTTGACGCGCAGGATTTTTCCAGCCCAGGACATATGAGTCTCCTTGTGTGCGTCGGGTTGATCAGGCGGCGCTGGCCTGGTTGCCGAGTTTGTCGGCCCACTGTTTCATGCGATCGATGCCGGTCCAGTTGGCGTCGATGAAGGTGATCGCGCTGGTCGGGCAGGCGTCGGCGCAGGCGGGCTCACCGCCGCACAGGTCGCACTTCTGCACCTTGCCGGTTTCCTGCACGTAGTTGATGGTGCCGAACGGGCAGGCGATGGTGCAGACCTTGCAACCCACGCAGGTGCTCTCGTTCACCACCTTGGCCCCGGTGACCTTGTCGACCGTGATCGCCTCCACCGGGCAGGCGTGCAGGCACCAGGCTTCGTCGCACTGCGTGCAGGTGTAGGGCACCTTCTTGCCGGTGTGATGGAAGTCGAACACCTTGATACGCGACTTCGAGGTCGCAAAGGTGCCGTAGTTCTCGAACGAGCACGCCATCTCGCACTGCAGGCACCCCGTGCACTTGTCGGGGTTGATGTGAAGCACTTTCTGCATTCTTGTCTCCTGTGGGGCGACGCCACACCCGCGGCGCGGTATGCATGCGTCTGCATACGATTCTTGGCGCGCGGGGTTGGGCGACATTGAGGGTTTACCCGGGTGGGCGACAAAAAGTCTCAGATTGCGACAGGGGCATGCCGCCACCGGGGTCGTCGTCGGCGTGGCATCCTCACGGCCATGGAAAACCTCGACCTCCTCGTGCTGCGCACCTTGCTGGACTGGCGCCGTGCCGGCAAGGCCACGCTGCTGGCCACCGTCATCCGCACCTGGGGCAGTTCGCCGCGCCCGGTGGGTTCCATCATGGCCTTGTGCGAAGGCGGCGCGGTGGTCGGCTCGGTCTCGGGCGGCTGCATCGAGGACGACCTGATCCACCGCTACCGCAGCGCCCTGGCAGACGGCCCGCCGCAGCGCACGAAATACGGCGTGAGCGCCGACGAAGCCCACCGCTTCGGCCTGCCCTGCGGCGGCACGCTGGAGTTGCTGCTGGAGTTCAACACCGATGCCGACACGCTGGCCGACCTGGTGGCGCGTCTGAGCGCAGGCCGCATGGTTCAGCGCAGCACCGAGATCGCCAGCGGGCGTGTGGTGCTGACCGACATTGCCCAGCCCGAGGCGCTGCGCGAGCACGATGGCTGGCTGCACAACGCCTTCGGGCCCGAATACCGGCTGCTCATGATCGGCGCCGGTCAGCTCACCGAGTACCTGGCCACCATGGCCTTGTTCAGCGGCTTTTCGGTGACGGTGTGCGACCCGCGCGAGGAATACCGCGGCGCCTGGCAGGTGCCGGGCGTGACGCTCTCGCACGACATGCCCGACGACGTGGTGCGCGGCTTTCGCGCGGACCGCCGCACCGCCATCGTCGCGCTCACACACGACCCCAAACTCGACGACCTGGCCCTGCTCGAAGCGCTGGGCACCGAGGCGTTCTACATCGGCGCCATCGGCTCGCGGCGCAACCAGCAACTGCGCCACGCGCGCCTGATCGAGCACTTCGAGCAGACCGAGGAGAGTCTTGCGCACCTGCGCGGGCCGATCGGTATCTACATCGGCAGCAAGACGCCGGCCGAGATCGCGGTGAGCGTGATGGCCGAGATCCTGGCGGTGAAGAACGGCGTGCCGCTGCCGCGCGACCTGGCCGTGGGCCCGGCCAAGGAAAAGCTCGACGTGCGGGCCGATGACGCCGTGAGCTGCTTCGTGCGCGAAGCCCCGTGACGCCAGCCCTCCACACCGTGGCGCTGGTGCTGGTGGCGGGCGCCGGGCGCCGCCTGGGCCATGTGCCCAAGTGCCTCATCCGCCTGAGCGGGCAGACGCTGCTGCAGCGCCTGCTCGATGCCCTGGCCACGCTCGGCATCCGCGACGTGCGCCTGGTGCTCGGCCACCACGCCGACGCGGTGGCTGCGCATGTGAGCACCCTGCCGGCCGGACAGCGCGCGCTGCTGCTGCGCAACCCCGCGCCCGGCGACGAGCCCGCAGATTCCCTGCAGTGGGGGCTGCGCAGCCTCACGTCCATGCCCGAGCGCTTGCTGGTGCTGCTGGGCGACCAGCCCTTGCTGGGTGCGCCGCAGATCGATGCCGCGCTGCGGGCTTTCGAGCAGCGCGAGCGCGGCCGTCACGCCCTGGTACCGCAGGTGGATGGTCGCCCGGGCCACCCTGCGGTGCTCGACGGCCTGGCCTGTGCGCAACTGCGCAACCATGCCGGTGGCCTGCGCGCCTGGCGCCGCGAGCGGCCCGAAGCTGTCGCGTTGTGGAACACGCCAGACCCGGCGCACACGTTCGACCTGGACACCCCGCTCGATCTCGATCGACTGGCACAGACAACCGGTTTGGCGGTGGCGCTGCCGCCGAACGCCCCCATGCCGCAGTGCGGCATGCACAACGGTTGATCGAGAAGCGACAGCCTGCTTCAATGCACCCCATGCCCGTCGGATCCGCTGCCCCCTCCCACGACCGCCTGACCCTGATCGCCCAGGCGCGCCGCGCGATGCTCGACGCGCACGACCCCGACGCCGGCCCACGCCTGTCGCCGTGGGTGGCTAACTCCTGGCGACGCTGCCTGCAACTGGGCCTGGAGCCGCGGCGCGAGGTGGCTTTCGAGGCGGTGAGCAGCGCGCAGATGCAGCGCGCCATCGAGGGCAGCCAGCCGCTGCTGCGCGCCGCCAGCCCCGTGATCCGCCAGCTCGCGCGTGCGATGTCGCACACGCGCTACTTCGCCATCCTCACCAACGCGCACGGCGTGGTGATCGACGTCAACGGCCCGATCGACCGGCACGATCCCAGCGTCAACCGCATCGCGCGTATCGGTGTCGACCTCTCCGAACGCGCGGTGGGCACCACGGCCATCGGCATGGCCCTGACCGACCTGCAGCCGGTGTGGCTGCACCGCGGCGAGCATTTCTTCGACGCCACCAGCGTGTACAGCTGCGCCGGTGCGCCCATCTGGGGGCCCGACGGCCAATGTGTGGGCATGCTCGACCTCACCGGCGTCAACGTCAACGAACAGCCCGCGCTCAAACACCTGGTGTCGCAATCGGCGCGCAGCATCGAGAACGCGATGGCGCTGGCGCAACCGCACCACCTGCTGCTGCGCATGAACTGGCCCGGGCGCGTGCTCGGCGACGACAGCGACGGTCTGGTCTGCCTCGACGCCGACGGCGAGGTCACCGCCCTGAACCGGCCCGCGGCCGAGATGCTGGGCATCGCCCCCGGCACCCCGGTGGGTCACGCCAGCCTGCATTTCGCCTCACCGATCGAGGCGCTGTTCGACGCCGCACATGCCCACGCCAGCGCGCTGGAAATCCCGCTTTGGTCGGGCCTGCGTCTGCAGGTGCTCGCACAGGCCGGGCACCGCAGCGCACGCAGCGCACCGGTGGCGCAGGGCATGCCGCTCAAGGACCTGGAAACCGCCCTCATCCGCAAGGCGGTGGACGACGCCCGCGGCAACGTGATGGACGCTGCCCGCGCCCTGGGCATCAGCCGCGCCACCATCTACCGCAAGCTGGGCGCGAAGCGGCGCTGAGCCAGGCAGCGCCTCAGCCCAGCCACCGCACCGAGCGCAGCGGCTTGAGCACGCTCGACGGCGTCATGCCGAAGGTGTTGCGGAACACGCGGCTGAAGTGCGACGAATCGGCGAACGCGCCGTCGAGGGCGGCGTCGGTGAGGCTGCCCCGGGGCCGGTATCCCGCCATCGCGCGGCGCACCTGCGCCCAGACCCGATAGCTGCGAAAGCTCACGCCGACCTGGGCGCTGAACAGGTGGTTGAAGCGAGAGGCCGACAGATGCACCTCGTGCGCCAGCGCCTCGCGATCGGGCACGGTCTCGCCGGCTTCCCGCAAGCGCTGCAGGCTGCGCAAGACGCGCGCGTCCACCGGCTGCAGCGGTGGCCAGGCCGCGCGCCCCAGCAACGCGGGCAGGTCGAAGCTGTGCAGGCGTTGCTCGGTGTGCCAGCGCTGTGCTGCGCGGGGTGCAAAGTCGCCCAGCACCGGCCCTTGTCGGTCGAACAGAGGCCGCAGCCGGCGCACCTCGGGCGCGTCCGGCTCCAGGTAGATCAAGGCCACGCGCTCGCCCTGCGGGTCGAACAGGTGCTCCACGCCAGCGTCGATCAGCGCGCTGTGGCAGGTCTCGCGCCAGCCCCCGGGGCGCTCGATCGCGAAACGCCCCGACAAGCCCAGCAGCAACACCGGCGCCGCATGGCGGTGCAGCCCGGTGGCGGGCAGCTCACCCAGGTAGAGCGCCTTGTCGGCGCACAGCGTCAATGCGTTGCCAGCCATCACAGCCCAAACCTTCAAGACAGCGCGGCGCGCCACCCGTACCGTGACGCCCCTGCCCCCACACGACACAGGAGAACGAGGTGCCGATTTCCACCACCCGCCAACGGGTGCCGCCCCGGTTGGCCCAAGCCGGCTTCGTGAAGACCGCGAGCCATGGGTTGCCACATCTGTTGAAAGCCCCGCTGATCGGGTTGAACCGCTGGATGGCGGGCCTGCGCGCGCACGAGATCCGCGTCGCCGGGCACCGCCTGCATTATCTCGATGGCGGGCGCGGCGAGCCGGTGCTGCTGCTGCACGGCATCTTCGCCGAGAAGGACCACTGGGTCGACTTCGCGCGGCAGCTCACGCGGCACCACCGCGTGATCGTTCCCGATCTGCCCGGGTTCGGGGAAAGCGATCGGCACGAGGACCAGCACTACGGCTACGCGCAACAGGTGCCCCGCTTGCAGGCGCTCCTGGATGCCCTGGCGCTGCCGCGCGTGCACGTGGCGGGCAGTTCAATGGGCGGTGCCCTGGGCGCGCTGCTGGCCCTGGCCAGCCCCGAGCGTCTGGCCACGCTCGCCTTCGTCGGCGCGCCGCACGGCCTGCGCTCGCCGGTGCCCAGCGAGACCGACCGGATGATCGATCGCGGTGAAGCACCGCTGATCGCACGAGACCCCGGGGAGTTCGAGGCCATGCTCGAGCGCCTCTTCGAACAACGCCCCTGGCTGCCCTGGCCGATCCGGCGCGCCGCCTGTGCAGACGCGATCGACCGCGCCGCGTCGAACCAGCGGATCTGGCAGGAACACCTGGCCGACCGCCATGTGCTGCAGCTGTGCCTGGCCGGCGTGCAGACGCCGCTGCTGGCGCTGTGGGGCCGGTGCGATCGCGTGTTCCACGCCTCGGGCGTGCGGGCACTGCGGCGTCAGCGCCCCGACGCCGAGATCGAACTGCTCGAGGACCTGGGCCACCTGCCCATGATGGAGGCGCCGCGTGCCGTGGCGCAGCGCTACCGGCGCTTCCTCGTGCAGCATCTTGCAGGTACAACTTCGCCATGACGACCCCTGCCGACCCCACACCCCGAAGCACAACGCGGCTGGCCAGCATCGCCGCCCTCGCCTTGTGCAGCCTGCTCGCCGCCTGCGAAACGGCGCCACGCGCGGGCGCCGAGACCACGGCCCAGGTGCTGCAGGTGGCGCCCGATCGGGACAGCCTGCGCGACGGCTACCCGGCGCTGCACGCCGCCCTGCGCGCGGGCGTGGTCCGACGTGACCTCGAAGAAGCACGCCTGGTGCAGGGCGAATGCGGCGTGCCCGATGCCAGCCGCAGCGGCGGCACACGCTGGGTCAGCGTGACGACCCTGGTGCCGCGCGGCACCGCATTGGCACAAGGCAGCCGCATCGTCGTGCGCGATGCCCGCTCCGCCTGGGCGGGTGTTGCGCCCGAGCGGGCCAGCGCGCTGCACGGCCAGTTCGTACGGGTCGACGACACACCACCCACACGAACCACCCCTGCGTGTCACACGAGCGAGCCTGCAGGCGCCACCACCTGGCACCTGCGGGTGCACCTCACGCCCCCGGCCTGGCAGCACGACTTTGCGTCGGCGGCCTTCCAGCGCCTCGATGCCCTGCGCGACGAGGACTTCGCGGCCGGGCGCGTGTTGCGACTGGGCTGCCAGCTCAAGGTGATTGACGGGGGCGACTGGTACGCGCCGCAATGGGTGGCGCTGGCGCCGCCACAACTGCCTCTGAAGGTGGGTGACGTCGTGCGGCTGCGCGCGGGCGCGCAGATGGAGTCGAAGGACGTCGGCCCACGAGCCGAGGTGCTGGCCCGGCTCGACAACGTCCCAACGCCGGCGGGCAATGCCACGGTGCGCTGCAACTGAACCAGCCGCGACGCGCCCGCACGCCGGTAGGCCTTGCCCGGCGGTATGCTCATCGCGGTTCCGAACGGAAGACGCGAATACAGGCAAGGAGATGGCGATGTTCGTGCGAGGCCTTCGTGCCCCATTGCTGGGGCTGTCCCTGGCCATGTGGATCACGGGCGCGCACGCGGCGCAGGCCACGGTGGCGGTGGCCGCCAACTTCGCCGAGCCCATGCGCGCGGTGGCTGAGGTGCTGCGCAAGACCACCGGCCACACGCTGGAGATTTCCGTGGGTTCGACCGGCCGGCTGTACGCGCAGGTTCGCAGTGGCGCGCCTTTCGACGCCATGCTCGCGGCCGACCAGCGGGTGCCCGAGCAACTGGAGGCCGACGGCCTGGCCGTGCCCGGCAGCCGCTTCACCTACGCCACCGGCAAGCTGGTGTTGTGGTCGGCCGACGCCGCGCAGGTAGACGCACGCGGCGATGTGTTGCGCAGCGGCGCCTGGCGCAAGCTGGCCATCGCCAACCCCAAGACAGCGCCCTACGGCGCTGCCGCAATCGAAGCGATCGACAAGCTCGGGCTGGCCACGGGCATCACGCCCCGCCTGGTGCAAGGTGAGAGCATCGGCCAGGCCCACAACTTTGTGTTCACCGGCAACGCCGAGATCGGCTTCGTGGCGATGTCGCAGGTGCTGCAAGGCGGTCGCCTCAAGGGCGGCTCGATGTGGGTGGTGCCGCAGGCGCTGTACACGCCCATCCGACAGGACGCCGTGCTGCTCAAGCGTGGCGAGCACAACGAGGCGGCGCGCGCGCTGATGCAGCTGCTGCGCAGCGAGAGCGTCAAGGCCTTGATTCGCTCCTACGGCTACGATCTCTGAGTGATCCTCACGCCATCCGACCTCCAGGCCATCGCGCTCACGCTGCGCGTCGCGGGGCTGACCACGCTGATCCTGCTGGTGCTGGGCGTGCCGCTGGCGTGGTGGCTGGCGCGCACGCGTTCGTGGTGGCGCCACCCGGTGGGGGCGCTGGTCACCCTGCCCTTCGTGTTGCCGCCCTCGGTGCTGGGCTTTTACCTGCTGGTGGCCATGGGGCCCGAGGGGCCCGTGGGGCAGTGGACGCAATCGCTCGGTCTGGGCCTGCTGACCTTCAGCTTCGGCGGGCTGGTGGTGGCCTCGGTTTTCTATTCGCTGCCCTTCATGGTGCAGCCGGTGCTCACGGCCATGCAGCAACTGGGCGAGCGTCCCCTGGAGGCCGCGGCCAGCCTGCGCGCCTCGCCGCTGGACCGTTTCTTCACCGTGGTGCTGCCGCTGTGCAGGCCCGGCCTCATCACTGGCACCGTAATGAGCTTTGCCCACACCGTGGGCGAGTTCGGCGTGGTGCTCATGGTCGGCGGCAACATACCCGGCGTCACGCGCGTGGTCTCGGTGCAGATCTACGACCACGTGGAAGCGCTCGAGTACACCGACGCCCACCGCCTGGCCGCGGTGATGCTGGTCTTTGCATTCGCGGTGCTGCTGTCGCTGCAGTGGATCAACCGGCGGCGCACATGAACTCCCAACCGATCGAACTGCGCGCCAAGGTGCAGCGCAACGACTTTGCGCTCGACGTCGACCTGCGACTGCCCGGACGCGGTGTCACCGCGCTGTTCGGGCCGTCGGGCTCGGGCAAGACCACCTGCCTGCGCGTGCTCGCCGGGCTGGAGCCCGCAGTGAGCGCGCGCGTGGTGGTCGGCGGGGAGGTCTGGAACGACACCGCGCGCGGCCATTGCCTGCCCACGCACCGCCGCCCACTGGGCTACGTGTTTCAGGAAGCGAGCCTGTTCGAACACCTGAACGTGCGCGACAACCTGCGCTACGGCTGGCGCCGCACGCCCGACGCACAGCGCCGCCACGGCTGGGACCACGGCCTGCAATTGCTGGGCATTGCACACCTGCTCGATCGCCGGCCGGCCGAACTCTCGGGCGGCGAACGCCAGCGCGTGGCCATTGCGCGCGCGCTGGCCACCAGCCCGCGCGTGTTGTTGATGGACGAACCTCTGGCATCGCTGGATGCCGCACGCAAGGCCGAGGTGCTGCCGTGGCTGGAGCAATTGAACGAGCGGCTTGACTTGCCCATCGTGTACGTTACGCACGCGTTCGACGAAGCCCTGCGCCTGGCCGACCACCTGGTGTTGCTCGAGGAGGGTCGCGTGCGCGCGCAGGGCCCGATCGCCGAGCTGATCACGCGCAGCGAGCTGCCGATCGCCCATGGCGATGCGGCCAGCGCCTTGATCACCGGGCAGGTGCTTGGCACGGACGCAGATGGCCTGACCACGCTTGCCATCGACGGCGGGATCTTGCGGCTGACTGCACCGCGACGCGAACCGCATGCCCCCGGCACCACGCTGCGCGTTCGGGTGCAGGCACGCGACGTCAGCGTGGCGCTGCAGGAGCCCCGGCAGATCAGCGTGAACAACGTGCTGCCCGCCACCGTGCAAGGGCTCACCGACGACGGCCCCGGCCAGGTGCTGGTCACGCTGCAACTGGGCGATCGCACAAGCCTGCTTGCGCGGCTCACGCAGGGTTCGGTGCAGCGTCTGGGCCTTGCAACGGGGCTTCCCGTGTTCGCGCTCATCAAGGGCGTGGCCGTGTTGCGCTGAGCTCAGCTGCGCCAGGGCAGTTCCAGCGCCTGGCCATCGGGCAGGCGCACCGGCACTGGCGTCTGGCCGAAGATGCCGGTGAGCTCCAGCGGGGTGGCGCCCACACTGAACAGCTGGTGCAGCTTCTCGCGCGGCAGCACCACACTCTGGCCGGCGCCGAAGCTCCGGACCTGGCCGTCGATATGCAATTCGCCCTGGCCCGCATGGCAAAGCACCACCTCGTCGCAGCTGTGGCTGTGTGGAGGGGTTGCCGCGCCGGGCGTCAGCGTCTGGCGCCAGACGGACAACTGCGTGAGGCCGTCGCTGACGCCTGCCCAGGTGGCGTGTGCCAGGCCTTCGATGGGCGTCGCTGCCGGGGTGGATTGATCGATGACATACATGGTGGGACTCCTTTCGTCCGGGGTTTGTGCGGACCACCATGGCCCGCTGCGGGGCGCAGTGTCTGGCAGTTGAATTCAATCCGGAATAAGCTTTAGCATCGTTTCATTGCCGAATATTCTTCGTTAATCCAGATGGGACCTTCATGACCGGCATTGCAGGCGCGCACGCGCTGATCGCGTTCTCCGAGGTGGCGCGTCGACAAAGCTTCGCTGCCGCGGCACGCGAACTCGGTCAGGCGCCGTCCACCTTGGCCAAGGCTGTCGGACGGCTTGAAGACTCACTGGGCGTGCGTCTTTTTCACCGCACCACACGCAAGGTGAATCTCACCGAAGACGGCGAGCGGCTGTTCGCACGCTGCCAGCGCGTGCTGGGGGAATTGCAGGAGCTTCAAGAAGAAGCCGACGGCCGTCGCGCCACGCCCAGCGGGACGTTGCGGCTTGACCTTCCGATCGCGTACGGGCGGCGCAAACTGCTGCCGGTGCTGGCCTCACTCGTGCGCAAGCACCCCGGCATCACGCTCGACGTGCACCTCTCCGACGCCTATGCCGACCTGGTGCAGGGCGGGCTTGACGCTGCCGTGCGCGTGGGCAGGCTTGAGGATTCGGGCCTGGTTGCACGGCGCTTTGCGAAGCAGTCCATGCTGTTGTGTGCCGCACCCGGCTATCTGCAACGCGTCGGGCGCCCACGGCGCTTCGACGATCTCGCGCGCCACCCCTTCATCGTCTATCGCCAGCACTCCAGCGGGCGGGACCGGCCCTTGCAGTTCGTGGTGAAAGGCAAGGCAATGACGCTGCACCCCGAGCACACGGTGCGCATCAACGATGGCGAGGCCATGGCGCACGCGGCCGCACTGGGCCTGGGCCTGACCCAGTTGCCCGACTACATGGTGGAGGACGAACTCGCGAGTGGCGCGCTGGTGGAGGTGTTGCCAAGCCTGCGTCCGCCCGACATCCCCATCCACCTCGTGATGCCCACGCAACGCCTGATGCCGCCGCGTGTGCGCGCCCTGCTCGACGAGCTGGCCCTGGCCTTCGATGCCAAATGAAAAAGCCCCGCCAAAGCGGGGCTTCGGTTGGGCGCTGGCTGTTCAGGCTTTGCGGCGGCGCGCAGCGGCCAAGCCCACCAGGCCGAGGCCCAGCAGGGCCAGGCTGGCCGGCTCGGGCACATCGGTGGTCTTGAGCTGCACCAGCGTGAAGTCGGACTGGTTGTTGCAGCTCTGGTAGTCGCAGAAGGTACTGGTCAGCGCGGTGAACGAGATGCTCACGAAATCGGTGTAGCTGCCAAACGGGTTGCCGGTCAGCGCCCAGACAGCACCCGAACCGTCGGCCGCCTGCGAGAGGTTGGCCAAGTCGCCTGTGCCACTCCAGATGGCGGTGGTGGCGGTATCGGCGCGCAGGGTATGAATAATGGAACCGCCGCCCTGGCGAACGGCCGTGATCTGGGCGATCTCGTTGTAGTCGCCGAACTCGGGGCCGTCGAACAGCACGCCTAGCGTGAAGCCCGCGATGCCGAAGGTGCCCGAGACCGCGGTGCCGGTGAGGTACTCGCCGATGTCGATCTCGTCGCCGGTGCGACCACCGCTGATGCCCACGCCCGTGAACCCGCCCATGGTCTTTTTCTGGAAGGTCCCGCCGGGCGCGATGGTCCAGTTCAAACCGCCGATCACCTGACTGGGTTGGCCGTTGGTGAAGTCGCTGCCATTGATCACCGCAGCGGCGCTCGCCACCGAGGTGGTGCCCATCAAGACCACGGTACCGAGCGCCAGCGCGACTTGGGAGAGGATGGATTTCAGTTTCACGGCAGCTTCCTTGGGGGTTCAGTGGACGGCCGAGGCCGGGATGTGGCACGAATCAGCAATTGACGTGCCACCGTTGCAAGCCCTTGATTTGCAAGCAAAACGCGCGTGCTCTGCAGGGCGTGTGGCAAGATTTCCGACAGTTTGGCTACCCCACGCACCCATGAACCCCGACGCCCTCGCTGCCGCCCACGCGCTACCTGACCGTTGGCTGGCGGCCTTCAACGCCGCGGACTTGGCGGCCATCACGGCCCTATATGTACCCGACGCCCGCCTGTGGGGAACGACCGCGCCGCAAGCGATCGACCACCCGACGGGCGTGCGGGCCTACTTCGCGCGGGTGTTCGACCTGCATCCGCGGCCACGCATGGTGCTGATCGAGCGGCGTGGGCGCGCGCTGGGCGACGGGGTGGTCATCCAGAGCGGCCGCTACGACCTCGAGCTTGCGCCCGGACGGGTGCTGGCGGCACGGTTCACGCTGGTGTTGCGCCTTGAGGCCGATGCCCCCGTCGCGCCCGGTGCGGGTATCGCGTCGTGGCGCATCGTCGAGCACCACTCCTCGGCAGTGCCCGACCCCCCTGACCCCTGGCGTCGCGACTGTCACAGCGCGTTGACCGGAATCTTGAGGTAGCGCACGCCGTTGGGTTCGGCAGGCGGCAGCTCCCCGGCGCGGATGTTCACCTGCACCGAGGGCAGGATCAGGTTGGGCATCTCCAGCGTCGCGTCGCGCTGGGCGCGCATGTCCACGAACTGCTGTTCGCTGATGCCGTCGTTCACGTGGATGTTGTGCGCGCGCTGCTCGGCCACCGTGCTCTCGAAGCGCACCGCGCGCCCCGCGGGCGGGTAGTCGTGGCACATGAAGAGGCGCGTCTCGGGTGGCAGCGAAAGGATCTTGCGGGTGGAGGCGTAGAGGGTTTTCGCGTCGCCGCCGGGGAAGTCGCATCGCGCGGTGCCGACATCGGGCATGAACAGCGTGTCGCCGACGAACACCGCGTCGCCCACGTGATAGGCCGCGCAGGCTGGTGTGTGCCCCGGCACGTAGAGCACCTCGGCCTCGAGCTCACCGATGCGGAACTTCTCGCCCTCCTGGAACAGGTGGTCGAACTGAGAGCCGTCGAGGCGGAACTCCGGTTCCAGGTTGAAGATGGCCTTGAAAACCTTCTGCACCTGAGTGATGCGCCCGCCGATGCCGATGCGCCCACCAAGTTGTTTCTTCAGGTACGGCGCGGCCGAGAGGTGATCGGCGTGCGCGTGCGTCTCAAGGATCCATTCAACCTTGAGATCGTTGGCCTTCACGTAGGCGATCACCGCGTCCGCCGACACGGTGCGCGTGCGGCCGGACTTGGGGTCGTAGTCGAGCACCGAGTCGATGATGGCCGCGGGCGTGCCCGGACCGTTGTGCACGACGTAGGTGACGGTCCACGTGGCCGGGTCGAAGTGGCCGTGGACCTGAAGACGGGGGCTGGCAGCGGACATGGGGCACTCCTTTTTAATAAGTCGTCATTAATATATTGACAGACAATCTATTTGTCAATATATTGATGTTCATCGACAGAACCCACCCGACATCACCATGCCGAGCGTCAAACTCAATCTTGAAGACATGCAGGCCGCTGCCGCCGACGCCTGCCGCCTCATGAAGGTGCTCTCCAACCCCGACCGGCTCATGCTGCTGTGCCAGCTGGTCCAGGGCGAGCACAACGTCGGCGAACTGGAAGCCGCCTTGGGCATCGTGCAACCCACGCTGTCGCAGCAGCTCACCGTGCTGCGCGAAGAGACGCTGGTGAGCACGCGCCGCGAAGGCAAGAACATCTATTACCGCATCGACAGCCCGCAGGCGCTGGCCGTCATCCGCACGCTTCATCAACAGTTCTGCAACCCCTGAAGGACCGCACGCCATGACCATCGACTTCGCCAACTTCACGCCCTGGGCCTCGCTGGCCGGCGGCGTTCTGCTCGGGGTGGCCTCCGCCCTGTTCATCCTGCTCAATGGCCGCGTGCTCGGCATCAGCGGCATCGTGGGCGGCCTGCTCTCGCCCAAGGCGGGCGACATCGGCTGGCGCGTGGCGCTGATCGCGGGCCTGCTGGCCGCGCCCGCCGTCTACGCCCTGATCGCACCCGCGGGCTTCATCACCGCGCCGCGCATCGACGCCGGCTTCGGCCTGGTCGTGCTGGCCGGGCTGTTGGTGGGCATCGGCACGCGCTATGGCTCGGGCTGCACCAGCGGCCACGGCGTGTGCGGGCTCTCGCGCCTGTCGCCACGGTCGTTGGTGGCCACGCTGGCCTTCATGGGCACGGGCTTCGTCACCGTGTTCGTCATCCGTCACCTGATCTGAGGTCCACACCATGCAGAAACTCTCCGCTTTCATCGTCGGCCTGCTGTTCGGCCTCGGCCTCATCCTCTCGGGCATGACCGACCCCGGCAAGGTGCAAGGCTTCCTCGACCTGTTCGGCAACTGGGACCCGTCGCTTGCCTTCGTGATGGGCGGCGCCATCGCCGTCGGCTTCTTCGCCTACGCGCTCGCCAAGCAGCGCACGCGCAACTTCCTCGGGGGTGCCATGCACCTGCCCAAGGCCACGGCCATCGACAAGCGTCTGGTCATCGGCAGCCTCACCTTTGGCGTGGGCTGGGGCCTGGCGGGCTTCTGCCCGGGCCCCGGGCTGGTCTCCATGGCCTCGGGCGAGGTCAAGGGCGCGGTGTTCGTGGCCGCCATGGTGGCTGGCATGGCGGTGTTCGAGTGGCTGGAGCGCGTGAGCACACTCAAGCCCGCGCCCAAGGCCTGAAGCTCAGCGAGGGAACACCATGGACCTGCGCCGCCTCACCCCCCAACTGGCGGTGGCCGCCCAACTCGTGCCGAGCGACGTGCGCGCCGCCGCGGCCGCGGGCTACACCACCTTGATCTGCAACCGCCCCGACGGCGAACAACCTGGCCAGCCCGACCACGAAGCCATGGCGCAGGCCGCGGCCGCCGCCGGCATGCGCTTCGTGTTCCAGCCGGTGATCAGCGGGCGCATCACGCCTGAACAGGCCCGAGCCTTCGGCGACGCGTTGGCGCAGGCCGATGGCCCGGTGCTGGCCTATTGCCGCAGCGGCACACGCTGCGCCACGCTGTGGGCCATGTCCCGGGGTGCCGAACGCCCGTGGGCCGAGGTGATCGAGACCGCCGCCGCCGCGGGCTTCGATCTGCGCGGCCTGCCGCAGCCGACGGGTCGGAACTGAGCCGCCCATGACCACCGCCCACAAGCCCGCTGCCCGCCACTGGTGTCCCGATCTGCCGGTGCGACACTGGGCGCGCCAGTACGACCGCGACACGCTGCTGCGCGACGCGCTCGCTGCGGCCATCGTCACGCTGATGCTGATTCCGCAGAGCCTGGCCTATGCGCAGCTGGCCGGGCTGCCGCCCGAGGTGGGCTTGTACGCGAGCGTGGCGCCACTGGTCATCTACGCGCTGCTGGGCACCAGCCGCGTGCTGGCCGTGGGGCCGGTGGCGGTGGTCTCGCTGATGACGGCCGCGGCCGTGGGCGAGCACGCGGCCGCGGGCACCGGCCACTACATCGCCGTGGCGATCACGCTGGCGTTCCTGTCGGGGCTGATCCTGCTGGCCATGGGCTTGCTGCGCTTGGGTTTTCTCGCCAACTTCCTGAGCCACCCGGTCATCGCCGGCTTCATCACCGCCTCGGGCATCCTGATTGCCGCGAGCCAGCTCAAGACGCTGCTCGGCGTGTCGGCCGGCGGGCATACGCTGATCGAGATGGTCTCGGCGCTGTGGGCGCAGCGCGGCGCGGTCAACGGGCTCACGCTGGGCGTCGGCCTGTCAAGCCTGGCTTTCCTGTTCTGGGTGCGGCGCGGTCTGCAGCCGCTGCTGCGCCGCCTGGGTGTGCCGCCACGCGCGGCCGAATTGGGCGCCAAGGCCGGGCCGGTGGCTGCCATCGTGGCAGCCACCGTGTTCGCCTGGGCCATCGACGCCGGCACCCACGGCGTGAAGCTGGTGGGCGCGGTCCCGCAAGGGCTGCCACCGCTCACCCAGCCGCTGTGGGACATGGCGCTGCTGCAGTCACTGCTGGTGCCCGCGCTGCTCATCAGCGTGGTCGGCTTCGTCGAATCGGTGTCGGTCGGCCAGACGCTCGCGGCCAAGCGCCGCCAGCGCATCGAACCCGACCAGGAGCTCGTGGCGCTGGGCGGCAGCAACCTCGGCGCCGCCTTCACCGGGGGCTTTCCGGTCACCGGCGGTTTCGCGCGCTCGGTGGTGAACTTCGACGCCGGCGCGCAGACGCCCGCGGCCGGTGTCTACACGGCGGCGGGCATCCTGCTGGCCTCGCTGCTGCTCACGCCCGCCCTGTTTTACTTGCCACAGGCCACGCTGGCCGCCACCATCGTGGTGGCCGTGCTCGCGCTGGTGGACTTCGGCATCCTGCGCCGCACCTGGGTCTATGCCAAGGCCGACTTCATCGCCGTGCTGGCCACACTGGTCGTCACGCTCGCGGTCGGTGTAGAGAGCGGGCTGGTGGCGGGCGTGGGCCTGTCGCTGGTGCTGCACCTGTGGCGCACCAGCCAGCCGCACATCGCCGAGGTGGGCCAGGTGCCGGGCACCGAGCACTACCGCAACGTGCTGCGGCACCAGGTCATCACGCAGCTCGACGTGCTGGCGCTGCGCATGGACGAAAGTCTGTACTTCGCCAACGCCCGCGCGCTGGAGGACCGCATCAACGCGGCTGTGGCCGCGCGCCCTGCCCTGCGCCACGTCGTGCTGCAATGTTCGGCCATCAACGACATCGACGCCAGTGCGCTCGACAGCCTGGAAGCCATCAACGAGCGCCTGCGCGACGCCGGTCTTCAGTTGCATTTGTCCGAGGTGAAGGGCCCGGTGATGGACAAGCTGCAGCGCAGCGACTTCCTGCAACGCCTGAGCGGGCGCGTGTTCCTCACGCACCACCAGGCGGCACAGGCGCTCGCCTGAGCCTCACTTCATCGCGTTCGGAAAGAACAACTGCTCGCCACCGATCTTGTGGCTGGCGATGGCGGCCTGGCCGGCGGCGCCGGTGATCCAGTCCACGAAGCGCTGGCCCTCGACCGTTTTCACCTGCGGGTGCCTGGCCGCGCTCACCAGCATCACGCCGTACTGGTTGAACAGGCGCCGGTCACCCTCGACGAGCACCACCAGGTCACCGCGGTTCCTGAAGTTGAGCCAGGTGCCGCGGTCGGTGAGCGCATAGGCGCCGCTGCCGGAGGCGATGTTGAGCGCCGGGCCCATGCCGCAGCCACATTCCCGGTAACCGCTGCCCTTGTTGGCATCGGTGGCGGTCATTTTCCAGAAGCGCAACTCGGCCGCGTGCGTGCCACTTTTGTCGCCGCGCGAGATGAAGGGCGCGTTGGACGCGGCCACCTTCTGCAGGGCGGCCACCACGTCCTTGCCAGCGGTGCGGGCCGGGTCGCTCCTTGGGCCGACGAGCACGAAGTCGTTGTACATGACCTCCTGGCGCCTGGCCGAGAAACCGTCGGCGACGAACTTTTCTTCGGCCACCTTGTCGTGCACGAACAGCACGTCGGCATCACCGCGGCGCGCCATGTCGATGGCTTGGCCGGTGCCCAGGGCCACCACCTTCACGTCGATGCCCGTGGCCTGCTTGAACAACGGCAGGATGTGGCCGAACAGGCCCGACTGCTCGGTGGACGTGGTGGACGCGACGACGATGCTTTGCGCGAGCGCGGCACCGCCGATGAGCAGACCGGCAGACAGGGCGACGAGGGTGCGAACGGCTTTCACCAGCTTTCTCCTTGAACAAACAGATGGGCGTGCGGGCATAAGGCCTGCAACAGATCGGCGTTGAAAAAATCGTCCACGGGCAGGTCCGCCAGCACCCGACCCTGCTCGAGGTAGATCACGCGGCTGGCCAGGCGCTTGACCTGGCCGAGGTTGTGGCTGGCGAACACCAGCGTGGTGGGGCGCACGCCCGCGCGCGTGGCGGTGAACTCGGCAATCAGTTCCTCGACCTCGCGCTTGGCGTGCGGGTCCAGGCTCGCGGTCGGCTCGTCGAGCAGCCAGATGTCGGGCTTGAGTGCCCAGGCGCGCGCCAACGCCAGGCGCTGCTGCTGCCCGCCCGAGAGCGCGCGGCCGTTGCGCTGCGCGATATCGCCCAGGCCCACGCGGGCCAGCGCCTCGTGCGCGCGGGCGCGCGCCTCGGCCCACGGCACACCCTTGAGCCACAGGCCCAGTGTCACGTTGTGCAGCGCGCGCACACGCAGCATGTGCGGGCGCTGGAACAGCATGGCCATACGCGGCGCGGCCGGGCGCAGGCAATGGCCGGCGGCCAGCGGCAGCAGGCCGTGCAGGGCGCGCAGCAACGTGCTCTTGCCGCTGCCGTTGGCGCCGATGAGGGCGACGCGCTCACCCTCGACGATGCGCAGGTTCACGTCGTCGAGCGCGGGCGCGCGCGGTGGCGGGCCCAGGCGCACCTGCAGGCCGCGCAGTTCGAAACAGGTTGTGGGCACCAAGGCCTTGACCACCGGCAGGCTGGTCACGCTGCAGCTCCCACGGGCATCAAGCCGTCGGCGCGTTCGCGCCAGCGCCGCACCAGCGACACCAGCGCGTTGAGCAGCAGCACCACGGCCAGCAGCACCACCCCAAGCCCTAGCGCCAACGGCAGGTCACCCTTGCTGGTTTCCAGCGCGATGGCGGTGGTCATCACGCGCGTGAAGCCGTCGATGTTGCCGCCCACGATCATCACGGTGCCGACTTCGGAGATGGCACGGCCGAAGGCGGTGATGAAGATGGTGAGCAGCGCGTAACGCTCGTCCCAGGCCAGCAGCAGGCTGCGCATCAGCGTGCCGGCGCCCAGGGAGCGAAGTTGCTCGCCGTGGCCGAGGTCGGCGTCTTCCACCACCTGGCGCACCAGCGCCGTCACCAGCGGCAGCACGAGCAGCGTCTGCGCCACGACCATGGCGGGCACGCTGAACAACCAGCCCAGAAAGCCCAGCGGCCCCGAGCGCGACAGCAGCAGGTACACCACCAGACCCACCACCACCGCGGGCACCGCCAGCGCGGTGTTGAGCAGCGTGAGTACCGCACCGCGACCCTTGAAGCGCGCGGCGGCCAGCCAGGCACCAGCGAGCAAGCCCACCGCATACGCAATGGCGGCGGCCAGCACGCTGACCAGCAGCGAACGCCACACGATGGACCACAGGCCGGCATCGCCGGAGAAGACAAGGCCGATGGCCACGCCGACGCTGTCGGAAAAGGTACTCATAGCGACCGGAAGCTTAGCCATGCCCGGCCACGTGCGCCCTACGTGTTCACGCGGTATGCACCGGCTTGCATAAGGTCCTTGAGGCACACTCGCCGCCATGCGACGCATCGAGCTGGCCTACCACCTGAGCACACAGGACCACGCCGCCACACCGGGAGGATCGCCCCTGCGCAACCCCATGATGGACGTGTTGCAGGCCATCAAGAACAGCGGATCGATCTCGGCCGCGGCACGCGAACTGGGGTTTTCCTACCGCCATATCTGGGGCCAGCTCAAGGACTGGGAAACCGAACTCGGGCAGGGGCTGATCTTCTGGGAGCGCGGCCAGGCCGCCCGCCTCACGCCCTTCGGTGAGAAGCTGCTCGCGGCCGAGCGCCTGGCCCAGGCCCGCCTGGGCCCGCAACTGGAGAGCCTGCGCGTGGAGCTGGAACGCGCGTTCGCCCAGGTGCTGGCGCCCGAGGACGACGCCCAGGCCGTGCCCACGCTGCGCCTGTACGCCAGCCACGACCACGCGCTCACCGAACTGGTGAGCCACGCCGCGCAACCCGACAGCGGCAAACCGCTGCACCTGGATGTGCATTTCTGCGGCAGCGTGGATGCGATCCGCGCGCTCAACGAGGGCCGATGCAACATCGCAGGCTTTCACGCACAACCCTTTGCCGGCGCCGGCACCGCAACAGCGCGCACCTACCGGCCGCTGCTCAAGCCAGGCCAGCACAAGATCATCGGCTTCGCACGGCGCACGCAGGGCTTGATCGTGGCACCGGGCAATCCCCTGCGCCTGCGCGACATCCAGGACGTGGCGCGCCTGCAGGCGCGCTTCGTCAACCGCGCGCTGGGCACCGGCACACGGCTCTTGCTCGACGAATTGCTGGCACGCGCCGGGTTGCTGCCACTTGACATCGATGGCTACGACCAGATCGAACGCTCGCACGCCTCGGTCGCACTCGCCGTGGCCGGGGGCACGGCCGACGTCGGCCTGGGCACCGAGTACGCCGCGCGCAGCGCGCGGCTCGATTTCGTGCCCCTCACCGACGAGCGCTATTTGCTGGTGGGGCTGAAATCCACGCTGGATGACCCGCCGACCCAGCGCCTGCTGCACTGCCTGCGCAGCCGCGCCTGGCAGCAGCGCATGGCGGCACTGCCCGGCTACCAGCCCGACCACTGCGGCGAGGTGGCGGCGATGAAGCGGCTGCTGCCCTGGTGGGGTTGAGCCGCCTCCCTGCGGTCGATCAGATCAACCCGATGCTGCGCGCCGCAGCCTCCAGGCCCTTGTAGTTTTCGGGCTTGGTCTCGATGTAGCGTGTGGCACGGTTGAGGCGCAGGATCTCGGCCTGCTCGGGCACTGCAGGCGACAGGCCAATCAGCGCGGCCTTGATCCTGTCCTGCAAGGCCTTCGGCATGTCGGCGTGCACCGACCAGTTGTAGTTGAAATAGCCGGGCGACGTGTAGAACACATCGACGGCCTTGGTGTCGACCCTGTTCTCGTTCACGAACTTGCGCCAGACGGTGATGTCGAGTGCCGCCGCATCGACCTTGCCACTGACCACTGAGGCGATGGTGGCGTCGTGGGCGCCGCTGTAGGCAATGCGCGCAAAGTCCTTCTCGGGGTTGATGCCAGCTTGCAGCAGGAAGCTGCGCGGCATGGCATGACCCGACGTGCTGCTCTGCGAGCCGAAGGACACCTGCTTGCCCTTCATGTCGGCGAGGGTCTTGATGCCCGAGTCGGTCTTGGCGATGAACACCGACTGGAACTTCGTGTCCTCCTCGCGCTGGGCGAGCGGCACGATCTTGCCGCCCGAGCGCAGGTTGGCCTGCACGTGCGTGAAGCCACCGAACCACACCAGGTCAACCTTCTTGTTCACCAGCGCCTCCACCGCGGCCGGGTAGTCGTTCACGGGCGTGAACTCCACCTTCATGCCGAGCTGTTTCTCGAGGTAGGACGCAAGCGGCGTGAACTTGCGCACCTGCTCGGTGGCGGCCTCTTCGGGGATGGTGGTGACGCGGAGCACCGCCTGCGCGTGGGCAGCGGCGGCGATCAGGCTGGTGGCGATCAGCAGGGCGCCGCGAAGGCGATGGAGAACGGTTTTCATGGTTGGTTTCCTGACAAAGGAAGGAAGGTCTCGGAGAAAAGGGCGCAGCCTTGCACAAAGGGAAGGCGGCATGCCCGGGGTGAAAAGGGCCGACAGGATATACGGCTCGGCGCCGCGTTGCCTCAGCCCAGCCGGCGCGCGATCTCGGCCATCAGCGCGCGCGCCAGAGAGAGTTTGTCGGCGCGCGGCAGTTCGCTCGCACCGTTCGCGTCCACCAGCAGCAGCGCGTTGTGGTCGCGGCCGAAGGTGTCGGGGCCAATGTTGCCCACCAGCAGCGGCACGCCCTTGCGCGCGCGCTTGGCCTGGGCGTGGGCCAGCAGATCGTGGCTCTCGGCGGCGAAGCCCACGCAATACAGCGCGCCGCTCTTCGCACGCGCGCTGGCGGCCACGCCGGCCAGGATGTCGGGGTTCTCGACGAAGGCCAGCGCGGGCACGGCGCCACTGCCGTCCTTCTTGATCTTCTGGTCGGCGGCACTGGCGGGCCGCCAGTCCGCCACGGCAGCAGCGGCAATGAAGACGTCGGCTGCATCGGCGCTGGCCTGCACGGCGCGCTGCATGTCGGCGGCGGACTCGACGTCCACGCGTTGCACGCCGCGCGGCGTGGGCAAGGCCACCGGCCCGGCCACCAGCGTGACCTGGGCGCCCGCTTCGCGCGCGGCGCGCGCGATGGCAAAGCCCATCTTGCCGCTGCTGCGGTTGGTGATGCCGCGCACCGGGTCGATGGCCTCGAAGGTGGGGCCGGCGGTGATGAGCACGTGCTTGCCGGCCAGCCGCTTGGGCTGGAAATGTGCGATCAGCTCTTCCAGCAACTCGTCAGGTTCGAGCATGCGGCCATCGCCCGTCTCGCCGCAGGCCTGGTCGCCCGAGCCCACGCCCAGCACCACGGTGCCGTCGGCACGCAGTTGCGCGAGGTTGCGCTGCGTGGCCGGGTGGGCGTACATCTCGCGGTTCATGGCAGGCGCCACGATCAGGGGCACGCGCTCGATCGGGCGCGCCAGGCAGAGCAGCGAGAGCAGGTCGTCGGCGCGGCCGTGCAGCAGCTTGGCCAGGAAGTCGGCGCTGGCCGGCGCGATGACGATGGCGTCGGCCTCGCGGCTGAGGTTGATGTGGGGCATGTTGTTGCCCTCGCGCGCGTCCCATTGCGAGGTGTAGACCGGCCGGCCGGAGAGCGCCTGCATCGTCACCGGGGTGATGAAGTGCTCGGCCGCGTCGGTCATGACCACCTGCACCGTGGCGCCGGCCTTCACCAGGCCGCGGCAGAACTCGGCCGCCTTGTAGGCCGCCACCCCGCCGCTCAGGCCCAGGACGATGTGTTTTCCCGCGAGATCGCTCATGGAGGCGCAATGTAGCAGTGCCCCGCCAGAAGCCCCAGCGGCCCCGGGCGCCGGGGGTGGGCCACCTATAATTGGAATTTCCCACCTGAGCGTGCCCACGGGCACGCCCGAGTCATGACCAAATACGTGTTCGTCACTGGCGGTGTGGTGTCCTCCCTGGGCAAGGGCATTGCTTCTGCGTCTCTTGCCGCGCTGCTCGAATCGCGCGGCCTCAAAGTCACCCTCATCAAGCTCGACCCGTACATCAACGTGGATCCGGGCACCATGTCGCCGTTCCAGCACGGCGAGGTGTTCGTCACCGATGACGGCGCCGAGACCGATCTCGACCTGGGCCACTACGAGCGCTTCATCGAAACGCGGATGAAGAAGTCCAACAACTTCACCACCGGCAAGATCTACCAGTCGGTGCTGGAGAAGGAACGCCGCGGCGACTACCTCGGCAAGACGGTGCAGGTCATTCCGCACATCACCAACGAAATCCAGGAGTTCATCCGCAAGGGTTCGGGTGAAGGCACACCCGACGAAGTGGACGTGGCCATCGTCGAGATCGGCGGCACCGTGGGCGACATCGAGTCCCTGCCGTTCCTGGAGGCCGTGCGCCAGATGAGCCTGCGTATGGGCCCCAACCACTCGGCCTTCGTGCACCTGAGCTACGTGCCCTGGATCGCCGCCGCCGGCGAGCTCAAGACCAAGCCCACCCAGCACACCGCGCAGAAGCTGCGCGAGATCGGCATTCAGGCCGACGCGCTGCTGTGCCGCGCCGACCGCCGCATCCCCGACGAAGAGCGCGCCAAGATCAGCCTGTTCAGCAACGTGCCCGAGTGGGGCGTGATCAGCATGTGGGACGTCGACACCATCTACAAGGTGCCGCGCATCCTGCACGAGCAGGGCCTGGACGGCCTGATCTGCGACAAGCTGCGCCTGAACACGCCGCCGGCCAACCTCAAGCGCTGGGACGACCTCGTCCACGCGGTCGAGAACCCGAAAGCCACGGTGCACATTGCGATGGTCGGCAAGTACGTCGACCTGTCCGACAGCTACAAGTCGCTCAACGAGGCGATGCGCCACGCAGGCCTGAAGAACCAGGCCAAGGTCGCCATCGACTACATCGACTCCGAGACCATCACCCCCGCCAACGTGGCGCAGATCCTCGGCCGCTTCGACGCCATCCTGGTGCCCGGCGGCTTCGGCAAGCGCGGCACCGAGGGCAAGATCTGCGCGGCGCGCTACGCCCGCGAGAACAAAGTCCCCTACCTGGGCATCTGCCTGGGCATGCAGGTCGCCACCATCGAATACGCCCGCCACGTGGCCGGCCTGAAGGACGCCAACAGCACCGAGTTCGAGCCCGACACGCCGCACCCGGTGATCGCGCTGATCACCGAGTGGAAGGACAAGGACGGCACCATCCAGCAGCGCGACGCCAACTCCGACCTCGGCGGCACCATGCGCCTGGGCGCGCAAAGCTCCGACGTCACCAAGGGCACGCTGGCGCACAGCATCTATGGCGACGTGGTGACCGAGCGCCACCGCCACCGCTACGAGGCCAATGTCAACTACCTCGACACACTGCGCAAGGCAGGCCTGGTGATCTCCGCGCTCACGCAGCGCGAGCAGCTCACCGAGATCGTCGAGTTGCCGCAGGCGGTGCACCCCTGGTACGTGGGCGTGCAGTTCCATCCGGAATTCAAATCCACCCCCTGGGCCGGCCACCCGCTGTTCAATGCCTACGTGAAGGCCGCGCTGACCCACCAGGCGCAGCGCCAGCCCGCCAAGGCCGTTGCTTGAGGACACACAGCATGAAGCTCTGCGGATTCGACGTCGGCCTGGACAAGCCCTTCTTCCTGATCGCCGGCCCCTGCGTCATCGAGTCCGAGCAACTGCAGCTCGACGTCGCTGGCCGCCTGAAGGAAATCACCGCCTCGCTGGGCATCCACTTCATCTTCAAGAGCAGCTTTGACAAGGCCAACCGCAGCAGCGGCAAGAGCTTTCGCGGCCCGGGCCGCGAGGCCG
>VFQO010000783.1_pt1 | contig 29805 bp, 32 predicted proteins | sample 3512331 | NCBI WGS metagenome assembly VFQO01 (sample SAMN10412371, study PRJNA504923) | tailings metagenome | isolation source: Replicate 3 from Balatoc abandoned mine | place: Philippines: Itogon, Benguet | collected 2017-08-28 | reverse complement strand
GGCGGCAACCTGCTGTGGATCCGCTTCTTCCTGCTGGCCGTGTACGCCACCATGTACGTGCGCGACCACACGCGGCCGATGCTGCACGAGGCGATGGGCCTGCACTCCACCGAGTACGACTACGCCGTCTTCGACATCACCACCGAGATCTCCAAGCAGGTGTTCCCGATCTCGCTGGACACCGACCTGCCGGCCTTCCGCGCCGGGCTCGACAAGCTGCTCCGCATCCAGCAGCGCATCGACGCCGCCAAGGCCCGCGGCGGCCTCGTCGGCAAGCTGCAGCAAGGCGTGGCGGCACTGCATGGCGTGGCCACCTTCGCGCGTCTGTACCTGCTGCCGGTGAAGCGTCATGCGCTGCCGGCCCAGGTGCGCGTGGCCCCGGCCTGGTGAACGGCACCAGGCCTGCACGATGACCACGCTGTTGCTGCCCGCGGTCTTCGCCATCTTCATCTGGTGGTTCAGCACCGGGTTGATACTGCTGCTGGACAACCTGCCGCGCACCACGTTCCGCTGGAGCATCGTGCTGTCGTCGCTGCTGGCTGGCGGCGCGCTGCTGGGCCTGGCCCACACGGCCGACCAGACCACCGAGGCCGGCGCCTACTGCGCCTTCACCTGCGCGCTGCTGGTCTGGGGCTGGCACGAGCTGACCTTCCTGACCGGCTGGCTCACCGGGCCGCGCAAGATCGCGTCGCCTGCCGGGTTGACCGGCTGGCCGCGCTTCAGCCAGGCGGTCGCTGCCATCCTGTGGCATGAGATCGGCATCCTGGCCATGGGCGCACTCATCGTGGCCATCACCTGGAACGCGCCGAACCAGGTCGGCACCTGGACCTTCGCCGTGCTCTGGTCCATGCGCACCAGCGCCAAGCTGAACCTGTTCCTGGGCGTGCGCAACCTCAGCGAGGAGTTCCTGCCGCCGCACCTGAAGTACCTGCAGAGCTTCTTCCGCCGCCGGAAGATGAACCTGCTGTTCCCGCTCTCGGTCACGGCCGCCACCGCGGTGGCCGCGATGATGGTCGCCGCCGCGCTGCGGGCCCCCACGGCCGAGGCCGTGGGGCTGGTGCTCGTCACCACCATGCTGGCGCTGGCGATCCTGGAGCACTGGCTGCTGGTGCTGCCGCTGCCCAGCACCGCGCTGTGGCGCTGGGCGATGCGCCAGCCCGCCCCCACCCCCGACCCCGTGGCCAAGCGCCCCGACAACGAGGACATCCTGCTCCATGCACGCTGACCCCGGCCAAGACCTCCAGGCCTGCCGGCGCTTGATGCGCGGAGGCTCCAAGTCCTTCTTCGCGGCCTCGCTGCTGCTGCCGGCCCGCGTGCGCGCGCCGGCCACGGCGCTGTACGCCTTCTGCCGCCTCGCCGACGACGCCATCGACCTGGGCGACGACGCCCACGCCGCGATGGTGGCGCTGCGCGAGCGCCTGGACGGCATCTACGCCGGCACGCCGGCCGACATCGACGCCGACCGCGCGCTGGCCTGCGCGGTGCGCCGCCACGAGATCCCGCGCGAACTGCTCGACGCCCTGCTCGAAGGCTTCCTCTGGGACGCGCAGGGCCGCCGCTACGAGACCCTGGCCGAGCTGCACGACTACGCCGCACGCGTGGCCGGCGCAGTGGGCGCGATGATGGCGCTGGTGATGGGCACGCGCAGCCACCAGGCCGTGGCCCGCGCCTGCGAGCTGGGCGTGGCGATGCAGCTGACCAACATCGCCCGCGATGTCGGCGAAGACGCCCGCAACGGCCGCCTGTACCTGCCGCGGCGCTGGATGGCCGAAGCCGGCATCGACACCGAACCCTGGCTGCGCAACCCGGTGTTCGACGGCCGCATCGCCGCCGTGGTGCAGCGCCTGCTGCGCGAGGCCGAGGCGCTGTACGCGCGCGCCGAACATGGCATCGCTGCGCTGCCGCGCGACTGCCGGCCGGCCATCCGCGCCGCCCGGCTGGTGTACGCCGAGATCGGCGTGCAGCTCGAACGCGAAGGGCTGGACTCCATCAACCGCCGCGTGGTGGTGCGCAAGTCGCGCAAGCTGGCGCTGATGGCGCAGGCCACCGGTGCTGCCTGGTTCGTGCCGGGCAAGCCCGCCACCGTGCTGCCGCCGCTGCCGGCGATCCAGTACCTGGTGGACATGGCACCGCGACCCGGGCCGCTGCCGCTGGTGCCCAGCGGCCGCTTCGAAGACCGCATGGTCTGGGTGCTCGATCTCCTCGAGCGCCAGATGCAGCAGCAGCGCTCGCGCTGAAGGCCGCCCTGCGCCATGGCCGCTGAAGCCGGCGGTAGCAACTGGCCAATCGTGCTGATCGAGGTGGTGCTGATCTTCGGCGGCACGCTCGCCTTCGGCTGGTGGCAGCTGCGGTCCGTCAAGCGCGACCAGGAACAGACGCGGCGTGAACGTGCAGAGCGCGAGGCACAGCAAGCCGCCGCCCCGCCAGCTGCGCAGGATGCCGCGCCCGCTGCGCCGGCGCCGCCCGCCGGGCCGCCCAGTCCGCCCGATCTGCGCTAGATTGCCGGCATGGTCGTGAAAGTTCTGGCGGGCCTGGGGCTCGCCGTCTGCCTGCTGCTGCTGCTGGACATGGCGATCGGCGCGCGCCGCCGTGCGCTGGTGCGCGCCTGGCTGCGCCTGCAGTGGCAGCGCCTGCGCCACCTGCCGCACCGCCAGCGTGAACGCCAGGCCGCGCAAGCGGCTGCGGCGCAGGCCATCGAGCGCGCGCGCCGCGCCGTCGTCGAACGCGAAGGCAACGTGTACCGCCCGCGCAGCTTCGAGCGCCGGCCGCCCGACGACAAGCTGCACTGAGCAGCCTGCGCCGCGGCGGCGCTCAGCTCCGCCGCGGCATGCGGAACGGCAGCATCAGCCGCACCGGCCAGCGCACCACGCGCGGCAGCAGCAGCGATTCGTGGAACGAGGTCACGCGCTCGCCGAGCAGGCTGGAATCGACCACCGATCGGGCGTAGAACGGCGTGTCCTCCAGCGTCTGCACCACGCGCGCCGCAGGTGCGCCCGCCGCGCTGCGCATCGCACGCGGAATGCGCCACAGCGAGCCCGGCAGGTCCTGGCGCGGCGGGGCTTCGAAAGGCTGGCTGCTGCCGTCGGGCGCAAAGCGCTGCGCCACCACACGGTCGGTGCCGCTCTTCTGGCGCACGTCGTAGATCACCGCCGTGCTGCCATCGGCCATGGCCGAGCGCGACCAGTCCCACAGCGCGAACGGCTGGTCGATGGGCTCGTCGCCCTCGTTCGAGTCCAGATAGGCATGGCCGCGCCAGCGCAGGTTCGGCTGCTCGAGGTCGACCTCGATGCGGCTCACCGGCCCGATGGGCCCCCAGCGGTGGCGGCCACCGTCGTCCAGCGGCGTGACGAAGCGGCTCAGCCCCTGGGGCCACACACGCACGCGGCCACGCACGCGCTGCGGCAGCGGCATGCCGACCTCGTCGATCTCGATCTGCAGCGACTGCCCGTCCCAGTGCAGGTGGCTGGGGCCGATGGCGAAGTCGCGTTCGCTGCGCCGGCCATGGCGGCGGCCGCGTTCGGTCATGGTCCAGCGCCGGCAGTCGCCGTACAGGGCCACGTTCAGGCACACGTGGTTCTCGGGGTCGACCTGCGCGCCGTCGCGCGCGCGGGCCCAGGCGTAGTACGGTGAGAAGACGCTGCCGACGAAAGCGATCAGCGTCAGACCGTGCCGGCCATCGTCGCTGAGCGCGTCGACATACCACCAGAGATAACCACCCGGGGCGACCGGCTGGTCGAATCGAGGTGCGCCAAGAGCGTCGCGGCCGCCAACCGGCCGCTCATCGCGGCCATCGGCACGCCCGGGCCCGGGTGCACGCTGCCCCCGGCCAGGTACAGCCCCGGCAGCGCCGTCGTCGACGACGGACGCTGGAACGACGACATCCAGCCGTGCGTCGCCGGCCCGTACAACGCTCCGCCCGTGGCCGGAAAACGCCGGTGCCAGTCGGCCGGTGTCGTGCGCAGCACCTGCTGCGGCGTCCATTCCAGGGTCAGGCCGCAGTCGCGCAGCAAGGCCAGGCTCCGTTGCTCGCATGGGTCGATCTCCGCAGCATCAAAAGGCCGGCGATCGCCGTCGGCCGGGGCATTCACCAGCGCCAGCAGGCGCTCGCGGCCCGGGGGGACGACCAGGTCGTCGTCGGTGCGGTCCTGGGCGCAGACGTACACCGTGCCGCGCTGCGGCAGGCGCCGGTGGCGGAAGATGTCGTCGAACTCGGACCGGTAGTCGTCGTCGAAGAAGACGTTGTGGCGCAGCAGCGGGAAGCCCTGCGTGCGCACGTGCGCCGCCCAGGTCAGCGCCGACAGCGACCGGCGGGCCGGCGCCGTGCGCGGCACAGCGGGCCGCAGCGCGTCGCCCAGCAGCCCGGTGGCCAGCGCCTGCGCATCGCCGTTGAACACCACCGAGTCGGCGGGCAGCGTGCTGCCGTCGGCCAGGCGCACGCCGCAGGCGCGCCCGCCCTGCACCACGATCTGCGCCACGCGGCGGCCGTACAGCAGCGTGACGCCGCGGCGCTCGGCCAGGCCGGCCACCGCACGCGCCAGCGCGTGCATGCCGCCCTCGATGGCCCATACACCGTCTTGTTCCACCTGCGCCACCAGCATCAGCGTGGCCGGCGCCTGCCAGGGACTGGCGCCGCAGTAGGTGGCGTAGCGGCCGAACAGCTGCTGCAGGCGGGGATCGTGGAAGTGCCGCGCCAGCGCGCGCCACATCGACGCAAACGGCCCCAGCCCGGCCAGCACGCCCAGCCCGCGCGGACCCAGGTCGCCCATCATGCTGAGCAGCGTGGGCCGCTCCGAGCGGATGTACGGGCCTTCGAGCGTGTCGTACACACGCTGGGCCTGCGCGCAGAAGCCCTGGAAGCGCCGCGCTTCGGCGGCGCCCGAGAAGGCGCCGATGGCGTCGGTGGAGCGTTCGCGGTCGGCGAAGAGGTCCAGCCGCTGCTCATGGCCGCGCCAGGCGTGGCGCGCCAGCACCGACAGCGGTGTCAGCCGCAGCAGTTCGGCCACCGAGCTGCCGGCTTCTTGCAGGATCTGGTCGAACACCCAGCGCATCGTGAACACCGTGGGGCCGCCATCGATGGCCTGGCCGTCCACTTGCTGCTGGTGCAGCTTGCCACCGGGCGCATCGGACGCCTCGACCAGCGTCACCTGCAGGCCGCGGCTGGCCAGCAGCAAGGCGCTGACGAGCCCGCCGATGCCGGCGCCGACGACGACGACGCGGTGCTCAGCCAAGCGTGCGCCCCTTCCAGCGCCCCTGCACCGTCACCGGCACGAAGCGCACGAAGGCCGATTCGCTGAAGAAGCCGCCGCGGTGCGCAGCGCGGATGGCGTCGAGGTGCGCCCCCGATCGCGCATAGGCTTCCATCGCCTGCACGCTGGTCCAGATGCTGAACGTGGCCTGGCGCAGCAGCGGCGCTTCGCCCAGGCCCACGGCCAGGATGCAGCCGGGCGCCGCTTCCAGCGACGCCTGCGCCGCCGGCGCCATGCGCCAGAAGCGCAATGCGCGGCTGGGCTTGATCGAAGCGCGCGTGAGCGCAGCGACGATGCCTCCGGCGCGCGCCGCGGCGCCGACGCCGAAGTCGTGGCCCGACCAGCTGCCGCGGGCGCTGGTGGCAACGAGCTTCAGCACGCACAGTTCCTGCGCGTGGCGGCGGTAGCTGGCCAGCACGGGCGAGGCCTGCACGAAGGCCTCGGCCTGCGCGTCGCCATCGAACACCAGAAACAGCCCTTGGCGCGTGCCGCTGGGGCGCAAGCCGAAGCCGCCTTCAAAGCCGCTTCCCAGCTGCTTCGCGAAGCGCAGGCCCGGCACGTGGCGCAGCGGCCAGCGGCCGAGCACGAAGCGCGCGTAGCCCCAGAGACGGGACGATGGCGCCACGTCCACCAGCAGCAGCACCACGACCTCGGCGGGTGCCACCGTGGCGTCGGGAGACGCAGGCACCGGGGCCGGCACCGGTGCCGCGCCGCCACCCTGCGCCACCCTGGGGCTCAGATGCGGGCTGGCGGCGGAAGGCATGTGCATGCTGCGGCCACCCATGTCAGGCAGCCCGCAGGCTCACTGCAGCTTCGCTTCGACGCGGCGCGCCGCCGGGTCTTCGCCCGCCAGGTTGGCTTCCGCCTGCACCGGCTTGCTCAGCACCACGCGGGCTTCCTGGATGCCGGCCGCCAGCAGTGCGTCACGCACGCTGAAGGCACGCTGCTTGGCCAGTTCCTGGTTCTGCGCCAGGTCGCCTGCGGCCGAGTGGTAGCCCGAGATCGCCACCTTGCTGCGCGGCGCGGCGGCCATCGCCGTGATCAGCTGCGCCAGGCCCTTGGCCTGCTCGCCTTCCAGCGTGGCCGAGCCGACACCGAAGTACAGCACCGAGCGCTGCGCCTCGGCCAGCGGTGCCGGCAGCGGCGGCGGCTTGGCCGCGCCCACCAGGCCGGCGTAGTCCTTGGCCATCGCCGCACCGTACAGCGGCTTGTAGGCCCCGTTGTGGCAGGTGGCGCAGTTGGCCTTGGCCACGTCGCCGGTCGGCCCCAGGCGCTCGGCCGGGAAGGTCTTGGTCAGCGGCTCCATGTACTGCGTGTTCAGGTCACGCGCCATGCGGATGCCGTGCCAGGCCGTCACGCGCTGCGGCGGCGCGCCTTCCCAGTTGCTGAACGAGTTGGTGTTGTGGCAGTAGGTGCAGTTCACGCCCAGCGACTGGGTCATGTGCACCATCAGCCCGTAGGTGAACTCGGCCTGCTTGGTGGACGAACGGTTGCCGGTGGGCAGCGCGGTCGTGCCGTTGACACGGATCGGCAGCGCGTCCTTCAGGTACGGCGTGAACGGGTCGTAGGGCAAGGAGGTCAGGCCCACCGTCTTGGCCGCCAGGTTCTGGCCCGCCAGGTCGCCGATGAAGTTGCTCTTCTTGTCCTGCGGCGCTGCGGTGAACCAGATGTTCTCCGGCACCGGGTTGCCGCGGTGGCAGGTGTAGCAGGTCACGCCGGTCTCGGCCACGTGCGCCTTCCAGTCGGCGTTGACGTGCTGCGTCATCTGGATCATGCGGCGCGCCACGACCTTGGTGTACTTGCTGTCGTCGGCGAAGTTCTCGCCGATGTGGCAGTAGTTGCAGCCCTGGGCCGGCGACACCCATTGCGTGATCGACGCCATGTGGCGGTTGAACTCGGCGATCGACAGGTCGCCCAGCACCTGCACGTTCTTGTAGATGTCCTTCGCCTTCGGCCCTTCGGCGGGGGCCGGCGGCGTGCTGGGCGGCGGCTGGTTGGCCGGGATCAGCTCGGCCTGGGTGCGCGGGTTGTAGACCAGCTCCATGCCGGTGCCGCGGTAGCCGCGCTGCACGGTGTCGACCGGCGGGCGTTCGCAGCCGGTCAGCAAGGCCAGCCCGACCAGGGCCAGCGATGTGAGCGTGGTGCGCGAGAAGATGCGCGAGAAACTTGGCGACACGGGGGTCATGGCTTCACTCCCTGCAGGGTGGCGGGGTCCACGACCGCCGGGAACACGGCGGGGTAGGCAGGCGCGACGCCGTGCTTCACCGCCCAGAGGTACCAGTTGTCGACCACCGTGCCGGTGAGCAGGATGCCGATGCCGCCTGCCAGCGGGCACAGCACCGCGAACCACCACGCCCAACGGTGGATGGACTCGGTGGTGGCGTTGAAGCCCATGGTCCAGCGCCAGAACAGCGCCGCACGTTCCGAGGCCGTGCCGCGGTCGACGATCTGCTCCAGTTCACGCTCGCCGCCAAAGCGGCTGACCGCCAGGATGGTGGCGCCGTGCATGGCGAACAGCAGCGTCGAGCCGTACAGGAAGGCGATGCTGAGCGCGTGGAACGGGTTGTAGAACAGGTTGCCGTAGCGCAGCGAGAACGCTGCCGTCCAGTCCAGGTGCGGGAAGATGCCGAACGGCACCGCCTCGGCCCAGCTGCCCATCAGCACCGGGCGGATGAAGCCCAGCACCAGGAACAGCCAGATCGCTGCCGCGAAGGCCCAGGCCACGTGCGTGCCCAGCCCCAGGGCGCGGGCCCGGGTGTACATGCGTGCCCACCACAGCAGGATCGACACGGTCAGGAAGGCGCCGGCCATCAGCCACCAGCCGCCCTCGTTCAGAGGCGGCAGCGACAGCCCGTAGGCCGGCGCCGGCGGCTCCAGGGCCAGCCAGAACAGCTGGCGCACGAACTGCACCGGATCCCAGTTCACCTGGGCCAGCATGTTGAAGCCGATGATGTTGAAGGCCAGCATGCCGAAGAACAGCGATGCGATGCCCAGCGGCCCGAGGTAGATGGGACCGATCTGCGCCATGCCCAGCCGGGCGAACAGCGGCACCTGGATCGGGTCGGTGCCAGTACGCGGGCTGTTGCCCTCGCCCAGCGGCACGCCCAGGTGCGCCGGACCGGCGACCCGCACGGTGGTGAAGAGATTCTGGTACTCAGCCATGTTGTGCTCTCCTTGTGGGCTTCAACGCAGGGGCCACTGCTGCCAGATAGGCAGGTTCAGCCACCAGCCCCACCACTCGGGCCAGCCGCGGGTCCAGAACGGACCGCTGATCAAGATGCAGACGGCGCTGAAGAAGACAGCCGCCAGCGCGAGGAACAGGCCCAGCCGGTGGATGCCCAGCGAACCGATCGAATAGCCGATGGCGTCGCGGAAGAACGTGTCCTCGCTGTCCGTCGTCTTCACCATCTCGCCCTTCGGCGGGTTCGACGCCGAGAGGATCAGGCCCCCGTGCATCGACAGCGCCAGCGTCGTCGTGAAGAAGAAGCTGATGGCGATCATGTGCGCCGGGTTGTAGTGGAAGTGCAGGTACTGGTACCCCACGTTCGAGACCCAGTCGAGGTGGCTGAAGATGCCGTACGGGAAGCCGTGGCCCCAGGCCCCCAGCAGCACCGGACGGATCACCACCAGGGTGAAGTAGGCAAAGATCGCCATGCCGAATGCGATCGGCACGTGCAACTGCATGCCCAGTTTTCGGCAGATCTCTACCTCGCGCAGCGCCCACGACACGAAGGCGCCCAGCGCACACACCGTGATGAGCTGCCACAGCCCGCCTTCGAGCAGCGGCGCCATCGCCAGGCCGTACTTCAGGTCGGGCGGCGCGATGCTGATCTGCCAGAGATTCCAGGTCGGCCCCTGCGAGGCCCCCCAGAGAATCATGGCCGTGCCCAGAAACGTGAAGAAAGCCGTCGTGACGCCGAAGAAACCGACGTAGAACGGACCCACCCAGAAATCGAAGAGATCGCCTCCGACGAGGGTGCCGCCACGCACGCGGTACTTTCTTTCGAAACTCAGCATTGCCATTTTGTATTCCTCCAACCGACGGGGCACCCGAAGGTGCCGAGCGGCGAGTTTGTAGTCACAGACGGGTGGGAAGCGGGTTGCCCCGGCAACCCACCCGCTGTTTCAGGCGGGTTGCGAATTACTTCGCCGCCAGAGATGCCACTGCCGTCGGCATCGGGGCGTTTTGCGACGCCACCGTTGCCTTCTTGGGGCCATCGAGCCAGTTGAACTTGTTCGTGCTGAGCAGGATGAGGTGAATCATCACTGCGACACCGAACAAAAAAACTCCCTGGGCAACCATCGTGCGCATGGGGTCGAACAAACGCCAGATTCTCCACATGATTCCAAGCTCCTAAGTTAGATGCGACATGAAGGTATAAACCGCTGCCTTGACGCCGCCAAAAATCGACTTCACGCCTTCGGCCCCGGGCAACCAGGAACGCCAGTGCCAACCGAGCACCTGCCCGATGAGGGCAATTGCCAGAAATACCGCAAAACTCGGCACGAAAATCACCCAGAAGGCTCTGGAGGTTTCCACTGCCGCGCCCTTGGGCATCGCCGTTTCGATATAAGCCATCACGTTCCCCTTGTGTCCGGTTAGACCGTCAGCTGTTTAGAGCCAGGGGCGCCAAACCCAGACGAGCAGGTGGGCGACCACGGCAACTGCCGTGAAACCCACAAACCCCTGGATGTAGAACCTGTGGAACTCCTGGGCCTCGTCGTCGGTCAGGCCCGAAATCGAGCCTTTTCTCTCAGCCATGGAAAAGTCCTCCGAGATTGGCCTTGCGGCCACGTGCGCACAAAACCCGCGCACCATAGGCAGCCGTGGCGAGGTGCCACGACGTTCGGTTGTCCGCGGCGGTGCCACGGACCATGTGGATCGGGCGCGGCGTCATGCCGTGACCCCTTCGCGCAGCACCTGCAGCACACGCTGCGCAGTGACACGTGGTTCGGACGCCGCGCGCGTTTCGCGCTCGACGCGGTCGCGCAGCCGCTTGGCTGCGGAGATCTGCACCAGCACCGGCTGCGTCTGCAGGTGTTCGGTCAGCAGGTCCTGCGCGTCGTCGTCCCAGGGACAGGCCTCGATGCGCCGTGCCGGCGTCGGGTCGACACGGTCGAGGTCGCTGCCCAGCGGCAGGATGTGGAACAGCGCGTCGAACAACGCGTTGCAGAACTCCTGCACCACGTAGGTGGCGCCGGCGTAGCCCATGAAGGGCGTACCGGTGGCGCGCCGGATGATGGCGCCCGGGAAGCTTGCCGGGATGTAGGCCGGCTTCGGCCCGTGCCCGCCGGAGCGTTCCGACAGGTACATGCGTTCGTTGTAGCTGCCGAACAGCACCAGCGGCGGCTGCGTGTGCACGAGATTGCGCACGGCCTCGTTGTCGGTCTTGTTGCCTGCGGTGCGCGAGATCGCGAAGTTGCAGGGCAGCCCGAGTTCGTCTTCGAGGAAATGGCGCAGGCCGCGGGCGTAGGTCTCGCCGGCGACGACGCCGAAGTTCGCGGTGCCGAAGAAATCTTGCGTGACCGAGCGCCACAGGTCCCAGATCGGCTTGATCGTGGTGTGCTTCTCGCGCTCGATGAAGGGCTCGGGGTCCAGCCCCAGCAGGTCGCCCAGTTGGCGCAGGAAGGCCGTGGTGCTGTGCAGGCCGATGGGTGCTTGCAGATACGGCCGCTCCAGCGCTTCGCACAGCATGCGGCCGTACTCGCGGTACATGCAGATGTTGGCGTCGGCGTCGACCAGCTTGGCCACGTCGGCCAGGTGGCTGCCGAGCGGGAACACCATGTTGATCTCGGCGCCGATGCCTTCGACGAGGCGGCGGATCTCGGCCACGTCGCTGGGCATGTTGAAGCTGCCGTAGCACGGGCCGATGATGTTCACGCGTGGCTTCTCACCGGCCGGGCGTTCGGCCAGCGGCGTGCGCTGCGGCACCTTGCGCAGACCGTATTCGATCCACAGCCAGAACATGGCGCGGTTCGCGCACTGCCACTGGTCTTCGTCGATGGTGCGCGGCAGGAAGCGCGCGATCGTCGTGCCCTCGGGCGTGACGCCGCCACCGATCATCTCGGCGATCGAGCCCGTCACCACCACCGCGGGCAGGTCGGGGTCGAGCGCGGCGTGCGCCTTCTTCATCGCGCCTTCGGTGCCTTCGCGTCCCAGCTGCTCTTCGGCCAGGCCGGTGACGACGATGGGCAGTTCGTGCGGCGGCAGCGCGTCGGTGTAGTGCAGCACGCTGGTGACCGGCAGGTTCTCGCAGCCCACCGGGCCGTCGATCACCACCTGCAGGCCCTTGATGGCCGTGAAGACGTAGACGGCGCCCCAGTAGCCGCCGGCGCGGTCGTGGTCGATGACGTAATTGAGCGCGGCCACTACACCATCTCCTCGGCCTTGCGCCGCTTCATCATCTTGATGACCTGGCGCTGGGTTTCGGCACGGAACTCGGGGCGCAGCACGGGCTTCTCGCTCCAGACGCCGGCCTGGTCGCCCTGCCCTGCCTCGCCGAAGAAGGCGCGCATCTGCTCGAAGCGGGCCTTGTTGCCGATGGCGGCGTTGACCACCTGGGCCAGCGAGCCCGCGCCCATCACGCCCATCAGCGGCCGGGCCGAGATGAGGTTGGTGAAGTACAGCGCCGGGATCGTGGCCTGCTTGGCGGCCTGCACCACGGGCGTGGTGCCGATGGCCAGATCAGGACGGAATTCGCGCACCGCGGCGATGTCCTGCTCGAGGCTGGCGCGGTACTGCACATGCACGCCGCGCGCCTGCAGCCATTCCAGATCAGGAGCGCTCCAGGGTGTCTTCGGGCAGGCGGTGCCCACGTACGGCACCTCGGCGCCGCTCTCGATGAGCAGGCGTGCCACGAGCAGCTCCGAACCCTCGTAGCCGCTGACGGTGACGCGGCCGCGGATCGGCGTGCGCGCCAGTGCGCCCTTGATCGCCGGCAGCCACTTGTTCTTGGCCGCGTCGATCTGCGCCTGCGGCGTGTTCGTGGCCTGGCCGATGGCCTGCAGCCAGGCCTCGGTGCCGTCGTGCCCCACCGGTGCCGAGGCGACGATGCTGCGGCCGGCGGCCTGGAACTCGCGCACGCTGGCGGTGTAGAACGGGTGGATCGCAGCGACCGTGGCGCAGTCGAGTGCGGCGTACAGCTCGCGCCATTCGCGTGTGGGCACCACCGGGCCGGCGGCCAGGCCCATGGGCTCCAGCAGCATGCCGATGCCCACCGGGTCGGCCGGGAACATCTCGCCCAGCAGCGTGACGGTGGGCCGGTCGGAGACGCCGGTGCGCGGCGCGGTGACGGGGCCGGCTTCGGCCTCGCCGCGGGCGTACTTCAGCATCGCACCGGCCAGCACGTCCTTGGCCTCGGCATGCGTGGGCACGCCGAACCCGGGCACGTCGATGCCGATGATGCGCACGCCGTTGATCTCCTTCGGCAGCAGCTGCAGCGGCACGCCGCTGGCCGTGGGCACGCACAGGTTGATGATCACCACCGAGTCGTACTGCGCCGGATCGGCCTGCTTGAAGACGGCCTCGCGGATGTCCTCGAACAGCTTGCCCGTGACCAGGCTCTCGCTGTTGAAGGGCACGTAGCCGACGCTGCGGCGGGCGCCGTAGAAGTGGCTGGTGAACGTGAGCCCGTAGACGCAGCAGGCACTGCCGCTCAGGATGGTGTGGGTGCGGCGCATGCGCAGCCCCACACGCAGCGAACCGAACGCCGGGCACATGCTCTGCGGCTGGTCGTGCGGACCCGCGCCTTCCGGCAGCGGGTAGTCACGGGCGTACTGCTGCAGCGTCTCGCTCTTGCCGGCCGCCTGCGCCGCCGCGAGCATGGTGTCGCGGCCGCTGTGGCAGCCCAGCCCGTCGCCTTCGAGCGCGGCAGGTTGGGGGACGTTCGGTTCGGCGCTCATGATCAGGCGGCGTCGTAGACCACTTCGAGGGTCGGCTTGACGATCTCGGTCTTGCCGACCATGTCGAACAGCGTCGCCGGTTCCATCTTGAAGTCGCGACCGGTCACCTCGGCACTGAACAGGCCCAGCAGCTGGTCCTGCGTCTGCGGCTTCGGGCGCACCGGCGGCGCGATGGCGACGTTGGTGGCCAGTTCCTCGAACAGCGGCGCCCACTGCGTGCCGGGGCGGCCGATGATTTCGTAGCTGGCGCTCTTGCGGCGGATGTCGTCGTTGGCCGGGATCGTGGCCAGCACCGGGATGCCGACGTTTTCGGCGAACAGTTTGGCTTCGCCGGTGCCGTCGTCGCGGTTGATGACGATGCCCGCCACGCCGACGTTGCCGCCGAGCTTGCGGAAGTACTCGACCGCGCTGCACACGTTGTTGGCGACGTACAGGCTCTGCAAGTCGTTGCTGGCGACGACGATGACCTTCTGGCACATGTCGCGTGCGATCGGCAGGCCGAAGCCGCCGCAGACCACGTCGCCCAGGAAGTCGAGCAGCACGTAGTCGAAGCCCCAGTCGTGGAAGCCGAGCTTCTCGAGCGTCTCGAAGCCGTGGATGATGCCGCGCCCGCCGCAGCCGCGGCCGACCTCGGGGCCACCGAGTTCCATCGCATAAACGCCGTCGCGCTTGAAGCACACATCGCCGATGGCGACCGCCTCGCCGGCGAGCTTCTTCTTGCTGCCGGTCTCGATGATGGTGGGGCAGGCCTTGCCGCCGAACAGCAAGCTGGTGGTGTCGCTCTTCGGGTCGCAGCCGATCAGCAGCACCTTCTTGCCCTGCTGCGCCATCATGTAGCTCAGGTTGGCCAGCGTGAAGCTCTTGCCGATGCCGCCCTTGCCGTAGATGGCGATGATCTGCGTGGTCTTCGCGGCCGGGCTGGTGGACACCGGATCGGGCTCGATGGCGGCCTCGGCTTTCAGGCGCTCATCGCGCATGAAGATGACTGACGATGCGGCAGTGGTGCTCATTGACAACTTCTCCAGTCGAGGACCATCTTCAGACAGTCGGGGTCGCCAAACGCGGTGCGGTACGCAGCGTCGGCATGCACGGGTTCGTCGTGGTGCGTGATCAGGCCGGCCAGCGACAGTCGGCCGGTCTCGGCCAGTTCCTTCACCGCCAGCAAGTCCGGGCGCTGCCACTCGGCGGCGCAGCGGATCTGCGCTTCGCGCATGAAGGCCGGCGCAAACGCAAACTGCAGCGGCTCGGTGTAGAAGCCCGCCAGCACGATCTCGCCGCCCGGTGCCAGGCGCGTGACGAGCCGGTCGAGGATCTGCGAATCGCCGCTGACGTCGTAGATGGCGCGGTAGTCGCGGCGCGCGTCGGCGTCGGGGTGCACGACCGGGTAGCCCTCGGCACCGGCGGCGCGCTGCGGGTTGGTCTCCCACACCGTGGGCGGCGCGTAGCCGGCCACCACCGTCATGCGCGCCAGAAGGCGGCCGAGCACGCCGTGGCCGACGATCAGGTCGGGCGGCACGATGGGCGTGCGCTTGCCGCCACCTGAAACCGCGTGATAAGCCGTGGCGGCCAGCGCCAGCAGCACGGCTTCCTGACCCAGCGCGTCGGCCACCGGCACGACGCGGCTGTCGCCGACGACGATCTTGGACGCGGCACCGCCGAACAGGCCGCGCACTTCGCCGTAGCAGCGGGCGCCAGGCACGAACACGCGATCGCCGACACGGTGCTGCGCTGCGGGGCCGGCAGCGACCACGCGGCCCACCGATTCGTAGCCCGGCACCAGCGGGTAGCCCATGCCCGGGAAGGCCGGCATGCGACCGTTCCACAAGAGCTTTTCGGTGCCGGTGCTGATGCCGCTGTAGTCGATGTCGACGACGAGATCGTCGGCGCCAGGCGGCGTGAGCTCGAGCCGGCTGAACGCGATGTGCTCGGGCTGTTCGAGCACGATGGCCATGGTCTTCATGCGGGCCTCCTTGCCACGGACGCCACGGACGCCAAGACCGTCAGGCGCGGGAGCGGTCTGTCGGCTGGGGTTGACGTTGTGGTGTGCATTGAGTGTCATCTTAACTTGACGCTTTGATGTGTCACTGCTTTTTGACAGTTCATTGCTCAGGGTTTACGCCTTCGCGCAACGCGCCACCAGCAGGCCGCTCTGCAGCGGCATGCGCGTGGGCACCGAGCGCACGCTGGCGAAGCCCGCTTCGTGCAGCAGGCGGCCCAGGTGCGCGGCCGACCGCGGCCGGCCGCGGCCCATGGCCAGCAGGTAGAAACCGAAGTACGCGTCGCCCATGGCTTCGGCGCCGGGCACCCCGGACATCGGCTCGGCCAGCAGCAGCGTGCCGTGGTCGGGCAAGGCCCGGCGCACGGCCTGCAACAGGCGCAGCACCCGTTCGTCCGGGTGGTCGAAGCACACACGCACCAGCGACACGAGGTCGGCGCCGCGCGGCAGTTCGTCGGCGAAGAAGTCGCCGCCGAAGGTGCTGGCGCGCGACCCCAGCCCGGACTGCAGCAGGCGCAGCCGCGCGCGTTCGGCCACCGCCGGCAGGTCGAACAGCATCAGCTGCAGCTGCGGTGCCTGGCGCGCCACGGCGGTGACGAAACTGCCTTCGCCACAGCCCACGTCGAGCAGCACCTGGTGGCGGTCGAAGCGGTAGGCGTCCAGCACCTCCTGCGTCACCATGGGTTGCGACGCCGTCATCAGCGCCGAGTACTCGGCCACCCGCTCCGCCGACAGTGCGGCCGGCGAACTGCCGCCGTCGACCGCGGCATACGGCCAGTAGCCCGCCATCGCCGGCCGGCCCTCGCGGCGCAGCAGCGCCACCGGGTCCTGCAGGTCGGTGTACAGCGTGGCGTGGTGTTCGATCATCGACGTGAGCGCGCGGTTGCCCACCAGCGGCGCGCCCAGGCGCCCCAGCGCCACGCGCGCACCGGGCCTGCGTTCCAGCAATTGCAGCGCGGCCGCGGCAGCGACCAGCCGCTCGGCACCCTCTTCCGACAGCCGCAGCCGATCGGCCAGCTCGGCCTGCGCCAGCGCGCCGTCGGCCAGCAACTCGAACACGCCCAGCCGCACGCAGGCGAGCAGCACCTGCGAATAGACGAACCCGGCCACCAGGTCGAAGACCTCGGCCGCCTGGCCCCGGGCGACCGGGCGCGTCAGCGGGAAGGCCGCGGCCCAGCGCTGGAAACCCGGCCTTGCAACGACGCGGTTGCGCCAGTCGCGGATACGTTCAGACCAACTGGGCGCGCGCTGCGGATCAGCGGGCGGCTGCAGGGAACCCTGGTGCTGCATGAGGTGGCTCGCCGGTCAGGGTGCAGTGGTCGGCGCGCTCGGGCGGCGGACCACCGGCTTGTGCGCGGCCACGGCATGGTCGCGCGTGATCTGCGCGCTCCAGGCCTTGGGCACCAGGCGTTCGGACTCCATGCGCACCAGCTCGCGCAGCTGGGCCGAGCCGCGGCACGGCGGCACGGCCTCGATGGCGCAGGCCACCAGCCGGTCGAAGTGCTCCAGTGCGCCCAGCAGGCCTTGCTCGATGGCCGAGCTGGGCCGGCCCAGCGCCACGTCGCGGCCGATCGGCTTGCCCAGCACGGCGGGGTCGGCCATCACGTCGCGGATGTCGTCGGCCACCTGGTAGGCCTCGCCCAGCCATTCGCCCAGCGCGCGCCAGGCCTCGCCGTCGGCACCGGCGGCCTCGGCACCGGCAGCGGTGGCGGCAGCGAACAGCGCGCCGGTCTTGGCGCGCTGGTAGTCGGACAGCGCCACGCGCGGCTCGCATTCCCAGGCCTGCCCGGCGACGATGCCGAAGGGCATGCCCACGCCGGGCCCGATCGTGCCCATCACGCGCACCATGCGCAGCGGCGAGCGCGCGCCGGCCAGGCCCAGCGTCTGGAACGCCCGCACGATCAGCGCGTCGCCGGCCAGCACCGCCAGGCGCTCGCCGTAGGCGCTGTGCACCGACGGCAGGCCGCGGCGGGTGGGTGCGTCGTCGAAGCACGGCAGGTCGTCGTGCACCAGCGAGGCGCAGTGCAGCAGTTCGATCGACACCGCGGCGGCGTCGGCCAATGCCGGGTCGCTGTCGCCACAGCCGCGCGCCACGGCCAGGCACAGCTGCGGGCGGATGCGTGCGCCACCGGGAAAGACGGCGTGGCGCATCGCGGCAGCCAGTTTCGGCGGTGCGCCCGGGGCTTCGCCGATGGCCATGGCCGCCCGCAGTGCATGCTCGATGCGTGTCGTGGTGTCCATGGCTGGCCTCCGGCGGACTGTGTCGGGATCAATCCTTGCGGCGGCGCCAAAGTGTCAACTTGACTTGCCACAGCAAAGTGTCAATTCATTCTGACATACGATCCTGCTCTGTCAAGCTGACAGACACCCCCTGCCGACCAGGAGCCCCACGATGCGCACCACTCTCTTGCCGCTGGCGGCCTTTGCCGCCGCCGCCGCCCTGCTGGCGGCCAGCCCCGCCCACGCTTCCCAGGCCCTGGCCGACAAGGCCGGCTGCGGCGCCTGCCACGCCCCGGCCAAGAAGGCACTCGGCCCCAGCTACAAAGACATTGCCGCCAAGTACAAAGGGCGCGCCGACGCTGCCGCCGTGCTGGCGGACAGCGTGCGCAAGGGCAGCAAGGGCAAGTGGGGCGCCCTGCCGATGGCGCCGACCGGGCCGGAGCGACTGAACGACGCCGACCTGAAGGCGCTGATCAGCTGGGTGCTGAAGACGCCGTGAGCGGCGCGCCGGGCGCGCCACGTTCGCGCACCCGGCCCAACTCGATCGCGATGCTGGCCTTGGCCAGCAGCGTGAACACCAGGGCGCCGATGGCCCAGATGCCCACCGAGACGCCCAGTTCGCGCCAGGTCGGGCTGTATTCGAACACCTCGCCCAGCGGCGTGGGAATGAAGCCCGGCACCACCAGGCCCATGCCCTTCTCGATCCAGATGCCGACGAAGGCCAGGCCGCAGGCGATGTTCAGCGTCAGCGTGGCGCGTCGCCAGCGGTGCACCGACAGCAGCACCACGGCCACCAGGTTCAGCACCAGCGCCGTCCAGATCCACGGCTGCAGCTTCGACAGGCCCGCGAGGCCGAAGAACAGGTAGCGGATCGAGCCGGCGTGCGCGCTCTCGTTGTAGAAGTCGGTGAACAGCTCGGCCAGCACGAAGAACAGGCTGATCTGCAGCGACACCGCCATCACCAGCGCCAGCGTGTCGATGACGCTTTGCTTCACCGGGTAGTCGGTGACGCGGCGGATCAACTGCAGCAGCAGGATGATCAGCGCCGGCCCCGAGACGAAGGCCGAGGCGATGAAACGCGGCCCCAGCAGCGCGGTGTTCCAGAACGGCCGCGCCGAGTTGGCCGAGAACAGGAAGGCCGTGACGGTGTGGATCGAGACGGCCCAGAACATCGCCACCACCACCACCGGGAAGTAGGCCTTGAGCACCGGCTCGCGGTTGCGGTAGTGGCAGTAGTGCACGTAGGCCGGGATCGCCAGGTTCAGTGCCAGGTAGCCGTTGAGCACCAGCACGTCCCAGGCCAGCAGCGACACCGGCCAGTTGAAGCGGCCGATGCCCGGCAGCAGGTGCCACGCGCGCAGCGGCTGGCCCAGGTCGGCCAGCACGAAGAGCATGGCGCTGATCACGGCCGCCACCGCCAGGCCTTCGCCCAGCAGCACCACCGCCTTCACATCGGTGCGGTGGAAGAGGTAGGCCGGGATCACCAGCAGCACGGCCGCTGCCGCGATGCCCACCAGGAACGCGAAGTTCGAGATGTAGAAGCCCCACGAGACCTGGTCGCTCATGCCGGTGACGACCAGGCCCTGGTCCACCTGCCCGGCGTAGCACACCAGCCCCACGGCGATCAGCGCGCCCAGCAGGCCCAGCCAGCGCCAGTACGCCGGGCCGCCGCGCAGCATCTCGCGCACGCCGTCGACGATGAATGCAAGGGCGGTGTTCATCGCGGTGCCGCCACGTCGTCGGTGTAGTACCAGAACTTGGGCTCGGTCCCCAGTTCCTCTTTCAGCCTGAACACGGTCTTGTTCTCCAGGATGTAGCGGATCTCGCTGTTCGGGTCGAGCAGGTTGCCGAAGACGCGGGCCCCGGTGGGACAGGCTTCCTGGCACGCCGGCTGGCGGCCCTTGCGCGTGCGCTGGGTGCAGAAGTGGCACTTCTCGACCACGCCCTTGGGTCTCGGCCGGTTGCCCAGGTAGTTGGTGCTGGGGTTCAGCTCGGCCGCGGGAATCTTCGGCTCGGTCCAGTTGAAGTGGCGCGCCCAGTACGGGCAGGCCGTCATGCAGTAGCGGCAGCCGATGCACCAGTCGTAGTCGATGACGACGATGCCGTCGGGCTCTTTCCACGTCGCCTGCGTCGGGCAGGCCTTCACGCAGGGCGGGTTGTCGCACTGCATGCACTGCACCGGCATGTAGAACTTGCCCTCGACCGGCACGGTGGCGGTGTCGTAGTAGTGCTCGCTGGTCTCCAGGTTCATCGTGCCCTTGTCCATCTGCAGCACGCGGATGTACTGCACCTGCGAGTCGCGGCCCTGGTTGTTCTCTTGAATGCAGGCTTCCACGCAGTCGCGGTAGCCCTTGCACTTGCTGATGTTCAGCGCGTAGCCGAACACCGTGTTCGGCAGCGGCGGCGTGTCTTCGCAGGTGATGGCCACACCGTGCTGGCGCAGCGCCTTGCGCTCGATGCGCTGCAGCGCGGCCTGGATCTCGTCGCGGTCCATGCGCTGGTAGTGGTCCTGGAAGAAGCCACCGAGCGCGTCCTTCAGCGTGCTGCCACCCCAGGCAGCGCGCGCGGCGCCGCTGGCGGTGGCGGCCACGGCCCCGGCGGCGCCGACCTGCGCGATGCCGGTGAGGAAGCGGCGCCGCGCCTGTGCGGCCAGGTCGGCAGCGCTGGGCAAGGGGTCCGCGGGTTCAGGGTTGCTGGGCTTGGACATGGCTCTGACCTTGGGTAGCGGGGTGGTCGCCCTGCGCGCGCTGCCAGGGCTTGGGCACGGTGTGGGGCACGGTCTGCATCGGCGCCAGGCCGGCGCGCAGCGGCGGCGGCTTGCTCGGCTTGCGCGGCGCGATGGTCGGGTTGTGCGGGTCGTGGCAGTGGGTGCAGTTGTAGATCTCGCGCTCGCCGGGCTGCCAGCCGGCTACGCGCTTGCCGTGGGCACCGAAGCTCCAGTCACGGTGGCGCGCGCTGTGGCAGCTGGCGCAGACCAGGTGCGAATCGTTGAAGTCGACCTTGGGGTTGCGCAGGGTGTGCAGCCAGTCGCGGTCGGTGCCGACGTGGCAGTCCAGGCACCACATGCGGCCCTGGCCGTGCGGCAGCGCCGCGGCGTGCGGTGCCGCCACCAGCTTGCGCGGCGTGGTGTTCAGCGGCAACACCTTGTGGCACTGGCTGCAGGGGTACAGCGCCAGCGCCTGCTTGCGCGGAGCCACGGCCAGCGCCGGCGCGCCCGGGTCGCCGCGGTAGACCTGCGGCTCGGTGGGCGCCGGCGGCGTGGGGTCGCGGTTCTCGCGCAGCGGCTTGTGGCGGGGCACGGCCGGTGCCGATGCCGCGGCGCTGGCAGCCTCGGCGGCCTGGGCCCGCACTGCAGCGGGGGCCGCGACGAGCGCGGCCAGCAACGTCAGCAGCGCCAGCATCGCACCGCGCGCCGGCCGCCTTCTTCTCAACAGATCCACGAGAGCCCTCCAGATGGAACGGCGGCGGCGTCGGGCGCCGTGCCGAATTCGACACACAGCAGGTGCAGTGCATGGCGACCGCGTGCGGTGAGCACGATGCGGTCGGCCTGCACCTGCACGAGGCCGTCGGCCTCACGCCGGGCCAGGCCCTGGTACGCTGACTCGAGGCCGCCCTGCACCTGCGCCGCGGGCAGCTCGTGCCGGCACAGCAGTTGCTCGACCGCGGCGCGGCGGCGCTGCTCGTGCTGGTCCGACAGCCGGGCACGCGCCACCGGCAGGCGGCCGGCGTGCAGGGCCAGGCACCAGTCGGACAACGCCGGCTCGTTCCAGAACAGGTCGCCGTCGATGTCGCCCACCGCGCCCGCCCCGAAGCCCAGCAGCGCGGTCGACTCGGTGGCGGTGTAGGCGATGAGGCTGCGGCGCAGCCGCGCCGCGTCGAAGGCCTGCGCCAGCTCGTCGTTTTCCAGCACGAACTGGTCGGTGCCGATCCAGCGGTAGCCGGCACCGCACAGCAGCGCCACCGTCAGCTCGGACAGCGCCTCGCACTCCTGCGGCGTCGGCAGCGCGTGGCGGTCCAGGGCACGCTGCGCCGGTGCCAGCAGCGGCCGGTGGCGGTAGCGCGAGACGCGCAGCCGGTCGGGCGCCATTGCCAGCACGCGCTGCAGCGTCAGCTTCCAGCTGGCAGGGGTCTGGTGCGGCAGGCCCAGCATCAGCTCCAGATTGACGTAGTCGATGCCGCACTGGCGCGCCAGGTCGCAGACGTCGTCGACCAGCGCCACCGATTGCTGGCGCCCGATGGCACGCTGCACGTCGGCGTCGAGGTCGAGCACGCCGAAGTTCAGGCGCCGGAAGCCCAGCCCGCGCAACAGCCGCAGCTGGAATTCGCCGACACGGCGCGGGTCGCAGTCGGCCGTGGCCTCGGCGTCGGCGGGCAGCCGCCAGTGGCGCTGCAGGCCCGTCACCAGCCGCGCCAGCTGCGATTCGTTCAGCTCGTTGGCGGTGCCGCCGCCCAGGTGCACCTGCAGCATGTCGCGGCTGCCGCCGACGATGTGCGCCACGGCATCGATCTCGTCGACCAGTGCGCTCACATAAGCATCCAGAACCGCGGTGGGCTGCGCGACGTGCACCACGCGTTCGCAGCACAGGCAGCGCGCGGCGCAGAACGGCAGCCGCACCGACAGCGCCAGCGGCCGATCGGGCTGCTGCGCCAGGCCGTGCAACGCGCGCTGGTAGTGGTCAGCGGCCGATCCCGGCGTGTGCGCAGGCATCGGCTGCAGCAGCGGTGCCTCGGGGAGCGCCCAGGCCTGCAGCGCGACGTCGTGGGCCGTGAGCCCGGCGTTCAGCCGCGCCAGTTCCTCCACCGGCAGGGCACCGTGGTCGTCGACCAGCGGTGTGAGCGGCATCCTCATGGGGCACTCCTCTGAAGGGCCGGTTCGTCGTCCGACTCCGATGGCGCACGTTAGGCGCGGCCACTTGCGGCCAACTTGCCGTGCGTCAAACCGGACGGCAAGTGCGCTGCGCAGCATCGGGGCGACTTGACGAAAGATCAGATGGACCACCCTTCGCACACCGATTTGTCGCAGACATTCGGCCACGACCAGGTCGACCCGGCCGAACGCGAACGCCGCATCCGCGCCGTCTTCGACGCCGTGGCCCGGCGCTACGATCTGATGAACGACCTGATGAGCTTCGGCATCCACAGGCGCTGGAAACGCCGCCTCGCGGTGCTGGCCGCACCGCGCCCCGGGCAGACGCTGGCCGACGTGGCCGGCGGCACCGGCGACGTGGCGGCGCTGCTGGCGGCGCCGGGGCGCCAGGTCATCGTGGTCGACCCCAGCCGGCCGATGATGGAGGTGGGTCGCCAGCGCGGGCTGCAGCACGTGCAGTGGCTGGAGGGCGCGGCCGAGGCGCTGCCGCTGCCCGATGCCTCGGTGGACACGCTGACCATCGCCTTCGGCATCCGCAATGCCACCGCGCTGCCGCAGGCGCTGGCCGAGATGCACCGCGTGCTCAAGCCCGGCGGCCGCCTGCTGTGCCTGGAGTTCTCGACCCCCGCGCCCTGGCTGCGCCCGGCCTACCGGCTGTTCTCGCGCTGGGTCATCCCGCGCCTGGGCGCGTGGATCGTGCGCGCGCCGGGCGCCTACCGCTATCTGGTGGAGTCGATCGAGCGTTTTCCGGACCAGCGGCAGTTTGCGCAGATGGTGGAACAGGCCGGTTTCCGCCAGGTGCGTTTCGAGAACCTGAGTTTCGGCATCGCCTGCATCCACAGCGGCGTGCGCTCCTGATCTCGGTCAAGTCGCAACGATGGCTGACACCCACAATGTTCGAGTGCAATGACGGCTTGTCGAGGACAGGCCCGCAGCAGGGAGCCCCACACCATGAACGCCAAACGAGGCACCGTCCCGGCATCCACGGCGGTCCGCAATGGCTCGCTGCAGGCTTGGTCGGTGGCGGTGCGGCCACGCACGCTGCACGTGGCGCTGAGCCCGGTGCTGGTGGGCGCGACGCTCGGCTTCGAACGCACCGGCAGTATTGACGGGCTCGCCGCGCTGCTGGTGCTGGCCGCGGCGCTGCTGATGCAGGTCATCACCAACATGCAGAACGACGTCGGCTACACGGTGCGCGGCGGCGACAGCAGCGGCACGCGCACCGGGCTGCCGCGCGCCACGGCCAACGGCTGGCTCAGCGTGCGCCACGTGCGCGCCGGCATCGTGGTGGCGGCCATGGCGGCCACGGCCATCGGGCTGGCGCTGGTGGCGCACCGCGGCTGGCCGGTGCTGGCCATCGGCACGGCCTCGCTGCTGGCGGCGCTGGCCTACATGGGTGGCCCGCGGCCCATCGCCTACACGCCCTTCGGCGAGTTCACGGTCTTCGCGTTCTTCGGGCTGGTGGCGGTGACGGGCACCGACTGGGTGCTGACCGGCAGCGTCGGCGCCACGTCGGCGCTGGCGGCCGTGTCGATCGGCTGCCTGGCGGCGGCGGCCCTGGCCGTCAACAACCACCGCGACATCGCCCACGACCGCCTGGTCGGCCGCCGCACCTTTGCCGTGACCCTCGGTGCGCGCGGCTCGCAGCGGCTGTACGCCGGCCTGCTGCTGCTGGCCTTCGGCCTGGTGCCGGTGATCGGCCATGTGGCGCAGGGCGTGCCGATGCTGCTGCCGCTGCTGCTGCTGCCGAGCGCCTGGCGCCTGCACCGCGACTTCCTGCGCTGCCCGCCCGGCACGGCTTTCAACGACGTGCTGTTCCGCACCTTCCGGCTGGAACTGTGGTTTGCGGCGCTGCTGTCGGCCGGGGCGGTGGCGTCGCGCCTGTTCGCCTGACCGAACGCCCAAGGAACACGCCATGCACGCCCTGACCCGCCGCCGCTGGCTGGCCGCATGCGCCGCCGTGCTGCCGACCGTGCCTGCCACGCGCGCCGTTGCGGCAGCGCCCTTCCCCCAGCGCCCGGTGCGCATCGTCGTGCCCTACTCGGTGGGCGTGGGGCCCGACGTGGTGGCGCGCGCCGTGGCCGAGCAGCTCACCGCAGCCTGGAGCCAGCCGGTGCTGGTGGACAACAAGCCTGGCGCCTCCGGCATCGTGGCCTTCGGCGACGTGCGCCGCACCGCGCCCGACGGCCACACGCTGTACCTGGCCGACACCGCCACGCTGGCCGTCAACCCGCTGCTGCACACGAGCCTGCCCTACGACCCCGTTCAGGACCTGCAGCCGCTGACGCTGCTGTTCCGCGCCACCTTCTTGCTGTGGGTGGGCGCGCGCAACCGCTTTGCGACGCTGGCCGATCTGATCGCCGCAGCGCGCCGCGCGCCCGGCCAGGTCAGCTACGCCACGCTGGGCAACGGCCACGCGAGCCACATCGCGGTGGAGACCTTCGCGCGCGCCGCCGGCCTGCACCTGCTGCACGTGCCGTTCAAGGACGCCGGCGCGCTGATGACGTCGGTGGTCTTCGGCGACGTCGACTTCACCACCTTCAGCATGAACACCGTGGCCGGCCTGTATGCCGGTGGTCGCCTGCGCCCGCTGGCCGTGGCGGCAGCGCAGCGGCTGGTGGTGCACCCCGAGATCCCCACGCTGCCGCAAGCCGGCGGCCCGGCGGTGGAGATGCACCCCTGGGCCGGCCTGGTCACGGTGGCCGGCACGCCGGCTCCGCTGCTGGCGCGGCTGCAGGCCGACCTGGCCACCGCGCTGGCGTCCACGCGCGTGCGCAGCCAGGCCGAGCTGGCGGGTTTCGAGATCACGCCGTCGTCGCCCCAGGCATTGCGCGCACGCATGGACGCCGATGCGGCCCTGGTGCGGCCGCTGCTCGACGAAGGCCGCATCGCGCGCGTCTGAGGCAGGCCAGACCATGCACGTGCGCCGATCTGCCCTGGTGGCGCGGCCGGTCGAGTCGCTGTTCGACCTGATCGAGGCGGCCGAGCACTACCCGCGTTTCCTGCCGTGGTGCAGCGGCGCGCGCATCGTGCTGCGCGACGACAGCGTGGTCTCGGCCGACCTGCAGGTGCGCTGGCACGGGCTGCACTTCGAGATGCGCACGCGCAACCCCAAGCGGCGGCCCGAGCACATGCAGATCCACCTGGAAAAGGGCCCCTTCCGCCACTTCGAAGGGCTATGGCAGCTGAAGGCGCTGAACGCGAGCGCCTGCAAGGTGGAGTTCGAACTCGACTACGCGTTCACCAGCACGCTGATGACGCATGCCGCAGGCGGCGTGTTCAACCAGATCGCCGACACGCTGGTCGACGCCTTCGTGCAGGAGGCGCTGCGCCGGCCCGAGGCGCCGCCCGGCCCGGGCGTGCCGGGCTGAGCACCTTCAGACGGGCTCGACGCGCAAGCGCCCGCGCTGCGCTGCCAGCGTGCGCTGCAGCAGCGACGTGGCGCCGTAGATCGCGGCGATGGTCGGCGTGGGCACGCCGGCGATGCCGCCGAGTTCGACCACCGATCCCACCAGCGCCTCGAGTTCCAGCGCGCGGCCGGCTTCCACGTCCTGCAGCATCGAGGTCTTGTGCGCACCCACGGCCTCGGCACCGGCAATGCGCTGCTCCAGCGTGATCTTGAAGCGCACGCCCAGTGCCTCGGCCACGGCCTGCGCCTCGGCCATCATCGCCGCGGCCAGCGCGCGTGTGCCGGGGAAGCGGCAGATGTCTTCCAGCGTGGCGTGCGTGAGCGCGCTGATGGGGTTGAAGCTCAGGTTGCCCCAGAGCTTGATCCAGATCTCGCTGCGGATGTCCTTGCTCACCGGCGCCTTGAAGCCAGCCTTCATCAGCGCCTGCGAGAGCGCGTCGATGCGCTCGCTGCGCGTGCCGTCGGGTTCGCCCAAGGTGAAGCGATTGCCTTCGATCACACGCACCACGCCTGGCGCCACCAGCTCGGCGGCCGGGTAGACCACGCTGCCGATCACGCGCTCGGGCTCGATGGCCTGGGCCAGCACGCCGCCCGGGTCCACGCTGTTCAGGCCACGACCTTCATGCGGGCCGGCCAGCTTGTGGAAGTACCACCACGGGATGCCGTTGATCATCGTCACCACGGCCGTGTGCGGGCCGAACAGCGCGCGCAGGTCGGGCAGCAGGTCGGCCACCTGATGCGCCTTCACGGTGAGCAGCACCACGTCCTGCGGGCCGGCGTCGGCCATGTGCTGCACGGCACGCAGCGTCGGGCCCACGGGGGCATGTTCCTCGCTGCCGTCTTCCAGCAGCAGCCGGAAGCCGTTGGCGTTGATGGCCTCCAGGTTGCGGTTGCGCGCGATGAAGGTGACGTTCTCGCCTGCACGCGCGAGCTTGGCGCCGAGGTAGCCACCGATGGCCCCCGCGCCGACCACTGCAATCTTCAATTCAATCTCCGGCTGGGCGTGCCTCGCGGGCACGCAGGACGTTCTTGGCGGCGCCCAGCAGCGGCCACAGCAGCAGCACGAGCGCCAGGGCCGTGATGCTACCGACCAGCGGGTTCGACCAGAAGATGCTCAGCGAACCCTGCGACAGCAGCATCGACTGCCGGAAGCTGGCCTCGGCCATGTCGCCCAGCACCAGCGCCAGCACCAGCGGCGCCAGCGGGTACTTGAGCTTCTTGAAGAGGTAGCCCATGACGCCGAAGACCATCATCATGACCACGTCGAACATCGAGCTGTTCACGGTGTAGGCACCGATGCCGCAGATGAAGATGATGATCGGCGCGATCACCGAGAACGGGATGCGCAGGATCGCCGCCCACCAGGGCACCGTGGTCAGCACGACGACGAGGCCGACGATGTTGCCCAGGTACATGCTGGCGATCAGGCCCCAGACGAAGTCCTTCTGCTCGACGAACAGCATCGGCCCGGGCTGCAGGCCCCAGATCAGCAGCCCGCCCAGCAGCACGGCCGCCGTGGGCGACCCCGGGATGCCCAGCGTCAGCATCGGCAGCAGCGCCGAGGTGCCGGCGGCGTGCGCCGCGGTCTCGGGTGCGATCACGCCCTGGATGTTGCCCTTGCCGAAGCTCTGCGGCTCCTTCGAGAAGCGGCGCGCCATGCCGTAGCTCATGAACGAGGCCGGCGTGGCGCCGCCGGGCGTGATGCCCATCCAGCAGCCGATGGCGGTGGAGCGCAGGAATGTCTTCCAGTGCTGGAACATCTCGCCCCAGGTCTTGAGCACGACACCGAAGCTGATCTTGGCGCTCTTGCCCTTGAAGGCCAGCCCCTCTTCCATCGTCAGCAGGATCTCGCCGATGCCGAACAGGCCGATCACGGCGATGAGGAAGTCGAAGCCCTTCAGCAGCTCGGGCTGACCGAAGGTCATGCGCAGCGTGCCCGTGACGGCGTCCAGGCCCACGGCTGCCAGCGCGAAGCCCAGCATCATCGCGGCGATGGTCTTGGCCGGTGGCTCCTTGCTCATGCCCACGAAGCTGCAGAAGGTGAGCAGCTGCACGGCGAAGTACTCGGCCGGCCCGAACTTCAGCGCGAACTTCGCCAGCAGCGGCGCCAGGAACGTGATCAGCACCACCGCGAACAGCGCACCGACGAACGAGGACGTGAACGCCGCCGTCAGCGCCTGCGCCGCCCTGCCCTGCTGCGCCATCGGGTGGCCGTCGAAGGTGGTGGCCACGCTCCAGGGCTCGCCCGGGATGTTGAACAGGATCGACGTGATCGCCCCGCCGAACAGCGCACCCCAGTAGATGCAGCTCAGCATGATGATGGCCGAGGTGGGGTTCATGCTGAACGTGAGCGGCAGCAGGATCGCCACGCCGTTGGCGCCGCCCAGCCCCGGCAGCACGCCGATCAGCACGCCCAGGATGATGCCCACCAGCATGAAGCCGAGGTTCGGCAGCGTGGCGGCCACGCCGAAGCCGTGGACGAGGTTGTTGAGCTCGTCCATCTACAGCCCCAGCAGTTGCTCGATCGGACCCTTGGGCAACGGCACCAGGAACCAGCGCTCGAAGATCGTGAAGAACACCAGCGGCACGCCCAGCGCCACAGGCACCGTCAGGCGCCAGCGGTATTTGCCGAAGTGCCACATGAAGTAGGCGATCAGCAGCACGGCCGACAGGTAGATGCCGAGCGCGAAGATCGCCGCCACGAACACCACCATGGGCACCAGCACCGCCACCACCTGACCGAGCTGCGCCCGTTCGGCGAACTCGGTGCGGTCACGCCGCCAGTCCAGCAGCTGGCGGCCGATGGTCCATGCGCTGGACCCCACCAGCAGGAAGCCGATGTAGAAGGGAAAGTACCCCGATCGCGGTCCGTCGTCGGCCCAGCCCGTGCCCACGCGCAGGCTGTCGGCGATGACGATGACGCCCAGCAGCATCAGGAAGGCGGCCACGGCCAACTCGGGGCCACGCGCCCCCACGGCCTTGCGATCGCCGCTCATTGGGCGATGAAGCCGGCTTCGCGCATCAGCACGCGATGCATCTGTTCGTTCTTGCCCAGCCAGTCGACGAACTCCTGGCCGCTGAGGGCGCTGGTGTTGAACGCGCCCTTGGCCATGAACTCCTGCCACTCGGGCAGCGCACGCACCTTCTTGAAGAGGTCGAGGTAGAACTTGACCTGGTCGGGCTGCACGCCGGGCGGCATGAAGATGCCGCGCAGCATCACGTAGTCCACCGGCACGCCGGCCGATGCGCAGGTGGGGATGTCGGCCCACGACTGCGTGGCGGTCAGCTTGGCCTGGTAGGGCATCGGCGCCTTGTCCATCACGCACAGCGGGCGCAGCTTGCCGGCGCGCCAGTGCGATTCGGCCTCGATCGGGTTGTTCACGGTGGCGTCGATGTGCTTGCCGACCAGCTGCACCGCCACGTCGCCGCCGCCCTTGAACGGGATGTAGGTCATCTTCTTGCCGGCGACCTTTTCCATCATCACCGAGATGATCTGGTCTTCCTGCTTCGAGCCGGTGCCGCCGAGCTTGATGCTGCGGTCGGGGCCGGCCTTCAGCGCATCGAGAAAGGCCTTGGGCGTCTTGTGCGGCGACTCGGCGTTGACCCACAGCACGAACTGGTCGAGCGCCAGCATCTGCACCGGCGTCAGGTCGCGCCAGTTGAACGGCACGCCGGTGGCCAGCGGCGTGGTGAACAGGTTCGACAGCGTGATGACGATCTTGTGCGGGTTGCCTTTGTCGCCCTTCACGTCGAGGAAGCCCTCGGCACCGGCACCACCCGACTTGTTGACCACGATGATGGGCTGACCCATCAGCTTGTTCTTGGCCACCACCCCCTGGATGAAGCGCGCCATCTGGTCGGCACCGCCGCCAGTGCCGGCCGGCACGATGAACTCGACGGGCTTGGTCGGCTCCCAAGCCAAGACCGGAAGGGCTGGCAACGCCAGCGAGAGGGTTGCCAGGCAAGCACCAAACACCTTCATTCCGGTCTCCTTGTTGTCGCGTCGAGCGACGGACTCTAGATAGGGATCAAGTACAGGTAAATTGAGAAGTTAGACATGTTGAGATTAAGCTTTTCCTAAACCAAGCGTCAAGCCAGACCCAGCTTGGCCGCCAGGCCGATGCGTTGCAGCTTGCCGGTGGCGCCCTTGGGGATCTCGTCCATG
>VFQO010000782.1_pt1 | contig 29885 bp, 11 predicted proteins | sample 3512331 | NCBI WGS metagenome assembly VFQO01 (sample SAMN10412371, study PRJNA504923) | tailings metagenome | isolation source: Replicate 3 from Balatoc abandoned mine | place: Philippines: Itogon, Benguet | collected 2017-08-28 | reverse complement strand
GACCGCCTTCCTTTTTGGGTTATAAGTAACCATGCTGGGTTATAGGAAGAACTCCACGCACATATAAGTTTTCACACAAACCTCGAGTTTGCAGGGTTTTTTGATGGACGGGACAGCCTTCCGTTTTGGGGTATAAGTAACCATGTCGGGTTATAGGAAGAACGCCGCGCGCATATAAGTTTTTCGCGCAGACCTCGAGTTTGCAGGTTTTTGATGAGCGGGCGGCCGCCTTTTTTGCTATGGGTAGCCGAGTCGAGTTACGGGCGGGGGTTCGCGCTCTTTTTTTTTTGGCGGGTTAATCAGAATTCAGACAACAATATTGGCGCGGGCGCGCAAAAGAAAAATCACGGGCACTGTCTCATTTTTATTTTAATAAATGGTATACGTTTATATACATGGCGAGGACTTGACCGCCGCCGCCGCGTCTTCTTTTTTTAAAAAAAAATACTCGGCAGGGTACTTCAACTTTGCTCGGGCGGCCGCTATATCTCGACATCATCGATGGACACGGGCGTAAATCGGTCGCTATCTTCCTCTTGGTATTCGGATAAGCTGTCGTCCTCGTCGAAAGACGCGTTCGGGGACATATATTGCGTGGAGTACAGAGGTCCCTTGCCGCCGGCCTGCGCGGTCCGTCTAGGCGCCTTGGACCCCACCGAAGACGTGCCCGACGCCAGTGGAATGAGCGCCAGCGCCGCCAATAGAAGGCGCTTGGCGTCCGAGTCCTGTTCGCGGCTTACGGCTTCGACAAATACCTGGCGCGCCAGGAGGTCGGTTAACCACATGGAGCGCAGCCAGTCGGACACCAGGGCGTCCGCGAGCGCTTTGGCAGCAACATCGCCCTGTAGCAAGACGGCGCCGGTGGGCAAAGGCTTCAGTACTCCTCCTGCGACTGCGCGCAGAGGCCGGGCGCGCTCTTTATAGGGGACGCAGGCGAGATAGGCGGCGTGATTGCCGTCGCGCAGCAATCTCGCGATACGAGCATGCAGCACGGGCTCCTCGGTTATCAGCCGTGCGACTGGACTTCTTCCAAGAGTCGTGTATAAATACCGCCCGGTGTCGGCAGTGGTATCTAGTAACGGGACGGTCCATTCCTCGACCCATTCGGGCTCTGAGTGTGTCAAAAGAAATCCGTGCGCTCTCGCGGAAGTGTAGTGCGTGATCGCAAACGCAAACGCGGCCTGGCGCTCCGCTTCGGTAAAGTGGTTGTTGGTGGCCGCGGGAACACCGGGTCCCATATAGTGCAAGAGACAAAACAGCGCCGCGGCTCTTGCCTCGACGCCGCGGTCGTCAGAGCTGACGACTGCGGGCGATTGCCGAACGAGGCGATTGGCATACCACGCCGAGGTAGTTTTGAATGCAAACAGGCGCGGAATCGCGCGACGTAGCCACGTGTGCGCGGCCGTCGTGACGCCGTTGCCGCTCTCGGGTTTATCCAACACGGCGTGTAAGGCCGCGACGTAGTCAAGCGGGGATGATGCGCGGATGTCGGAGCTATCCACGGGCGTTACGAGGAGCGCTGTGTCGATCCAGGCAAGCAAGAGCCTTACACACGCTAGTCTCCGCGAGAACTCGCGCAATATGCTTCGGGAGTACTCAAACTCTGCATCGCTGTCAAATTCGCCTAGTTGCGCCAAAGGCGCGTCCTCGCTGGGATCGTATGTCTCTGCCACTGCATTGGTCAGCTCCGATACGAGGCGCCCGAGCTTGCCGCTGCTGCGAAGAGCGTATGCATCCGAGACGGGGACCGAGGTGATTTTCAGTTCGAGTGCCCGCATTAGCTCGGTCAGTGTCTGTAGCGTGCTCAATGTCAGCTCGGCGCCCGAGTCATTCGGATTGGTAGTCTCCATTACCACCAATTCAGCGGCGTCGACGACAGACAGCATGGGCGCGTTTCGCAGCACCCAGGCGCCCACCGAGGCGCTGTCGCTTTTGACGGTCTTTGCAAGCTCAGCAAGGGCCTCGGGCGCCGAGACCATGAGGGCGCCTGCTAAAAGTCGCGGAAGATCCGCGGGGCGCGCGTGCTCGACGCGGGCCGTTGCAATACGCAATACGCTCTCGGGATCCGCGGGCCAACGATACGTATTCGAGATGTAAGGATCGGGCACAGCGGCGGTTAGATAGGCCCTGAAGCCTTCGTACGAAGACAGCGCCTGGTCGCGCTGTACCGGCGGCAGAGCGACAACAAGCGCCATTTGCCAGCGCACTCCCGGTGATGAAAGTGGCACGCGTCGTCGGGGGCAAAAAAAACAAAAGGAATAAATGTTTATTTCACTCGCGCGCGCGTCGGCAGACAAAAACCGCGTCTCCTCTTGCATAGAAACTGCCCGGCTTCCAGGGAGGCCCGGCGATTGTTTTTTTTGTAAACTCCGCGTGCGCACGAGCCCGCGGGGGCCTGTTTCCCTTTTTTTTTTTCTGGCGCCGCCTAGCGGACTTTCGCCTCCCGTCGCCGCGGCCCCTCGGTTTTTTTCTTGTTGCTGTTGTTATTAATTCTGTTCTAGTGTAGTAGCCACGGGCAAAGCGCTGGCCACGCAAGCGGAGCACCGCGTCGCTTTTCTAAGAGACTTGAGCCCGGAAACATCCCGGATGGCTTGGCAAACGCGCGACGATGCGACCGTCTTGACGCTGTTGGCAGCACTGGTGCCGGGAAATATTGTAAGCACAGCGGCAAGCGGCAGCGCGACGGATGAACTTGGGTGCGCATTCGGCGACGAAAACAGCCCGGCCGGCGATGACTTGCCCTGGATGCTCGCGGATATCGTGATCGACGATGTGGCTACGGTGTCGGCCTGGACAAACGAACCCGGGGTATTACGGGCTCTGCGCCGCAAAGCGGCCGGCCCGGCGTCGCCGCCGACGACGACGACGACAGAGGGCGGCTATCTGCTACAGGCGACGCTGGCCAGCGAACCCCGGTACGTGGTCGCGGATGTCCGAGATGCGCGGCGCGTTGTGATAATCGAAGAAGACCCCATGTCCATACCGCTTTGTCACCGCGCGAGATTCCAGGAGGCGGCGTCGGCCCTGGCGACCACCGGCGCGCGGGCGCGTGCGATCGAAGCGTATGCACTGGACGCAAGTCGTTGGCTACCGGGTCGCGCGGCGCAGACGAGAGAGGTGATTCTGAACGCGTGTCAGCTGGCACTTGGGCGATTTCCAGAAGCCGTGGTTGAATGGGCACGCGGCGCGGCGCGTCGATTTGATTTGAATACAGGCGTCTACGAATTTGTACAGGACGAGACCGACACAGGGGCCGGCTTGGCCCACATTCTTCGGCGCGCGGGACCGCCCCCGCCTTGTCCCGAGCAGCCGATACCGCCAGTTTACATGTACGAGTACGGCTCTGACATTGTTCACGTCGGCATCGTAGGCGGGCGCGCGGAGATGTCGATGGCGGCGTCGATCGACGCCGCGCGTGCACTTGGGATGAACACGGGTGATCACGTGGGATACTTTAGCCGCCGCGCGCTTGCTCATGTGTATGCGGAGCTGCAGCGCTCGCGCGCCGGCCCGAGCGGGTCGGCGCGTGTGCTTTTGCGGACAAATCGAGTCTACGAATGCTTTTTGGCGGTAATGGGGTTCTTTTCAACGGTATGGCCAGCGGAGCAGTCAGCCAGCGGCAACGATGGCGACCCGCCTGTTCGAATAGAACAGATTGTGCGGCCAGACGACACAGATGAGTCTGAGATGTGGATTGACTGGACTTCCGTCTTTGTGCGCATGTGCAGAGATGCGTCGCGGCCGCTGCGCTTCTTTTCGACGGCAGTGCTAGCGACGCTGCTGGCGCCGGCTTTTTATGCCGCGGTGCCGTCCGACCTACGTACGCGCGCGACGCCGGAAGCCCTTTTAAAAATCCTCGACGAGACATCGTCTTGCATTGCAATGGCTGACACGGCCCGATATTTTCCGACTCCGTACCTTGCGACGCTTGGCGATCTCAGCAAGGTTTTCGTCGCCGGGGGGGGCACGGCAAGGGTTCCGCTCGAGAAGCTAAAACGCGGTTGGCTGCAACACGTCGAATACGCGGTCCGCGGGCCCGCGAGAGCGGCCGTCGCGGAGTTATTTCGCCGCTGCTTTACTCGCGACGGACTGGTGCGGTGGGCGGGAGGCGAGGGTAGCGCCGGCGAGCTATGTAGTCGCGTCGTGTGGGCCATGTTAATAGCCTACGAACCGGCCGCGCTGGTGTCTGCGGAAAAGGTACCCCAGGGTCATTTGTATAGCGAGTTAAATACGTGCATACAGCCGATACACGGCTGGCGTCCCGTCGTGATTCCGCCGGGGCGCGCCCGCGACCCATTACAACGATTCGTTGCCGTCATCGGCGTACCTCGAGATGCATTCGACAGGGCCCAGACGTCCGCTCAGCGGCTTGCCGCCGACGTGTACAGCGATTTGCGCGTCCTGCGTGCCCACTACACGCGCGTTTATGGATGGCATCGCCCGCACAACGTGAGCGCAGGTGCGCTAATGACCGACGAGGAGTTCTGCTCAGATGCATACGGCGTACCTGCGCAGACCGCGGCCGACGAAGGAGTCGCACTTGTGAATGCCACGCGAGAGCTCCACGTCGCAAACGCGGAGTGGAACGCGTGGACTTTGCAGATAGAGTCGGCGTGCCTTGGCTACGTGCATCTGCAGCAATTTCACTCCGCTCCGGTGGCAGTGTACTGCGCGGCCGCTGTGCGCGTGATATAAGCCTCTTCCTGTCTCCTTCGCAAGGAGGAGGGGAAAAAAAAGACGCGCTTGAGAATTTCACCGACCCCCTCCTCCTTTGTTCTTTCCGTCGCGGCACAAGCAGCCGCGTATCTGTACCAAAGAGATGTTTTGACGATTCTTTTTTTTTACAAAAAAGGTGTGTATATTATGTACAACAGAGTGTTTTTCTGCTCCTTCTACTGCCCTTTTTTCTTTTTGCCGGACAGGTCCTTCCCGCCGCTCCCCCTTTTTTGTGCGCGTGTTCAGCGCGCGTCGGCTGTTGCAAAATCGAGACGCGGCGGATATGCAGCGTTAACGCATGCGCGAAGCAAATGATCAAGTGCGTCGAAAAAATCGCGCTGGTGCACCAGGGTCTTGATGACGGCGTCGCTTTCTTTGAGCTCGTCGGCGTGCCCGCGGATGATGTTTGCTAGACTTGGGTTCCCGTGCTTAAGAGCTTCCTCGTAGTACGTATCCACCACTCTCTGCCAAAGCGCGCCCATGGATTCAAACACGCGATATCGGCGTATTCGCTGGATCACGGCGGCGAAGTGTGCAAATTCGACGCGGGCGTATGCCTCCCGGTAGGCAAACTCGAAAAATGCGATCAACTGGTTGCGAATGGAGATTGCCGCGAGAGGGTTGACAAATACGGCCTCTGGCGAGCCGGGCGCGGCAGCATCGCCCTTGCCACTTCCGCCTTTGCGCGTGTCAATGATGGCGCTGCGGCTTCCGGCGGCAGCAGAATTGGCAACGACAGTCGGTGCCGTTGCGTCCGTGCGGATTCCCAGTTGCGTGTGTAAATTGTGACGGTAGTCGTTTTGCAGTGAAGCGATTTCTTGGATAAGCGGGCTGGGTGCCCGCGCGTGTTTTTCAAGCTCGAGTCCAGGAGGCAGAGGGTATATACCAGTTTCTGTCCGCTGGATGACGTCCATTGCAAGCTCTTCTGGGTCCGGAGGCACAGGAGCAGGCAGTCCCGTGGACGGCGGCGGCAAATAGCCGGTTACGTCACTCGTATCCGCGCCAGTGATGACGCTAGCCCCGCCGACGTTGGTTGTCGCGGCGGCCCTCCGACGGAGGTTGGTCGCCCGCGCTTCGCGTGAACTCAATGCATTAGCGACGCTGTTTGTGTAATAGGCCGCTGCGGCAGGGTGCACGCCAGTAACGCCGATTTCTGCTGCACGAAGCGTGATCTCGTCTGGCCGAGGCGGTACTCTGGCGCCGCCCTCGTTGTAAACCTGCATTGCCGTCGTCGAATGCAGGCGCACGCGTTGATTTACAGCCATCTCGGTGGGGGTCGCAAGCGCCGCCGCGGCGGCGGCGCTTCGATCGGGGGCGCTGAAGCGCACCGGGTAGAAGGGAGCAACCAGGTCGCGACACGCGCGCACCTGCTCGCGCCTTAGCAAGCATATGGCGTTGTATTCGGCATGCAGCCGATAAAGTGGCGTATTTATGCGCGCGTGCCCGATGCCGCTGTCGTAGCACGGGTGCATGCAGCGATCTTGTGCTAGAAATGTGACGAGACGAAAGTTGTCTAGCAGCAGGCCGCGGAGGTCGCGATTTCCGTCCTGCGCGGCGTGGCGAAGTTTCCCGCTTTCCTTCTCGGTGGCGATCACGGGGTGTAGGTAAGAGCCCGGTTTGGCGTCGAAGCTGCGATACATCTCAAAATCACAGCGAAGATCTGCTGGGTCGATGACGTGCACGGGGACGGCCCAGTTGCCAGACATATCTAGCGAGGCGCTTACGGGGCGGTTATCGTCCACGGCGGTCTTGCCGTAGCGTCCAACGGCGGCTCTGGCTTGTGCATCGCTGAGCGGATCGGGGTTGAGCTGGCGACGCGCGTCGCCGCGCGCGTGGGCTTTCAGGTACTCGACGGGATCGCGCGGAATTGCCATGACGCAAAATCCGTAAATCATCAGGTACCTGTGCGCGTCGTGTAGCAATCCCGCAACGGCCACTGGCGCCAAGGCGTCGAGGTCGCCGAGCATGCTTTTTGCTTCCGCGTCGCGCGACAGTGCGTCGGCGATCTCTGGCCGCGTCACGCTGACCTCCCCGCCGCCAGTTGCAGCGTCAAAACTCCGGTCAATCAACATGGAGATCATGGGCTCGTCTAGGTAATAACGCTGGATTCGCGCGATTTCGTTGTACGGGAGCGTGAATTCGCGGACATATCGCTCGTCGTTCTCGATGCCGGGAAGAAGGCGATTTGCGCCCGCGCCCGGGTCGGTCGTGACTGCCGCTGGTGCCGCGGAGTCGACGACGACGGCGGTCATCGCGACGCCCTCTCTGTCGCGCTGCCGTAGCCCGGGAAGTATGTTGTCAAATAGGGCATTGTCGGGCCCCGGTTCACGCGCGACCGCGAGTCGGCTATCTAGGTAACCGTCGAACGCGGTCATGTATGCGCGGGTCAGTTCGGCGGCCGCGTCTTCTTGGTTCCCGCATTCTGCCATCTGTGCCTGGGAGAGGGGTCTATTGTACCTTTTTTTGTCCCCTTCCCGCAAGGCGCGGCGCGTGCTTGGATTTCAAAGCGGCGAGGAGGGGTGGGGGAAAAAACATGGATGCGTTGTATGCAAGACACAATATCCGCTACAAATTCGCGCGCGCGCGCGGCGTTTGTTGCGCCGCTCTTTTTTTTCCCAGTTTTTAATATTACAACATTGCAAATGTACAGACTTGGCCAGGGTGGTTAGAGTTTTGTTAGAGCGCGTGTGCGAAATTCGCGACAAGCCTGTGTTAGCGCGGCTACTAGCGCGCCGGCGGGAAAGGCGTGCGCCAGCTGGGTTTCCGCGACAAGCACGGCGGCCGTGATGTCGACAAGATCCGCGCCCTGCGGTATGCACGTAAGTTCAAAGGTCGCAGTGGATGGTATCAACCCACTGCACCGCGCGCATCCTGCGTACGAGAAAGGGTCCAGATTTGCGCGGGCGGCGAGTTTTTCGAACCACGGGGCCGGTGCAGCGGCGGCGCCAGACGCTAGTAGCTCGTCAGGAATCGATATGGGCCACTTGCACGCAGGGCAGATGCAAGTGATCTGTACACGGTCGCGGGTTTTGGAAGTCGGTAGGAGCGCGTTGCGCGCCCGCAGTTGCTGCGCGATGATCGCGCGGTAGCGCGCGACTTGTGCGCTCTCAGAGATTCCGGGGGTAGGTGCGGCCCGGGTAGCAAACGACGATGTCTTTGGTCTTTGTGCGCGACTTACGCGCATTCGCGGCGCGAGCGCGGCCTCCATGCGGTCTTGTACATCGGCAGGCAGATGCGGGGCAATGTCGCGTTCGAATATTTCGAGTAGGCAGTGGGGCACATACCACTCTTGCCATGCAATCGCGAGCCCCGCGGAAGCGACATGAGGGACGATGACAAGCCGCGCCGTCGTGTCCTCTTCCTCTCCTTCGGCTGCCGGTTCCGTGTCGAATTCTAGCCCCAGAGTGGTGGTGGTGGTGGTGGTGGCGGCGGCGGTGACCAACGAATCGGCCGTGGATCCCCGCGGGAGCATCGGCGCGACATCGCCAGTATTGTTGTTGTTGCTGCTGCTGCTGCTGCCGGACACGATTGCGACGACGCCTCGCCACGAAGACACGGGTTGCGTCGTCGCCGCCGCCGCCGGAGAGGTGATTCCGTAGCGGCGCCAAAATCCCGGGGCGCCCTCGACAATTAAATCTGATTCGACGGGCGGGCAGTTGTCGATTGCCTCTTGTAGGGCGTTACACGCCTCGTCGGTATTTCCAGTAAACAGCAAGTCGCATATGCGTTTTACAATGTCCAGAATATGCCGCGGCACGGCCTTGCGCTGAAATCCCACAGCGTCGATTTCGGACAGCTCGCCCGATTCCTGGTCGACCAGGCGCATGAGGTACTTGTTTCGCGCGTGGTATAGTACATGTGTAAAAACCTCTCGCGTGAGCTTGATGCCTTTAAAGCGTGCCTGTATCGCGTGTTCGATCGCGACCACCTGCCGCAAACTGGGCACGTTTCGTAGAATGATGGCATCCGTGATGATGTAGTCGATGATCGCGTCGGGTACGACAGAGAGCGCGATCGATTCGATGTCTGTGATCCACTGGCGTCCGATCCCAGCGACCAGCGCCGATATGCGACGTGCGCGAAATCGATAGTGCTGCGCCGCAAACGCGCCGTAGGTCGAGTTTACAAGCAGCTTTAATGCAGCGGCGGCCGCGGGCGCGGTGTCGGGGCGCAGACGCGCGTCGACGAGCTCTTTTATGCGACGCGGAATGCAGTGGTGCGGCGAAGCCGGGGGTCGCGCCGCGATCTCGGCGATCAGCGGCAGCACGACGCCGCTGTATTCCTCGGGCGATTCTTCGGACAGAGGGGCTTGGTTGTACGGATTGCGTCGGCGCCAAAGCGTTTCATTTGTGATGCAGAGATCCGCGGCCTGTATAATATAGGGATAATAAGCAGACACGTCGATGCGCGCGCCGGGGCCCAGGTATAGACCGGGAGGGACAAGCAAAGCATTGATGCCCCCCTTGTACGAGTCGCCGCCGCCGCCCGCAGTGACTCCAGAGGGACTATCGCGCGCGACCGCGTGAAAGGGGGGTAATACGGGATACCCGGCGCGTACTAGGCAGTCCAGGACCATGCTCTCGGATACAAATGTCGTGGCATTGCGCGCGAGCGCGGCAGACGCGGTACTCCAGCTGCACGCGGCGGCTTGCGCAAGACAGAAAGCCGTCTGCAGATGGGTGTCCACGTCCCGGCGAATGGCGTCGCCGGCGCTTCCTCTGGCGTGTCCGGTGAAGACTACAAACACGGGACAGCAATCGACCGCGTCAACGCGCGCCCCCGTGCGTATCAGCGGCGTGAGAGGCTCTTTGCGCAGGCCGGCGCGCGCGGACGCGGCGACCGCAAGCGGGCGCTGCCTGGCCGCCTGTGCTTCCGCAAGCGCCTCTGGGGGCTTTACCAAGACAACAATGTCGATGTGATGTGACGGACGCGGCGGCGTAGGCGATGCCGCCGCCGCCGCCGCCGCGTCCCCGGCGTCGTTGTCAGCATCGCTTACGCGGTCTTCTTCTCCCGCGCCCGGGGCGTACCCTGTGTAGGCGCTTAGTACAGATGACGGGGCGGCACTCCCGGGTGGCATAATGATGCATGCGCTAAGTGGCGGCGGATCTCGTCGCGCAGCGGGCCCGGTCGCTAGTTCGATTGCGCGCAGAAAGTCGGCAGCGCGCACCGTGGCACGTGCCACGTTTGTCTTTTTGTCGATCTCCGCGGCCAGCGCGTCGACATGGATCCAGCACGGCAGTCGCAGGGAGGGCTGATGCTCGGCTACCATGCGCATAAATGCGGACAGCGAATCGCGCTCCAGGCCGGCCACGCGCCACGCGCGTCTCGCGTCGTACTCGCATGCGCGCGCCAGTAGAATTTCGCGCATGACCTCGTCAGAGCGTTTTGTTGGAATAAATGGCGCCGTAGCATACACCTGGCGCGGCACGGACACGGCAAGCCAGAAAGTAGACGACGACGGCGAATTCCCGTTAATGCGAGCGGGCTCATCATCTTGGTACGCGGCAGGGCACTTCTCGCGCGATAGCACCATTGGGCAGTCCGCGTGACTATCGAATCCGCTGAGGGCGAAATGATTCGCTAGTGCGGATGCTTCGTGGCTGCTGTAGACGGGACCAATGTACGCTGTGTGATCTACATGCGTGAGTCGGATTGCCCAGGTGCGCCTCTTATTCGACTTGGCATACGCAATGATGTCGCCGACGGACGCCTTGGTGTCCGAGGACAAAGACGCCAGCGCAATGTCAAACACGAAAAGCGCGCGCCGTGGCATGTGCGCGGTGGCCGCATAAGCAAATAGACTGACCCGGATGGGGTCCGCGCGCGCGCGTCGAAAAAGAAAGAAAGAGAAAAAAGGAAACCCTGCCCGGCACAACGGGGGAAAAAGGGGTGCGGCACAGAGGATCTTTTTTTTTTATTTTATTAGTAAGGTATTTACAACTGAGGCGGTGCAGGGCCGACGACGAGACTTCTTGTTTTTTTTTGTTTCGGCGCGCCGAAACACGAGTCTTGGCTCTACGGAGGCGGTCCAAACACCGCTGAAACAACGGCGTATGCCCAGTGAAAGCGTAATTCGTCTTCCGATGCATACCCCCGATACGTGGCCTGTGCGTCGTCGCCCGTGATGAAATTTAAACTTGCCGCGTCCACGGGCACATTGTGCAAGGGCGGAAAGACGGCGCGGTCCATGAACTTTTTGGTCATCCGCGCGTACAGCGTCTCGAGCGCGTTCCGCATCTCGGGGTGAATCCCGTCGATTCCGCGGTACTCCTGTGGTGCACTGGCAATGCGTGCCCGTAGCGCCTTGATCATTCGATCAGAGCGATAGTATACGACGGCAGGCGCCGCGGTTTTCAGAAATGCCGACAGCTCGCCCCGCGCGCGCGGGTAGGTCTGCTGCGCAGCGACACTCTTTGCCCAGTCTGTGTGAGCACCTTCGACAAGTTTCCACCCGAGAACGGGAGGGTCCCCGAGGCGGTCGTGGCGGCGCAACACAAGAACAGGCTCAGCGGAGCCATCGAAGAGGTAGAAGCCGGGACTTCGCAGCCCCGTGTTGGATTCTGACAAAATTGAGACCGGGCGAAATCCGCTCCAGTGCATGAATTTTTCAACCCATGCGGTGGCAGCGTCCAGCGTCGCCTTGTCGCCGAGGGCGGACGCGCACAGCGTCTCCAGTCGCCGGTTCTCGACTAACAGCCTGTTTTCATCCCAACGGGGGCCTGGCCACGACCACGTGCGATACACGGCAACGGTCTGGCGAATCGTCGCGCACATTTCTTCGGATATGTCACCGCGCACTCGAGTTATATATGCTCCTTCGGTCCCAATTCTGTAAATGAAGTTGGTTTCGACCAAGTAGGCATACGCCGCCTGTGTAATGAATACGAATAGAAACGTGAGCCACGTTCGTATGTAGCCCGTGCTCGCGCCAATGTCCGACTCGTCGAGTATGGCACGGAACAGCGCGTCTATTGTGTAAAATATGAACACTCGGGCATACGCGAGAAGGATGGCGCCCGCGGCCCCTCCGGCGTAGTTTAAGATTGCCGTGCCCGTTGGCGCAAGATGCAATTGACCTGCGATCAGCTGCTCGGCCACGGCTCCCATGTCCGATAGCGCAACAGGCGAGCTTTGCGCCGAGACGGTCGATAAACCCATCTGCGCGGATGCCAGGATCGCGCGAAACGGCCGCTCAAGCGTAGCGGGCGTATCGGCGGCGCGCGCGTCCCCGAGTTGCAAGACTTGCTCGGCAAGGGCGGCTGTCGTGGCATATCCGATCCCCCGATTCTTGGGCCGGTCGATGTTCTGATAGACGTTTTTGGTGAGTCTGGACTCGCGGAGCGCGGTAACCGATGCCGCGCCGACGGCCGCTATCGACCGCGCGCTGCCCTCCAAGCCGGCAACGGGCGCAGAGCCGCGCGCATAAAAAAAGCAGTAGTCGAGGGCGTCCTTGATCCACATGTGCGCGCTGCGGAGTAGCGGTATGCCGCCTTTTGCTGCTACAGCTGGCTTGGGTTGCGCTCCAAGCAGCCGCCGAGCAACGGAGCGAAGATTTTTCAGGGCCTCTGCGGGCATAGGGGACCCATCGGCGAGTAATCGAAATGTTCCTGCGGGATCGCCGGCGGTATACGCCCCGCGCGCCAGCTTAACCGTGCTGTCGTCTGCCGTGGGCACGTCGAACGAGGTTCCCTCGGGCAGACTTGCAAGGCGAACTGCCGCGTCTACCAGTATACTCGCGACTGCCGCGGGTTCCTCGCTTGACGGGCCGCTAGCCTGCGGCGGCGTCGCCCCGGCGGCGGCGGCCGTCTCTAGTACTCTGTACACCCGCCCTACTGCCGTCGGAATCTTTGACGGATCCGGATCTCCTGGCGCCAGCGTGTCAAGCGCTTTTAGGGGGTCCTGCTCTAGCCCAGGCGGCGCGGTCAGGGCCTCCGCTGCAGCGGCAGCAACAGTTGCTGTCGAAAAGTAGGACCGTAGCCACGCTAGCGCGCCAACGCCGACCTTGGCGCCGCTGTAGAACCGCGCAACGAGTGCAAGCGTCCCGGATTCATACATGCCCGTGATTTTGGCGGCCGCCCAGCCGGCGCTGCGCCAGATTGTCAGCTTGCCCCCGCTGCGAACGGTTTCTTGTATGAGGCACGTGTGCATGATCTCGTATGCCCGGGCGAGATATTCGACAGTTGGCGGTATTTCCGCGAGTCCGATCCGAGTCGCTAGGACGCGGTGGCGAGCTATGGTGATAAAGTACACGCAAAGCACGGCAATGCCGAGGCCGCCCGCGGGCTGTGTGCTGTAGAGCGCCTCGATGCGCGCGATTAGCGCCTCGAGTTCGGGTAAGCTTCTGGCGTTCGGGGGTCTAATGGCGGCGCAGAAATCCTCCTCGAGCGCGAGCAGGCCGCGGTCGTCGAGGACGAAACTGGGCGCGGCAAGCGAAGCCGCAAACCCGACACCTTCAACGCCCATGCCCAGCGACCGAATAAAGGACGCGGCGGTCGGCTGCGTCTGGCGCCAGACGGCAAGTGCAATGCGTCGCTGTTCGCGCGTGGTGTCGTCGTCGTCGTCGTCGTCGCCGCCGGCACCGCCAGCTGCGGCCTGAGCAAACTGGACGCGCTTCACGGGCTTCATGGACAGGTCTGTGGACGCAACGGGCTGTCCTGGTCGCGAGAAGGCATCCGGCTTGTTGTTGTTGTTGTTGTTGACCCGTTCGGTCTTTTTCTTGGCCGCGCTCACTTGGGGACCAATATCGATCAGGGCTGCCCAGGCGCGGCGTTCGGCGCCGCTGATCTGGCGTGCAAATCGAGCGGCTGCGCGCTGCGCGTCGTCTCGGGGCACGTATGCCCCGGCCGAGTAGATCGCAGTAGGGGTTTGGGTTCGCAGGGTTACTGCGTGCTGCATGCACGCGACTAGCAGCGAGTCGTCTGTCTCGCGCGAGATGGCGCGTTCGTAGTCAACGAGAGCTGCGACTGCGTCCCGCGACTGGCGCGCGGCATTTGCCGCAAAGTAGCCATATGCGCGCAGTAGAGGGTCAGTGGGTAGACCGGAAATGGGCGCGGCGCGTAGCTCTTTTTCCGCGATGGCCACGAACACGCCAAGCTGCAGGGCCTGCTGGGCGGGATGGGACGGCTCAAATATATCGGCTTGAAAGACGTGACGCCAGGGGTCAAGTGGGTCGACCAGCGAGGCCCGCGCAAGCGCAGTGCGTAAGCCAGTGCGGTCAATAAGCGCGGCGCATGTATTGATGAAATGTGACCAAGGGGCATCGTAAATAAGATGCCCGGGCAGAGAAGCACTTGCTTCTGGCCGACGACGCGCGGCGCGCGCGACTGGTTCGACAATTGCAGCGCGGACCCAGGTCTCCATGCGTACTTGCGCATATCGAGGCAACCCGTCGTATCCGGTTGCGGCCATGTCTCGTAGCCAGTGCGCCGGGTCATCGAGAGCAGCGGCGCAGAGGTCTGCAAAGTCGCGCTGTAGATCGGGTACTACGCCGGGTATGCGACACGCAACTTTGAGTGCGCGGGCCATGTGCGACTCGAGCGCGCGCACCGCGGCGGCCCTAGTCTTGGCAATGCGCGCGTACGGGACAACGGAGACGCCGTCGGTGGCCCAGTGTACGCGGGACGCAAGTTGCATCGCGGCATCTAGGTGCGCCAGAAATTCCAAGCGGTCCTTTTGCAACTGACTGGTAGCGCGAGCTCGTGGGCTATCGGCGCTACTCACATCCGGCGGTAGCCTTGTTGCTGGCGCAGAGACCAGTTTCTCGGTAGCCCGTAGCAGCGCGGAAGCGCCTTCGTTCAAGATGGCCGTCGACAGCAGGCAGCCGATGAGCGGTCGCACGGCTCGCCACTGGGAGTCACCCGCGGGACTTTGTGCGTGGGAACCCTGCAACACGTGAACAGCGACCACGTATGCGCGCGACATTTCTGCGCCGCTTTGGTCGTCTGCCAGATCCTGTATGCGATCGGCATAGTTGATCAGAAAGGGAACCGCGGCACTCAGCCGGCCGGTTTCGTAGGCATTGCGAATCGTCGCCAGCAGAGACGGGTCTGCGCTCAGGCATGCGCTGAGCTGGCGGAATCGCCCGTCGGCGCGCGAATTCAGCGTGACGAGCGTGAGGCACGCGGCTGCAATGGATTCCGGCGCGTCTTTGGTTTCGGCCATGTGCTACCGCGGATGTGTATCGGAGTTTTTGAATTAAACCCGCCCTTGGCAATGGTCGCACGGGTTCCGTTGGCAATAAAAAAAAATATAAAGAGTTAACGGCGATGTCGCGGCCGCAAAAAAAAAGACCGGTACAAAATAATGTTTTTTTTCCCTCGGCGGAGCCTTGCGCGGCAAAGACGGTCGTATTATTATACACAGAATACGCATAGGCGCGCGGTCCGGGATTTGTCCTTTCCGCTAAAGAACCATATGCCGGTTGCTGATCATCACGCGCCCAGGATGTAGCGGAGCATGACCAGGGCAGCATACTCACGACCACGCCTATTGTGAGAAATGTCGCTATGCCTACCAGGGTGTCCAAGATCGATTGCGGGATCCTACCGTCACGGTTCGCACTGCCTCGGGCGGGCAGTTGCAGTGGCAGTGCGACTGCGCCAAGTAGTCTGCGGAGATTACGGATACACCGGCGTGAACAATGAGCAGCGCGCAGGTGACATAAATACAAAACTCGCACTGCAGCGTGGCTTGTGTGACCGCGGCACTTGAGGCCAAAGCAATGATCCTCTTTGCGCGCCGCCGCGGCCGGCGTACGCGTGAGAAAGGGAGGAAAAAAAATCGCGGCAAAAAAAAAGCGTGTTTACGAAACAGTCAACGGCCAGTCGCCGAGCAAAAAAAATTATAATTCTGGCGATCATTTTCTCTTTGACGCGAGAAGCAGGTGAACACGCGTGTACGCACTTTTTTCCCCTTCGGCCCGCCCATACTAAGTGCCCGCGGACTCTCATTTTCTCTCTATCTTCCCCTTTGTGTTTTCCTTGGCCTGACGTGCCCGTTTTCACATGGCCACACAGGCGGTTTCCGGGGCTTTTTCTGTTTTAACCGAAGCGGGAACGCGCACCGGGCGCACCATGAGCAGTTGCAGCGACAGCGACGCCGAGAGCGACGTGGAGCCCGCATCCCCGCGGATGTCGCTTTCGTCGGCGCGGGTTGCTCTTACGCGCCTCTCAAGTCAAAAAACAGTAGAGCATTGCACAAAAACCCGCCGCGCGTCGCTGGATATCATACGCGAGGTGTCTGAAATGCAAGCCAAGGTGCCAGAAGGGTACGAGGACATTGTCTCGGCTGCAACGGTGTCCGCGATAGCCGGCAAACAACTGGCGCGTGAAATTATCCAAGACACGTCCGTCAAGCAGCGTGAGTTGGAGATGGTCCGTAACGCAAGCGTGTCGGTCGGCGCACTAAAGTCGGATAGTCGCGTGGGCACGACGAGTGGTACCGGACAGCACTACGTCAAGAAGAGCACGGCGTTGAAGGCGATTGTTACGCAGGCGAGCCGCGCCAAGTCGACGCCGGGTCGCGGCAGTGATGACGATGACGACGGCGAAACGTCTGTAACGGTGGACGAGCGCGGTGTGCCGTACGGCCGCCTTCCTGCACAGGAAGAGGGTCCTTCGCGCAAGAGAAAAAAGACGCCGGCGGCGGCGTCTGCAAAGTCGTCGTTGCCGCGCACGGCATCCCAGGCAGTCGAGGACAACACTGCGTTTGAGGTTTATTTGGATGCGCAAGACCGCAAAGTCCGGCGTCTGGCGCACGGCGGCGTGTTTGGAGTCGAAGGCAAGACTGTGACAAATGCGCAGACTCCGTACGCGGAAAAGTTGGGCCGTCCTTTGAGCAATGATGCCGCGCGCGCGCCGCGCAAAGATGCCGCTGTGCGCGGAGACTCGGCGCTGCCAGCAGAGTATCCTAGTCTGATGGACGTGGAAGATGCCGGGCTGCGCGCGCGCCCGCCCTACTCCGAGCTTCACGTGGACCCGAGAGACCCGTTGGCGGGCACGGTTGCAAACAGTGGGTTTCCGCCGGGCCTTTTTGCTAGGCCTCTGGGAGGGGCCGGCAGCGCGGTCGACAAGGAAATCCTGCGCGGAGGCGCGCGTCCGATTGAACGCGCGCAGATTGACTATTTGCTGGACGACGCGCACTATCTGGCCACGCGCGCCGAGATATTGCGTACCCGACAGCGCGCGGGCGCCTTTCAGGGGGCTGTGAACTCGCATATGGCAACGGACAGCATCATGACACGGGAGGTCCACGACCCGGAGGTTTGGAAGTTGGTCGACGCCGAAAGCTACGACGACGAACACCACGCGCGTCGGTTTTTGAAAGCGGCGCCCGCGACGCAAGCCGCGGCGGTCGAAAGTTGTCTGTCGCGCGACGACATGCTGACGGCAGCTGCGGCGGCCGAGGGTCTTGCCGAGAGCTACGCCAGGTTCTACGCGGACGATTGTCCCCGCCGGAGTCGCATCCCCGCGATAGGGGATGCCATCGACAAGGGACTGCAGGCCGCGCGCAGCGCTGCTGGGCTGACGGGCGATGGCAACGGCGCATTCGCGGACGTCGTGGCGGCGATAGAGCGCGAGTTGTCCGACTCCCCGCAGTTGGTGCACGGGCTAGATGTCTACTCGCTGCAGCAGAAGGCGGTGGGGCCCGTCGAACGACTGAGCGCGCCGGAGCGATCGCCTGCGTCGATGCGCGGCGAGGAGGCCGCGCGCGTGCGCGCAGAGCTCCGCGCCGCGGTGCTCGAGAACGTGCAATCCGCCGTGGTACGCGCGCTGGCGGATCACGATGCGGAGACGGCATCCCGCGGCGGGTTGAACTTTCGCGATCGCTACAATGCGACGGCAGTCGCGCGAGATGCAGCGCTGTCGCAACCGCGCGAGATACCCGTGATTACGATGGAATACTTTGTCGAACGCACGCGTGATCGCTATTTGGCGCACGAGTTTCGGATCCGACAGTGCGTGAACGCGGGCCAGTGCATTGCAAACCAGCTGCCGCGTGTGCACACCCAGGTATTTCCGGCGGACGAGCAGCTTCCTGGTCCCGCGGCGTGCGGATTGGAGCCAGCTGCAAAGGGATACGCGCGGTGGCCGACGGGCGTGGCGTACTATGACCTACCGCACATGACGGCGTTGAACATGCAAATGCCACGCGCGCCAATGAAGGGCTATATTGCGCCCGAGGCGCTGTATGAACACGAATACCAAGAGGCGATGGCGATGCCATCGGGAACTACGTACATGGGGACCGGGCCAACGCCGCGGCCTTGCTTCATGTGCATGATTCTGGATGTCAACCGCGCCTATTGTCACGCCAGAAACCAAGCAACGGGCGTCTCTTCTCAGGACGGCAGAATACAGCCTCTGAATCCGTTCAGGTTTGCAGACGGCACGTTTGCCGGCGAGGCGTGTTTGGCAAACACGGACAACGAGGGTCTGCCGACGGGTATCTACGGCTGCTTTCCGCGCTATATACTTGGGTGCATTCACTTGCAGTCGGAAATGTGCACTGGATCCGATGGCACACAGTGCAGTGTCCAGTATCTCCGCTTTGTGGGGATGCATTTTTGCCGGTCCTCACCCGAGTAAACAGTGCGCCCGGGGGCGTACGCAAAGTACGCTCCTTTGTGGCCGCGCAGTACTGCGCGCCTGCTGTGATGATTCGTTCCTTGCCGAGCGACACACAGCAGCGCGTCTGTCTGCATCAACAGCGGCCCTTTGGGTGGGGACTAGCATTAGGGCACATTACCAAGTGGCATCCGCCGCCGGCCCAGCGATGCCGTCGAGACGAACCGCAAGCTGGCAACGATGGCGATGATGAGGAGACGCAGCGGGAACATTTGCGCCGTCGCGAAACTATGGCATATTCCCGGCATCGCCAGGGAACGTTTATCGAGTACAAGGCGCGGCCGGGCCAAGAGAGCGTGTATGCGCGCAAGGTCAGGCGGTACCGAGCAGCGTTGGAGATGCGCGGCGACAGTGAACTGGGAGACGACGCGGGGGCTATCGCGGCCCTGCTGTCGCCTGCGATGCTGCGGCTTCAATGTCCGCGGGCAATGATCGACGAACACTTGCATAGCGCAATTGCAGCGGAAACCCCGCTGGACGCATTTGCGCCGATGGATGATATGGCGTGTGACTATGCATGGCGCATGCGCTGCGGAGATGACCAGGCGCGCCGGAATACACCGCTCGCGCGCGTTCGTTGCTTATTCACACTCCGTGGCATGATCGCGTTTTATCTGGAGTTGGAAGGTGCAACGGCCCCCTACGTCAGCACTACCCCGCTTGCCCCGGATCCCAGCGATCCCCGGCGTCGTCACGCGGAGCGCCTTAGACACGGGGCATCCGGCGCGCTCGCGGTTGAATACCCAGAGACGCATCCGGAACTCTGGCAGAGCGCGCGACTCGGCTATTGGCAGCGATACGGCGGCCGTGGGCATAGCGCAGAGGATGCATTGCCGAGCGTGGATGCGACCGAGGCTTACGAGGCCGTGTTTGCGTACGCGGCGACCGAGGCGATCTGCCTTGCGCAACCGGTGGGGTTTCGCGATGCTCGCGCGCCCCAGACGACACATTGGACGGCGGCGGACTCGGCGGACACCGTGTGCGTGGATCACTTACTCCGTCCGTTTATTGACACGTATCGATTTTTGGAGGGTGCCGCATACTATCGGCGGGTGCACGGCACCGGGTCCTCGGGGACTTGTTTCCCGCGCGCGTTTGCATGGGACCCCCGGCGGGCCAACAAGGAGTTTGCAATTCCGTTGCCCGCCATGTTCTACGCGGACGCAGGCGAGGCGCGCAAATATCAAAGCTACGAGGACTTTTTTGACCGTGGCTATTCGCTGGCGGGAACGCTATTTTATCGTCTGTACAACCTGCACCGACTTTTGTCGGCCGCTAAGCGAATACGGGACGTGTACGCGGCGCATAACATCCAATTGCTGATTGACGGGCATGTGCCGCTGTATACGAGATGCGTCGCGGATGGGCGGTGGTCGGACGATGCGCTGCTGCGCGTACCGCGCACGGCGCGCGTCGATCCGGAGCGCGCAAAGGCCTTGCAGAGTACTTTGGATCCGCTCCATCCATTTGCGCCCGCCAGTCTCGCGGTACGCGCGCGCGCGATCTTGGAGGCGGCGCCGGAATACGCCATACCGGACAGCGGCGCCTCCAAGAGCACCCGCGCGCAGCAACCGGCGCCGGCGACGACGCAGGATCGACAATATCAGTACACGCCCCCGATCACGGAGCGCGTCGGTTGTTTAAACGCAAAGGGCCCGGGCGCGCCTACTGCCGGCGGAGGCACCAAGGGGCGCCGGGCTTCGGCGCCCGGACACGGTTCCGAGAGCGCCATCGACCACGTCGCATTTACGTACTGGCCTACGTGTTACGACGTTGCATCGTGGGAGGAGGCACCGGATTTGACGGGAATCGTTGGCGACGATCCGATGCATCATAGCCCGCTCGTCAACAATATGCGAAGTGGCACCGCGGGGTCCTCCTCTTCCTTTCCCTCGCGGGCTTCTTCGGGCGGCGGAGATATGCCGGCGGCCGATAGCGACAAGAACGATGGCGGCGCGGCAGAGCAGCGACCGCAACAGCATTCGCATTCTTCCTCGGGGTCGCGGCGCCGACAGGTTGGTAGCGGCGGCGGTGGAAGTCGCGATGAGTATACCCAACATATGAACGTTCGGCGGTTTTGGCTGCTTCACGTGCTGCCACACCGAGCCGGCGGCACGGTGCGAAATGCGCTGCCGTGGCGATGCGTCGAACTGCAGCCGGGACTAGCGTACATGGCCTTTGCCTACCTGAAGATTTCTTTACTGGGGAACTACCCGACAGTCCTAGAGCGCCCGTCATTCGCAACGCGCGTGCGGCTCGAAACGCACTTCTCGGACGTCATCGGGGGCTCGCTGCCACGCATGATGCAATTTATGGAGCGCTGGAGGCCTCTTGCCGACCGTGCTATGATGGAAGCGGTGCGGTATGCAATCTGGGCGCTGCCCGCGGTTGACGAGTCTTTGCGCGCGCGGACAACGTTCCATATATGGTCCGAGGCCATCGATGTTTCTGCGGCATACATGCGCAAGCGAATCGACCGCATACCCTACGCAAATTCGCTCACGGACGTGGCTGCGATACGCGCGATCAGTAATCACTGGTTGTCGCTGTGCAAGACGCTCGAGCTGGACCGTTCGCAGATAATCACTGCCGCAGCGGAGCGGGTTCACGTAAGTGGCGGATTCCTTGGCATGATAAGAGAGCACATGCAACGTACGCAGCAGTCCGCGGTGCGCGATGCGCTGGTTTTGGTGCGCGGCGGACACGCGCGGGAGGCAGCTGGCGCTCGGAGCGGCGCCAGCACGGAGTCTGCTTCCGTAGACGACGACGACGACGACGACGACGACGACGACGACGACGACGACGACGACGACGGGGAGCGCGAAGGAGAAGAAGACGATGACGTCGGCGAGGATGACGAGACTGCCGTGGACGGCGAGGACGAGGAGACCGCCGCGGAAGACGACATCCAAGATCCTCTGCCGCGCGGCGCCGCCGCCGCCGCCGCCGCCGCGTCTCGGACAGGACAGCCGGCGCGGCGCGGAAGAGATGCGCTGCGCGCCTTTGCCAAGCGCCAGATATACCAGATGGTCGCGTTTTCGTTTCCGGAGGAATTCGACACGGCGCTTGCGCACATGTTTGCCTGGTACCAAGCGCGCAACACACAAGACTCGCGCATGATCGAGACATGGCCTCTGTTGGTGATGGGCGTCCACCCGGACGTCGTTGGGGTGTTTCGCAATTGGTCGTACTTTTACAATATCTGGGGAAAAACAAACAATTCGTTTATCGAGCCCGTGGAAATGCTATGGAGATTGTATCCGCGGTCTTGGAATGCATTGTGCTACTATGTTCGCATTTACATGCAGTATCGACAAGGTATTCGATATCGTCTCCCCGCGGACGTCGAGCGGCGACAGCGCACCGCATTGCGTACAATGTATCGCCTGGGCGCGCAGAAGAGCGTGTCGCCCGCGTCACTGCTGAATATATTCTACGCATGCCCCGTCCACGGCGCCTGGAGGCACCCCGTCGCGCCCTGTGGATTCCTCAGTTTTCAGGGCGTCGCGCAGGATCGCACGGGCGTGCGCGGACTGACGCGGTTTATCGATCCCGCGACTCGAGCCGCTGGATATAGTCTTACAGGCACCAAAAAGGAGCTAGAGTTGGACCGGGCAGCGCATGCTGCAACGCGGCGCAAGGCACGCAGCTCTGGTGTAATGAACACCGAGGAGCCGGAGGACGAGGGCGAGGGCCGCGGCACCGGCGACCCGTCGTCGCCTGTAGGTTTCTCTCGCCGCGTGGGCTTGCTGCTGGTCATGGGCATCTTTGGTCCCATGCCGGTTACATACCTTCAAAACGCCGGACGCGGTATCGTGAATGCCGGAGCCTCTCAGGTCAGCGGCACGCTGCTCACGGGCGCGTCGACGAGCACAGAAAGCTCCGGTCTCTACACGGTCGGCACGGTCAACACGCACTATGATCTTGTCCAGGGCGTAATGCGATGCTGCCGCGAGGGCTCTCGTCGCGAACAGCAGCTGCTTGCGCGGGACACCTACGAAATCGTCTACGTGCAATACGGCGATGCCGAGGAGTTGACGTATCGACCGGGCTCTCGACATTGGCGCAGCTTGCAATTCGACGAAGAGAGAATGCGGGGTGCTGCGACGGGAATTGCCTACAAAGAACGTGCGATTCCAGTGGTCGCGATGCTTCCCGCGGCAGACGTGCCTGCGGCCAAGGAGCTCAAGAAACAACTCGCGCGCCTCTCGCTGCCGCGGCGACTTATCGAAACGACGATACAGCATCGCGAGTTTGAGGAACGACGTCGGCGGCTTGCCGCGGTGCTCTTCTCGCTGCTTCCAAAGGAGATTCGCCGCAAATGTCGTGGGAAGGGGCGGCGCGGAGTCGGTGGCAACGACAGCGAAGACGACGACGTCGAGGAGGACGGCGACGACGACGACGACGGCGACGACGAAGAGAGGGAGGAGGATGAGAAGGAACGCGACAGGGGCGGGCGGCGTTCTGGCCAGAGTGACGCGTCCTTTCAGTGGAAAAACGTCACCGTGCACCGGCGGCGTTCTCTGGCGGCCACGCGCGTCCCGGGGTATCGGATCCCGCGCAATGTCGCAAGACCACTTGGCCGCGGCGCCGTCTTTGATAGTCCGATCTACACCGTACCCGACGAGGCCGAGGCGATCCGTCGCGAGTTTGATGACTACGTAAAGGCCGCTCACGCCGAGGACGCGCGCGGCAAGTTATGCAACGCGCCTCTTGAGCCGATTTACCTCGTGGGTCATATCGCGTTCGTCTCCGGGAAACCGTATACGGTGTGCGGCGCCTGCGGCTCTCCGATGCTGATAACGCCGTCTTCGTGGGTAGAGCCATACGGATACGTATGCCAGATGCACGGGCTGACAAGCGGCGGATTCGAGGCAAGAACGGGCACGTTGTTGCCGGCTCCGTGGCGCGTGCCATCCAACTCCTTTACAGTAGGCAGCATTGTAGCGCCCGGGTCCTACAGAATGCAGCGCGTGATTCACGTCACGGATTCGCGTCAGTTGGCGGGCGTCCCAGACATATGGCTGCACAAGCACGGTAAGCGCACTTTGATGGAGGCTCTTGGCGCATTTCAGCCGCCGCGACACAGTCGTCCCGCGCCTCCTTCAGGTGCCGATTTTCGGACACGGCGCGCGCTTCGCGCCGCAGCTATGCGCGCCGATAAGGACGCCTATGTTGCCCCGGCCGACCGGACGATTGGGTATCCTCTGACGCGCCACGCCCTTGGACTGGGCTGGGGCGCCCCGTCGAACAGCATCCCTGTCCAGCATCGGTGCGTCGAATGTCCCGGGCGGTTCTATTTGAACACGTGGCCGACGTCGCTAGGGCGGCGCTACTGCGCGCGGCATTACGCGTGCCTGGCGGGCGGTACCGCGCCCAGGGGCCGTGGAAAATCGAAACGACAGCCTGAAGTCGGCGCCGACGCCGGCTACTCGGCGGGACCGCGGGACGACACCGGAATGCGGGATGTGGGCCGGTGAGCACGTCGCCCGATTTACGCGGTAACATGGCGGGAAAAAAGAGGGGATCGAAAAGCGCCAAACAGACTGATTACCCCCGGTGTATTAGTAAAAAAAAACAAAAAGACAGGAGGAAGAACTATTAGCGGCAAGACAGCGCGCCATAAGAGTATTAGAGGACGCGCGCGTCCCTTTTTTTTTAACTACAGCGAACTTTATTTTGGCATGCGTGGACCGGGATTGTATGATAGAGAGAGAGAGAGAGAGGGGGCGGGGCGCGTGCGCAATCAAAGACGACAGTTGCTTTTCCCCCCTTTTTTTTACATCTTGCCGGCGCCGCGCCACTTACCGCTGGTACTCTGCGCGGCAATCAACCTGAGCTCCTCTTGGGCGTCGTCGTCAAGCGCGGGCCCGCGCCGGCGTTCGTCGCCGTCGTCGTCGTCTTCGACGTCGTCGTCGCCGCCGTCGTCGTCGTCATCGCCGCGATCCAACCACGGACCGCGGCCCATGCCAGATTCCGGATCGTCCTCGCCGCCGGGATCGGCGCCGGCAAGATAGCCAGAGAGCGCGCGTTCGGTCGAGGCTTGGCTTGTGCCGTCGCCGTTCGTAATGCGGATTACGTATTCGCGTGGGTCGTCCGTGGCGAATGCGCGCGCATTGTCATAAAATACCTTATTGAGGCGCCTGGCGTTGTAGCCCTGTTGGCGCCTGCATCCGGCATACGCGAGTAGGCCAAGTAGCGCCGCGATAAACACGAGGCCCCCGGTAATCGACCCGATCACAATTGCCGCGGTCTCGTGCTCCGGGTCCGCAGATACAATCACCGAAAGAGCGCTATTTAGGTCGACAGACGTACTCTGCCCAGTGGATGCACCGGGGTCTGGCAGCGTCTGTCCACCGCCTTGCGTCGCTGTCGCGGGCTGCCCAAACTCCGATGTGAGCGTGATTTCGGCGTCGTCAAATCCGCGAATAACGCCTTCCGCCAAAGGCGAGTTGACGGGCGGCGGGGGCGTTCCGGCTGCGGTAGAAGTCGTCGACTCGTCGTCGCCGTCGCCTTGATGGGACGCCGAGGCGCACGGCGGGGGACGCGGGCATTCGTCGGGAATCGACGTCTCGCTGAAATCGCAGCTTGCAAGGCGATCGGGTTGACCACGCCAGCGCGGACATTGCGTCAGCTCGGCGTTTCCCCTGACGTTATATGTCTGAATAGCGCTAACGGATACAACGGGGTTTGCAAAGCGCAGCAGGCCCGCGGACTCGGCAAGAATGACGCGGGCGCCCGCTGGATGACATAGCTCTTCAATTGCCGCGTTATTTGACACGACAAGTTCTTCAATGTACGGTATGGCCTGACGTACGTAGTCGTCATCTTCATCTTCGCTGTTCTCGTCGTCCCCGCCCCGGTTTACGCGAGAACGGCAATCTGCGACGATTGGACCGGATATGACGTTCTGGGCCACGGAGAGCGCGTGCATAGCGGCCTCTCCTGGGATTCTCAGCGTAGAGATCAAGTTAGAGGATACGTCGAGCAAGGAGACACGCGCATTCGCGCGCGGTACACACGCGGGGCCCGTTGCCGATTTGGGTGTAGCGGGCGCGTCCGGTGCGACGTAGAGCTGCCACACACTTGCATCGACTTCGGTGATCTGGTTTGCGCGGGCCACGATGCGTCGACATGTACGATCGCCGGCGCGACGAGGCGGGAGCGACAGCGCGCCGCGAATGTAATTATTTGATACGTCGATGAAGGCAAGAGCGGAGCTGAGAGTATCGCGCCCATCGGTACCCGAACTGGTGCCGTTCGAGACTGCAAATGACGTGAAGTTGTTGTGCGTCGCCAGCAGCGCTGTCATGGCGCGCAGTCTGGACAGCGCCTCCATTGGGAATGCGCCCTGGAGTAAATTATCTGATACATCGAGATACTTCAATGGACTTTGCATGCGGGATTGCGCGGAGCTGGCCGGCGCGCGTATGCGAAACTCCGTGTGGCGGTTGTGCGACACGTCGACGATCTCCGGGTCGGACATACCGGCGCCCAAAACAGGAATCGGCCCACGTAGGTTGTTTCGAGACGCATTCCACGTCGCGATACCCGGGACCCATCCGTTCTCCGGTGCCGGATACACACCGGTCAAGTCCAGACCTGAGATATCAACATGAACCTTTGTGCCGGACGCGTCGCATCGTATACCTTGCCAGGGGTCGCGGCAGAGCAGACGCGCCGCGGGGTCGCGTGGCCACGGAAGTCCTCGTACGCTCCCGCGAAACTCCTTTAGATAGTCCGTAAGTTGCGGCGACGGGTCGCCATAACAGGCCTGCGCGGCGCAGGTAAGCAGCAGTAGTGCTATTACCGCCACTCGCCGCATGTCAAGGTCCCTTAAATATATATATATATATTTTCCCGGATGCGATCACGGAGCGTTACCCCCGAGCCGTGAGTTTTTTTCAACACGGGCCATCTCCGTGTCCGCGGTTTTTTCACTTGTTCGGAGGTTGCCGCTAACTCGCCCTCTTTGTTGTTCGGTGTTCTGTTTCGGGGCAGCGGGGAAAAAAAGGACGGGCGAAGTCTGCGCCGGTGATTTATAACTTACGCGCGGTCAGAGAAGGCGCGGCTGGTCAAACGACTGTCGTGCCCGCTCCTGCCCCCCCTGTTCTCTGCATTTTTTTTTGCAAGCAGGTGCGCGACACAATGGAGCCGCGCGTGCGACAGGTGCCGCCTGAACCCGTGACGCACGAGGACGCCGCAGTGGGGCCTGGCACTAACCCGGCGCTGCAATACCTCGCGTTTGTATGCAACTTGGACGATGGGCTGCGCTCATCGCGGTCCCCGGGTGCATTTTCGCTCACCTCGCGCGACGATGTTTACCGCGGTGACATGCGCCTTCTGCGCGAACGAATGACCATACTCAGCAAGACCCGCGAACTTGGCGTAGTCGGCAATTTACTCGAGCGGAACGTATTCGGGTATTCGCAGACCCCGGGCCATACCAGCGCCGCTTGCACAGACCAGGCCTCGCGCGCTGCGCTTGCTATCGGGGCGCTCCTCACGACGTATTCAGTGCCTTCCGCGTGGCACGACTTAGAACTTGCGCGCGAGTCCGACGCGGAGTTACGGCCAGGCAGCGCTAAGGCATTGGCTGTGGCGCGTTTGTTGGCAAACGAGGCGCGCATGGCCGGGCTTCAGGCGTTTTGGGCGATCAGCCCGAGCTGTTTCGTGGTATCGGACGGAAAGCGGCACTTTATCATCGATCTCTCCGACCCGGATCAATTTGCATCGCACGTGCGCAAGGCACTTGGCTCTGACTATGGCAGCCCGCGGTGCACGTGGGTATCCTTCCGTCCCCTGGGCGATACTGCCGAGCCGCCAGGTGTGCCGTATGTCCCACCGCAAGTCATAACCCCGCAATTAAGGCCGCATCTTCGGCAATTGGCCCAGGACATCGGAGCGACGCCTGCTTACGCGGCAGGCCAGTTCTGCGGAGTGTGTCTTGCATCAAAAAAAATGTGCGGTCCAAAGACCATGCTGCGCCTGGAATCCGCGCGGGATAGTTACATCGTGTGCAGCCCCGTGTGTTACCACAGATTACGCCCCCGGCAGCAAAGCACCGACGGCGGCGATCCAGAAAGAATAAAGTTTGACGTGCAGCTGCCAGAGGATGCCCGGGCAGCCCGGTCCTTTGCGTATGCGATTCTTTGCGACGGGACCTATTCGTGGGCGGATATGGCATCGCCGTACAGCGGCCGACTCCGTGCGCCAGATACCATGGATGCACATATGGGCCTGTTCGTAGAGACGCGCCGACTATACGACACCCACCGCGTGGTGTTTGAAGCGTCGTGCGAAAAGTGCGGCGCAGTTCGTCGCACGGTAGATGGGTTTGTGTGCGCAAGCTGCCGCTAGCCGCAATAACTGGATTGTAAAAAAAAATACACGCCTGCGCGTTGCTCTTTGTGAGACAAGGCCTCGTCCTACCTTTTTTCCGCCTCTCCGGTAGCTAATCCAGGTGCCCGCGGGGTTTTTTTTTAAATTTCGGGTTGATACAGAACGGTCAGAAGTGCTCGGTCGTCGCGCGGGAAAAAAGAGATGCGCCATGACATGGCCGTGTTTGAATGTTCTTCCGGTTTATTTTATTTTTTTTACGGTTTGCGCCGCCATTGTGTAACTAATCGCCCACGCGCGTAGCCACGATGGAACCCGATTTTCAGACGGCGACTGAGCACGCGCGCGCCATCGCGTGTTTGGTCAGCGACTCCGCCGCCTGCGCCTACGACGACATGCTTGCGGCGGGCTACCCGGTCACCGAGAAATATTGGAAACGACCGACGGTATATACGCCACTGCGCCGCCCGACATCGGAACTGTACGGCTCGGAGAGACTTTATCTATCCATGCAGCGCGAAGTCGATGCATTTTTGGACGCCGAGAAAACGTCGGAGCGGCCGGTCGCTCACAGTGTTCATGTCCCGGTATGTCAAGGTTGCGTGGCAATTGTTTTGCACCGAGATTCCGTCTCGGCGCAGTCCCCGAAGAGCGTTGAGATCCACGTTCTTTATCAGCCCGATTTCCAAGACGCGCGTTCGGATGGTATTCCCGTCGAGCCATTACTCCGCCGCGTGCACGAATTCTTATCGGGGATTCGCGGAGCGACGGCCTTGTTTGCGACGTGGCATGCAATTGGCGCAAAGCGAATCAAACCAATCAGCCCCGAGCCCCAGAAGACAATGTGGCATGGCAACCAAGACGCGCCGGCTGCCTATTGCGACAGCTGCGGCGCTCCTCCTGCCATAGCGCCTCTATCCGCGGTCGTCTACCGAGGTATTCCGCCGTTTCCCATGCCGCGCACAGGAGAGGCGCTGCGGCACGCGGACGAAGCCCGCGCCACTTATCGGTGCGTGTGCAGCCCGGCTTGTACGGGCGCGGCATTTGACCGGCAGACTTATCCGTTATACCCGCAAATGACGGACTTGCTGCAGCTGATAGAAGGCCGTCCTCTCACGCTGCCCGTGAACCCACTCCGCTACCGACCACCGGAGTTCGGTAATAAAAATAATGACGACGACGACGACGACGACGACGACGACAAGTCGGACGAAGTCGACGCGTGGATTCACACGGTAATCGTCGCGCCTTTTGGACGCGCCTTTCAATTTGCACGGGGCTATTTGAGACTGATCGGGCACTCCCCTCCTGTGACGATGCCGGTCGCACCTTCTGGGCCGATCATATATCAATCGCAGCGCCGCGACCCCGCGAGCAATGCGATGTACGGAGTCTCACGCGACGCTGGTTTATACGACCAGTCGCGCACGGCGTTTAATCGCCGATGTCGGGTGTGCCGCAAGGTCGGGCGTATCACCAAGTGTGGCGCGTGCGGCGAGGGCACTTTTTGTAGCTACAAATGCCTGCGTTACGCGTGGGACCACGGCCATCGAGAGCGCTGTGAAGAAAGGCGCAGGCAAGCCCTTGGTGTAAACATGTAAGTGTAAACGCATTTTATTTAGAGAAAAAGACGGCGCTTTGGGGCAGGCGTCACGTGGACACGGCCGGAGCCGGGTCAGCGTACCTGCGGGAGAAAGCGAGCATCAAATCGAATCAGTGCAATTGCGGGAGAAAATGAGCATCAAATCGGGCCAGTGCAATTGCGGGAGAAAATGGGCATCAAATCGAATCAGTGCAACTACGGGAGAAAGCGAGCATCAAATCGAATCAGTGCAATTGCGGGAGAAAATGAGCATCAAATCGAGTCAGTGTAATTGCGGGAGAAGATGAGCATCAAATCGGGCCAGTGCAACTGCGGGAGAAGATGAGCATCAAATCGAGTCAGTGCAACTGCGGGAGAAAATGAGCATCAAATCGGGCCAGTGCAACTACGGGAGAAGATGAGCATCAGATCGAACCAGTGCAACTACGGGAGAAGATGAGCATCAAATCGAATCAATGCAATTGCGGGAGAAGATGAGCATCAAATCGAGCCAGTGCAACTACGGGAGAAGATGAGCATCAGATCGAACCAGTGCAACTACGGGAGAAGATGAGCATCAAATCGAATCAATGCAATTGCGGGAGAAGATGAGCATCAAATCG
>VFQO010000781.1_pt1 | contig 29939 bp, 29 predicted proteins | sample 3512331 | NCBI WGS metagenome assembly VFQO01 (sample SAMN10412371, study PRJNA504923) | tailings metagenome | isolation source: Replicate 3 from Balatoc abandoned mine | place: Philippines: Itogon, Benguet | collected 2017-08-28 | reverse complement strand
TGCCGAAGGGCATGTCGACGATCACCGCGGCATGATAGCTGCCGCGCACCACCGCAGCGCCGTGCAGCGCCATCATCTCCATCGTCACGCCGACCGTATGCGGCAGGCCATAGATCACCTGTGCCAGCGAATCGCCGACGAGCAGCATGTCGCAATGCGGATCGAGCAGCTGCGCCTGGCGCACCGTGTAAGCGGTGAGCATGACGATCGGTTCGCCGCCCTTGCGCTGGCGAATCCGCGGCACCGTCAGGCGTTTCATCGGCTGCGGCGTCGGATTCGCGCGGCTGGTCGAGGTGTCGAAGGTGAGCGTTTTGGGGAGTGTGGACATGGGGCGGCGGCTTAGACCCAAAAGCCGGAACGCGAAAGCGGCAAAGCCTGACCATGTTATTCCCGCTTGACTCAATGTTAAAAATATCGAACATAGAGTTCGTAATTTATGACATGGAGGCGAATCGCATGGCGTTCCGCGAGAAGATTCACTGGGTCACGCTGGTGACGATGATATTGGCGTTCGGCTGGTATTTCCTGGCCTATCCCTGGCAGGTTGCCGACAGCCCGGCGGGCGTGTGGGCGACGGCGGGGCTGCTGGTGCCGGTGACCATCGCGATCATCGTCGCGATGACGGTGGCGACCGCTTTCCTCGCGATCCGCAACCGGGCCGAGGTCGACGTCAAGGAGGATGAGCGCGACCGCAGCTTCCACATGCGCGGTACCCATTATGCCTATTACCCGCTCGTCGTCGGCATCTGGGTCAATATCTTCCTGATCTTCTGGGGCATCGGTCAGGCGCAGCAGCTCAACCTGATGATCGCGACGCTCGTCGTCGCCGAGCTGGTCCGCCTCGGGACCCAGCTGTTCCTCTATCGCCGGGGCCATTGAGATGTCCCCTGCGATCCTCGAATCCGCGCGGCAACTTGCCGACGCCGACACCGGAGACCTGTCGATGAACTTCCGTGAAAAATCCGCCTGGCTGAACGTCATCGCGATGGCCGCCGCCTATACCCTCTATTTCGGGCTTCTCCTTTCCGGGCATCCCGCCGGGCGCGAGGTGTTCCCGATGCTGTGGCTCTTCGGCTCGATCGCCATTGCGCACGCAGTCACCGTCATTATCGGGACGATCATCCTGTCGGCGCAGGCGCCGAAGTCCGAACGCGTACGCGCCGACGAACGTGACCGTGCGATCCGTCGGCGCGGCGCGACGATCGCCTATTATGTGCTGCTGGTCGGGATGATGGTCGTCGGCGTGTACATGCCCTTTGTCGAGAGCGGCGTGCCGCTGGCGAACATGGGCCTGTTCGCCATCGTCCTCGCCGAACTGGTCAACAGCGTCGTCGTGCTGATGAGCTATCGGAGGGGCTGGCATGGCTAGTCCCCCCTTCACCAACGATATCCGCACCCTGCGTTTCCTCGCGGGCGAGATGACACAGGGCGAACTCGGCGACCGCGTCGGAGTGACTCGCCAGACGATCGCGGCGATCGAACAGGGGAAATATTCGCCCTCGCTCGAAGTCGCCTTCCGCATCGCGCGCTGCTTCGACAAGCCGCTCGAAGCCGTGTTCCAGTGGAACGAAGGCGCGGATTGAGACAGCGCGGCCGCGCGGGTGCGGCACCGGCTCTCCCCGGGGCCGGTGCCGCGCCTCTCGCTTTGGCGCGATATGCCTGGGATATGTCCTTGTGGTAGCGAACGGGCGTCCGCTCTTCTCGGATCTCCGGCGAAAGCCCTGGTGAAACCGCGCGATCTCCCGGTCAGCCCTCACCTGCTGCGGTGAGCGTCGCGAGCTGGTCGTCGCTCAGCACCACATCGATGCTCCCCATGATCTCGTCGAGTTGCGCGGCACCGGTCGCGCTGGCGATCGGGGCGGTGACGCCCGGCTGCGCGGCGACCCAGGCAAGCGCGATCTGCGACAGCGTGGCGCCGGTTTCGGCGGCGATAGCGTCCATCGCGGCGAGCATCGCGGGCCCCTTGCCCTCGATATAGGGTTTGACGCGCGGCCCGCGCGCGCTGCGCCCGATGTCGTCGACGCTGCGATATTTGCCCGAGAGATAACCCGAGGCGAGGCTGAAATAGGTGACGACGCCGATCCCCTCGACGATGCACAGATCCTGCAGCGCGCCCTGATATTGCCCGCGGTCGAGCAGGTTGAGTTCGGGCTGCATCACGGTGAAGCGCGGCAGTCCCTTGTCGTCGGCGACGCGCAGCGCTTCGGCCAGCCGGGCGGCCGAATAGTTGGACGCCCCGATCGCGCGCACAATCCCGGCGTCGAGCAGTTCGGCGAAGGCGCCCAGCACCTCATCGAGCGGCACGTCGGGATCGTCCTTGTGCGCGAAATACAGGTCGATCGTGTCGATGCCGAGCCGGCCCAGCGACCCCTGCACCGCGTCGCGGATGCGGTCGGGCTCGAGTCCGCCCGGCATCATGCCGACCTTGGTCGCGATCGTCACCCGGTCGCGCGCGCCGCTGGCCTTCAGCCAGGCGCCCATCATGCTCTCGGACTCGCCGCCCTTGTGCCCCGGCACCCATGCCGAATAGACGTCGGCGGTATCGATCATGCCGCCGCCGTTTTCGACGAAACGGTCGAGCACCGCAAAGCTCGCGTCGCGGCCCGCGGTCATGCCAAAGACATTGCCGCCGAGCATGAAGGGCCGGATCGACAGCCCGCTCGTCCCCAAGGCTCGTTCGGTCATGGCACGCTTCCTTTCTTTACCGTCGCGACGGCCTCGCGCACATTGTCGCTGAACAGCCCGTCGATGCCCGTCGCGAGATAGGCGTCGATCTCCGCTGCAAGGTCGCCATGCCCCGCCGGGTTCAGCCCGCCCTTGTCGGCGAGCGGCAGGAAATAATTTTCGCGGCGAAAGGTCCAGGGATGAACCTTGAGCCCCACGGCATGGGCATCGGCGACCAGGCTGGTCGGATCGCCGAGCGTGCCGATCGTCCTGCGCGGTATGACCATCGCCTTGTTCGGGCCGATGCCGTCGGCATAGGCCGCGATCGCCTTGAGCCCCGCCGGCGTCGCCATCGCGGCATAGCTCGTCTCGCCATCGTCGGCGGGACCGCCCTCGCCGTCCATCAACTGGATCAGCGGCAGGTCGCTCTTCGCGCGGATCGCCTTCAAATTCGCTACTTCGAAGCTCTGGATGAACACCGGCGCGCTGCGGCCGCGATAGCCATAGCGGTCGAGCATCGTCAGCAGCACCGACTGGTGCGGCAGGCCGATCGACGCGAAATAGCTCGGATGCTTGGTTTCGGGATAGACGCCGACCGGCACCTTGCGCCCCTTGTTCGCCGCCGCGAGCAGGTCGAGGATTTCCTCGAAGGTCGGGATTTCGTAGCGCCCGTCATAATCGGTGCTGCGCAGCGACGGCAGCCGCTCCTTCGCGCGCAGCGTCTTGAGTTCGGCGAGGGTGAAATCCTCGGTGAACCAGCCGGTGAACTCCTGCCCGTCGATCCGCTTCGTCGCCTTGCGGTCCGCAAATTCGGGATGGTCGGCGACGTCGGTCGTCTCCGAAATCTCATTCTCGTGCCGCGCGACGAGCACCCCGTCCCTGGTCAGGACGAGATCGGGTTCGATATAGTCGGCGCCGAGATCGATCGCGAGCCGATAGGCCGCGAGCGTATGTTCGGGGCGCTCGCCCGACGCGCCGCGATGCGCGATGACGATCGGGGCGCTGCCGTCGAGCGTCGCCTGTTTCGCGGCCATCGGTTCAGCCCCGCACGCCGCGAGCAGCATCGCCGGCAGGACCGCCCAGCGCCGGATCATGCAAAGCGCGTCTGCCAGTCGGCGGCCGAAAAGCCGACGCTCACCGCGTCCCCGGCCTCGACCACCGGCCGCTTGATCATCGCCGGCTGGTCGAGCATCAGCGCCTTGGCCTTGCCCGCGTCGAGCCCCGCCTTGTCGGCATCGGGCAGCTTGCGAAAGGTCGTCCCGGCCTTGTTGAGCAAGGCCTCCCACCCGATCGCATCGATCCAGCCTTGCAGCTTCGCGGGGTCGAGCCCGTCCTTGCGAAAATCGTGGAAGCGGTAGGCGATCTCCGCCGCATCGAGCCAGGTCCGCGCCTTTTTCACCGTGTCGCAATTGGGAATTCCGTACAAAGTCAGTGCCATATAAATCCCATGCTAAAAGCTGCCGGTGACAATATTGCGGCAGACCTCAGGGTCCGTACTCGATTAGAGCGCCGTCGAGGCGTCCAAATGGCGAACAGCTCGGCCCGAAAGACGCGCCGGGAAGGCTGGTTGCCTTTCCAAGCGGCTTTCGGGCCGAGATGGAAGCCATTTGGGCGTCCCGAAGGGATTTGATCAAAATGGCCCATTGCTTCGTCGAGAAGTCTCGAAATATCGGCATATTCCTTCGCCTTCTCTCCTCGCACTGGGCCATTTTGCTTCAAACCTCGACGGCGCTCTAATCGAGTACGGACCCTAGGCGATGGGCGGCAGGTCGGCAATGCGGGCGTTGGCGCTCGCCAATTTGCCCCGCAGCGCGCGCGCGAAGCCCTCGTGCAGCGCGGCGGCGATGCCGGGATTGGCGGCGAGATAGGCGCGCAACGCATGCGCCGGGATGAACCACATCCGCGCATTGCTCGCGAGCAGCACGGTGCCCGTCGCATGACTGCCGTCGAGAACCGTCGCCTCGCCGATCAGCGCGCCGCCCGACACGGTGCCGACATCGCTCCCCTCCCGGCGGATCGTCGCGACCCCGTCGGCAAGGTAGAAAAGGCTGGGGGCGGCCTGGTCTTCGCGGATCAGTACCTCGCCGCGCCGCGCCGAAATCCAGTGCCCCTGATCGATCAACCGGCGCGCTACACCGGGGCTGAGCCCTTCGAAATGCAGGCGCCGCAATTCCTGTTCCTCGACCGAAAAGGTCACTTTGGCATCGCCGACCCAATTGCGCCCGGCCTGGCCGAGATTGACGACCAGGATCAGCCCGACGAGCAGAGAATAGCCGGCACCGGGAGCGTGGAACAGCATGAGCGGCAGCGCAATCAGCGCCGCAAGCGCCAGCCCGATCCGGACGTACAAAAGGTCGATCGCGAAACTGGTCGCGAGAACCAGCAACAGCGCAGGATAACCGAACCAGGCGGGATCGAAACTCGCCATATACTTCTTTTCAACAGGTGGCCCCTTAGCTGGGTCACTAGGTATAGAAGGTTACGGATTGCCGAACGGACGGGCGCGCGCTCCCCGCCGCGTCGCGCAAAATCCATAGGAAACTATCAGTTTTTTGCGGCAAAGAAAAGCATAGGTGCGCAAAAGGCGCGCCGATGCTAATTTCCTTACCCTTGCCTATGGAGCCTGTTCGCGCCATGGCGGCGCGCGATTCGGATTTTGGATTTTGGTTATGACACAGCAATGGCAACCCAGCAGCTGGCGCTCGCACGAAGCCCGCCAGCTTCCCACCTATTCGGACGAGGTCGCCCTCGCCGCCGCCGAGCGCGAGTTGTCGAACTATCCGCCGCTGGTATTTGCCGGCGAAGCGCGCCAACTCACCAGCGAGCTCGCCAGCGTGGCGGAGGGCAAGGCCTTCCTGCTGCAAGGCGGCGACTGCGCCGAAAGCTTTGCCGAATTCCATCCGAACAATATCCGCGACACCTTCCGCGTGCTGCTCCAGATGGCGGTCGTCTTGACCTTCGCGTCGAAAATGCCGGTGGTGAAGCTCGGCCGCATGGCGGGCCAGTTCGCCAAGCCGCGTTCGGCCGACATGGAAGATGTGGATGGCGTCGAACTGCCGAGCTATCGCGGCGACATCATCAACGACATCGCGTTCGAGGCGGAGGTCCGTGCCCCCGACCCGCAGCGCATGATCAAGGCCTATAACCAGTCGGCGGCGACGCTGAACCTGCTGCGCGCCTTCGCCGGCGGCGGCTATGCCAATCTGCGCCAGGTCAATGCCTGGACGCACGACTTCATGGACCGCAGCCCCTGGGCCAAGAAATATCAGGAAACCGCGGCGCGCATTTCCGAAGCGCTCGCCTTCATGGAAGCGTGCGGCGTGACGCCCGAAACGGTGCCGCAGATCAAGGGCACCAGCTTCTACACCAGCCATGAGGCGCTGCTGCTTCCCTATGAGCAGGCACTGACGCGGCAGGACAGCCTGACCGGCGGCTGGTACGATACCTCGGGCCATATGCTGTGGGTCGGCGACCGCACCCGCTTCGAGGGTTCGGCGCATATCGAATATCTGCGCGGCATCGGCAATCCGGTCGGCATGAAATGCGGCCCGAGCCTCGAGCCCGACGCGCTGCTGCGCCTGCTCGATACGCTAAACCCGAACCATGTCGCGGGCCGCATGACGCTGATCACGCGCTATGGCCATGACAAGATCGAGGCGCATCTGCCCAAGCTGGTGCGCGCGGTGAAGGAATCGGGCCACCCCGTCGTCTGGTCGTGCGACCCGATGCACGGTAATGTCATCAAGACGCCCAACGGCTACAAGACGCGCCCGTTCGAGCGCATCCTCGCCGAAGTGCGCGGCTTCTTCGCCGTGCACCGCGCCGAGGGCACGCATGGCGGCGGCATCCATATCGAGATGACCGGCCAGAATGTCACCGAATGCACCGGCGGCGCGATGGACGTGACCCAGATGGATCTCGCTGACCGCTACCACACGCATTGCGACCCGCGCCTCAACGCGGGGCAGAGCCTCGAACTCGCCTTCCTGCTGGCCGAGATGCTCAACCAGGAAATGGCCGATCGGGCGAAGCAGGCGGCTTAAGCGGTCTTATCACCTCGTCATTGCGAGGAGCGAAGCGACGCGGCAATCCAGAGGTGCGTAAACCGCTCTGGATTGCTTCGCTTCGCTCGCAATGACGAAGCTTCTAAGTCGGCCTTACTTCTCCGTCCCGCTCCACGCCTTCGTATCGGCAAACACACGGCCGAGCGCGACATGCAGGTCGGCATCCTCCGCCGCGCCGCCGAGCGGGATCGCATCGCTGAAATTGTCGGCGGCCTGGTGATAATCGCTGCCGAGGAATTTCTCGAGCAAAGGCATGTCGGAAAAACTGCCGCCGACCATCAGCGACGGCACGCCCTTGGCGCCGAGCGCCCAGCCATCCTGCCGCTGGACGAAGGCATCGGCCTCGCCATCCTCGTCGAGCTTGCGGCCGAGGTCGGTCGACACCTTGCGCACCACCGCATCATAGGCGGGCCGGCCGCGCCCGATCGTCGCGACCGGGGTGCCGCGCGGTGAAATGGCGATGGTGTCGATGTTGAGCGCCACGGTGATGTCGGTCAGCGGCACGACCGGATGGTCGGCGAAGTAATAAGCGCCGAGCAGGCCCTTTTCCTCGGCGGTCGTCGCCATGAAATAAATGTCGCGGTCGGGGCGCGGCCCGCTCGCAAGGCGCTTGGCGACCTCGGTCAGCACCGCGATGCCGCTCGCATTGTCGACCGCGCCGTTGCAGATCCGGTCGGCGTCGCCTTCCTTGCCGCAAATGCCCAGATGGTCCCAATGGCCGAGGAAGAGCACCGCCTTGCCGTCGGGCTTCGCGCCCGGCAGCTTGGCGATGACATTGTGGCTGGCATAGGGCCGCACGTCGGTTTCGGCGCCGAGGTCGGCGGTGACCGCGAGGTCGGTGCCGCGATAATCGGGCGACCTGGCGTCTTCCAGCGCCGCGACCGCGGGCTTGCCGACCTTGGTCAGCAGCGCCTGCAGCGCGGGCGCCGCGATAAAGCCGGTCGCCGCTGCGCCGGGCTTGGCACTCGCCAGCTTGGTCGCCTGCGATCCGAAGGAGCCCTGCACCGCCGCCCACGGCAGCGCGTCGCTCGCGACGACGAGCACCGCGGTTGCGCCGGCGTCGGCGAGCATCTGGCGCCGGTCGCGATAGCGCGGCATTTTTTCGCCGAACGGCACCGCGTCGGACAGCAGGATCGCGACCTTGCCCTTCACGTCGGCCGCCACCTTGCCCGACGCGTCGACGCCATAACCGACAAAAATCACGGGGACATCGGCGAGCGCGAGCGACGCGTCGCGGCCGGTCAGGACGATGCTGTCCTCGCGCAGCGCAAAGGCGCGGCCGCGAACCTTGAACTTGACGCTGCCCGACACGCCGGCGCTTTCGACCAAAGGCACCGGCTGCAGCCAGGGGGTGTCGCTGCCCGCCACGGGTTGCAGCCCGATCTTCGCCCATTCGCCGACGATATAGGCGATCGTCCGCTCCTCGCCCTCGGTCCCCGGCGCGCGACCCTCGAAGGCATCGCTCGCCAGCACGCGCATATGCGCGGCGAGATCGGCTTCGGTGATCGGGGCATCGACGGGCTTGGCCTGTGCAGCGGAAGCGGAGGCGGCGACCAGGGCGACGGCCGCGATCGCGGCGCGAAATTTTATTGCGTGCATGGCGGCGCGGCATGGCATGTCCGCGCCAGACCGGCAAGGCGCGTTTGTCGAACAAGGGCGGGCGTTGGTCTAGTCGGGGTGAGCACGGGCCGCTTTGGGGTGGGAAACGGACATAGAACATCCCCTCCTCTAAAGAGGAGGGGCTGGAAAAGGCCGCGTTCTGCCGTTCGATCCGTGACAAGCCGACGGGTCGGGATTTTTCATTTCACACAAAGACACAAAGAGGGCGGTCGAGCCGCCACACGCTGTGTGCTTCCCCGCACGCAGCGCTTTACAAGGTCGCCTGCGGCGACCGGCACCGCCTGCGGCGTGCCCGGCCTCTTTGTGTCTTTGTGTGAGATCATCTTCTTGGCGCATTTGCGTGAAATATAGATCACCCACGCCGCCGGGCCAGCCCGAGGATTCCGTCCGAGATGACGATGATTCAGATGTCGCCTTTCGGTCGAAACCTGTCCTCCGCTCAGCGACCGCCGCCGAAGGTGTAGCTCAGCGCGACACCCACCGACGGCTGGTCGCGCGAGCCGAGTTGGCGGACGATCGGCGAGCGGGCGGCGTCGCCGACGAGGCGGTCGTAGCGGCCGTAGACCGCGAAACCCCAGCTCGGGCTCAATTGCCGGAGATAGCCGGCGGTCAGGCCGACCGCGTGGATGCCGCCGTCGATATCATGCGCAGGCAGCCCCGATGCCGCGGCTGCGGCGGGGCTGACGCCGAAATAGGCGCGTTGATATTTGCCGTCGCCGAGCGTTACGCGCGGGCCGATCGAGAAGAGCCAGTCGTCGCCGTCGCGCGCGATATAATCGGCGCTGACTTCGCCGACAAAGCCGTCATGCCCGCCAAGTCCGCGCCGCGCCTCGGCACGGAGCCGGAAGCTTGGCGTGGGCGAGACCTGCGCGAAGCCGCCCGCTTCGATCGTCAGCCCGACCTTGGGCAGGTTGGCGCCGACATCGGCGGCGGTGCGTTTGCCGACGAAGCCGAATGCCGGGCCGAAAGCGAATTTGCCGCTGGTGATGAGCGGCGCGCCAAAGCTTTCGTCGGCGGCCTCGAAGGTGAATTCGGTCCCCACGCGCTCGCGCGACAGATCGACATAGGGTCCGAGCGAATAGCGGTCGGCGCCGGGCCACGATGGCGAAAGCTGTGGGCCGAGGATCAGGCGGGTGCGCTTGGGCGCTTCGTCGTCCTCCTGCGCCTGTGCGGGCATGGCCAGCGCGAGCAGGGGCAGGGTGGCGAGAGCGATGCGCCGGACGGCCATGCGGAACTCCTTGATGTTCTTCGACTAATCCGCCAGCCTCGATATCGTTCCTGAACAGACGTTCGGAAGAGTCTTAATAGCGTTCCTCGAAGGTCCAGCCCGTCAGAGCCAGCGCGAAGTCGCCGAATTCGTACACCGGCCCGCTTTGTGGCGACCACCGGTTGACGAAATGATAGCCTGTTCGGTCAGCGGCCTCGACGATCCACTGGCTGCCGTCGACGCCCAAGTCGCATGCAGTGGCTCGTTGGTCGAGCACCCTGGTTCTGGTCAACAGAGCATCAAGCTTGGCGATTTCCGTGTCCGAAAGCGATCGTTGCAACTTCCGTTCGACCTTGCCCGATCCATATCCCCCTTGGCCCGAAAGCTGTTTGGCGATCAGTTCGGCGCTTTGCCCAGAGCGCTCGATACGGACGATCACGGGATGGTCAAAAGACGGGAACCAGGAAAAGCGCAGCGTAGATTTGCTCCCGGTTTTCGAAGGCGTTCGCTGATATAGGGAAGGTTCGTCTGCGGCATCCCAATGTTCGGGATACCATTCATTTTCGATTTGGCTGATCGTCGCGAAACATTCAGGATAGCCCTTGAAATTGCAAACCTGCGCAGGCTCGCCAAAGGACGCCGGGAAATATTGCTTGCCGGACGCCGCTGGCGTCATCTTCGTTTTTTCGCCGGGCAGCGCGATGCAGCGGCGGTCGATGGCCGATGTCTCGTCGTGATGAGTCCGGACTTCACCGCAACCCGCCAGCAGGAACAATATCGGGATGATATATGGTCTCACCATTTCCTTTTTGCAGTTAAGCGGTTTCGGTTCAAGCGTTCAGACCGGCGACCATCCGCTGTCGCCGTCGTCGGCGGGATCTTCGCCCGCCTTGTCGCCGGCGATGATCTCGAGCAATTTGTCGAGGACGGGTTCGAGGCCCGCGCCGCTGGCGCCCGACAGCGCCATCACCGGATGGCCGCTTTCGGCTTCGAGTTCGGCCGAGAGCGCGGCGACCAGTTCGTCGTCGAGCGTGTCGATCTTGTTGAGCGCGACGATCACCGGCTTGTCGGTGAGGTCGGCGCCATAGGCTTCGAGTTCGTCGCGCACGATGCGATAGCTGGTCGCGACATCCTCGTCATTCGCGTCGACGAGGTGGAGCAGCACGCGGCAGCGCTCGATATGGCCGAGAAAGCGGTCGCCGACGCCCGCGCCTTCGGCGGCGCCCGCGATCAGCCCGGGGATATCGGCGACGACGAATTCATTGCCCTTATGGCTGACCACGCCGAGTTGGGGGCGGAGCGTGGTGAAGGCATAGGCGCCGACCTTGGCCTGCGCATTGCTCACCGCGTTGATGAAGGTCGACTTGCCTGCGTTGGGCAGGCCGACGAGGCCCGCGTCGGCGAGCAGCTTGAGCCGCAGCCACACCCACATTTCCTCGCCGGGCCAGCCGGGGCCGTGCTGGCGCGGGGCGCGGTTGGTTGAGGTCTTGTAGCTGGCGTTGCCGCGGCCGCCGTCGCCGCCACGCAGGAAATGGACGCGCTCGCCCTCCTTGGTGAGGTCGGCGAGCAGGCTGCGATCCTCGTCGTCGTCGAGGATCTGGGTGCCGATCGGCACCTGGATCACGAGGTCGGGACCGCCCGCGCCGGTGCGGTCGCGGCCCGCGCCGGGGGTGCCACGCTTGGCCTTGAAGTGCTGCGTGTAGCGAAAGTCGATGAGGGTGTTGAGGCCGGCGACCGCCTCGAAGATCACGTCGCCGCCCTTGCCGCCGTTGCCGCCGTCGGGGCCGCCATATTCGACATATTTCTCGCGCCGGAACGACACGGCGCCGGGGCCGCCGTCGCCGGACTTGATGAAGATCTTGGCTTGGTCGAGGAAATGCATGGCGGGGGCCTTTGGGGGCGGGAAGCTGGAACTAAACCTCTGAACCCGCTCGTGTCGAGCGAAGTCGGGATATCCCGCAGCATGGCGCCAAGCCGAGGGGTATCTCGACTTCGCTCGATGCGAACGGAGAATGGGAAGGCGCGCCCTTAGCGCGGGCGCAACAAAATTACCAGCCCTCAGCCCTGCGGCTTGCCGCCATGCTCGGCCCAGAATTTGGCGATGCGGCCGGTGATCAGTTCGGTCGCGAGCACGCGCGACGTGTCGCGCGGCAGGTCAAGCGCCTCGGCCATCGGGCCACCAAGCTGCGCATCGCCGAGCGCCATCAGCACCAACGCCAGCGTATCTTCGTGCATCAGGCGCTTTTCATGCGCGTCGGGGGCCATGCCGTCGATCAGCCGGTGGATCGCCTCGACGATCGGGTCGAGCGCGTCCTCGTTGCCCGTCGCCGCCATCCAGGTCGCGAGCGCGCCGGCGCCGCCCTCGTTGAAGGCGTCGAAAGCGAGGTCGACGATCTCGCGCACATTGCGTTCGCCGGGCGCCGATTCGGCCATCTTCTTGCCGATCGTCGCGCACACCGTCTCGGCCTGATAGGCGGCGAGCGCCTTTTGCAGCCCCGCGGCACTGCCGAAATGGTGGAGCAGATTGGCGTGGGTGCGATCGATCCGCGCCGCGACCGCTTTCAGCGTCACCGCCGCCGGGCCCATTTCGATCAGGATCTGGCGTGCCGCCTCGAGCGCCGCCGACCGGCTTTCCTCGGGGCTCAGGCGCTTTTTCGCTACTATTGACACCACTGTAAGTAACCTTTAACATTCACCCCATAGGACGTCCCCACGCCCTTCCTCTCCTTTTCGACGGTGCAGCCCATATGTCCAGCATTTCCAACTCCCCGACGCCGCAAGATTTGTCGATTACGCCGCGCGATATGCGTTTCGGCCGTAACGACAATCAGGGCCGCTGGTGGCTGAACGGCGACCCGATCGCGTCGGCTTTCCACACCGCGCTGTCGGTGACCTTCCCGCGCGGCGAGGCGATGTTCATCGAGGCGGTGAAGGCGCACCGCGAGGGCGTGCCCGACAAATTGGCCCGCGAAATCCGCGCCTTCACGCAGCAGGAAGTGATCCACAGCCGCGAGCATGTCGTCTTCAACAAGAAGGCGGCGGAAGCAGGCTACGATCTTTCGGAGCTGGAGGACGACGTCAACCAGGTGCTCGACCTGATCAAGCAGCGCCCGCAGATCGTCAACCTGATGGCGACGATCGCGCTCGAACATTATACCGCGATGATGGCGGCGGTGATGCTCAAAGACCCCAGGATGTACGCGGGCGCCGAGCCCGAATGGGCGGCCTTGTGGAAATGGCACGCGATCGAGGAGATCGAGCATAAGGGCGTCGCCTACGACACCTGGCTGCACGCGACGAAGGACTGGAGCCGCTTCAAGCGCTGGCGCGCCAAGTCGCTGATGATGCTGCTCGTCACCAGCCGCTTCTGGCCGAAGCGCGTCAAGGGGATGAAGGCGCTGCTCAAGCAGGACGGCCTGACCGGCTGGCGCGTAACGCTGCGCATCTGGTGGTATCTGCTCGGCACGCCGGGCGTACTGCGCCGGAGCTTCCTGCCCTGGCTCAGCTATTTCCTGCCGGGTTTCCACCCCTGGAACCACGACGACCGCGCGCTGATCAAGCTCTATGAGAGCGACTATGGCGATGCGGTGATGCCGCAGCATAGCTCGGCGCCGACGCGCGCGGAATTGGCGGCGGCCGCCGCCTGACGGCCTCGCGAAGGCGGAGCCTCCAAAGGGCTCTCTCTCCCCCATATCCGGGGCTTCGCCTTTGCGGGACCAGCGGCTTGCCGCGCGGCGCGCGCGCTGATAGCCCGGCGGCATGTTTACCGCCCCCCCGATCATCGAAACCGACCGCCTGCGCCTGCGCGAGCATCGCCTGTCGGACAAGGCCGACCATATCGCGATGTGGGCCGACGAACGCGTGACGCGCTTCATCGGCGGGCAGCCGCGTGCGCCCGACGTCAGCTGGGGCAAATTCCTGTCGGCGGCCGGGCTGTGGCCGGTGATGGGCTATGGCTATTGGGTGTTCGCCGACAAGGCGACCGATCGGTTGATCGGTATGGGGGGCTTAAGCTATTTCGGGCGCGGTATCGCCGAACTCGAAGGACAGCCCGAGGCAGGCTGGGCGTTCGACGCCGACCATTGGGGCGGCGGCCTTGCGACCGAGGCGATGGCGGCCGTGCTGGCCTGGGCCGATACGAACCTCGACGCCGCCGACATCCGCTGCATCATCGAACCCGGGCACGGCGCGTCCGAGCGCGTCGCGGCGAAGCTGGGCTTTGCGCTGACCGGGGCGAGCGACGTGCTGCCCGAGGTCGTCAATATCTATACGCGGCCACGCGGCGGATAAAATCCTCCCCGGGACGGGGAGGGGGACCGCGAAGCGGTGGAGGGGGTTCGCGTCCTCGCGCAGCGTTGGCGAGCCCCGAGAGTCCCCTCCGTCAGCCGCTTCGCGTCTGCCACCTCCCCGCAAGCGGGGAGGATCGAAAAAACTAGGCCGGCTCGACCACCAGCACGCCGCCCTCGGCGCTGACGACGCGGACCTTGCTGCCCTCGACCGTATCGGGGCCGCGCACCGGCCATTCGCCGTCGCCGACCTTGGCGCGGCCGCGGCCGTCCTCGATCGCCTTGGTCACCGTCAGCACTTCGCCGACCAGGCGCCCGCCGCGCTGGTTGAGCAGCGGGTCGGTGGTGGTGATCGGGTTGTCGCGCAGATATTTGCGCCCCGCGTAGAGCGCGACGATCGACAAGATGGCGAAGATCGCGAGTTGCAGCGGAACGCCGATCGGCACGATCCACGCGACGACGCCGGTGACGATCGCGGCGGCGCCGAGCCAGACGAGGAAGAAGCCGGGCGCGACGATCTCGGCCGCCGCGAGCAGCACGCCGATCGACAGCCACGCCCAGTGCGGCTCCATGTTCGAAATCCAGTCGGGCATGTCAGCGACCCCCTTCGCGGCTGGCGAGCGCATCCTTGGCGAGTTCGCCGATGCCGCCGAGCGTGCCGATCAGCTGCGTCGCCTCGACCGGGAACAGGATCGTCTTGGCATTGGGGCTGTTCGCGAACTGGCCGACCGCCTCGACATATTTCTGCGCGATGAAATAGTTGATCGCCTGTGCGTTGCCGCTCGCGATCGCGTCCGACACCATCTGCGTCGCCTTGGCTTCGGCCTCGGCTTCGCGTTCGCGCGCCTCGGCGTCGCGGAAGGCGGCCTCACGGCGGCCCTCGGCCTGCAGGATCTGGCCCTGCTTCTCACCCTCGGCGCGCAGGATTTCGGAAGCGCGCATGCCTTCGGCCTCGAGGATGTTGGCGCGCTTTTCGCGCTCTGCCTTCATCTGCCGCGCCATCGCGTTCGAGATGTCGGCGGGCGGACGGATGTCCTTGATCTCGACGCGGGTGATCTTGACCCCCCACGGCGTCGTCGCATCGTCGACGACGTGCAGCAGGCGCGCGTTGATCTCGTCGCGCTTCGACAGCGTCTCGTCGAGGTCCATCGACCCCATGACGGTGCGCAGGTTGGTCGTCGTCAGGTTCATGATCGCGAGATAGAGGTCGCTGACCTCGTAAGCGGCCTTCGCCGCGTCGAGCACCTGGAAGAAGACGACGCCGTCGACCGCGACCATCGCATTGTCCTTGGTGATGATTTCCTGGCCCGGAATGTCGAGCACCTGCTCCATCATGTTCACCTTGCGGCCGACGCGGTCGAAGAAAGGCGTGATGAAGTTGAGGCCCGGCTGCGCGGTGTGCGTGTACCGGCCGAAGCGTTCGATCGTATAGCTATACCCCTGCCGCACCGGCGTCATCGCCCAGATCAGGAAGAACAAGGCCAGCACCACGATCGCGATGGCAAAACCAAACCCCATGACAAATCCCCTCTGCTCGGTCGCAAACCACTGAAGCTAACTTATTGCGGCATTGCCCGGCTTGCGCCACAGAAAAGCGCATGATCGATTTTGCGCCCCGCTCGCTGCTCTATGTTCCCGGCTCGAACGCCCGCGCGCTCGAAAAGGCGCAGGGGCTTGCCGCCGACATGCTGATCATCGACCTCGAGGATGCGGTCCCTGCCGATCGCAAGGCCGAGGCGCGCGAGGCGATGCGCGCGGCGGTCGCCGCGGGCTATCCGGGCAAGCGCATCGCGGTGCGGATCAACGGTAGCGGTAGCGCGCATCAGGCCGCCGATATCAATGCGGTCGCGGGACTGCCGCTCGATGCCGTCGTGCTGCCCAAGGTCGACGCGATCGCCGACCTCGAACCCGCGCGCGGGCTGGGGCTGCCGCTGTTCGCGATGATCGAGACGCCGGCCGCCATTTACGCGGCGCGCGACATTGCCGCCGATCCGGCGGTGGCGGGACTGATCGCGGGGCTCAATGACCTGGCGCATGAGCTGAAATTGCCCGATGGCACCGACCGCGGCGCGATGAGCCATGCGATACAGGCGATCGTGCTTGCGGCGCGCGCGGGTGGGAAGCACGGTTTCGACGGGGTCTATAATGCGATCGACGATGCGCCGGGCTTTGCCGCCGAGGCCGCCGAGGGACGGCGGCTGGGTTTCGACGGCAAGACGTTGATCCACCCGTCGCAGGTCGATCCGTGCAACACCGCTTTCGCGCCCTCGGCGCGGGAGATCGCAGCAGCCGAGGCGCTGGTCGCCGCGGCGACCGGCGGGGCGCAGCGGCACGAGGGGCGGATGATCGAGGATATGCATGTCGCAGCGGCGCGCGTGCTGCTCGAGCGGGCGGGGGCGATAACGGGTATCGGGCGGTAGCGGACATTCTTTCTTCGTCACGCCGGACTTGATCCGGAATCCCGCTTCTTCATCGTCGGCGGAATATATTTCACGCAAAGGCGCAAAGGTACAAAGAAGCATGGCTGCGACCCTTGGGTCGCCTTCTCATCATCGCCGCATCAGGCCGCGGCATCGATGGGAAAAGCCGCTTCGCGGCCGGCACGACCTCTTTGCGCCTTTGCGTGAGATAAAAACGACCAGACCTATCTCACTGTACCGGTGCAACGTCCGCAAGCGACCGATTGCGGACGCTCCAATTCTGCGTATGCTCTTGGAGATAAGGGGCTAAATTGACTGACGCTCGTTACAACGGAAAGCCTATGCTGCGCCTTCTTGAGGCGTATGTCTTGTGGGCGATTGACAGCCTTCCCGCTGATAAAGAAGCAGGATGGAGCGCGATGTCGCCCAAGCTAAAGGAACTGTTCGGCGGCGATGGTACTTGGCAATCTGCAGTCGTTGCGACGATGGAATTGCCCGTTAACATGCCAGAGCTGATACGGGAGCGTTGGGTTCACAATTGCGAAATAGCACAGAAAAATAGTGTGTGCCTTTCCCCGCAGCAATTTGCCGAAATGTTTGTGGATTCGAACCTCACCTAAGAACGTCCGCTTCCCACCCCAAAACCGACATCGGCGAAGCCGCAAAAAAACGCTGTCCTAATAAATTCCCGCCGCATAGCGTCACCGGATGAACGCATCAGGTCGTCGCTCCTTTCATCCCCTCAGTTACGCCAATCGCCAGCGAAGGGAGAAAGAAGAGGGGGACGTGGTGTGACCTTTGTGACCTTCCGAATAAAATCACTCCGCCTCTCGGCGATTCGACATTCGCATTGGCCACGCGACCACGCCGCGCTATCGGCGGCGCCATGAACCTGTTCCCGCCCGCCTCCTGCCCCCGCCTGATCGTCAAGATCGGATCGGCCCTGCTCGTCAACCCCGACGGCGCGGTGCGGCGCGACTGGCTCAAGGGCGTCGCCGCCGACATCGGCGCGCGGACCAAGGCGGGACAGCAGGTCGCGGTCGTCTCGTCGGGCGCGATCGCGCTCGGTGCGCGACGGCTCGGCCTTGCCAAGGGCGGCCGCGCGAGCCTCGAGGATGCGCAGGCGGCCGCCGCGACCGGACAGATTGCGCTCAGCCAGGTCTGGGCCGAAGTGCTCGGCGCCGAAGGCCTCACCGCGGCGCAGATGCTGGTGACGCTAGACGACCTCGAACATCGCCGCCGCTACCTCAACGCGTCGGCGACGCTCGACCGGCTGCTGAACCTCGGCGTCGTGCCGATCATCAACGAGAATGACAGCGTCGCGACCGAGGAAATCCGTTTCGGCGACAACGACCGGCTCGCGGCGCGCGTCGCGCAGGCGGCGGCGGCGGGCGGGGTGATCCTGCTCAGCGACATCGACGGCCTCTACGACCGCAACCCCGCGCAACCCGGCGCGAACCATATCGCGCGCATCGAGCGCATCGACGCGAGCATCGAAGCGATGGCCGACGCCGGATCGGCGTCGGGCATGGGATCGGGCGGCATGGTGTCGAAGATCGCGGCGGCGCGGATCGCCAATGCCGCGGGTGCGCATCTCGCGATCGCGTCGGGCCATATCGACCACCCGCTGTCGACCGAGGCGCGGCACAGCCTGTTCGTCGCCGAACGTGGCGCGAGCGCGCGCAAGGCCTGGCTCGCGGGCGGGCTGACCGCCAAGGGCCGGCTCACCATCGACGCGGGCGCGGCCAAGGCGCTGCGCGGCGGCGCCAGCCTGCTCGCCGCGGGCGTCACCGCCGCCTCGGGCCGCTTCGCGCGCGGCGACATCCTCGATATCGCCGGACCCGACGGCCGCGTCGTCGCGCGCGGCCTCTCCGAATATCCCGACGCCGACGCCGCCGCGATCCTCGGCCTCGGTCGCGACGCGCAGGAGGCGGCGCTCGGCTATGCGCCGCGCAGCGCCATCGTCCACCGCGACCATATGGTGCTGCTGTGACGACGCCGACGCTGGCGATGACCGGCGCGACGGGCTTCGTCGGCGGCGCAACCTTGCGGCGCGCGGCCGAGCAGGGCTGGCATGTCCGCGCGCTCACCCGCCGCCCGCAGCCGGCGCGCGATGGCGTGACCTGGATCGAGGGCGCGCTCGACCGCGCTGACGCGCTCGCCGAACTCGCGGCGGGCGCCGACATCGTCATGCACATCGCGGGCGTCGTGAACGTGCCGACGCGCGCGGCGTTCGAGGCGGGCAATGCCACCGCGACCGGTAACGTCATCGACGCCGCGCGGACGGCAGGCGTCACCCGCTTCGTCCATGTCTCCTCGCTCGCGGCGCGCGAGCCGGACCTCTCCAACTATGGCTGGTCAAAGGCGCGCGCCGAAACCATCGTCAAGGCGAGCGGTCTCGACTGGACGATCGTCCGCCCGCCCGCCGTCTTCGGCCCCGGCGATACCGAGATGCTCGACATCTTCCGCATGGCGCGGCGCGGCGTTGCGCTGCTCCCGCCGCAGGGACGCATGTCGGCGATCTACGTCGACGAACTCGCGCGCCTGCTCGTCGCGCTCGCCGCCGACCGCCACGCCAGCGTCGGCGCGATCTACGAACCCGACGACGGCAAGCCCGGCGGCTGGTCGCACCGCAGCTTCGCGCGCGCGGTCGGGCGCGCGGTCGGGCGCAGCCATGTCGCGACGCTCACCATCCCCGCAACGCTGCTCAAGGCCGGCGGCCGCATCGACAAGCTCGTGCGCCGCAGCCGCGCCAAGCTGACCCCCGACCGCGCGCGCTATATCGCGCACCCCGATTGGGTCGCGACCGGCGGCGCCTGTCCGCCGCCCGACCTTTGGCGACCCGAAATCGAAACCGGCGATGCGCTGGCCGAGACGGTGCGCTGGTATCGCCGCGAAAACTGGCTCTGACGCCGGTATGCGCTGGTGGGCCGCCCGTCGAAGCGTTTATTGCCAACGTCGGGCCGCATCCCTAGGTTCGCGCGCATGACCGAAACCACCGCGACCCCGCCCAACGATCCCGCCGGCCCCTGGGCCATTCCCGTCCGCCGCCCGCTGCCCGGCGACGACAAGCCCAGGAGCACGACGAGCTTTCCGCGCAAGGTCTGGAACCTGCTCGTCGCGATCAAGGACGGGCTGGCGCTGATCTTCCTGCTGCTCTTCTTCGTCGCGCTGTTCGGAATCTTTGCGGGCCGCCCCAATCCGTCGCTGCCGGTCAGCGAAGGCGCGCTGCTGCTCCAACTCGACGGCGTCGTCACCGAACAGCCCGCCGAAATCGACCCGCTCGCGGCGCTCTCGGGCGGCAACGATCTCAAGGAAATCCGCGTCCGCGACGTCGTCCACGCGCTCGAGACCGCGGCGACCGACAATCGCATCACCTCGGTCGTGCTCGACCTCGACCGCTTCCTCGGCGGCGGGCAGGTGTCGCTCGCCGAAATCGGCGACGCGATCGACAAGGTGCGCGCGCAGAAAAAGCCCGTGCTCGCCTTCGCCACCGCCTATACCACCGACAGCTATCAGGTCGCCGCGCACGCCAGCGAGATATGGGCCGACCCGATCGGCGGCGTCGGCATCGCGGGGCCCGGCGGGTCGCGGCTCTATTACAAGGGGCTGATGGACAAGCTCGGCGTCACCGCGAACATCTATCGCGTCGGCACCTTCAAGAGCGCGGTCGAACCCTATCTGCGCAGCGACCAGTCGCCCGAGGCGAAGCAGGCCGACATGGCCTATGCCGGCGCGCTGTGGGAAAATTGGCTGGCCGACGTCAAGAAGGCGCGGCCGAAGGCGAAGATCGATCCCTTCATCGCCGACACCGCGGGCGCCGTGCGCGCCGCGGGCAACGACCTGTCGAAAGCCTCGCTCGACGCCGCGCTGATCGACACGCTCGGCAGCCGCATGGCGTTCAACAGCCGCGTCGCCGAAATCAGCGGCGCATTCGACGACAGCCAGCCGTGGAATTACAACGCGATCCCGCTCGACAACTGGGTCGCCGCCAATCCGCCTGCCGAGCCCGGCAGCGCGATCGCGGTCGTTCCGGTGATCGGCGAGATCGTCGATGGCGAGGCGCCCAACGGCGTCGCCGGCGGCACCACGATCGCGCAGCATATCCTCGACGCCGCCGCCGATGACAGCATCAAGGCGATCGTGCTGCGTGTCGATTCGCCCGGCGGGTCGGTGCTCGCTTCGGAGGAAATCCGCCAGGCGCTGCTCGCCGCGAAGGCCAAGAAGCTGCCCGTCGTCGTCTCGATGGCCAATGTCGCCGCGTCGGGCGGCTATTGGATCGCGACCCCCGCCGACCGCATCTTCGCCGAGCCCGACACGATCACCGGCTCGATCGGCGTTTTCGGCATCCTGCCGAGCTTCGAACAGACACTCGCCAAGGCGGGGATCACCACCGACGGCATCAAGACCACCCCGTTGTCGGGGCAGCCTGACATCCTCGGCGGGGTGAATGACGAGTTCAACCAGCTCGCGCAGGCGAGCGTCGAGGACATCTACGCGCGCTTCACCGGGCTCGTCGCCAAGAGCCGCAAGCAGCCGCTCGCCAAGGTGCAGGAAATCGCCGAGGGCCGCGTCTGGGCCGGCGGCACCGCGCGCCAGATCGGGCTGGTCGACCAGTTCGGCGGCCTGCCCGACGCGATCGCCGCGGCGGCGAAACTCGCCAAGGTCGATGGCGACTATCACGCCCGCTATTTCGAGAATGAGCCGAGCGAGTTTTCGAAGATGCTCGCGAGCTGGGCGGGCGCCGAGCAGGAACCCGAGGCAGCGCTTCCGCGCGGCTGGTTCGGCATCGCCGCGATGAACCGCCAGATGATCGAACGCCGCGTCATCCAGGACCTGTCGCTGCTGACCGAGGCAGGATCGGTGCAGGCTTCGTGCCTCGACTGCCGCGCCTATCTTCCCGCCGTCCCGCGCCCCGGCAAGGCCGAGGCGAAGGGCTTTTTCGCGACGCTGGCGCTGCTGATGCGCTGACCCGGACGGCCGCTAGGCGGCGGCCGCCAGTTCACGGGCATGGCCGGCAATCGCGTCGGCGAGCGTATCGACGAGCGCGAGCGGCAGGTCATGCCCCATGCCCGGTATCGTCATCAGCCGCGCGCCGGGGATGCTTGCCGCGGTGTCCTGCCCGCCGGCGAGCGGGACGAGCGGATCGGCCTCGCCATGGATGACCAGCGTCGGCGCGGTGATCGTCTTGAGCATCGCGCGGCGGTCGCCGTCGGCGACGATCGCCGCCATCTGTCGCGCGACGCCCTGCGGATACCACCCACGCTCGAAATCGCCGCGCACCCGGCGCTGCAGGCGCTCTTCCTCGGCGGGATAGGCGGGGCTGCCGATCACCCGCGCGGCGCGCACCGAGTAGGCGATCATCGCCTCGGGATCGCCACTCATCGGACGGTTGGCGAGCACCGCCATCGCCTCCTTGTTCGCGCGCGGCAGCTTCGGATTGCCCGTGGTCGACATGATCGAGGTCAAGGACAGCACCCGCCCGGGATAGCGCGCCGCGATATGCTGCGAAATCATGCCGCCCATCGACGCGCCGACGATATGCGCCTTCGCGATCCCCAGATGGTCGAGCAACGCAATCCCGTCGGCCGCCATGTCGGCAAGCGTGTAGGCGGGGCGCACCGGCAGGCGCAGCATCGATTTCACGAACATCCATTTGAGGTTGGGCACCCCCGCCGCGTCGAAGCGCGTCGACAGGCCGACATCGCGATTGTCGTAACGAATGGTACGAAAGCCATGCGCGTTGAGCGCGTCGACGAACTCGTCGGGCCACAAGGTCAGCTGCCCGCCCAGCCCCATCACCAGCAGGATCGCCGGCGCGTCCTTCGGCCCCTTGTCCTCATAGGTGATGCTGATCCCGTTGGCGGTCGTCTGCGCTGTCGTCATGGAAAGCCCCTGCAAGGGTCAGGCCCCGCGCGTGGCGACGGTGCTGACATCGGTGTTCACTCGCGAACCTGCCACAGCCAGCGCATTTGGCAAGCCCGCGCCGCCAGCATGGGCGGCACGGCGCAAGCGACCGATCGCGGCGCTCCATGCGGCGCCGATCGCCAAAAGCCGGTCGCGCGCCATCATCGCCGCGAAGACCGGTGGTGCCGCCAGCAACATCGCTCCCGCCGTCGTCGCGACGTCGCAATCGACCGTGCAGCCGGCCGGCGCGACGCCGGCGCCGAAACTGATCAGCAAGACTTCCAAGGCCCCCACGCCCCTTTCGTGCGGCGAGGGCTAGGGGCGACCGGTTAATCGATTCTGACGCGCCCGATCATCGTCCGGGCGATTCCGTCCCGAAGCGGGACCCGCTCAGCGCGCCGGGTCGCGATAGGCGGGCAGCGCAAGCGACCAATGGATCGCCGCTCCGCGCAGGACGAAACCCGCGATCGCGCCGCTCGCCGCGGCGATCGGCGTGCCGACGCCCGCCCAGAGCAAAAGCAGGTAAAGCCCCGAAGCCAGCGCCGCAGCGGTCACATAAATTTCGGGCCGGACGATGATCGACGGCACCCCCGCCAATATGTCGCGGATCGTGCCGCCGACGCAGCCGGTGATCACGCCCATCAACAGCGCCGGCACCGGCGGCACGCCCCACGCGAGCGCCTTTGCCGTCCCGAACACCGCATAGGCCGCGAGTCCGACCGCATCGGCCCATTCGAGCAATTGCCCCTGCCACCAGCGTTCGGGGGTCAACCACACCACCAGCGCGATCGCGATGCAGACGGCGGCGATCGCGCCGTCCTGCACCCAGAACACCGGCGCGCCGATCAGCAGGTCGCGCACGCTGCCGCCGCCGACCCCGGTGACCAGCGCAAAGAACATCGCAGTGATCAGCGTCTGGCGCAGCCGCACCGCCATCAATGCGCCCGACAGCGCGAATACGCCGATGCCCACAAGGTCGAGCAGGCGGAGCAGCAGCGCGTTGTCGATGCCGGTCATGTCATTGGGCGGCGGGGCGCACGCCGCCGATGATCGAAAGCACGATCGCGGTCACCGCATTGCGGATCGCCGGCTGTGCTTGCGGCGCGAAAAAGGGCGAGTGGTTGGTCGGCGCGGGTTCGCCCTTCGCCTTCAGGTCGGCGAGCACGGCAGGATCATAGCCGCCGATGCCGAAGAAGAGCGACGGCACGCCCGCGTCAACGAACTCCGAATAATCCTCGCTGCCCGACATCGGCGTCGCGCTCGCCGGCGCGAAGACGAGCCCCTTGCCGAAGACCGGGGTCAGTGCCGCGACCGCGGCCTTGGCCATCGTCTCGTCGTTGGTGAGTATGCCGGTGCCGGAAAGGTAACGGATCGTCGGTTCGGGCGCCTTGCCCATCGCCGCCGCCGCCTTTGCGACACGTGCGGTTCCATCCTGCAGCAATTTGCGGACCTCGGGCGACTGCGAGCGCAGATTGACCTTCACCTCGGCGCTGTCGGGGATGATGTTCGGGGCACTGCCGGCGTTGATCGCGCCGATCGTGAGGACGCCGAACGCTGCGGGATCCTTTTCGCGGCTGATCACCACCTGCGCATCGGTGACGAACCGCGCGGCGATCGGGATCGGGTCGATCGTCGCAGCGGGCATCGACCCATGCCCCCCGCGACCATGGAAAATGATCGAATAGCTGTCGGAGGCCGACGACCCCGCGCCCGCCTTGATCGCGACGACCCCCGACGGCAGGTTCGAAACATGCGCCGCAAAGCCGAAGTCGGGCTTGGGGAAGCGCGTAAACAGCCCGTCGTCGAGCATCGCGCGCGCGCCGACCAGCGGTTCCTCGGCGGGCTGGCCGATCAGCATGACGGTGCCCGACCAGCTGTCGCGCATCGCGGAGAGTGCCTGCGCGACGCCGACCAGATAGGCGACATGCGTGTCATGGCCGCAGGCGTGCATCACGGGGACGTCGCGGCCCTCATAGGTCGCGCGCGCCTTGCTCGACCAGGCAAGCCCGGTCTTTTCCTCCATCGGCAACGCGTCCATGTCGGCGCGGATCAGGATCGTCGGCCCCTCGCCGTTCTTCAGCACGCCGACAACCCCGGTGCCGCCGACCTTTTCGGTCACGGTGAAGCCCGCGGCGCGCAGATGCTTCGCGAGGATGCCCGCGGTGCGCACCTCCTGCATCCCCAGTTCGGGGTTGGCGTGGAGGTCCTTGTAGATCGCCTCGAGCGCCGGGTAATTTTTGTCGAGCAGCGCGGCCAGCCGTATGTTGGCGGCCGACAGGTCGGCCGCCTGCGCGTTGGTCGCAAAGAGAGAAAGGGCCAGCGAAGCCGCTGCCCAACGCCCGTGCTTCGCCATCACTCTCTCCCCTGATATATCGTCGTCAGATGTGGATCGGCTTGCCCGTCACTGCCATCGCCGCTTCCTTCACCGCTTCGCTGTGCGTCGGGTGGGCGTGGCAGGTGTAGGCGATGTCTTCCGATGTCGCGCCGAATTCCATCGCCTGCGCGGCCTGCGCGATCATCGTGCCCGCGACGCTGGCGATGATCCACACGCCGAGCACGCGGTCGCTCTTCGCATCGGAGATCACCTTCACGAATCCTTCGGGTTCGTGATTGGTCTTGGCTCGGCTGTTGCCCGCCATCGGGAATTTACCCACCTTGACCTCGCCCCCCGAAGCCGAAAGACGCTCTTTCGCCTGCTCTTCGGTCAGGCCGACGCCGGCGATTTCGGGCATGGTGTAGACGACCGAGGGGATAACGTCGTGGTTCACGATGCCGGTCAGCCCGGCAATATTCTCGACACAAGCGATGCCTTCGTCGGACGCCTTGTGCGCAAGCATCGGGCCGGGGATCACGTCGCCGATCGCCCAAATGCCGGGGACCTGCGTGCCGAAATCATGGTCGGTTTCGATCTGGCCGCGCGCGTTGACCGCAAGGCCCGCCTTATCGAGCGCCAGCCCGTCGGTATTCGGGCGGCGTCCGATCGACACCAGCACGACATCGGCCTCGAGCGTCTCGGCATCACCGCCGGCGGCGGGTTCGAGCGTCAGCACGGCCTTCTTGCCCTTCACCTCGGCCTTGGTGACCTTGGTCTTGAGCTTGAATTCGATGCCCTGCTTCTTGAAGATGCGGTTCGCATCCTTGCGGACATCGGCATCCATGCCGGGCAGGATCTGGTCGAGGAATTCGACGCAGGTAACCTTGGCGCCGAGGCGGCGCCACACGCTGCCCAGTTCGAGCCCGATCACGCCGCCGCCGATGACCACCATATGCTCGGGAACCTTGGCGAGTTCGAGCGCCCCGGTCGAATCGACGATGATCTGCTTGTCGTTATCGACCGCGACGCCGGGCAGCGGAGTGACCGACGAGCCGGTGGCGATGACGATATTCTTGGCGCGATAGACTTTACCGGCGACTTCGACACTGTCCTTGCCGGTGAATTGCGCATAGCCCTTCAGCCAGTCGACCTTGTTCTTCTTGAACAGGAACTCGATGCCGCCGGTCAGTCCCTTGACCGCGTCGACGCGCTGGCCGTGCATCGCGGGCAGGTTGAGCTTGGGGGTCACGTCGATCCCCATCTTCGCCATCGCGCCATTGGCGGCGGCGTCATAATATTCGGACGCGTGGAGCATCGCCTTCGACGGAATGCAGCCGACGTTGAGGCAGGTGCCGCCCAGCGTCTCGCGCCCTTCGGCGCAGGCGGTCTTGAGGCCGAGCTGCGCCGCACGGATCGCCGCGACATAACCGCCGGGACCGGCACCGATGACAAGAACGTCGTAGTCGTAATCAGCCATGATTCACTCCATTTCGAGCCCCGGCGCCGCGACATAGACCCAGGCCGTTTCGCCCGATTCCAGCGCGACACGCCGCCGCTCATAATCTTCGGCCTCGTAGATATCGGCCGCTTCGAGTTCCTGCGTCGTAAGCCAATATAGGGTGCCCGTGACGCACTGCGAGCCTTCCTTGTCGGGAACGAGCACGGGATAATGGCTTTCGCCGCTAATCCGCACCACCTCGGGGTCGGCGTTGACGATCCGGCGGAGCCGGAAGCCGGTCAGCGCGTCCGCACGGCCGCCGAGCAACCGACCGAAATGTTCGCGCTGCACGTCCGGATATTGGAGCGTGCCATAGGCGAACAGGGCTTCGGTCGCGTCGTTCACGCCGCTTTCCCGATCAGAGGTCGATCAGCAGCCGCGTCGGATCCTCGATCGCTTCCTTGATCGTCTTGAGGAAGGTCACCGCCTCGCGGCCGTCGATCAGGCGGTGGTCATAACTGAGCGCCAGATACATCATCGGGCGGATCACGATTTCACCGTTCCGCACAACCGGGCGGTCTTCGATGCGGTGGAGGCCGAGCACCGCCGACTGCGGCGGGTTGATGATCGGGGTCGACATCAGGCCGCCGAACACACCGCCGTTCGAGATGGTGAAGGTGCCGCCGGTCATATCTTCCATCGTCAGCGTGCCTTCCTTGGCGCGCTTGCCAAGGTCGGCGATCGCTTTCTCGATATCGGCAAAGCTCTTCGCGTCGGCGTTGCGGACCACCGGCACGACGAGGCCGTTCGGCGCGCTGACCGCGACCGAGACGTCGAGATAATTGTGATAGACGATCTCGTCGCCCTCGATGCGCGCGTTCACCGCCGGGATATCATGCGCCGCGAGCGCGACCGCCTTGGTGAAGAAGCTCATAAAGCCGAGGCGCACGCCATGCTTCTTTTCAAAGCTGTCGCGATATTTATCGCGCGTCGCGATCACCGCCGACATATCGACGTCGTTGAATGTCGTCAGCATCGCCGCCGTGTCCTGCGCGGCCTTGAGGCGCTTGGCGATCGTCTGGCGCATGCGCGTCATCTTGACGCGCTCTTCCTGACGGCCCGGTGCAGCCGATGCGGCGGGAGCCGCAGCAGCGGCGGGCGCGGGCGCCGGCGCGGGCGCGGCAGCCGGGGCATTGTTCGCGGCGGCGAGCACATCTTCCTTGGTCAGGCGGCCATCCTTGCCGCTGCCCTTGATCTTGGTCGGGTCGACGCCATGCTCGAGCACCAGACGGCGCACCGCGGGCGACAGAGTCGTGACGCCGTCGCCGGCCTCTTCGCCGGCGGGGGCAGGCGCGCTCGCGGCCGGCGCGGGCGCCGCAGCTTCGGCCTTGGCGGGCGCCGGGGCAGCAGCGGGCGCGGCAGCCGCGCCGCCGGCCTCGACCGTCGCGATCGTTGCGCCAACATTGACCGTGTCGCCGACCGCGGCGAGATGCTGGCCCATCACGCCGGCAACGGGTGACGGCACTTCGACTGCGACCTTGTCGGTCTCGAGGCTGGCGATCGGCTCGTCGAGCGCGACCGCTTCGCCGGGCTTTTTCAGCCACTCGCCGATCGTCGCTTCGGTGACGCTTTCGCCCAGCGTCGGGACTTTGACTTCGGTGCTCATCACTCTTTCCTTTGGGGCGCTTATTTATTCTTGGTACGGCGGATTTCGGCGCGGACGCTCAGGCCCAGCGCGTCGGCGACCAGCGCCGACTGCTCAGTCTGGTGGCGGCTCATCAGGCCGGTCGCGGGGGACGCGGCGGGCGCACGGCCGGCGTAGCGCGGGCGCATGCCCTTATGTCCAGCATTGGCCAGCGCTTCCTCGACGAAAGGTTCGACGAACGACCAACTGCCGTTGTTGCGCGGCTCCTCCTGCGCCCAGACCACTTCCTCGAGCTTCGGCATCCGCTTCAGGCGGACCGTCAACGGCTCGCCCGGGAAGGGATAGAGCTGCTCGAGGCGGATCACCGTCGTATCGGTCAGGCCCGCAGCATCGCGCGCCTCGATCAGGTCGTAGCCGACCTTGCCCGAACACAGCACGACGCGCTTGATGTCGCCATCGGCGGGCGGGGTGCGGTCCGACATGATGCGGCGGAAATGCGCGTCGCCGATGAAGTCCGAGCGCTGCGACACCGCCAGCTTGTGGCGGAGCAGCGACTTGGGGGTCATGATGATCAGCGGCTTGCGGAACGGGCGCAGCATCTGGCGGCGCAGGACGTGGAAATAATTCGACGGCGTCGAAATATTGCACACCTGTATATTGTCGCCCGCGCACAGTTGCAGGAAGCGTTCCAGACGCGCCGAGCTGTGCTCGGGACCCTGACCTTCATACCCATGCGGCAGCAGCATCACGAGACCATTGGCGCGCAGCCATTTGGCTTCGCCCGACGCGATGAACTGGTCGATCATGATCTGCGCGCCGTTGGCGAAGTCGCCGAACTGTGCTTCCCACAGCACAAGGCTCTTCGGATCGGCCATCGCATAGCCATATTCGAAGCCGAGCACGCCATATTCGGACAGCGGGCTGTCGAGCACCTCGAAGCGGCCGTGCGGGACGGTGGTCAGCGGCACATATTTGCGCTCGTCCTTCTGGTCGACCCAGACCGCGTGACGCTGGCTGAAGGTGCCGCGCCCCGAATCCTGGCCCGAAAGGCGGACCTGATAGCCTTCGCTGAGCAGCGTGCCGAAGGCCAGGCTTTCGGCGGTCGCCCAGTCGAACACTTCCTTGTCACTCTTGTCGGCGAACATCGCACCCCGTGCGTCGATGACGCGGCGCAGCGTCTTGTGCACCTCGAGATCATCGGGGACCGTCGTCATGATCCGGCCGATCGAGTCGAACAATTTGTCGCTGACCCCGGTCGAGATATTGCGGCGGGCGTTCTCGGCATCGGCGGGGGCATGCAGCCCCGACCAGCGACCCGCGAACCAGTCGGCCTTGTTCGGCTTGTAGCTTTTCGCCGATTCGAAATCATCCTCGAGCCGCGCGACGAATTCGGCGCGCCGCGCATCGGCCCAGCCGGCATCAATCACGCCCTCGCCTTCGAGCTTGGCCGCGCAAAGCTGCGACACCGGCGGATGCTGGCGGATGATCGCATACATCAGCGGCTGGGTGAACGAAGGCTCGTCGCCCTCGTTATGGCCGAAGCGGCGATAGCACCACATGTCGATGACGACATCGCGCTTGAACTGCTGGCGGAAATCGATCGCGAGCTTGCAGGCGAAAGTTACCGCTTCGGGATCGTCGCCGTTGACGTGCAGGATCGGCGCCATCACGCCCTTCGCGACGTCCGACGGATAGGGCGACGAGCGCGCGAACTGCGGGCTGGTGGTGAAGCCGATCTGGTTGTTGACGATGAAGTGGATGCAGCCACCGGTGTTGTACCCGCGAATGCCCGAGAAGCCGAGGCATTCCCATACGATCCCCTGCCCCGCAAACGCCGCGTCGCCGTGGATCAGCACGGGCAGCACCTGTTCATGCTTGTCGAGGTCGTCGCGCACCACCTGCTGCGCGCGGACCTTGCCGAGCACGACGGGGTCCACCGCTTCGAGGTGGCTGGGGTTGGGGACCAGCGACATATGCACCGACGCGCCGCCGAACTCGCGGTCGGTCGAGGTGCCGAGGTGATATTTGACGTCGCCCGAGCCGCCGACATCGTCGGGATTGGCGCTGCCGCCCGCAAATTCGTGGAAGATGACCTTGTACGGCTTGGCCATCACGTTCGCGAGCATGTTCAGGCGCCCGCGATGCGCCATGCCATAGACGATCTCGCGCACGCCATATTGGCCGCCATATTTGATGATGGCTTCCATCGCCGGGATCATCGATTCGCCGCCGTCGAGGCCGAAGCGCTTGGTCCCGACATATTTGCGCGCGAGGAATTTTTCCCATTCCTCGGCCTGGATCACCTTGTTCAGGATGGCACGTTTGCCCTCGACCGAAAATTCGATGATCTTGTCGGCGCCTTCCATCCGTTCCT
>VFQO010000778.1_pt1 | contig 30002 bp, 22 predicted proteins | sample 3512331 | NCBI WGS metagenome assembly VFQO01 (sample SAMN10412371, study PRJNA504923) | tailings metagenome | isolation source: Replicate 3 from Balatoc abandoned mine | place: Philippines: Itogon, Benguet | collected 2017-08-28 | reverse complement strand
ATTCGCACCGCATGTCCGACACCTTCGAGCACCATACGCCGATGATGCAGCAGTATTGAAAAAATTGAATTTTTCCCTATGAAACGGGAGATTTCTGAGTTTTTTTGCTACACCCTGGCTACATAGGAATTCCGGTCCTTTCCGTTTCTTCACTTTTAGGACCCGCAGGTCAAAACTTCATCCTGTCATTAACTTGAAAGGATGAAAACATGACAAACAAAAAAGCTCTTGCGACTCTTGCCGCTCAACCGTGGAAGATCAGTGACATGCGCAATCCAAGCGCTGAGATGGAGGCGTGTGCACTGCGCCGTATTCCATGCATGGTGTACAGGAACCGACAGTGGAAAATCGACCCAGAGTACGTGTGCCCAGGGATTACTGTCTGGTCAAAGACGTTCAGAGACCCAGACGTGACCAAGAACCCAGACATGACGGACCAGGAGCTGCTGAATAGCATTGCAGACTGGATGCCTTTCGGTGCACTCGCTTTCATGCCACCTTCTCACATCCACAGCACGGTGAGAGCAGCCCTGCGGACATCCGACTTTGAGGCAGCCAAATTGACTGCCACCAAGCTGGGCATGCTGTATTGGGGCGTCGATTTAGCGCTAACCTATACCTTTCCGAAGGTGGACTACAACCCATTGCCTTAATGTTGTGTGCCCCCTGTACTGGGCCCTGGTGCAGCATGCTCCGCTAGCGCCTCGGACACGGGCACAAAACCATGTCGCCGTACGGCGGTACCACGTCGTGCGGCCTTCCGGGCACTCAATAGCAGGCCTTCCACTCCCGAAGCCACCGCTTTTGGACAAAGGTTTGCTGAAAGCATGGCGGGTGCTGAATCAGATGCAGGCGCTGCTATCACTGGGGCACCGCCCCGCCCCATTACGAAATCCACCATCCGACGCGCATCTTTGGCGGCCCGGAACACCTCGAACTTGTCCTCCCGGAGCTTTTTCAGCCAGGCGCCAACATACGCAGCGTGGTTGTCCATCGGAGTGGCGACCCCAAGCTCAGCGCAAAGGCAGGCGCTAAAAATCTCGGCCCTCAGCTCCTCCTGCATATAGGCTTCTGTACCCCACACGCCGAACTTGCGATTGAGACGGTGCTCAGCACCCGTCCAGTGACCCAGTTCATGGGCTAACGTCCCAGCAAACTCCTCCGCACTGGCAAACGCCCCTTCTGGCGGCATCTGGATGAAGTCTCGGCCTGGGCCTGGCGCGTAAAACGCCCTATTGCCACCATAGCGAATCTCCGGCTGCAAGCGTTCGACCAACTGCTGCACGGATTGCAGCGGGGTCCACGGGCGCTCTGGCTGAGGCAAAGGCGCCAAACCCTCCAATTGAGTCGCATGGAACACACGGTATTCCGTCAGGAATGGAATCTGCCGAGGGGAATCGGTGGTGCCCCCCTGCCCCTCTCGGGGCGCAGTGCCATCACCCGGCACTTCACGCCCCTTGGCATCCAGCATCTTGAAGAAGTACACGGGGGTGGACTTGCTTCCCTTCCTGACCTTGGCGCCCATCGCGTTGGCTTGCTTGAACGTGAACCAACGGTTGTCAGAATAGCCTTCCGCTTGCGCAGTCATCATCAAAAGCAGGGCGTTGACCCCGTTGTACGGGCGCGAACTGCTGCCGTTCATGGGTACGCCCGCCGCTGCCACGTCTTGCCAGGGGCGTTGCCACGGTGCAGTGCCCGCCTCAATGGCAGCTATCAGCTTGTCCGTGACCTCCTGGTACAGGTCCCTCCTCACCGTGGGCTTGGAACGTCGAGAAGATTTGGCGTCACTCATGGTACGGCCCTCCTTCCTCCACAACATCCTCTGGCCCCGACAAGTGCACTCCGACTTGCAGGCCGGAATCGGTCCACAGCTCTGCATGGAAATAGCTGGCCTCACCATCCAGCACGGCCTGCATCTCTTCTATGAGTGCTCGCGCCAGGTCAGGGGTCAGCGAGATAAATTGGGGTCTGCTATTCATAGGACACCTCCCGCACTGTCACCGCCCAGCGAGTCTAGGAACCGCATCAAAGCATCGTCGTCGTTCACGCGCATGCGCAACCCCAGCGTCCGACTGCCAATGGAAACCTCCATCGCGGCGGTCTGCGGCAAACTGCGCGGCGTCAAAAGGTCTGCAAGACCGGGGGGCGCTGCTGGTGCGCTGCCCATTGCGGCCCCCTCACTGAGACAGAAATATTCCTGCGTAGCAGGACTCAACCGCTCGTAGCGGATAGGGCGCTGATCCATGGGGCACAGCACTGCCGCGTTCGGGGCCAATGAAAAGTCGCGCCCACATGTGACGGCTTCGGTGGCTGCCTCGATATGGGTTTCGCGCAGACCAAGACCTGCAATAAGCAGCACCGATGGGTCGATGTCGAAAACGAGTGCACACGCTTTCTCGGCGCGATTTCGCAGCACAACAAAACACCACCACCGCTGTCCACCAGAACTGCACACCAAAAAGTACTCTGGCGGCACGGCTTCCAAGAACGGGATGGCCAGCACGGTTTCGCTCGGAAACCAGTGCAGCAGGTCGAGTGCCAGGTAGGCCACTTCCAGACCAAAGCAATTGCCAAGGGGCGGCGACTGCGTGGCGACCATGGGCGACAGGCGTTCAAGCCAAGCAAAACTGGCTGGATCGTGCACGCGATGAAAGTAATGCGCAGGCATCCAGACCTTGGGTGCCGCAGGCAGTACCACAGCAGCTTGGGGCTGCTCTCTTGTTGGAGAAAGTGTGCTCATTACTTGCATGTCCACTCTCCTTCCACTTCCGGGGTCACCGGCGCGGGTGCATGCACCCAATCCCGACGGGTCGGAGCACGCGACACAGGCCGTGCAGGAATCGGAATGCCAAAGTACCTGCGCTCCAACGTGCGGACAGCATCACGGGCGTGAGGGCTCCATTGCCCCGCTTGAATGCCTGGCGGTCGGGTTATAAAAATTGCGGCGATGAGCTGGAACAGAAGTGATATCAGCATGGTTTGTCTCCTTGAATAAAGCCGTCCGAGACATGCGAGACCTCGGGCTGCGGGGTTGAACGGTGGATGGGACTCGTGGGGCCGCAGGCGCCGGATGAGCGCCGGGCGATGACTCCCGCGACTGAAAAATCCCGTGTCAGCACATCGCTGGCGGGCGTCCAGATACGGGGTGTGATGGGGGTGGCAGGTGCCGTGGGCACGATGGTGGCGCTGGACGCACTACCCGCCCGTTTGGCATCGCGCTCTGCCAAGGCTTCGGTAATGGTGCTGGTCAAGTCCACAATCTGGGACTGCACCCGCGCCACATCGGCGCGAACCTTGGTCAGTTCGACCTGGGTCTGCACCCAAGCGTTGTATTCCGCGCGCGCATTCCAAGCTTCTGCGTTGGCATGGGTCCGACGCCCCTGGTGCACCGTGGCGGGGAGGTCAATGCCTCGGCCCAGATTGCTGCGGTGGTCTATGCGCTCAACGCGCCCAGCACTCTCCAAGGCCGCATTGCAGGCATTGGCCCAGGCTTCGCGCCATCGAGTCACCAAGGCGGGACTGTTCCAGTCCCGACGCTTGCCACCAAAGCCTTCTGCCTCTACGTCGCGCAGCGTCAGCATGATGTGGGCATGGGGGTTGCCGGTCTTTGCGTGCAGCGCAATGTCCGCGACCATGCCCATACTCACAAAGTGCTCGTTCACGTACCCGTGAAGGAGCGCAATGTGCTGCGCATGGGTAAGTTCGATGGGGAGTGCAACCTCGACCTCGCGGGCCAACTGACTGTTGGCCCTTGTCTCTGTGGCTTCGACCTGGTTCCACAGCTGTGGGCGGTCAAAAACCCAAGCGGCGGCACCCTGCGGTGCAAGGATTGCGCGGTATGCCACTTCGCGTTTGCGGGTGCTGTTGAACACAAGCCCCGTGCGGGCACAACTGAACCGCATACCTGCCCGATAGGCAGCTGCGGCGACCGCGTTACCGCCGTCGCTGCGCGAGATGACCTGTGCTGCAAAATGAAATATCGCCATCGCCCCTCCTTTGCCGACGATCAGGCAAAGGTGGTGGCGATGGCGCTGCGTGTGTCCGCGATTGGCGGCACAGGCTCTTGCAGCGGCTGTTTTCAAGGCCCCGCCGGGCGCACACAAACGGAGTTTGTATAAGTGCGCTTGTGGGGCTTGCCTTCCCTGTAATGCTTGACTGTCTCCATCTCAAACTGCCAGATTGAATTGCCCTCTGCAATAAGAAGGAGGGCAGAACAATCACAGGGAGACAAACATGACCGTTCAACATCAAAAAACAACCGCTCAACCAAGCGCCCCGCCCTCACTGGCGCGATTGCGTGTGCGCGAAGCAACACTCCGGCATCAAGCTGCGCAATTGCAGGCTCGGGCTGAGCATCTGGACCGCGTGGGGCGAGCACATGCGCAGCGCTTACAACGGCGCATCGACGCTCACGAAAAAATCGTGCTCGGTGCCTTGGTCAAGAAAGCAGGGCTCGACATCCCGCATTCCGAAGCCCATCAACCACCAAACGACGACGATTCGACGCCGTTGCGTGGTGGACTCGCCGCCCAATCGACGGCATACGACCGCGCCCTGATCCTCGGAGCGCTGTTGTGGCTGGAATCAACGCTGAATCAACCAGAGAACGACGTCGTTTCGGTGCCAAGTCGGCAGCGTCTGCGCAATGACGGATTGCAAGCGCTGAAAAAGACCAAGCGCTGACAACCTCCGCCGGTTGAAGTGCCACTGCTCCGCAGGCGGCCAGGTGGTATCAAAGTGATATCACCTCTATTCCTTGGCTCGTACGACACACCCAAAATCACAAGGCGTGTAACCCCCGGGCGATGCACCGGAGCATAGGTGCGACGGGGCTTCGCCCCACACCATGGAAAGTCTTGAACTTTCCTGATGGTTCTTAGAGCGCGAACTCCATACCCTCCAACTCCGCACTGGGCGCCGGTTCCTGCCGATTGGCGGTGGGCGTGGCGACGACATTGGTGGGCGTGGTAGCGACTGCGGGGGTGGTGCCAGCGGGCGCGGTGGGGGTTGCAGCGGTGTGCGCATCGCTCGCACTCTGAGCATCTTGCTCGGCTTGCGCAAGAGTGCCCGCGAACCGGGGCTTGCGAACCAGCATTTGCTTGCCGTTCGCAGACAGGTCACAAGACCATCCCCGCAACTCGCTGACTTCCTTGATAGCCTGGCGCAGTGTGCGCATCCGGTCTTTGCGGGCATCTGCATGGGCTGGTGGGCCTCCCCACACATTGACCAGCAGTTTGTCGAGACCGATGGACTTACGCTCCACGGGCGACGCCCATGCAGAGAGCCAAGCATGCAGCCGCTTGGCTGGTTTGCTCTTCAATGAGCGATGCTCTCGCATGTTGACCCAGGCAACGCCCTGGCGCCTCACGGCGAACCAAGCTGCCTCAACGCTTATCGCTATCCGCACATGGGTGTCTGAACATGTGAACGCCAGGAACCGACTAGCCCCCTCCCCCGTATGGCTGGGGCCATGCATCTGTCGATGCACGGTGAGCTGGGAAAGCCTATTGAGAGATGCGAGCACGCTCCGCGCATTGGTGCCGGTGCGCGTCAAGCCTATGCCGTTGGCAACGTCAGACAGTTTGACAACCACCACCGAAATGCCTTGGTCGCTCCACAATCCGGTAGCGCCAAGCGCTGCGCAGTACACGGGGTATCTCTCATGGTCAGGCGCCAGGTGCACCCGATTACCAGCGGCCATCAACTGGCACAGGTGCAGAAAAACCGCCTGGTCAACGATGTTCAAGGCGTCTGGACTGCGGAAGACGTACTCCACCCGCTGCTTTTGGATGGTCGTCTCGTACTCGATTTCCAGCGGGACAACCGGCGCCCCGTTCTGGGTTGGCCGAAACAGCCCCTGCGCGAAGATGACTGCGGGCCACACGGGGGCGTGGTCCATGTAATCGACCACGTAGCGGCTGGCGTCGCTCGGACAACGCGGCTGGGGCGATGTGGTTTTTTTTAGTTTGCTCATGCTTGCTCCTTTGTGCTGATCCAAAGTAGCAAGCAGATTTAGGTTCACGCAAACATTCCGCCCCAACGCATCGTCATCGCCCCCCGCCAGTGACAGCAGGCTATTCCTGCTCGAAGTTGGCGGAGCGGAATTTCAGCACCCCGCAGTTCTCCTTGATGGTCCGCTGCAAGCCTGCCTCAAAACCATCGCGCGTGCGCGCCTCGATTTCGACGGTGACGGTGACATCCACCCCACTCTGGGCCGCAAAGTGCTGAATCACCTCGTTCACGATGGTCGAAAAGTCCATGGTTGCCGTCGTGGCATCCACCTCCACCAGTCCAAAGAACCGGTTGGGCAGCACCACCGCAGCAGTCGCCGCCGTGGTTGCCTCGGACTTGGACGCCACCGGACGCTGGCCGGGCAATGGCGTGCCAGGCACACCGCTGCCGACATTGGCAGGCACCGCTTGCTGTGCTACACGCTCGCGCTGCTCCGCATCCAGCTTCTGTTGGTACTCGATGGCCGCCGCCTGGCTAATGAGCACGGTGTCGGCATCCATGGTGACCAAAGCAGAGTGGCCGAAGGAAAACCCCAGCCAACGGTCACCATCCTTGCCCGCCGCATAGCCAAACCCGTCACGGCTGGCGCAGCCTGCCGTCACCGCCTGCACAAACACATCAGAGTTCAGCAGGCGCGGCAGGTACAGGTACTGGCAACTGTCTTGCCACACTTTCAAAGCCGAGACCTCGGTGACGCCCTCTTTGAAGTACCACTGGTTCAACATCCGGTTCAGGTGAACGGGCGACCACGCACTCACCAGCCATTCTTCTTCTTTGAGCTTGCTCTCAATCGCATCGACCACGCTCGGTGCAGACGCCGACAAGGCCACGGCCTCCCAGCGCAGTGCCAGCTTGCCCCTCACCATCTCTTCGGTGGGCACCATCAGCCAGCGATAGGTCTCGCGCACCATCTGTTTGACACCATCCTCGGCACCGTCCATGGCGCGCTTGGCCTGATCGGCCTGGTAGGTGCCCAGGTCGATACGGCGGTTTTGCACGTCTTCCACGATGGACTTCCATGCCAGATAGGTTCGCACCGCATCGCGCAGGCGCTGCACGGCATCACCATCGGGCGCCAGGAAAATCAGGCGGTTGCGTTTCAGCCGTGGCGCATCGCCCCGCTTTTCCAGCACCTCGGTGGCAGCCAACAAGGCCAACGACTCATCTTGCTTGCGGTAACCCGCATTGGGCGGCAACACCACCAGACGCGGCCCCAAGCCAAAGTCATCGGGCACGTCGGCAGACGGCGTAAACACATGGATGCCCGCAAAGTGGTTGCCCTTGGAAAACACCCGGCCCACGCGGTCGCGCAGCAGCGGCATCACGTCGTCAGCGTCTTTCAGGTTGGCCTTGCGGCTTTCCATTTCGCGGCGCAGGTTGGGGCGCGTGTCAAACCAGTAGCTGTCCTTTTCACCGTAAAGGTAATGCAGCCGATCACGCAGGCGTTTGATGACATCCTCATACGTGCCCACGGCCTGCCCTGGCTGCACGGCACCCAGCAAGATGCCATCCACCCGAATGCCGCGCACAGCCTGCGCAGCGTTAGACGGCGCACTCCCCAAGAAGATGGTTCGCGCCACGCGCCGCGCGGCTTGCAAGCTGCCAAATCGGGTGTCGTGCCCGTCAATGTCTGCCGCCGCTGAGCGCGGGCCATCCATTTCGCGCTCAATCACCGGCTCCCATCCATTAGGCAGGTAGTGGATGCTCTTGTTGCGCACCAGCGCATCGTCCAGTGGCAACGAGCCCGGCATGATGAGCGGGTCTTTGTCACGGCTGTCCCACAGCCTGTGGATGACGATGGCCATGTACTGCAACACCCCGCGCGTGCGCTGAAACTTGTCCAGCGTGGACCAGTCCTCGTACAGCCGGTCAAACACCTCCGGGTGAATCGGGTAGGCGTGCGCAATGCGCTCCTCGTAGCGCGCCTCCTGCGTCTCGCCAGGAAACTTGGTCGGGTTCTGGCGGTACAGCTCGCCAAAAGCCCGCGCCGTGGCGTTCACCTGTGCAGGGTCGCCCACGGTGTCAAACAGCCGCCTGCGCACAATCTCGAAGGCCTCTTCCGCCGCCACCGGCTTCCAGACCGATTCGACGCGGCCAAAGTATTTTTCCAGCACATCCAGCGCGCGCTGCCCCTGCGTGCCTGCCGCCTCGGTTTCTGACTGGGGAAGCGATGCCAACAAGATGGCGTTGGGCACGCTCTTCATCGCCTCGGTCAGCGCCTGGATGAAGGTGATGTTGCTGTCAAACGTGCCGCCGGGGTAGCTCTTGCCCGGCTCCAACTGGCGCACATACGCTACCAGTTCGTCCAGCAGCACCACGCAAGGCGCTGCGCGTTGCAGCAGCGTTGTCAGCACGTCTTTGCCTGGGGATGTACCCGCCTGATCGGCATCGGCCAGCAGCGCATAGCCCTCGGCCCCCAGCAACTGCACCGCCAAATCGCCCCACAGCGTGTTCACCGTGGTGCCCGCATGCGAGCGCGGCAGGCTGGGCGAGAACTTGATACCGTCAATCACGGCCACCCGCGCCTGCGGCAGCGAGGTAACGCCTGCGGCATCCAGAATCGGTGGGATGCCTGCCAGCCTCTCGGTCGGGCATTTGCGGCTGGCCAGGTGGTACACCGCCAGCAGCGTGTGGGTCTTGCCACCACCAAAGGCCGTTTGCAGCTGGATGACCGGGTCACCGCCCCGCCCCGACAAACGCTCGGCCACACTTTGCAACAGCAAACGCATGCCCTCGGTGATGAAAGTGCGGGCAAAAAACTTCTCGGCATCCCGGTACTCAGGCTCCGCAGTGCCAGCTTGCACCTGCGAGATGTCAGCCGCGAATTCGCTTTGCTTGAAAGTGCCTTCCAGCACGTCCTTGTGGGGGTGGGCGACTTCGCGCCAGGGCTTGATTGTCATGAGGTGCGTATTTCAAATGGCAACCGTATTCCACGGCAGCATGTTGTTGTGTTGTCCCAAGCTACCAACGGCACAAACCGGTGCCGCGTCCACTTGCTTGACCGCTCTACGCAATTGGAGACCCGCATCGGCGGGCTCTACCACTTGCGGAAACAGCCGGTGGGGCCGCGCTGATTGGGCCAATTGCAGCGCCACACGAATTTCCCTGGACCCCAGCGCCTGCTGCGCCAACGCGCGCTCCTGCTGCGCCTGCGCACTGACGCGCGCAACCGCCAAACCTGCCAAGGTATCGCGTGCCTTGCCCGCCACTTCGGCAAATACGGAGCTGGGTTTTCGCCGCTTGTTCTGCCGGTAGTCTTTGAGCTCGATCAGCCACAAGGTTTGTGCAGCAGGGTCGAGCGCGATGGCATCCATGGCCTTGACGCCACCCGCAAAGTTCTGGAACTGCGTCTGGTGAAAATCGGAATCGTCGTACTTCCAAACCCACCACCCCGCAGGCATGGTCAGGCGCATTCCATCCACATCTGCCGTCAGGCTCATGGGTTCGCCTCCATGTACCTGTCGCTCTGCTGCAAGCTCTCATCCAGCAGAACCAAAGGCTCGATGTCGGCAATGTCCGTGCTCTGGGTCACGGAAACCGGGCCATCTTTCTTCTGGCGACCCAAGCCAAAGTACTTGTTGGGAACCTGGTTGGCATGTCCTTGCGCTGACCCCATCTGCAAAATCTCGAACTCGCGCAGCAAAAAGAGACTGTGCGTAGCCACAACCACCTGCACCCCAGCGCTACCCAGTGCATACAAGGCCTCGGCCAGCAGCTTCAACGCGGCGGGGTTGAGGTTGGCCTCTGGCTCGTCCCAGAACAAGGTAGAACCACGCTCCACCACACCATAGCGCAGCAGATAAATCAGCATAGCCAGCTTGCGATAGCCCTCTGCCATCAGAGAAATGTCCATCTGCGATCCGTCAGCGCGCTCGAAGACCAACTCTCCCTTTTCCAGCTTCAAGTCTCCGCCCAACAGGCTCTGCATGCGCTGGGCCACATCCGACATCAAAGGCGGTCTGTCGCGTGGCTCCAATGTGGACATGGCGACGGCCAAATCGCGGTAGCTGATGTCCAACGGGAAATCACGGTACTTGTCGAACAGTCCAATCAACCCCTTAAACAGAGAAACCATCTCCTTACTGGGCACCAGCACCTGCTGCGGCAAAAAAGCATTCCGCGCTGCGGCGTCTGGCACTTCGTCTGGCAGCACCGTGGCTTTGAGCAGGCCAGCCTGGTCCTTTCGTTGAATCTGCACCTTCCACGGCATAGCCTCCGGCAACCCTGGTGAGGTGAACTCAGGCTCATCTGCCATGCGAATCTGCACGGTGGGAATGTGACCATCGACCTGTGCTTGCAGCACCGCGCCGCCTTTGGCATTGCGTCGTATCAAGGCCGAAAGATCGGACACTTGAAACAAGTCGGCCAAGCGCTCCGCCAAGTACGCCTGCGCACGCTCCTTGTTCACAGCAAGCCGTTGGGCGGTTAGATCGGGCCACGCACGGGAGAACAGGTAGCCCAGTTTGAGCACATGGGTCTTGCCCGCACCGTTCTCGCCCACGATGACGTTCAAGCCTGGTGAAAACATGAACTCCACGTCGCTACCAAACACCGTGAAATTACTGACTTTGAGTGCTTTGAGCATCTTTGTTCCTTGCTGCGCGTTCAGGCATCAAACCCCAACTGTTCCCCACGCGGCCCCTGCTCGCGGCTGGCTTCCAGCACGGCGTGCCAGGCGGTGATGAGTTCGTTGTAGGCCCGCGCGTCCTCGGCCCACTTCTTGCGCTCACACAGGGTGTACAAGTGATAGGCCAGTTGGCGAATGGGCTCGGCCTTGTCGGGCATGGCGGCCAGCAGGGCACCGGCTGCGGCTTCGCCCTGGGTGTTGAGCGCGCGAATCAGGTGGTGCGTGGCCTCCCATACGGGGTTGCGGGCATCCAGCTTGGGGTCCCAGCCAGCCTGGTAATCGGCCCAGCGCAGCAGGCGCACCTTGCCTCCGCCGCTGTCGGCAATGCCTGCCTGCGCCACGCCTTGCACACTGGTGCCTTTGCCACGGGCCAGCACATCGGCCTCGCCAAACGGCCCCTCGGCCCAGCCGTATTGCTCGAACCAGCTGTTGCAAAACAGCGTGTCGGCGTCAAAGCTGCCCGCGTCGGGCGTCAGGTACTCGGTGATTTCGCGGTTGATGAGCACCAGCGCGTCGTGCACGCGCATCGGCGTGCCGTCCTGGTTGAGCACGCCCGCGTACTGGCTGTAAATCGCCATGCCGGGGCCAATGGCCGCCTGCGCCAAGTCCACGGGAGCAATCGGGCTTTGGCCGCTGGTGCCGCCAATCATGGTTTCCAGCGCTTCGGGCAGGTGCTCGCGCAACTGGCGCTGGAACTCGCGGCGGCTGATGGTGTCGGCACTGGCATCGCGCGGGCGGCAGACCAGCACGATGCTGGACGCCAGGGCGTTATTCCCTTGTCCAATCATGCGGCCAGCCCCTTCCGTGCGTACAGGCCAGGTGCCAGTGAGGGTGAAGCCTGCGCGCAGCACGGCCTCCAAAAACGTCTCCCAGCCGGTGCTGTGGGTACCGCTGCCGTCGTCCTTGGTGTCGCTTTGCTTGAAGGCGTAGTAAATGGTGACCGGGAAAGCTGGGTGCGCCTGCGCGGCTAGGTTGTGCATGGCCGCCGTCATGCCGTCCAGAAAAAAGACCTCGGCGACCTGCTTGCTGCCGTGGCGGTAAGGCGTGGCGATTAGCTCCTCGGCCTTGGGTACGGCCAGCGTCGCGTAAAGCTGAGGGAAGACGGGCCGCAGGCTGCGGCGCAGCCATACATAGAAGAAGTCGGATAGGTCGGCGTAGCCAATGTTGTCGTAATACGGCGGATCGGTGGAAACGACTTTGTTGGCACTGATAGTCTGGGTTTGAGCATCATGCTGGACTGCCGCTCCAAACCCTCTCCTAGGCAAATCACGCACCGCCATGGAGCCCTTGTCAATTGCGGCTTCAAGACTCCCTCCTGCGTCAGCGAAGGGATTGGACTCGGCGAAATCCCACACCATCGGTATGGCCTGTCGAGCGAAGGTTTCGCGGAAGGCACCACGATCATTCATCCACGAAGCGACGGAAGAACCTATGTTCGCCACCTTGCTGTTTGCAAATGCCAAATACACCCCCACAGCCTCCGAATAGGCCGTAGCACCGGTGCCGCCCGCATCCAGCCTCACGCCGTCGTCGGTCATGCCTGCGGCCAGCGCGTCAGCACGGACGCGGTCGATGACCTCAGGCACCAGATCGGAAAACGTGGTCAACGCCACTAGTTGGCGGGGGGAGAACAGGTCACCGTAGGTTTTCAGGCCGTAGGCCAGGGTCCAAAAATTGCGCGGGTCATCTGGTAACGCAGTTTCGGGCTTCCACTGTGGCAATGCCTGCTGGGATATCGCTTCCTGCTCTGGCGTGGGTCCCAAATAAATACGATTGCGTGCGCCCTCTGCCACGATGGCCATCAGCTTTACGCCCATGCGTCCGGCGGTACCTTCGGCTTTTATGTACGAAGGCTCGATAGGGGTATCCGACATCAAGCAACGGAAGTTGGCGCCACGCGCCAGCTTGGTGCCGTTTTTGGCGCTCTCCGGTGGCGCGCCCGTGCGCACTTCAAAGCGGTAGCAGTTGCCCTGGATGACTGGCTCCACATAGGCTTCCTTGCCCGCCTTGCTGCTCAAAACGAAGGTGCTTGTAAGAGGAACGTCCACATGGCTGTACGCCGGATTGGGGCTTTTGACGGTTCGAGCCCATAACCAGGCGATCACGGTGAGTTCCTGCCCCGGCTGCAAACTGGTCAGACCACTGTTTTTAAAGCCTTTTTGGCCGCTAGCGCTTTTCTCATAAACGTTAGCAGCTATCAATTCAGGAGTAATACGAATCGTCGGATACAGGTGTCCAATTCGTTGTTGGGCCTGCTCACGCATCCACGCACCATAGCGGCGCACATCTTCGGCCAAGCCACGGGCACCGCTCCAATCCTCGAAGGCGTTGCGCGTGCCCTTCTTGGTGCCACGCTCGGCCTCAATCTCCGGCCCCACCGGGGCACGGCCCGCGAACTTGGGCGGTATCTCGATCATGGCCTTGTTGATGGTGACGGCCACGGGGTTCAGGTCACTGGCGTAGCTTTCCAGCCCCAGGCGCTGCGCTTCGAGTGGCAGCGCACCGCCACCCGCAAAGGGGTCGTGGAAGGCGGGCAGCACTTCGGGGTCAAAGCCGGGCTTGCCAGGGTTGAGCGCACAGGTTTCGCGCCAGCTCTTGGCAATGGCCGCGCGGGCGCGGCCCAGCACCTCTTCGTTGTTGGTGTTCTCCCACAGCACCAGGTCGCGCATGATCTGGAACAGCTCTTCGCGCTCAGCATCGGCCTGGGCCTTGGTTTTGCCCGCGTAGTAGCCCCGCTCGCCACCGGGGTCGTTCACCATCTGCGCAAAGATGACGGCCCGCGCTGCGGCCAGCGGGCGACGCGCCCACCACAGGTGCAGCGTGCTGGGGTGGCCGTGGCGAATGGACTTTTCGCGGGCACTGGCCACGTTGATGTCGTCCAGCGGGAGGGCGACTTCGATGAGTTTCTTGGGGGAGCGGATAGACATGTAGAACGCAGATCGGGCTTACAGCACTGTGGCCAGCATGTGGCGGTACGGTGCGGATTGCAAAAAGGTATGGATATCGCCGGGCGTCTGCTGCAACACAACCAGGGCATTGCGAAGCCAGCGTTGGCGTTCATCGACGAGATTGGAGTCGGCGTTTAGGCCCAGCATATCCCGCGTTTGACGAACGGGATGCAGTTGCTTTCGGGTCAGGCCGACAATGGGCTCGATAGTGCCGTCAGTGGACAGGGTCCACTGGGTATTGCAGCCAGGGCCAGGCTCGATGGGGAGCAAACCATTGCCCTTTCTTTGGCCGCAGGTCTTTGGGTTGATGCAACTGTGAGCGTAGTTGGTGTAAGCGAAACACAGGTGCGGGTGGCCATTGCCTCCCGCCTTGGGCTTGATGTGTTCAACCTGCCCGCCTGTTGGTTCCAACGGGCTTTCGCAATAAACACACAGGCCGTCCTGATCCTGATTCAGATCGGCTTTGACTGCGCGCTTGACTGGTGCGAATGGCTCACTGTCGAAGTCGGCCACAGCAGCGCCTGGGTGGGCGGCGACAAAAGCAGTAAGCGCAGGCGTGGGGATTGCGCGGTGTTGCAGCTCCACCATGGTCAATTCGCCCCGCCTGCTTTTCGTGCAGCTAGAAAGCGCCAGGTGGTGAGGTCGCTTTCATGAAATTGGTAGCCCGCTGCATCCAACGCCGCTCGGAGGGTTTGGCCCTCTTCGGTCTGCTCTTGGCCAACACGCACCAATTGCTCGTAGCGCCGAATTTCCTCTTGCAACGGCAAGGGTGGCTCCCGATGGGTGCCCATGATTTTGGCCAAGGCGTCACCCGATTCATGGGCCAGCGGGCTGAAATCCGGTGTCCGCACGCGCATGAGCCCATTTTCGCCCTGATCAAGAACCCGGATGTTTTCACGCGGTACGGTAGTCAGCACCTGTGGGCTGTGCGTAGTGACGATGAACTGCGTTAATGGAAAGGTACGCATCAAATCGCCTAGCACACGCTGTTGCCAGGTCGGGTGAAGGTGCAGGTCGATTTCGTCCACCAGCATGATGGCCGGTGCGCTCATGGCCAAAGCATGCTGGAAGGGCTCGAAGATACCGGGGTCTTGACCCTCCAATACAGAGACCACTTGCATGATCAGTTGCTGGCTTGCAAACTGATTGCCATATTCAAGATGGGGGTTGGCAATGGCAAGTCGTCGTGCAAAGTCCATCGCCAGTGCCAACATGCTTTGGTAGCCCTGACTAAGTTGGTTCACCAGCAGCTCGGCACCGTCGCTGGACCGCTCCAACATGAACTTATGGCGTGCGTTGAAATGTGGGTTCCGGTAGGCTTCCCCTAGCAGTGAAACAACAGTGGCCCGCAACGCTTCCAGCGACTCCAAGGGTGTGTAGTCCTCACTGCTGACACCCTTGTTTTTCCGAAGCTCGGCAGATTCTTCCTGATCAAACCACGCAAGCATCTCCCGGAAATCGCTCCGTGGATTGAAGCAATCCACCAGTGCTGCCGTGGGGTGCTCATAATTGTGCTTCGCGGAGCGCAAGCGTTCAGGAACCTCGATATGACCTCGGCTCGCACCATAGTACGCAAAGACGGGGGTGAGTGCCGGAGTGTCCGTTTTGTAGCTGGCCGTGATGGCGTGCAGATGCTCTTTAAGCGCCGTCTCGCCCCATGTCTCGGCAGGCTTCTTGCCTTTGCCACCGCCAGAGGGGCGCCAGTAATCCCATTGCAGGTCACCCCAGGTGGTAGACATGATTTGCGCGAAGTCAGCAGTGCTCCACTGCTCTCGCCCCCGCACTCCCGTAGAAGACTGAATACGAAAATCTGCGTCCTTGATACCGCGCCCCGTTAAGCGCTGATCCGCAGAAGACAGGTGGGTGAGGACCGGGGTCAAACCGCTGGCAATACCATCTAGCACTGCCGTTTTGCCCGCCCCGTTTTCACCCACAATCACTGTAAGGCGTGGGTGCAGGTCCAGCGTCAGTGATTCAAAGCAACGGAAATTTTTCAGTGTGACGGTCTTCAATCTCATGGCGCAGCCCTCAGTTCAAGCAAAGTTGCGGCCCCTGGATTGCCTTTGGCCTATTAGAATTTGCATAGCCTGATACTCTAACCCCACCGGAGATAGCATCTCCGGTCCGATGCCCCAGCAGCGCAAGCTCTGGGGCATCTCTCTTTGTGGCGCCCTTGCTTACCCATGGAATACCTTGGGCTCCAAGGCTCTGCCCAGCAGCAACCCAAGGTCAAGGTTTTTGCTCGCCTCGGCCCAATCTGGCTCCTGGGTGAATGGCATGGGGACGTAGTTCACCGATTCGGAGCTGTCGCCGTCCACCACCACCACAGCCAGCACGAACTTGTCTTTCTGGTTCAGCCCGTGGCGAATCTCGTTGCTGGTGACGGTGATTGTGTCCTGCCCCTTAGCGCGGCCTTTGACTTCAATGTGGTGCTCTAACGCCAGCCCCTCGGGCTGCTCGACGTAGGCGGTGATGTCCCAGCCGCACTTTTCGGCAGATACGTCTTTGGTGCGGTGGCCCAGCGCGTGTTCGGCGTCAAACACTGCTTGCATGGCAATGCGCTCGATGCGGGCACGGGCTGCTGCGTCCACGCTGAAATTGGGCACACCGCTGCGCTGGGCCAACAACCCTGCGGGGATGACGAGCGCCCCGCCGATCACGTTGGGTGTGCCAGACGCCACGCTGCGCATGGCTTGGAGTTCGGCGGTGCGCTGTTTGAGGCGCGCGCTCAACTCCTCGGCACGGCGGCGGGCGTTCTCGGGTTGCAGACGGGGTTGCTTGCCTGCGCGCACGTCAATGTCCAGCCGGATGGCGCGGTCTGACCAGTATTGGATTTCTTTGACCAGGCGCTCGCGCACCGCTGCCAATTGCTTATCGGCCTGGCGCTCGCGGCGGCTGGCAACCTCTTGCGTGTGCTCGGGCACCAGGTGTTCGACGGCGTAGGCCAGGGCACGGGCTTCTATGTGGTGGGTTACCCAATCGGCCTGCAACACGTCGGCCACCTGGGTGGCCTGGGCTGTGGTGATGGGCACCAGGTCAAGGTGGCGGGCAAACGGTGCGGGGGTGGCGGTGCCGTCCGCCGTCATTTCCACAAACTGCAAGCGGCGCGACACATCGCGCACGGTGCCGCCGTTGGGGGCTGCTGTTTCGCGCACGCTGTGGTCGAGCATGAACAGCACGCGGGGTTCTGTGCTGTCGTCGTGCGGGTCCACCAGAATGGCGCCGCGTTTAAGCAGGCTGCGGTGGCTGGACAGCACCAGGTCGGTCACGGCTGCCATGAGGGGGTGGCCTGGGTGCACCAGTTCTGCTGTGGGCTTGCCGTAGATGGTGCGGTGCTCGCGGTCGAAGCAAATGCGCTCGTACTTTTTCAGCACCGGGGTGCGGGTGTGGCCGATCACACGGTCGCGCTCCATGACATCAGCAGGAACGTGGCGCACCTCGTAGCGGCCCGCCTCGCGGTCGCGCAGCTCGCCACCCACCACCCGGAATGCCTCGCGGAAGAATGCGCTGATGAAATGCGGTTGGAGCTTGCGGGCCTCGGCCTTGTCCATCTCCTCGCGGATGGCATAGAGGTCGTCCAGGCTCATGTGGTTTTCGACCAGGGCATTGCGGGCCATCAGGTCTTTCAGGTGCTGGGTGTCCAGCGCCTGGCCGATAACCTGCTCCATCCGGGCGCGGGTTTCGGGCTTTTCGCCATAGCGGATGGCGTCGATGAGCAAGTCTTTGAGCGAGATGTTGTCAAAAGCCTCGCCCAGCACGTTGAACACCCGCCCGCCCAAGGCCTCGCGCTCCACGGCCAGCTTTTCAAGCAGGCAGTTGAACACCTCGCCCTCACGGGTCTGGGCCGCTACCAGATTCCAAAGGTGGCACACCTCACGCTGGCCAATGCGATGGATGCGGCCAAAGCGCTGCTCCATGCGGTTGGGGTTCCAGGGCAGGTCGTAGTTGACCATGAGGTTGGCGTTTTGCAGGTTGACGCCCTCGCCCGCTGCGTCGGTGGCCAGCAGCACCAGCACGTCGGGGTCGTTGCGGAACGCCTCTTGCACCTTGCGCCGGTCATCGCGGTTGATGCCGCCGTGGATGGTGACCACAGCCTGTTCGCTGCCCAGCGTGTCGCGGATGCGCAGTAGCAGGTAATTGAGCGTGTCGCGGTGCTCGGTGAACACGATGATTTTGCGGCGGCGGCCATCGGCGGTGCGCATTTCGGGCTCGTCTTGCAGCAGGCGCGAAAACTCTTCCCACTTGCGGTCGCTGCGCGATTGCACAACGGATGCAGCGGCACTTTCCAACTCCCGCAGGATCAGGATTTCGGCTTGCAGCTCAGGAATGGTCTCGGCGGCAGTGGCCTGGTCCACCACCTGGTCGGCCACTGCTTCGTATTCCTCGGCGCTGAGTTCGTCGGCAGCGTCATCCAGGTCTTCGGGCAAGTCCAGCTGTCGCTTAACGACGTATTCACCCAGGTTCTCGCGCAGCACGTCGGCGCGGGCTTTGAGTTGCAGCTCGTCGAGGCGCGCTTCGAGCTTCTTGCGTCGGCGCGAGAGCGACGTGTAAATGGCCTGCGGGCTGGATGCCAGTCGGCGCTGCAACTGGGTCAGGGCAAAGCCCACGGTGCCCTTGCGCTTGCCATCCAGCCGGTCCGCACGGTCCATTTCGTTGCGGACGTAGTCGGTGACCTGGTCGTACAGCAGCACCTCGGCATCTGACAGCGTGTAGTTGACCGTGTACGCGCAGCGCTCCGGGAACAGCGGCTTGCCGTCAAAGCGCAGCAGCTCTTCCTTGACCATACGACGCATCATGTCGGTGATGTCCACCTTGTGGGCACCCTCGCGGAACTTGCCGTAGAAGCGGTCGCCGTCCAGCAGCGACATGAAGAGCTGGAAGTCTTCTTCCTTGCCGTTGTGGGGTGTAGCCGTCATCAGCAAGTAGTGGCGGGTAAGGCCGCCCAGGAACTTGCCCAGCTTGAATCGGCCTGTCTCGTTGACCTTGTTGCCGAAGTAGTTGGCCGACATCTTGTGGGCCTCGTCCACCACGATCAGGTCCCACTCGGTCTGCGCCAGCAGCTGCTGGTATTCCTCGTTGCGCGAAAGTTGGTCCAAGCGGGCAATCAGGCGGTCTTGTTCGGCAAAGTAGTTGCGGCTGTGGCACTGCTCCTGCTTTTCGCGGCTGAAAAGCTCGAAGTCCAGCCCGAATTTCTCACGCAGTTCGTCTTGCCACTGCTCCGTCAGGGAGCCGGGCGAGACGATGAGCACGCGCCGGGCATCGGCACGCAGGGTCATTTCTCGAATCAGCAGGCCCGCCATCACGGTCTTGCCTGCTCCGGGGTCGTCGGCCAGCACAAAGCGCAGCGGCTGGCGCGGGAGCATGGTTTCGTAAACGGCGGAAATCTGGTGCGGCAGGGGTTCGACGTTGGAGGTGTGCACCGCCATCAGGGGGTCGAACAGGTGCGCCAAGCTGATGCGATACGCCTCCAACGCTAGCTTGAAAGCAGCGGGCTCAGCATCGAAAGCCCATGCCTTGCCTGCCACGGCCAGGGACAAGCGATGCTCGTCGTGGCGGAAGATGGTCTGCTCATCGAGCTTGCCTTGGGCGTTGCGGTAGGCCACAAGGCGGGCGCTGGGGCCTATCTCTTCGACGTTGACAACCTTGACGACTTCATCCGGGACCAGCCCGGTGATTTGCGCGTCCTTAGCGATTTCTTCGAGTTTGAGCATGCGCGCCTGAGTGCGTTGAACGGTGGTTACATCAGGCACTGACTCCTTGGCAGGGACGAGCAAGGCGCAAACCCAGTGCACTCCCCCAAGCGCCTGATCGGCGGGTCAGTCTAGCAGGCAGAACGCACCATTGAAGCGTGTCACGGCGCACTCCGCCAGCGAGCTTCCAACTCACGACAAAAACACGTTGGCCATGCCCCTGGTCTGTGGCATCGGAATCCGCCGAGAATGGACGCACAACGACTTTTCAACCGCAACTAACATGTCAAGCAGCGCACCCTCCCCCCGAATTCGCCATGACTACCTGCTGCTGCACAAGCCTCTGATTTCAGCGCGCACCGCGCTGGAAGCGTTTGCGACCCCAGAGGGTGTTGAGGCGTATCGCAGGTTTCCGAACCTCGTTTCCAAAGCTCAGACACTGTTGCCGGACTTGCAGCAACTCATCGAGACAATGCTTCCGGAATTGGTGGCTGCCAGGGTTCGCATGGCACTGGACGGGGTGCCACTTATTGCACCGGTAGACCACGACATACCCGCTGGTCTCATGGGGGATTGAGGAGCAACCTGTCAGAGAGCCAGGAGCTTTGCACGCCTGGACTCGTCCACGCGTTGACACAGGCCAGGAGACTCTTCCTCGGCAACCGTCAACCAGTGGCCTCGCGCGGCTTCATCGACCCAAACGCCTGCGAGAGCGGCCACCCAATCCATCCAAACCACTTCAATGCGGTCATCCATGAACATTTCCGCAGTGGTTTGGACGTTTTCCCAGCAAGGTGCAATGACCAACCCTTGCTGCTCCACAAAGAACGGCCAGACAGCATCGTCATCAGCGACTTCCGTCACGGAGCCGAACTTCATTAGATGGCGCCTGATACCGAGGATGCCCAGGCCGTTTTTGCGTGAGGCAGCTGCGTTCTTGGCAATCGGCAGGTGCTCCATGGACGGGTACGGATTGGGTTGGCTGATCGGCTCTCCCGCGATGTACTCCACCAGGGTGCTCGCCAGGTACTTCACCTCGTCGCCTTTTTTACCGCCAGCCCAGTTGGGTGCTGGTGGCGGTGGCTTCAACTTCTTGCGCCGCTTTTCAAGCGTGCTCACAGACATATCGAGCATCAGCGCGGCTTTTGCGGCTGAGAGCAACTTGACCCGCCGTACTTCCGACGAAAGTGCCATGACCTCGGCAAGCAGAGCGTTTTGCCCCGCATCCATATCTTCAATGCTCACTGACTGCCTCCCCATCAAGTCTCGGCAGCACTGTGGCATGCCGGAGTATTTCGTCTTCCAGCTTCTGCATGTATCGGCGCAGGGTGTCCTGACTGGGCTTACCGTATCGCGCGGTCACGTTGCCCATTTGCCCGTGATTCATGAGCTGCTGGACAACAGCATAAGGCATGCCCTCGATATTCACGGCGACGGTGCAAAAGGTCCGTCTGAGATCGTGCATGGTGAACACCCACTGGGGTCGGTATCTCCGCTCAAACTCCTCTTGGGCTTCTACTGACGCGGCAATCTCCGCACCCCGGCTTGCGGCGTAGTCACTCCAAGCCACCTGCATGCTCTTTTTTTCTAGCGTTGACCGAAGGGATGCGACGAACTCACGAGGGCTGTTGTAGTGGGCAGACTCGGTTTTCGGGTTTTTGGACGACGCGGGGAAAACGTAGAGCTGGTTCGGCTGCTCTTGCTGGCGCAATCTCATCAGCCAAGTGGCAAAACGTCCAAGGGGAACACTGTGGGTGGTGCCAGACTTCGTTCCCCTGAGAGTAACTTGGCCGCATTCCGCCCCCTCGGGTAGGGACAGCACGCTGAATTCCGTCTCGTCCATGCCCTCCGCCAAAAGCTGATCACGCCAAACCAGCTTGGCCGTTTCACTCTTGCGTGCACCCAGTAACAACGTCAGCAGCATGTAGTCCACGGCATCGCGGTTGCGCTGGCGCTTTGCCCAGAGCGCATCAAGCCATGTTCCGAGCTTCTCGGGAGTGTTTTCCAGGGGGTTGCGGACTTTCCGGTCTTCGTACTCAGCTTCTAACTCTGCGCGCGTGCGCATGTGCCTGCGGGCAATGTTGAACGGGTTGACCAACAGCTCGCCATCGAAGGATGCCCGGTTTCGGTTAGCCTGCTGGTCTTCAATGTGCACGTTAAACGCAGCGCGGCACCACATCAAGGTCTGTTCTGCTGCGGTGCGATGTCCCTGCTCCTTGGCAATGCGTTGCCAGATTTCTTGAACAGACTTCACGCCGATCGTGCGCAGTGACTTTCCAAGCCACGGTTTCAGTCGCCGGATGGCCGCCTCTATGGCTTTCACGGAATTGGGCCGGGGGTCTTTCCCCTTCTTGTACTGCTCCAAGTAATTCGCCATGACGTGGCCCAGGGTGGTGGCCACAATTCCCCGCTCTTCGGCACGGAGTTCCTGAATGTCTTCACCCCGCTTCATCGAGAAACGCACATCCCCCGCAATCTGTCGGACATCTGTGAGGGGGTCGTCGGTGTTCACATTCAGCCGGGGATAGTCACCCAAGGCCACCTTGGTGACCTTTCCACCCACGCGGACTTGGAGGTAGAAGGTCTTGCGCTTCGTCCCCACATACAAGCACAGGCCTGGCGGCGTGTTGGGCGCACTGTCGGAGACAATGTAAGCCTTGGGCTCGTCAACGTCAGTTAGGCCGACCATCCTGCCGTTTTCCACCACAGGGCGCACGGACGGGGCCAGCTTTTTGAGGTTGTCGCGTGTGAAGATGAAGCGCATATACCCACCCTAAATTGCGTGATGCGGGTCTCTATTTTGCTACATTCTTGCTACGCAAAAGTGGTGGTTCTGCATGGTTCTATGCGATTCATGGCAAAACAAGAAAGCTGAGTAGTGACAAAAAATATAGAAGATTCAACAGGCTACGAACAAAAACGAGCCATGGAGAATGACTTCTCAAACCACACGCCCATGATGCAGCAGTACCTTGGCCTGAAAGCCGCGTACCCGGACACGCTGCTCTTTTACCGCATGGGTGACTTTTACGAGGTGTTCTGGCAGGACGCCGAGAAAGCCGCGCGGCTGCTCGACATCACCCTGACCCAGCGCGGCCAGTCGGGCGGGCAGCCGGTGGTGATGGCTGGGGTTCCCTTCCATGCACTAGAGAATTACCTGGCGCGCCTCATCAAGATGGGGGAATCGGTGGCCATTGCCGAGCAGGTGGGCGAGGTGGGCGCCGCCAAAGGCCCGGTGGAGCGCAAGGTGGTGCGCGTGGTCACCCCCGGCACGCTGACGGACACCGAGCTGCTTTCCGACAAAGCCGAATCCATGCTGCTGGCCGTGCACCAGGGCCCGCGTGCGCGCTGCGGCTTGGCGTGGCTGAGCGTGACGCAAGGCCGCGTGCACCTGGCCGAGTGCACCCAGGACGAGCTGGCCCACTGGCTGGGCCGCGTAGCCCCCAGCGAAGTGATCTACAGCGCCGGCGTGACCGAGCGCTTTGAGCAGCAGCTGCAGGTGATGCGCCAGGGCGGCGCCTTCACCTGCCCCATGAGCCTGCGGCCCGACTGGCAATTTGACAGTGCCCTGGGCGAGCGCAAGCTGCTGGAGCACCTGGGAGCCGCCAGCCTGCAGGCCTGGGGCGCGCACGGGCTGGGTGAGGCCCATGCCGCCGCCGCCGGGCTGCTGGCCTATGCAGAGCACACCCAGGGCCGCCAGCTCACGCACATCCACACCGTGCAGGTGCAGCGGGGCGACGACCTGATCGACCTGCCCGCCACCACGCGGCGCAACCTGGAGCTGGTCAAAACCCTGCGCGGCGATGACGCCCCCACCCTGTTTTCGCTGCTCGACACCTGCATGACAGGCATGGGCAGCCGCCTGCTCAAGACCTGGCTGCTGGAGCCCCAGCGCGACCGCACCGAAGCGCGCAGGCGCCTCTCAGCCACCACGGCACTGCGTGGGGCCGGGGGCGCAGGCGGCGGATCAGGCCCGTGGGCCCAGTTGCGTGGCGAACTCAAGGGTGTGAGCGATGTGGAACGCATCACCGCCCGCATCGCCCTGCGCCAGGTGCGCCCGCGCGAACTGGTGGGCCTGGGCAAAACGCTACAAAAAGCAGAGCTGCTCGCGCTGAATGCACAAGCGCCAGAGCCCTATTTGGCTCAAATTTTCAGCCACCTGCAGCCGCCTGCAGGCTGCACCGATCTGCTGCGCCGCGCCATTGCCGAAGAGCCCGCCGCCCTGGTGCGCGACGGCGGCGTGATTGCCAGTGGCTTTGACACCGAGCTGGACGAGCTGCGCGCCATCCAGACCAACTGCGACAGCTTTTTGCTGGAGCTGGAAACCCGCGAGAAGGCGCGCACCGGCATCCCCAACCTGCGGGTGCAGTTCAACAAGGTGCACGGCTTCTATATTGAGGTGACCAGCAGCCACCTGGCCAGCGTGCCCGACGACTACCGCCGCCGCCAGACGCTGAAGAACGCCGAGCGCTTCATCACGCCCGAGCTGAAAGCGTTTGAGGACAAAGCCCTGTCGGCCAACGAGCGGGCGCTGGCCCGCGAGAAATGGCTCTACGAGCAGATCCTGGATCAGCTCCAGCCCCACGTGCCCGCCCTCACGCAACTGGCGCAGGCCCTGGCCGCGCTGGATGTGCTGTGTACGCTGGCCGAGCGCTCGCTCACCCTCAACTGGTGCGCACCCCAGTTTGCGCCCGAGCCCTGCATCGACATTGAAGGTGGCCGCCACCCGGTGGTGGAGGCGCGGCTGGCCGAAACATCCAACGCCAGCTTCATCGCCAACCACACGCGGCTCAATGCCAACACCCGCATGCAGATCATCACCGGCCCCAACATGGGCGGTAAATCGACCTACATGCGGCAGGTGGCACTGATCACGCTGCTGGCCTGCATGGGCAGCCATGTGCCCGCCACCAGTTGCCGCATTGGCCCCATCGACGCCATCCACACCCGCATTGGCGCGGCGGACGACCTGGCCAACGCCCAGTCCACCTTCATGCTGGAGATGACCGAGGCCGCGCAGATATTGCACGCCGCCACGCCCCACAGCCTGGTGCTGATGGACGAGATTGGCCGCGGCACCAGCACCTTTGACGGCCTGGCCCTGGCCAGCGGCATTGCCACGCACCTGCACGACAAGACCCGTGCCTTCACGCTGTTTGCCACGCACTACTTTGAGCTGACCGAGCTGCCCACCAAGGCGCGGCACGCCGTCAACATGCATGTGAGCGCGGCCGAAGCGGGCAGCGATATTGTCTTTTTGCACGAAATCCAGCCCGGCCCAGCCAGCCGCAGCTACGGCATCCAGGTGGCCAAGCTGGCGGGCATGCCATCGCCCGTGCTGCACCACGCCCGCCACACGCTGGCGGCGCTGGAAGAACGCGCTGGCGAAAACGATGTGCAGGTGGACCTGTTTGCCACCCCGCCCGAGCCCGAGGGCCCCGGCACCAGCCCGGTGGAAGCCGCTCTGGCCGCCATCAACCCCGATGCGCTGAGCCCCCGCGAGGCGCTGGATGCGCTGTACCAGCTCAAGAAAATGGCGGGGGCTTGAGGCAACTTTGCAGCCTTCCCGTCCCACCTGCACCTCAGCGGACTCACCACCCTATTCCATGACCCCTCAAGACTTCATCGCCAAATGGGGCGCGCCCGGTGGCGTGCCCGGCCCGGCCTACGCACTCAATGAAGAGCAAGGCGCGCAAAGCCACTTTCTGGACCTGTGCGAACTGCTTGGTGTGCCCAAGCCCGGCAGTTCCGAGGGCTACCGGTTTGAAGAAAAGAGTACCGTCATCGGCGGCAAGACGGGTTATGCCGACGTTTTCATGCGTGGCGTGTTTGCGTGGGAGAACAAGGCTCCGGGCAAAAACCTCGACACCGCGCTCAAGCAGCTGCTCACCTACAGCCTGGCGCTGTCCAACCCGCCCATTCTGGTGGTGTCTGACCGGCTCACGATTCGCATCCACACCCAGTTCACCGGCCACCCCAGTGCCACGCACGAGGTGCGCATTGCCGAGATGGACCAGCCAGCCAACCTGGCCCTGCTGCGCCGCATATGGACCGCGCCCGAGAGCTTCAAACCCCAGCAAACCAACCGCGACATCACCGAGGCCGCCGCCCGCAGCTTTGCCGCCCTGGCAGAAGGTTTGCGCCAGCGCGGCGCCACGCCCGGTGAAAACACCGCCAGCCAGCAACAGCGCGCCAACCAGGTGGCGCACTTTCTCACGCAGTGCCTGTTCTGCTTCTTTGCGGAAGACGTGGGCCTACTGCCTGGTCGCATGTTCGAGCGTCTGGTGAACAACAAACAAGCCACGCCCGAGCGACTGACGCAGGGCCTCACGCAGCTCTTTGGCACCATGCAAAACGGTGGCCTGTATGGCGTGGACGATATTCCCTGGTTCAACGGCGGGCTGTTTCAGACCATTGCCGTGCCGCCCCTCTCCGCGCCCGACCTGACCGAGCTGCGCCGTGCCGCCGACCTGAACTGGAGCGCCATCGACGTGTCCATCTTCGGCACCCTGTTCGAGCGCGGGCTCGACCCCGCCAAACGCAGCCAACTGGGCGCGCACTACACCGACCCGGCCACCATCGAGCGCCTGATCGACCCTGTCATCCGCCGCCCATTGCTACAAAAATGGGAGCTTATAGCGCAGCAGATACAAGCGCTGGCGGCCAAAATCGCCAAAAAAGGTGACAGGCACTACCGCGCAGCCCACGCGCTGTTCATCACCTGGCTCGATGAGCTGAAAAACTACCGCGCCCTTGACCCGGCCTGCGGCAGCGGCAACTTTCTGTACCTCGCGCTCAAGTGCCTAAAGGATGTGGAGCACCACAGCCACCTGCAGGCCACCGAACTGGGCCTGGACCGCGAGGCCGACCTGGTGACCGGCCCGCACAACGTGCTGGGCATCGAGCTGAACGAGTACGCCGCCGAACTGGCCCGCGTCACCGTGTGGATCGGCGAACTGCAATGGCGCCTGGCGCACGGCTACGAGTTCAAGACCAACCCCGTGCTCGACACCCTGGAGCACATTGAGTGCCGCGATGCGCTGCTGGCCGAAGGCGGCACCGAGGCCGCCTGGCCTGCGGCGGATGTGGTGGTGGGGAACCCGCCGTTTTTGGGCGACAAGAAAATGCGCGCCGAACTGGGCGACGCCTACACCACCCAACTGCGCAGCACCTACGAGGGCCGCGTGCCCGGCGGCGCCGACCTGGTGTGCTATTGGTTTGACAAGGCCCGTGCACAGATAGCGGCTGGGGCTTTGCAGCGCGCCGGGCTGGTGGCCACCAACTCCATTCGGGGCGGTGCCAACCGCAAGGTGCTCGATGCCATCTGCGCACAAACGCGCATCTTCGACGCCTGGAGCGACGAGCCGTGGGTGAACGACGGTGCAGCGGTGCGAGTCTCGCTGGTGGCTTTTGGCTCCGCCGAACAGTCAGCATTGCTTGACGACACCCCCGTGTCGGTGATCTACAGCGACCTGCATGCCGCAGGCGAGCACGCCAACGACCTCTCCACCGCGCAACGCTTGCGCACCAATGCAGGCGTGAGTTTTCAAGGCCCGGTGTTGGTGGGCGATTTCGAGGTGGCAGCAGAGACAGCACGACAGTGGCTGCAAACGCCCAACCCACATGGACGCTCCAACGCTGATGTGGTTCGCCCTCTGACCAATGGCAAAGACATCACCGCACGCTCCCGCGGCATGTGGGTTGTCGATTTCAGCGCCATGCCGCAAGCGGATGCCAGTTTGTATGAAATGCCCTTTGAGCACGTTCAACAGCATGTCAAACCCATGCGCGATTCCAACGCAAGAAAAGCGCGACGTGAGAACTGGTGGCTACATGGGGAAACTGGGGGAGGGTGGCGTGGAGCAACAAAGAACTTACCTCGGTACATCGCCACATCACAAGTGTCGAAACACCGTGCCTGGGTTTGGCAGTCAGTTCAAGTCTGGCCACACCAAACCGTCATCACCATCGCCCGCGCCGACGACACCACCTTCGGCATCCTGCACAGCCGCTTCCACGAACTCTGGGCGCTACGCATGGGCACCTCGCTGGAAGACCGGCCCCGCTACACCCCCACCACCTGCTTCGAAACCTTCCCCTTCCCCGCAGGCCTCACCCCGGCAGACACGGCGCACCAGCGCACCGAGGCGGTGGAAGGCGGCGCGCTGATTCCGGCCGACCTTCCAGATACTTTGTCGGACGCCTTGCCCACAGGGGATTTCAAGCCAAATCAGCCTCTAGCGCCCGTCCATCAAGCGCCAGCAGCTATCAAAACCATACCACCCCGCCAGGCCGCCACCGCGATTGCCCAGGCCGCCCAGCGCCTGAACGCCCTGCGCCAGGCCTGGCTGAACCCGCCGGAGTGGACGCACACCGTGCCCGAGGTGGTGCCGTTGGGTCTGAGCGCATCGCCCTACCCCGACCGCATCGTGCCCAAGCCGGGGTTCGAAAAAGAGCTGGCCAAACGCACGCTGACCAACCTCTATAACCTGCGGCCCGCCTGGCTGGCCGCTGCGCACGCGCAACTGGACGACGCCGTGGCAGCGGCCTACGGCTGGGCCGACTACACGGCAGACATGCCCGACGACGAAATCCTGCGCCGCCTGCTGGCGCTGAACCTGCAACGCAGCACCTCTGAAGGAGCCTGACATGCACCTCATCCCTGCGACACCCGAGGAAGTGGGAGACGGCGAGGACCGGCTGGTGGATGTTCAAAGCCCCGAGGTGCCGCAGTCCATCCGCACCCGGGTGCTGGCCATGGCGCAGCCGGGCGACCAGCTGTGGCGCTGCCCGCGCCTGTCGGCACCCCGGGGGGCGCTGGGCCTTCTGGGTGTGGGCCCGCGGGATGTGGTGATCGAGTGGTGGCTGCTGGACGCGCAGGGTGAACTGATCGAGGCGTTCTGGGAGGTCTGATCAGAGCGGTGACTGGATTTACAAATCCTGTGCCACCGGCGCCAGCTGCCCCAGCATGAAGGTGATGAACGGCGGCACACAGGGCAGGTGCCCGGCCACTGGTTGTGCGCGGCATTCAGTCAGGCTGACCAAGTCGCCCGCGCCGCGACTTTGCATCGCGCGCACGGTGCTGACCGAGCTGGCGTAGGGCACGGTGCGGTCATCGCGGCCGTGGTACAGGCGCACAGGTACGTTCGGTTTGTAGTCGTAGGCGCTGCTGACTTCTTCGAGATAGCGCACATCGTCGGCCAGAAAGCGGTCGATAAACCGGGTGTCGTAGACCACGTCCGCATCGTCCGGAATCAGCGCGCGCAGCAACAGCCGGCGCACCTCGCGCTGCACGCTGCCGCCCAGGTAGCGCAGGAAGCCCGGGTTGATGAGTGCGCCGATCACCGGCTGTTCTTGCCGCACCAGGTCCACCAGGCCATCCATGGTGGTCTGCACGTTGTAAGGCCCCGCGCCCGGCACCACCATGCGCAGCTGTTGCAGGTGGGGCGATGCGCTTGCTTGCAGCGCGCGGTGTGTGGCCATGGTGACGTAGCCGCCTTCGGAGTAGCCGGTCAGAAAGAGCTGCCCGTTGTCCGCCACGTTGGCCTGGCTGCGCCAGGTGCGGGTGGCGGTCAGAAAATCCACCGTGGCGGCTGCGGACGGCGCCGCCAGCAGGTAGGGGTGGGGCGTGCCCTTGGAAGCGCCAAAGCCCACGTAGTCGGGCGCCAGCACGATATAGCCCAGCGATGCGAGCACCACCGCCACCTCGGACGCCACCGCGTTGTTGCTGGGCGCCTCGGCATCGCGAAAGAGGGTGCCAGGCTGGTAACTGAGCACCGGGCTTTTGGCACCCGCTGGCTTTTGCGGCACGCTGACCAGCCCCGAGGCGCGCACCTCTTTGCCGTCGGCATCGGTGGTGAGGTATTCGATCCGGTACGAGGTGACGCTGTAGCGCGGCACCACGTCCTGGGCCAGCGACTCCTTGGCGGCCAGCGCTGCAGCGATATCAGCGGCCGGCACGGTGCCGAGCAAGGCGGCGGATTCGAGCTGGCCGGAACGCGCCGGTGCGGGAGGTGGCTCTGGAGGGTTGCCGCCATCGCCGGGGTCTTGCGCGCTGCCCCCGCCACAAGCCGCCAGCAATGCCACCAAGGCCAGCGCGCAGGCGCGGCGGGTTCCAGACAAAATCAGTGGGTTCAACACGGCAAGGCCCCTCCAGGTGAAGCGGCGGATGATAGGAGCGACGGGCACACACTGCCTGGCACGTAAGCAATAGCCCTTTACCCCCGGGGCGGCAGTGGCCTTGGCTGTCGCCGGAACTTCGGGTGAACGCAAAAGGTTGGGACCTGCCAATTCTTTAGTAAAAATGCCTGATTAGCGACTTGCCTCAGACGCCTTCTCTTCCCCACCCGTTCGGGCTGAGCCTGTCGAAGCCTTGCACGCACGCAGCAATCCCTGGCTTCGACGGGCTCAGCCCGAACGGATGCCGGGGTATCTGAGGCAAGTAGCTAATCAGGTAAAAATGGCCTCCAGTGCTTGTCCACCAAGCGTTGGTTGCTATCAATACAGGACACCGGCTACGGCACACGCAATTACTGGCCCGCACTCTGCACACGGGTGCCTTCCCACGCCGGACTAAACTCGCGGGTTCCTCTCTTACAACGACCCCCACTTCTTCCATGACGTATTGCGTCGCCATCAAACTCAATGCCGGGCTGGTGTTCCTGTCCGACTCCCGCACCAATGCGGGCCTGGACCAGATCAGCTCCTTCCGCAAGATGATGATCT